>Ga0137403_10001876_pt1 | contig 26153 bp, 21 predicted proteins | sample CZOMad2_1_16fung_FD_122057 | JGI IMG/M metagenome (GOLD analysis project Ga0137403, IMG submission 122057) | Vadose zone soil fungal communities from Angelo Coast Range Reserve, California, USA - CZOMad2_1_16fungal (Hybrid Assembly) | ecosystem: Environmental > Terrestrial > Soil > Vadose zone... | reverse complement strand
TTCGCTAACTCTTCACCTCCATCAGGTTGAGTAGAGGACTTTCACCTCCTAGCTCTCGAACATGCTCGGCACACAAGAAGGCGGGCCGTCCTCGCAAGCGAAGACGGCCCGTCCAATTAATCCTATAACGTTATTTTAAAGTCGTTACAGCGTCGCGTGCTTCCCAAAATCAAGCGCGCGATTAAGTTGAACCTCAGCTTGCGCCGAAAGCTTTACTGTACCGTAAGGTAAGCGGTAGTGCTGATTGGGGCCGAGGAGTTCTTTCCCGAGGCCGCGTTTACGCTGATGCTTACTGCGTACACCCCAAGACAAGCATCCGGAGCCAACGGATATGAAACCGTGACTTGAACCGTCTGTCCGGGATTCAACACCAGCTTGTTATAACCCAAATTTGTTTCAATCCCGCAAGGTGAAAGGGAACTGATCGTAGCTGTGGTTCTTAATTTAGCGCCACTGGTATTGGTGACAAAAGCGAAAACTCCGACGGTTCCTCCCGGGCTACTCGTTACGGGGTTCACCCTAATAGTCATGGCGACTGGTAAAGATTGCGCGTTGACGGGCGCAGGAACCAAGACCAGCGTCAGGCATGCCGTCAAACATACCAGAACCATAACGCTCTTGTTCAAATAATTCTTCATAGATTTCTCTTCCTCTCTGTTGTTGTCTAACCCGCAGTGGTGACTACACTGCCACTGCTCGCGGCGGGCATGACACACTCTTCAAGGAAGCGCGGTTCACGCCGCTAAAAATTACCTAGTTGTCCGCGTATTGAGGGATAGAGACTAATCCAAGTGGGGGCTTGGGATTGCCTCGGAAGGTCCTCATCCTCGCTGCTTGTCGGAATGCGCGCCTTAATCCTTCGTGCGTGGCCCTTCAAGGTACTTGCCGCTAAATCGTTCCCACGTCCCCGTCAGGCTCGACGTCTGATTTTCTTTGAACGCCCCCTTATACTAGATGCCTCAGCCGCAATGGGCAAGTGATAATCTCGTTGCAAATGCGCAACATTTAGCAAGTTCTCGCAACATTTCCCATTCAGATTTGTTAAGTCTGCCCTGCCGTGAGCACAAATCTGATCCTCTACTGTCGCCCACATCTAGCACTTCGCTAACGCGTCGCGTCGCGAACAAAGAATCCTACCGCTTTGATTTTTGTGAATCTGGAGACCCAGCCCAAGCCTTAACAGAGTATTCAGGAAGAGCTGGTTCTCTTTTCTGTCTGTCAGGTTATTGCTGTCGGGGTATGCGCTTTGGCCGCAATGTCCTCTTTAGCCCCAGGACAAATACGCTTCCCCAACTTTCGCGCCTGGAAAACGCTGTGGCATCATACGAAATTAACAGGCAGCGATGCAAGATGGTTTTTGTCTCTTGTTTAATTTTTCGATCTTTGAGACTACCGTACCGAATAGGTGGCATTACTGGCGAGCTTCCGACCGCTTGCATAACTGGCTTTGGCGGAAATCGCGTAATTGCCAACCTTCGCATTCGCCTTCGAGGTAACTGTGAAACTGGCTTGTGTCAGCTCACCTGAGGACAAAGTTTCCGTAAAAGATGACGGAGAGACGGTCCAGCCCGCGGGCACACTCGGTGTGACCGTATAACTAGACGGGCCACAAGCGAGGATGTTGTTGCTCGATAGGTTAAAGATATAGGTACGAGCCTGCCCTGCTGCTCCGATCTGTGTTTGCGGCGTGACCGACAGACCAGGGGCATTCAGATTGCACGCCGAAGGGTTAAACGCAACACGGACACTCGCGCCGGCGTCAGAGACCGCCATTGTCGTTATGGTTATCCCGTACGTACCATCCGTGAACGACTTCCCCACTGCAAGGGAGGCATCTGCGAAACTATCTGTCTCCGGCGTGGTGTCAAGCAAGTTGTCATCGGAGAGGTAAACGAGTGGCCCAGGATAGTTGACGGTGTAAGCGTTGACGTCAAAGCCGATGCTACGTCGATACTCTAGGTAGAGATAGCTGCCCCCTCCTCGGTTAATACGCAGCATTTGTACTCCACCTGAAGCCAGTTCCAGCGGCGTAATGAAGTAATCTCCAGCGGTCGTGACGGATTGAATGTTCACCGGTGACAGCCATGAGCCTATGTAATCAATGTTCTTCGCATAGGAATCCATGTGGCCTTGACCATAACCCATTATGCTGAAGGGGTTTCCATAGTCGCTGCTGGTGCAAGTTCCGCCGAGTGTTGTCCGAGTGCCGGTGGAGTCATAACAGCTCAGGGCATGGGCGTGGCCTCGACCATACGTATGACCTACTTCATGGGCAACGAAGGATGTGTGAAAAAAGGCGTAGTGATTGATCCATGCCTGGCCCGGATGACCGGCGTACCCTAGTCCTGTAAAGGAGCAGTGTCCGTCATTCATGCCGTAAATGATCGTGTCATAATTGCTGCGCACAAACCCTTGCGCTTCGGCCAAAGTTTCAGCAGCAGCGGACCACTCATTAAGATGCAAACCGCAATTCGGAGGAGTGCTGTCATATGGAATAGTGACCCAGCCAAAAACATCACCGTCTGGCCTGAGCGCGCCCGTCACTAAAACGTTGTCAAAAGAGACTTCCTGATAGTATTGGGCCACGCTGTTGCTTGCAGTGAAAACCACGCTGCGAGCCGCCTCAACGGTCATTGGTTGGCTGGTATCATTCTGAAAGTTGAAAAGAATGACGGCGGTGCGGCGGACAGTTTGCTGCTGAACGCTCGCGAAAGAACTGATAGTGAAAAGGAGTATTGTTAGAGCTATACCAGAAAGCACCTTCTTCATGTGTTTTTACCTCTTCCCGATAGTTCGAGGTCCCAGGGGCTCGCATTTCTATATCATCGCCTCGCTCCGCACTGAAAATTCAGTGGCTTTACCGTCAAAGGCAGCAAACATAAGGGCCGTTCTCGCCGAACGAGAACGGCCCCTTCTCATAACCTAATGAATTATTCTAAGGTCCGTACTACGGCGATATTCACTGGAGTCGGCGGCTACCCGCCAAAGTGAGGCAGGAGAACTCTAGCAAGCCGAAAATCCTTCGCCTACTGCACTGTAATGTAAGTAGTCGCGCTGCTTCCCACCGAGTTCTTCCCGCCAGAAGAAATTGTTACTGCGTAGGTGCCAGGGCAAGCGTCGGCTGGCAGTGCATACTGAACGCTGAGTTGTATCCCCTGATTCGGATACAGAGACAGCCTGTTATAGCCCAGGGTTGTTTGCTTTCCGCAAGGCGAAAGTGACGTAAAGGTGACTGTCGTCCTCATCTTGCTGGACGAAGAATTGATGACAAGAGCGTAAACCCCAATGTCATCACCGGCGTGAGCCGTCGAAGGGTACGCTGCAATAGACATGGTCAGGCTCGAAGACTGCGCTTTTACCGGTAGAGGTACTAACACCAGCGCCAAACATGCTAGCGCTAAAAAGCTCTTGATTACGTAGTTTCTCATCGATCTCTCCTTCAAAGATTTGGTTACTCCAGCGCACCGCTGGCACATTTGACTCAATGGGTCGCGCTGCCTACATCGTCAAGCGTGTCAGCAACGCGGACCTAAGAGTCAAGAACGTGTTTTCTGGTGAAGCGATAGGACGGCTGGAGCCCGAAGATCGAACGAAAGATCAATCGGGAGAGTTTGTGTAATTCTGGCAATTCCGCACGTCCCAACACAATTGGGCAATGCGGTAGGTAACAACCACCGTGCCAAGGATGCAATGTACAGCTAAGTGACGGCCGCAGTTAAGTTACGTCGATCAGGAGAGTTGGGAGCATGTAGCCTGACGTTAACAAAAGTGGAGACTCTCCTCACCTTGACGTCTTCGGAATGCCCACAAGCGCCTCCTGTCTCGTATTTTCGATGTCGCCGGAGGTTTGCAAAACGTTAGGGCATTTGTAAACCGCTGGCGACAAAAACGACGAAGGGGCATCATGACTCCCCGCCAAACCTCCAACCCTAATAAGTGTCTGCGACGGCAATGCTACCGTCGCGATTCTCATGCGCATTCTTAGTAGGTTGGGCTATTTCTGGGTGCGTTTGGCTGACATCACCAGAATAATCGCGTCGCCCGAAGGCCCAATATTCAGGGTGCCGACAATGACCGGCTCACCTTCGCGCATGCTGATGTCGGTGTTAAGCCCGGTGCTCTCATAGTTAATGATCGGCGCCATTGGGCCGTTTGAAGCAACGGTCGAGGCAGTTATGATCGGAATTCGGACCCCGAATCCGAAACCTTCCATGCGCACGAGCTGCTGACCAGTTGCGTCCCTTACGAGCTTCACTCCAAGTATTTTGAATTCGTTGAAGCTTGGCGTGGTCGCTGAAACGGCGCCTGACGGAACCAGAGGTCCGCCGATCCATTTCAAGTTCAAACGACCATTGTTTTTTACGCGATTGAGCAAGGTGGCAGCCAGGCGGTAGTTCTTAAACGGCAGCGACGCCCGCATCTGTTTCACAACCGGGTCGAGATTGGCGGGAAGTTTTGCGTCGTCAACATCCTGATTAGTCGCGACGAGTAGATAGAGTTGGGTGTCGAGATTGGTTTCATCTTCCTTCTCGGTTTGACCAGCGGCTTGGGAATCAGCCGATGTGGATTGGGCAACGACCTGTTGACCATTGAAAGCTGCGCCAATCATGAAGATTGAAAGCAGTAGTGTTGCCAGATTTTTACGCAGACTCATAGACGTATCTCCTTGAAGAAGTGTTGGCTTTCCGAAACGAGGAGAGCGGGCGGGCGACTTGCGCAACTATTCTAATTTGGCGTCGCGCGCTGCTGATGGACTCTATTTAACTCAGGAACAAATTGCGAGGGGCCAGCAATCGCTAGCTAACACGCAGGCGCGTAAGAAAAGTTCCAACTAAGCCGAGCGCGAAAAGTAAATGCAACACAGAGGCTCAGAGTCACAAAGAGTGATTCAAAACAAAAAACCTCATCGTTGGGAAGGCGGGCTTGCCCCCGCTCGGCTTCAGAGGCATTCAAAAACGGCGGGGGTAAACCACCCTTCCCGACCATGAGCTTTTCATCCTTGGGCGGTTCTGAAAAACTTGAGCGCTAGATAAGCTCTGCGTCTGTCTCTAAAGATAACTATTTCTGTCGAGCGGCCAGCGGCACGCGCAATTCAAACGTTGCGCCTGCGCCGTTAACGCTCGAAACCAGCCTGGCAGTGCCGCCGGCCTCCTGCATGCGTTTGCGGACGATCGCCAACCCCAGACCGGTGCCTCTTTGTTTTGTAGTGAAGAAGGGCTCCCAAATACGTTTGCGTAAGTCGTCGGTCACGCCCAGCCCACTATCCTCAACCAATATCACAAGACCTTCGTTTTCAACCTTCTGCGTGACAGCCACCTTCCCGCCCGCAGGTGTAGCTTGCAGTGCGTTGAGGAGCAGGTTGGAGAGCGCCACCCTCAGGGCTGACACCGCCGCGCCGTCGAGCTCTTCGTCCTTCTCTATTCTTGCGCTCAAGGTGATTCCCTGCTTGTCAGCACTCACTCGAAACAACCGCACAACGGAGTTGATGAGCTGCTCGGCTCGTGAAGGCAGCTCGGAGGGAGTTTCTTTGCGGGCGAAACTCAAGAGCTGTGTGACGCTCTGGCCCAGCCTGTCTGTCTCGCCGACGATCAAACTCAAATCGCGGGCGTACTCGTGGCTGAGGCTTTCGTCTTCGCCCATTACCTGCGCGATCGATTTGATTGCAGAGAGCGGATTCTTTATCTCGTGGGCGACGGTGGCGGCCATCTGTCCCAGAGTTGCAAGGCGTTCCCGCTCGGCAAGTCTTCGTTCGAGGCGGACATTCTCTTCCACCAAACGGCAATCCTCAATTGCGATCGCAACCTGGCCGGCAAGTATCTCCAGGACGGAGCGGGCATCTTCGGTCAGAGTTCCAGTAGCTGCATCAACGAGTAGAACGCCGGAGACTATTTCGTCGCGCCTCAGCGGGTAAGCAAGCGTGTATCCGTTCTTCTCAAGCAACGGATTGTCTTCAACTGGAGACCAATCATCACGGCTCGATTGTTGAAGTATCTGTTCAACCCAGGTTTCGTTCGAAATGTAAGGCATCCCTGACGATCGGGTCCCAGCACCGTCAGGGTTGATATTGCGTTTCGCACCGTTTTGTTCTTCGTCTTCTGCGTTTTCCCGATCGCTGACCACGATACGCACTTTGCGGAGACCCAGCGCGGTGGTTGTTTGTTGTTCGACGAAATCGAGCAGGTCCGGCAATTGTTGATACTGTCCGGCGTGAGAACTAATGCGGGAAACTATCTGGCGATAGAGCGCGGCTTCGCGCTCAAATAGCTTATGAAATCGCTTTTCCAGCCAACCTCGCAACGGCGCCGCTGCCAGCGCCAGCGCGAGTATCAGCAGTGCTTGCACTACGCCGGCGCGCACGCCATAACGCGACGTCATCCAGTCGCCAATCGTTCTTATACCGTAGAGGTAAATTGTGAGGACGACCGCGGCAAAAGACGCGACAATCAAACTCTCCTCAATGATCAACTCGAGGTAACGGTAACGATAGATGTAGTAAGCGAGCAGGGCCGAAGGCAGCAGAGAGCCTAGATTCGCAATCGTCTTTAGATATAGGCCGAGTTGAGTGCCTTCTCCCAAACCCAGCGCGAGCGCCGCGAGAATGACAATTCCAATAACCACAAACGAAGCAGCGAGCGTTCGCATGATTCGTTGTTCGCTGACGTTTCGAGTTCGCTTCGCAATCAATAATTCAGTGATAGCGATAACGCCCAGCACATACGTGATCCAGACCGCCATCGGTATCACAAAGAGGTGGACTCGTTGGAGCATGGGCGCGTATTGGTGCGTCCAAATCTTATAGATGGCGAGCGGTAGGAAGAGCGTGGGAGCGTAGGAGAGGTAAATCCGAACCTTCTCGCTTGGTTTCAGCGGCCGATTAGCGGCGGCAGCCCAAAGATAGATGTGGACGTGAAGGAGAAAGGAATACAGGAAGGTAATGCAGATGACCGCGACTGTGTCTGTGACGCGAAGAAAAGTGACCCATCTGTTTGTACTCAGTCCGAAGAGTCCATGCAGTGTAATGATTAGATTGCTGCTGTGCCAGCCGCATACGCTCAGCGCCAGGGTGAGCAGCACGCGCTCAATAGGGCTCAACCTGCGTCGCCTGGAAACGAGCTGAAATCCCATCCACAACGGCAGGACTGCGCCAATCGAGTAGCCGACGAGTTGTAGGACTTCTAGTGGAGACATGAATCAAGAAGGAGGCAGGAGCAGACGGCAGGGGCAGGAGAACCCATTTTCCATTTCTCATTTGTCAGTTTTCATTTGGCATTTCCGAAAGAGGAGGACGAATGGAAAATGACAATTGAGAAATGAGAATTGGAAAATATTGGCATTGCCTCTTGCCCCTCCCGTCTGCTCCTGCCGTCTGCTCCTGCCGCCTTTTCCTGCTGTCTGCCTACTCGTTCGCCGCAGTGCTACGGGCTGGAACTACGAACGTGATTTCAGTGCGCCGGTTGCGGGCTCTGCCGCTCAGCGTGGCATTAGTAGACAGTGGATTGGCGGCGCCCATGCCATTGGCTTGCAGCCGCGACGCGTCAACGCCCGCGGCCTGGAAGCGATCTGATAGTTGCCTGGCGCGTTCCTGCGTTAGTTGCTGGAGTGAAACTTCGTCGCCTTTGTTGTCTGTGTAGGTTTCGATCACGATTTGGTAGTCAGGATTACTTGCGATTAGCGCTGCCAATGGTTCAAGTTTCGCAGCCGCGGATGAAACCAGGGTTGCAGCCCGCGGAGCACTCCAGATCGACTCGGGCAGCAAAAGCTGAAAACCTTTGGCTGTCTCCTTGACTGTACCGTACTTTGCCAGCGTCTGTTTCAAGGTGGCTTCCGTCGCGCGTCGCTGTTGTTCGCGCGCTTCGGCTTCTCTGCGGTCATCTTCCGCGCGTTTTGCCCCCTCGATCCGGGCCAGATTAATTTTGGCCGCTTCGCCTTCCGCCCGTACGGTCTGCAGTTCGTCGCGCAGACGCGCAACCTCGCTGCGCTGTTCGCGCAACTGCTCGTTCGCCGAGGCCGCATCTCTTTCGGCTAGCTCGCGGGCACGCTGTTCGCGGTCCAGGTCGGCGCGAAGTTGGTCAATCTCCCGCTGGGCTGATTCCGCTGTCTTCTCAGCCGAACGTAGCGCTTCGTCGCGACGTTGAATATCCTCCCGGCGCAAACGCGTCGTGCGTCGCGACGCTGCCATTTCCTCGGCCTTCACGCCGAACGATGTGGCTTTACGTGCCTTAATGTCTACCTCTGCTGTCGGCTCATTGAATCTCAAGGCCTTCTCGGCGATTAGCAGAAGGTCCTCAGCCTCCTGAAGTTCCTGCGGAGCATCCTGCTGAGCGCCGGCGAAGCGGGCGAGGTTGACTGCCTGGCGCGCACCCAGCAGCGAGACAGGAATATCTTTGTAATCGGTCGAAGCAATCTCAGGCACGCGCGGATCTCTGAAGTAGTCGCTTGAGTTTCCGATGTACTGGACATTGACCGTCTCCATCTGGCTCTTGCCCGGCCGTTGCGGCGCGATGTTTTCCAGCACCACCATCCGGCTGGGGACCTTCATGAGGAAATGGGGCTCGGCGGTCACCACCAAAGCGAAAGTCTGAAGCGGAGTAGTAACGTCAAGCTTCGAAGCGATGTATGGACTGCCACCTCTTTTTATTTCTCCCAGATTGTCAACGGCTCCGCTGGGCGAAATGGCCCACAGGATGAAGGTTGTGTAAATCCCGCCGAGTTCATTCGCGCGTGGCAGGTTATCTATGGCGAGCTCGACGCGCGTGCCTCTGCGGCCGCCACGTTTAACTTTCGCTTCGCCTTTCAATCGCGGCAGCAACGTCGTGCCGCGAAACTTGACCACCACAGTCTCCTCCAGCGGATAAGTAATGGCTATGGTGCGCCGGGGCAAATCGCTTTGTGCGAATGTCACCTGGCTGGAGACGACTCCGCCCACCAATAGCAAAAGGATCGCGAATCGAGCTATAACGGGACGAGAACGCATAACAAACAACTCCTTATTTGTAGTTAAAGCTAATACCTGATCGTCGCCAAGAAGATCTCGTTGTAGTTGATGCACCGTCAGCGTTCATTGTTGCCGACGGGTAGGAAAAGGGTCAAGTTACCGTCCGGCGGGATTCTTGTGATATCGCGTTTTGCGGTCAGCCAGAATCTGAACAACATACATGGAGAGCGAGGCGATCAGGAGAATATGAACGTAACCACCTTTATGGAGAAGAAACTTTAAAATGAACCAAATCAGCAGAACCAGCGAACTGAGAACCCACATCTGCGCGCAACCTTTCTAGCGAATCTTTAACACCATAGCTGGTGATGAGCGAGCTGTGATCGCACTCAACTTCAATAAGGTCGTGATTGGGGAAAGGCCCACTTGCCCCTCGGGGTTAACTAATGCCAGTTCTGTTACGGAGCTTCGTTTAATTTATATCCGACGCCGCGGACGGTAAGCACATAGCGTGGATTCTTGGGATCTGTTTCCAGTTTTTTCCGCAAGCGATTGATGTGGGGATCAATGTTGCGTTGGTAGCCCTCATACTCGGTGCTCCAAACCCTATCGAGCAGCGCGTTGCGCGACCAGGCGCGGCCCGGTTCAGAAGCGAGCAACTCCAAAATCTGAAATTCAAGGGGCGTAAGTTCGATGCGGGCTCCTTGCCGGATCACTTCATGCCGTCGTTTGTCGATCACCAGATCGCCAACCTGAACGCGCTCGTTGTCAGTTTCCGGCTGGACACCACCCGTGCGTCTTAAGAGAGCTTCGACACGAAATTCCAACTCGCGCGGACTAAACGGCTTTGCCAGGTAGTCGTCAGCGCCGGCTTCGTAGCCGGCTACTTTGTAGTCGAGAGCATCGTGGGCTGTCAAAAAAAGCGCCGGGGTTTGCACGCCTCGATCCCTCACGCGCTTTAGCAGTTCAAAGCCAGTCATGCCGGGCATCGAAACATCCAGAATAAAACAATCAAAGCGACCGGTGGTCGCGGGTTCGAGTGCTTCCACGCCGCTTTCGCGCTCCTCCACCTGAAATCCGAGCCGGCGAAAATATTCAGCCAGCAGCAAGCGCATGTCGGCATCGTCGTCGACGATCAGGAGTCGCTTTCCAGCATACTTGCTGGCTACTTTTGGTGGCTGTCCCAAGACTGTTCGATCCTTATCGGGATTTTGCAAAAAGATCCTACGAAGTATAGCTTAGTTTCGAGAGTGTGGTCTAAGAAAAGCATAGGCGCCAAGCTGGGCTCACGCCGAAATTCAGAATTCAAACCCGAACCATTACCAACAAGACGCTCTGCCTTGACGCGGTCGCGCGCAGATTGACGCCGTTGAGTCGGGATAAGTATAGTTGCCCTCAGTTAAACAGCCGTTTCTTAACCTTCCTGAGCGACTTATCATGACTTTCGCGGCTATTTATTCGCAAGACTAGTTTGCAACTGCCGATGCGCGATCTTAAGAGACTCCTCAGATACATCAAGCCTCACTGGGAAACGTTTGCACTCGCGACGCTGGCGATGGTTCTGGTGGGCGTGTTGGAAATCGCCATCGGCTCTCTCATCGTACCGATTTTCGACCAGGCACTTACCCAGGGAGGGGGCCATCGCACGCAAACGCTCTTTGGCCTGCAACGAATTATCCCTGACTCCGGTCTGGCTGCCTGGAAGACGATATCGCTCCTCTTGCTCGCCTTTACGCTGGCCAAAGGAGTCGCCGAGTACTTTTCCACTTTTCTGATGGCGCGGATTGGTCAATCCGCTGTTCTAAAACTGCGTCAGGATCTCTACAGTCATTTGCTCAATCAGTCGGCGAGTTTTTTTGAAAGACACCGCACGAATTACCTGGTCTCTCGTTTGGTCACCAGTGCCGCCGCGATTGAGGTGTCGGTTACCAGCACGCTCAGAGACATGCTGCGCGAGAGTTTTACCCTGATTGCGTTTCTTGCAGCTTCCTTTTATTACAGTTGGAGATTAACCCTTGGGTCGCTGGCCATCGCACCTATTGTTGCCGTACTCACTGCTCGCTTTGGCACAGCGCTACGCAACCTTTCGCGCGAAAGTTTTGAGGGCAACAAGGAGCTGACAGATACAGCGCAAGAGGCGTTGTCCAGTCAGACGATCGTCAAGGCCTATCGAGCGGAAGCGCGCGAGTCTGTGAGATTCACTGCTGTGGCCCAGCGAATTGTTCGGGCCAACCTGCGTACCGCCAGAATCTCAGGCTTTGCGCCGCCGACAATAGAAATGATCGGCGTCGTCTTCATTGTCTTCCTGCTATTCTTTGGCCAGCGTGAAATTGTTTCCGGCCGCATGAACGCGGCGCAGTTTGTTACCTTTTTGTTTTTTCTCTTTCGCAGTTACGACCCCATGAGGAAGCTCTCGCGACTCCAGAACAGCATGGAGCAGGCGCTGGCGGCGGCACACCACGTTTGGGAAATAATGGACGAGCATGCCGAGTTGGTAGAAAAGAAAGACGCGCGTGAACTCCGACCGCTGCTGCGCGCGATTGAGTTGAAAAACGTCTCCTTTGGGTATGCGAATGAAGAGCGTTCGGTGCTGCGCGAAGTAAGTTTGGAGATTCCGGCTGGTTCGATGGTAGCGCTGGTTGGTGAATCCGGCGGTGGAAAGTCTACGCTCACGAAGCTCTTGCCGCGCTTTCATGATCCCGTTTCCGGCGGCGTTTTCTGGGACGGCGTGGATCTTAGAGACGCAAAGATAGCCAGCCTCCGCGGGCAGATTGCGCTGGTCACGCAGGAGACGGTGCTCTTCAACGACACCGTGCGCCACAATATTGGCTACGGAAAGCCAGACGCCACCCAGGCAGAAATCGAAGAAGCGGCGCGGGTAGCCTTCGCGCATGATTTCATTATGGAGCTACCGCAAAAGTATGAAACTATCGTGGGCGAACGCGGAATCTTCCTTTCGGGGGGCCAGCGGCAGCGACTGGCAATCGCACGTTCGCTGTTGGTTGACGCCCCGGTCCTGATTCTGGATGAAGCGACTTCGGCGCTCGATGCCGAATCAGAACGGTTCGTGCAACAAGCGATTGCGAATCTGGTCCGCAACCGAACCACGATCGTCATTGCCCATCGTCTATCAACCATTCGCCGTGCAAACACGATAGTCGTGATGGAAGGCGGCAGGATAACGGAGATCGGAACTCACACGGAATTGTTGGCCAGGGGCGGACAGTACAGACGTTTGTATGAGCTTCAGTTTGCGGATGAAGAAGAAGAGCTGACTGTTAGTTAGCGGTCAGTCGTCACCCTGGAAATCGCCAGGCGAAGTAAAGATTTTCCATATATCATTTGGCATTTTTCATTTTTTCATTTCCACTCGAAGCATTGCTTCAGAAATGAAAAATGGTAGATGAAAAATGATAAATGGAAATCTCATTGGCACAAGAAGTCAACACGGACTAAAGGCTCCGGACCACGGACTACGATCAACTGACAAAACCATGAAATCAATGACCGGATATGGACAAGGATCTGCGGAGGGCGAGCACTTCGCAGTGTCCGTTGATTTGAAGAGTGTCAATAATCGCTTTCTCGACGTCCATCTGCGTCTCAGCGGCGAGTTGTCGTCGCTCGAGCCTGTGATCAAGCGCCAGATTAGTTCACGGCTCGCGCGCGGTCGCGTCGACGTGGCCGTCAACTTCGAAAGGACGGCGCAAACGGCTTACGAGTTGAACCGGCCATTGATTGCCGGCTATGTCAGCGCCCTGCGCGAAATGCAAAAAGAATTCAGCGTCGGCGGTGAACTTGATATCAATGTGCTGGCGCGACTGCCCGGGGCGCTCCAACCAGCGCGCGATGGGCTTGGCGATGATGTAGTCGCCGGCATTCAGAAAGCGCTCGCCGAGGGTCTGGATGAACTCGAACGGATGCGCGCGCAGGAAGGCGAGACGCTGCGCCAGGAAATGGCCGAGCGGATTGACAAGATAGATGCGCTCGTTCCGACGATTGAAGACGCTGCTGCAGGGTTGGTTGATGCCTACCGGGCGCGATTGCAAAAGCGCATAAGTGAGTTGTTGAACCGCAACGGGCAAGTGGTCGAAATCGATCCGGCGCGGCTGGCCCAGGAGGTCGCCTATCTTTCCGACCGCAGCGACGTAAGCGAGGAAATGGTCAGGCTGCGGAGTCATCTGGCACAGTTTCGGGAAGCGCTTAGTTCCACCGGCGAAACCGGGAAGATGCTGGATTTCTTGTTGCAGGAATTAAACCGCGAAGCCAACACGACCTTGTCAAAATCGACCGATCTAGCTATCAAGGAAGCCGCGCTGGCGATTAAAGCGGAAGTAGAGAAACTTCGCGAACAGGTCCAGAATGTTGAGTGAGATAGGCGAACAACTTCAAACGCAACCAGCCACCGAAACAACCGAAGGGCGCGGCATTCTCTTTGTTGTGAGCTCTCCTTCCGGCGGGGGCAAGGGCACGCTGATTCAGCGCGTGTTGAATAAGGTGCCGAATCTTAGCTATTCTGTTTCCTTCACAACGCGAGCGCCCAGAAACGGCGAGCTGGATGGGCGGGAGTACTTCTTCGTCACACCGGCAAAATTTGAGGAGATGGTGGTTGCCGATGAGTTTCTTGAATGGGCTCATGTCCATGGCAAACGCTACGGCACCGCCCGCCGGCAAGTAGTGCGGGAGATATCGCAAGGCCGGGACATCATTCTCGAAGTGGACGTTCAGGGAGCGGCAAGCGTTCGGACGCTAATAGCGGATTCGGTCAGCATCTTCATTCTGCCGCCGTCCTTCGAAGTTTTGAGGCAACGGCTGGAAGCCCGCGGAACGGATTCCCCCGAGGAACTCGACTTGCGCCTCCGCAATGCTCCGACAGAACTGAAAGACTACTCGGCCTTTCAATACGTGATCATCAATGAGGATGCGGACCGCGCAGCAGATCAGATGACGGCAATAGTGCAGGCAGAACGAGCGCGGTTGAGTCGACAGGGTGCCAGAATAAAACGCGTCGTTGAAGCTTTTACCGCCAGCGAAACACCGCAACCCGCAACGCAGGGTGAAAGTGGCAGGTCTAATTGAATCTTATGATTGAAATGGGAGGAACAACAGCCAATGTCCTTAATAGAAGAGACTGAAGAGATCGCAGAAGAAACGCCGGCGCCCGAGATCGACTCGAAATACCGTCTCATTATTCTGGCGGCAAAAAGAAGCAAGCAACTACAACGAGGGGCGCGCCCGCGCATCGACATTGACGCGCTAAAACATAAAAACACACGCATTGCTCTCGAAGAAGTGATGCGCGGTCGCGTCAACTTCACAGTTAACAAAGATGACGAAGAATAATACGCTCAAACTTTCCGCGGAGAGCTGGAAGCTCACATGCCCTTGTAGTCGGGCCCGCCACCACCCTCCGGGGTTACCCAGTTAATGATCTGGTAAGGGTCCATAATGTCGCAGGTCTTGCAGTGTACGCAGTTTGAAAAGTTGATCTGCAACTTGCGCCTGCCGTTGCTGCCATCGTCAACCATTTCATAAACAGCCGCTGGACAAAACCTTTGACAAGGATTTCCGTATTCCTCCGCGCACCGGGTTGAGCAGATGTTCGTATCGAGCACGTGAAGATGGCTGGGTTGGTCCTCACTGTGACCGACTGCGGCGTGGTAAACGTCGGTCAACTTATTAAATGCTATCTTGCCGTCAAACTTGAGGCCGTCGTACCGCTGCTCGAGATTGTCTCCGCGGTAGCCATAGGCCGAGAGCTTCTTCATCTCCTCATGGCCTGCCGTTGCCCGTGCGCGATCGAAGAGCCCCCAGGCTCGGCCCCCGGTGATGAACTGAAACCCGGTATTCACGAGACCCAACCAGCGGCCGTGTTTGAAACCCGCATGAAAGTTTCTGACCTTGCGCAGCTCAGGAATAATCCAGCTCTCGCTAACGAGTTGTTCATAACGCTGCAATTGCTTTGCCGAGTAATCTTTCGCTAATAGCGCCTCGAAAACTGTCTCGGCCGCCAACATCCCGCTTTTGATTGCGGAGTGGATTCCTTTCAACCGCTGCGAGTTGAGAAACCCCGCGCAGTCGCCTACCAGCAAAACTCCGTCCGCGTAGATTTGCGGCATAGCAAAAAATCCGCCGGCCGCAATCGTCTTCGCACCATACCGGATCATCTTGCCACCTTCGAGCAGGCGACGCAGAAACGGATGTTGCTTGAAACGCTGAAACTCCGCGTGTGGGTCAAGCAGGGGGTCCTTGTAGTCGAGCCCGGTAACGTAGCCAATATTCAGAATGCGATTCTGCATTCCATAGATCCAACCGCCCCCATAGGTTTGCGAGTCGGATGGAAAGCCGAGTGTGTGCGTCACGCGTCCCGCGGGATAGCGATCGTCCGGCAACTCCCAGAGCTCTTTTACGCCGATGCTGTAAACCTGCGGCTCGCGGCCCTCGTCCAGACCGAGACGTTGCACCAATTGCTTAGTTAACGAACCGCGAGGTCCTTCGCCAAGCACAGTTACCTTCGCAAGGAGATCGACGCCTGGCTCAAAATTAGGTTTGCGCTTCCCTTCCTTATCGATACCTTTGTCGCCCGTGCGCACACCGACGACCTGATCGTTTTCGTCGTAAAGCACCTCAGCTCCCGGAAACTCCGGGAAAACGTTAACGCCCGCCTCTTCGCATTTTTCGCCGAGCCACGCTGTCAGTCGGTTGAGCGAGACAATATAGTAGCCATGGTTCCTCAGTGGCGGCGGCGTTATGGGAGAACGAATAGCGCGGTTTTTGGTGAGGTAAAGGAAATAGTCCTCATTAACGGGTGATTCCAGGGGCGCTCCCTGAGCGATGAAATCCGGGATCAACTCTTGCAGCGCACGCGGATCCATCACCGCGCCGGAAAGAATGTGGGCGCCAATGGAAGCGCCCTTTTCGATCACTCCGATTTCAATCTCGCCAAGCGGTTCGCCCTGGCAATCCCCGTTCGCCACCGCCGCGTTATGCGTCTTTATTAAGCGAGCGAGGTGTAACGCGCCGCTCAAGTTTGCCGGGCCGGCGCCAACAAACACAACGTCCATTTCCAAAGTTTCGCGTTCCATCAACCCGTCCTCTATTCAATACGATCCCCAAAATGAATGGTCATTCAGTTTCGCCGAAGTATAGCAAATGTAGGCACGACTCTCGAAACTGCTGGTACATTCTCAGGCCCGGCCACTCATGGCTGCGGACCCAGGAGGTCAGGACCACCATGCGGTAGCGGGTGGGCTGCGGGATTTTCGATTTCCGATTTCCGATTGCCAATTGGCTTGATCGCCAGCCACCAATCGAAAATCGGCAATTGACAATCGGCAATCACCGAGGCCCACCCGCATCCACCACCCCCAACGGCTGCCGCGTTGGGGACCCCGGTCCGCGTGGTGGAACTGACCTCCTCTCCCGTAGAATGTCTTAACAATGCAACAGCAGAAAGTTGATCAAGTGACTGAGACACTTCATACCAACCGCCTTATTAACGAAACCAGCCCATATCTTCTGCAACATGCACACAATCCGGTGGATTGGTTTCCCTGGGGCGATGAAGCTTTTGAGATTGCGCGCCGTGAACAGAAGCCAATCCTGTTAAGCATCGGCTACTCTGCGTGTCACTGGTGCCACGTGATGGAGCACGAGTCGTTTGAGAACCAAGCGATTGCCAGACTGATGAACGAGAACTTCGTTAACATCAAGGTTGACCGCGAGGAAAGGCCCGACCTGGACCAAATCTATATGAGCGCCGTGCAGATGATGACGCATCACGGTGGCTGGCCCATGACCGTCTTCCTCACGCCGCAGGCGGTCCCTTTCTACGCGGGCACTTATTTTCCTCCTGAGGACCGTTACAACATGCCGGGCTTTCCGCGAGTGCTCCAGAGCGTCGCGGACGCTTATCGCGAGCGGCCTGAAGACGTTCAGCAAACTGCCGCCTCAGTTCTCAGCGAGTTGAAGCGCGCGACGACTACGCTCGAGTCAAGCGAACTGCTTTCGACTGAACTTCTGGACACTGCTTATCGGGGAATCATCAAGAACTACGATGCAACTAATGGTGGTTTCGGGGGTGCGCCAAAGTTTCCCCCGGCCATGACTCTTGAGTTTCTGCTCCATACTTTTTACCGCACCGGCAATCAGCAAGCTTTGGAAATAGTCCGCCATACATGTCAAAAGATGGCTGAGGGGGGCATCTACGATCAGCTGGGTGGCGGTTTTCATCGTTATGCCACCGACGCGCGCTGGCTCGTGCCTCACTTCGAGAAGATGCTGTACGACAATGCTCTGCTGTCGCGTCTCTATCTTCATTATTACCAGGTGAGCCGCGACGATGCGGCTCGAGCGATCGCGGAAGGAATCCTGGATTACGTCGTGCGCGAAATGACCGACCCGGCAGGAGGGTTTTATTCGACGCAGGATGCCGATTCGGAAGGTGTCGAAGGAAAATTCTTCGTATGGAGTTTGGAACAGGTCAAACAACTTCTGGGTGAACGCGATGCAACGCTTTTCGCCGCTTACTACAACATGACAAGCGGCGGCAACTTCGAGGGCGAAAATATCCTTAACGTTACGCGGGGGTTGTTGGAAGTTGCCGCAGCCGAGCATGTAACGATTGAGGAACTCAGCGCGATTCTCGACCGATCACGCAAGATCTTGGTCGAGGCTCGGGAAAAGAGAGTGAAGCCGGCACGAGACGAAAAAGTCTTGACTGCCTGGAATGGTTTGATGCTGGCCAGCTTTGCGGAGGCCGCGGCAATTCTGAACCGTTCTGACTATCTGGCAGTCGCGAAGCGAAATGCCCGATTTGTGCTCGATAACCTGAGGCGGGATGGATTGCTCCTGAGAACTTACAAAGACAGCCAGGCAAAGCTCAACGCCTATCTGGAAGATTACGCATTCTTCGTTGACGGATTAGTGACCTTGTTTGAGACCAGTGGAGAACTTCAATGGCTTGAAGAAGCCCGCAACCTAACTGCCACCATGATTGAAGAGTTTTGGGACGATGAGGAGGGTAGCTTCTTCTACACGGGGCGTAGTCATGAAGAGTTGATTGTTCGGTCCAAAGACTTTTTCGATAATGCCACCCCGGCCGGAAATTCAGTTGCGGCGGAAGTGCTACTACGAATCGGGCTGCTGGCTGATAACAGCGACTACCAGCGGCGTGCCGCAACGATACTCCGGCTAATGGTTCCTACAGTCCAACGCTACGGCTCCGGCTTTGGCCGCTTGCTTTGCGCTCTCGATTTTTATCTGGGAACCCCGAAAGAGATTGTGATCATTGGGGAGGCCGATGCCCCGGAAACTCGATTGCTAGTTGATGAGATTTGGCAGCCCTATCTGCCCAACAAAGTCGTCGCCCAAGCCTCACCGGACGCTGTAGCAGCAGCCGAGACCATTCCTTTGCTCCGGCATCGCCCCCAGGTAGACAACAAAGCCACCGCCTATGTCTGCGAACAGTTCACCTGTAAAAAGCCCACTACCAGCCCCATGGAACTAGCGTCCCAATTGCTTAATCCGACCGCCAACTGAGATTTACCGAGGCCCTTCCTCAGGTAACCTTCACCTCATTGGTGATAAAAAGCGGCTCCTTTTACCATTTTGCCAACCCGCTGCTTCCGACGGCACAGTGTCTTGACTCCAAGCTGCTGAAAGAGTTATATTTAGCATCGCTTAACATCGTTGGCACAGAGCCAACAAAGACAGGCGCTTTAAGTAGGCCTTCAACTCCAAAGTTTTCCGCTAGTCGCGGGTTCTCTATCTCAAAAAAATCAGAGTGGTTGCGGCGGGTTCATTGCCCCTGCTCAACCAAGGGCAGCCAGAATGATGAGGCAAAAAAGGATTCAGAAGAGCACCGTTCTCTTGATCAGCATCTCGGCCTTTGGGGCGCTGCTCTTATGCTTAGCACTGGCGTCCACCGCTATGCTTCCGTTCTTGTCCAGCGCCGGACTGCTGTCATGGTTAGTGCTGCTGGTTCTAACACTAGCGGCAAGTCGGTTCACAGTTTCCATCACTACAACCGTGGGGGGTATTCAGAGTCGGAAGTCGGTCGCTGATGCCCTGGTTTTTCTGGCGGTCATTCTGTACACCGTGCCACCCGCAGAGACTGCGGGACCTGCCACCTTGCTTGCCGCGATTGTTGGCTTTGTCTCGACCTACCAACTCTCGAGCCGACGAGAGTCTGTTATTACCACGGTGATCGCGGTAATCTCTACTTTCATCTCAGCCTCCTGCTACGGTGTCCTGGTAACACTCTTTGCGGATGACCCATCTATCAGCGCTGGCCGCGGCCTTCCCCTAAGTGTTTTTCTCGTTCCGCTCTGTGTGCTCGCGATTCTTCAATATTTTCTCAGTACGCTCGCAACCGTCTATTTTCTTAGCATCGTTGGCGGCAAATCACGCCTCATCCCTTCACAGGAGAGCATAGTCTGGACTCTGACCACTCAGGTGGCAGGCGCCGCTTCCGCGGTTCTCTTCTACGCTGCTATCAAGGGTGCAGGCCTCCCGTTCATTATTCTTGGCCTGCTGATTACGGGTCTCGTACATTTGCTGTACAGGTTTAACGAGAAACGGCTAAATGAAGTGCGGCGCGCTGAAACTGAGCAACGCCGGCACGTTGAGGAAATGGCAACAATTCACATGAACACAATTGAGTCGCTGGCAATTGCGATCGACGCAAAAGATCAGACAACTCATGGACATGTTCGCCGCACTCAGATCTATGCGTCAGAGATGGGCAACCTTCTCAAAGTGGGCGGCAAAGAGGTGCAGGCCCTTTTTGCCGGAGCCTTGTTGCATGATATCGGTAAGCTCGCAGTGCCTGAATACATTCTCAACAAGCCAGGAAAATTAACTGAGGCTGAGTTTGCCAAGATGAAAATCCACCCCACTGTCGGTGGAGACATTCTGAGGCGAGTTAACTTCCCTTACCCTGTCGAAGACATCGTCCGTTACCACCATGAAAAATGGGATGGCAGTGGCTATCCGAAAGGTCTGAAGGGTGAAGCCATTCCCCTCGTGGCGAGAATCATCTCGGTCGTGGACTTTTACGATGCCACCCGCTGTGACCGGCCTTATCGGAAAGGAATGAAGCGCGAAGATTCCCTGGCCTTGCTCAGAAGCATGGCGGGTAATGCTTTTGATCCACGGGTCGTCGAAAGATTCATCGCGCACGTCGAGGAATTCGACCAGCTGATTGCGGCAGAAGACATTCAAGAGCAGGTCGAGCCAGAAGCCGCCGGCCACGACTATCTAACCAAAACGAAACCGGATGCCGGCCTCGCCTCTAACCGGCTCGGCACACCGGACGATGACCAGGCCGGATTCAGATCGATCTCGGAGGCGCAGCGAGAAGTATTTGCGCTCCATGAGATTGCACAGACAATCGGTTCTTCGCTGAACCTCAACGACACCGTCACACTTGTCTCCAACAAACTTCGGGCCATCGTTCCCTTTGATACCTGCATCATCTTTGTTGTTGACGACAAGTGCGGCCGTGCCATTGCCGCGCACGTCGCCGGCGAAGGTGCGGAAGTCTTTCATGATCGGCGGATGAACGTGGGCGATGGCATAACCGGTTGGGTCATAGCCAACGCGCGATCAATGTGTAACGCGTCGCCGGAGCTCGATCTGGTGGGCGTTCCTGAAGAAGTGGTTAAGAATTATCGCGGCGTGCTGGTTTCGCCGTTGCTTCGCGAAGACGGCGCCTTCGGAGCGATCACGCTTTACTCAAAGAGCCGGACATCCTATACGACCGAACACGTTCGATTACTTGAGTCTGTCTGCCAGCATGCGTCGAGCGCTCTCAACAATGCTTTGACCTTTGAGAAAACCAAGGAGAGTGCTCTGGTCGATCCGCTCACGGAACTACCCAACGCTCGCGGCTTTTACATGATGCTCGAACAAAAGATCGCGGAATGCCAGCGCATGAGCAATGAGTCGCTTGCCGTGTTAAGCATGGACGTTGATGAGTTTAAGGCTATCAACGACCAATATGGACATTCGATTGGCGACCGGGTGCTCGCCAGCGTTGCCGGAGTAATCAGAAAAGAACTGCGGCAGATGGATATCCTAACGCGCTACGCCGGCGATGAATTCGTTGCCATTATGCCCATGTCATCCATAAGCATGGCGCTTTCAGTTGGTGAGCGAATAAGGAATGCGGTCGAAGCGCAGAAGTTTTCCGTGCGAACAGGGACCGTAGCGCAGTTAGGGATAAGCATCGGTATAGCCTGCTATCCTGAAGAAGGCGAGACAACTGAGGAACTCCTTACAGCGGCCGCGCGCCGGATGCAAAGCAACAAGCATTCCCGCAGGACCGTGCTGAACCTTACAAACGGTTCGATACAGACACTCGACGCTTTCCGCTAACCAGAGCTCATGGGCTTTTCAATGCGCACATCGCTCGCAGGCGGTGTGCGCTTTTTAGTGACATGCAATGATGAATCTTCAGGCCTGGTAAATTCACTCTTCGTTAAGCCGCAACTGTTCGGTTGGCTCCCCAGATCAGACTAGTTTTGCACGTCGTCACGGACCTCGCGTATAATTCAGACCGTTATTAAGACAAGGACAAAATCTGATCTTCATTTCAGTAGCCGCCGTTAATGGCGGTTCATTAGTCGAAAGCGGCAGTGGCAAAAACAAACTACGAGATGAGAAAACCTACGCCTGAGCCATCCCGCGTGGGCGCTGAAGAGACGAGCGCAACTGGCGTGATGGATGAAGAATCCCCCGAGGCGGCGAACTCCGGAAACCTTCAGCAGCGACGCGAGGAACTGAAGGAAGCGCAGAAGAGCCGGCTGCCCGATATAGATCGCGAAACCCTGATCGATATCTACCACCAAATGCTGCTCGTCCGTCGTTTCGAGGAGAAATCGGCGGAGGCTTATAGCGCTGGAAAAATAGGCGGCTTCTGCCATCTGTACATTGGCCAGGAGGCGGTTGCCATCGGCGCAATCTCTGCAATCCGCAAAGACGACTATGTCTTGACCAGCTATCGCGAACACGCGCATGCGATCGCTAAGGGTATTTCCCCCGATTCGGTGATGGCCGAGCTCTTCGGCAAAGCAACCGGATGCTCGAAGGGCAAGGGTGGGTCGATGCACATGTTCGACAAGGAAGTACGTTTTCTGGGCGGCCATGCCATTGTAGGGGGACAGATCCCGCTGGCCACTGGCGTCGCGTTCGCGTCGAAGTACAAGGGCACAGATCAAGTGACGCTGTGTTTCTTCGGCGAAGCGGCAGTCAACCAGGGCGCATTTCACGAGTCTCTGAACATGGCCCAGCTTTGGAAATTGCCCTGCATTTACATTTGCGAGAATAACCAATACGGGATGGGCACGTCTCTGGAACGCGCGATGTCGTCGCAGGATATTTCGCAGAAGGCTTGTGCCTACGATATTGCGGCGGAGTTTGTAGATGGCATGGACGTGCTGGCAGTGCGCGAGGCGACACTCCGAGCTGTTGAGCGTGCCCGCAAAGACTACTTGCCTACCCTTCTCGAGGTTCGTACCTATCGCTTCATGGGCCATTCAATGTCTGATCCGGGAAACTACCGCACGCGCGCTGAGATTGAGCGTCACCAGGAGCGCGACCCGCTTAAGCTTTTTTCTGCAAGCCTGAAAGAAGAAGGTGTATTGTCGGATTCAGAGTTTAAGAAGATTGAAACGCAAGTCAAAGAGCAGGTTGAGCACGCTGTGCAATTTGCGGAGCAAAGCCCGTTGCCTGATCCGAAAGAGCTGTTCACGGATGTTTACGCCAATCCGATAGTTCCTGGTAGGCGGCAGACTTGACGCCGCGGCTGCTCAATTCTGAGACCTCAAGTCTCGAATCGGGGATTCCGGCACGTCGCTTTTGGCAGCAGAGAAAAATAAGTTCCGGTCCATTTTTCGTTAGTCTGGCACCACTTCGGCGGAAACGTTAATCAAAAGAGGCACCAATTAAATGGCTGTAATTACCATGCGCGAGGCGCTCAATCAAGCTCTACGGGAGGAGATGCTGCGCGATGAAAACGTTTTCCTGATGGGCGAAGAGGTGGGCGAATATCAGGGGGCGTACAAGGTTACGAAAGGATTGTTGGACGAGCTTGGACCAAAGCGCGTCATCGATACTCCGATCACCGAACTGGGTTTTGCCGGACTCGGGGTAGGCGCGGCAATGGTCGGACTCCGTCCTATCGTCGAGTTTATGACGTTCAACTTCTCGATTCTCGCCACTGACCAAATCATTAACTCCGCCGCCAAGATGCTCTACATGTCAGGCGGACAGTTCAATATCCCGATCGTATTTCGCGGTCCGGGTGGCTCGGCTTTCCAGGTGTCTTCTCAACATTCACAGTCCCTCGAATCGTGGTTTGCATATTTCCCCGGCCTGAAGGTTGTGACGCCTTCCACGCCGGCGGACGCCAAGGGCCTCCTGAAATCAGCTATTCGCGACGACGACCCGGTGATCTTTATTGAGCAGGAGCGGATGTACGGAAACAAGGGTGAGGTTTCGGATGATGCCGACTTCACTATCCCGCTGGGCGTGGCGGATATAAAGCGAGAAGGAACAGACGCCACCATCGTTGCCCGCTCGTTGATGGTTCCCGTTGCGTTGAAGGCCGCAGCCGTTTTAGAAAAACAAGGCGTCTCTTGCGAGGTTATCGATCCGCGGACGATTCGACCCCTGGACATTGATACGATCATCGAGTCGGTTAAGAAAACCAACCGGGTCGTGGTAGCGGAAGAGTCACATCCATTTTGCGGGGTAGGAGGAGAAATCAGCCAGGAGATTACGGAGCGTGCCTTCGATTATCTCGACGCGCCCGTCAAGCGAGTCTCCGGCGCCGACGTTCCTATGCCATACGCAAAGAATCTTGAAGATCTGGCAATCCCTACTGCGGACCAAATTGTTGCGGCTGTTCGTGAAGTTGCTTACTTGTAATAGCTTGTCAGTTGTCCGTGGTCAGTTGTCCTTTGTTTCTTTTCCGGGCGAGTGGCTGGCAATCAGGATCGAGTAGATTGACGACGAGCAACTGACCACGGACAACTGACGAAGGACTAATCTGAATGGCAACCCAGGTAATCATGCCCAAGCTTTCTCCGACGATGGAAGAGGGCCAACTCTCTCGCTGGCTTAAGAGAGAGGGAGACAAGGTCTCGATGGGCGAACCGCTGGCCGAAATCGATACCGACAAGGCAACCATGGAGATGCAGGCACTCGGCAGCGGAGTGTTGCGGAAGATTTTGATTCAGGAAGGCGAATCGGCGCCGCTGGGCCAGTTGATCGCCATCATTGGAGAACCTGACGAAGATATCTCCGCACTTACGAGCCAGGCCGCCGCAACCCGGACAGCGAAAAGCTCTACACCTTCAGAAGAGACAAAAGAATCTGACGCGCCAGAAACCGCGCCTGTAAACGTGCCCACCGCAACAGACAACGTTCCAGATAAGGGCGCAGGCGCTGCCGCGGGAAACGGGCGCCAGGAGTCAAAGCCCATTGAAAGTGCGGCGGCGGGTCGTTTAATTGTTTCCCCTTTGGCAGCGCGCATGGCGGCGGAGTCGGGGATCGATTTGCGCTCAGTCACTGGGAGTGGGCCCGGCGGCAGGATTATTAAACGTGACGTTGAGGAACTGATTGGTCAAGCTAAGTCGGCCGCTCCTGCGTCCGGCAGTCAAACTCCGCAAAGACATTTGCGAGCCGTCGAGGGCAGTCCATTTCAAAAATCAGCCACCGCGCGGGCTTCTGCTTATCGCGATGAGCCAATCAGTGAGATGCGCCGAACAATTGCCAAGCGTCTGGTAACTTCCCTTGGGCCGGTGCCGCATTTCTTTCTCACTATCGAGATCGAAATGGATCGCGCGGCCGAAATGCGCAAGGGAATAAACGAGCTGGATCCTGAACTTAAGATCAGTCTCAACGACATCATCATCAAGGTCGCCGCCGCCGCACTAATGCAGCATCCGCAGGTAAACGCCTCGTTCCAGGACAAGGTAGTCAGATATTACGAACACGCGGATATCGGGGTCGCCGTTGCCATCGAGGAGGGACTGATAACACCGATTGTCAGGGCCGCGGATCAAAAATCTCTAAGCGAAATTGCGGCCGAAGTTCGCGACCTGGCCGAGCGCGCGCGCAACCGCAAGCTGCGTCCCGAAGAATTCCTGGGCGCAACTTTCTCCATCAGCAATCTCGGTATGTTTGGAATAGAGGAATTCACCGCCATCATCAACCCACCGGAAGGGGGAATCCTGGCGGTGGGCGCGATGTCGCCTAAGCCAGTGGTCCGAAACAACGAAATGATTGTGCGCCAGATGATGCGAGTCACAATGTCCTGCGATCACCGCGTAATCGACGGCGCTACGGGAGCGAGATTCCTACAGACTTTCAAGAAGATTCTCGAGAACCCGCTTTTCCTCGTCGTGTGAGCAAACCCGAAACCGAGTTTCCAGTCCCGGTTGCTAAAACGGACTACAATTCAACGAGACGTTGATGGGTCCTCCCTTGCAGAAATCGAGTCTTGCCAGCCGTTGCGGTCAACATTGCCTGTTGAAATGTCGAAAGCCGCGGTTCCAGAGTTACCAGTGCCAAACCTGTTCGTAGGCATCCATCAGACCAACCAGATCGCTACGGCTGATCATCTGGATGCCACTGACGCAGTTGCCGTGGTTGATTCCCCGCTCTTCAAGATCGTCGGCGAGCGCGAAGATCTTCACGCCTTTGTCGCGCAACCTGCCGAGATCTTCGTTTGGTCGCGCGGGGTGATTGACGCCAATGCTGCCAATCTTGAACGCGGGACATTCTTGCGATGCAAGGTAGTTCACTGCATTACCCCGCAGCACCACGTCCACTTCAGCGCTGGCATTTTTCAAAGCGCCACTCAGCCAGAGGATGGTGTCGTCCTGCTCTTCGAGGGTGGCGCGATAAGCGGTTTCCACAGTGTTCAGAATTTTCATGACTGTCCTCGGGTTGTTGGAGAGACTTCAGTTGGTCGTTGACCCCTTGCGGATATGTTCAGTCGGGCTAATGCCGATCAGGCGGACAATTACTCACTTCGTTGGAATGACCAGCGTGTTAGTCGATTCCTGGGCCATCTTCAAGAAGTCTGCTGGGCTGCCACGCTTCACACCGTCGACAACACCGCCGGCGCCGCGCTCGTCGACGCATAGCCCGCAGTTAACCCAGGTCAGCAGCGGGTTGCCGTTGCCGATCTCCAACAGCGAGCTGACGA
>Ga0137403_10001875_pt1 | contig 26166 bp, 22 predicted proteins | sample CZOMad2_1_16fung_FD_122057 | JGI IMG/M metagenome (GOLD analysis project Ga0137403, IMG submission 122057) | Vadose zone soil fungal communities from Angelo Coast Range Reserve, California, USA - CZOMad2_1_16fungal (Hybrid Assembly) | ecosystem: Environmental > Terrestrial > Soil > Vadose zone... | reverse complement strand
GGCTGGCCCCGGCGCTGACGGAGATGCCGCCGCCGGAGGCCCAGAAAGAAAGCAGGTAGGGCTGGGATGTATTGAGCGCTGCTGCCGTCAGGCTGTTGGCGCCGGATGCCAGGAGATTGAGGCTGCCGGTGCCGGTGGGAGAAGCCGTATTGACGTTAAAGGCGGTGTTGGCGCCGCTGTATGTCCATCCGCTGCGGCTCAGGTCCGTACCTTCGAAGCTGGTGTAAGCGATCTTCTCCGTAGCGGCGTCCACGTTGACGGCCGATGCGACGATATATTTATCGTTGTAATCATAAATGTTAGCGACCGAGCGACCTCCTTCGTCCTGTATACCCGTGAGGTTGGAATTGGCGTCATAGGTAAAGGATTGGATAGTCTTGCCATTAGCATCTGCGCTGCCACCGAAATCGAAATACAATTTACTGGGATAAGGCTGGTTGAAGCGATGCTCCAGCACGTCGGAAGCCCGGATATCCCCGTTGGGCAACTGGGTGAAATGCGTCGTCTTCTCGTTGGTGACGAAACTCGTATTGTCCCCATACACCTGATAATAGTAATTGAAATCGTCGATGGGAAAGTCAAAAATAATGCTGCTTTTGGGAATGATATTGGTCGAGATCGTAACCGGAACATTCAGGATATTATTGTTGCTGAGGACGTCCACATAATTACCTCCTATGTCCGAACTGTAGGAAATATATTTGCTCCTCTTGTCGCCATTACTTTCCGAGACCGTTACGGAATTGACCTCATAATTCCAGGGGCTGTAGGTATATTTTGTGACTTTTTCTACGTACTGGGAAGGCGTGCCGATCTTATAATTCCTTTCGAAAACGCTGTCCAGCTCCATGCGGCCGGTGTACATGTTATAGAAGTCCACGTTCATCACGGAAGGGACGGCCGAGGTCGTGTACTGTGCAGGATCGTTATAGACCGTGGCGTTGGACCAGTCGTCATTCCGCTGGGATGAATTCTGCACCACCTGGCATTTGGTGCAGACCACTGCAGGGGGGAGCTGGTGAGAGGCGCCTGATCCCATGGTGATGAGGGTCCTCGCGTAGTTCGTGTCATAGACGTTCCGGGTTTGTGTGATCATGTTCCCTGCCACATTATAAGTCGTAGTGAGCTTGGGCAGGCCATAGGCCCAGGGGGCGAAGCGCTGCTTGGCCGAAAGGACGGGATTCGAAGGCTGCCAGAGGGGATAGTCGTCGGAACTGGTGAATTCCTGTACGGTCTTGCCGATCGTCCCGGGATTCTCCACGACCTCCACGCGTTTGAACTGTGCGGGCAGAGGGGCGCTGCCGTTCATGTCGAAATTATAATACATGGTGTCCGGCGTGTATTTGGTATAGCGCTGGCAGCTCAGGATCAGGGTCACCACGCTGGCGATCAGGTCCAGGGCGACCGCTACGATGGCCAGGGGAGTGGCGTCCAGGCAGACGTTCACGACATCCAGCACGTCAGAGATGATGGACAGGACGCCCAGCACCGGCGCGATAGCCGTCATGAATTTCTGGAAGTCCGAGAGGCTTACCGATTCGTTCTGTGAAAGGATGCCCGGATAGGTGAAATGCCATTTGCAGCAGACCCCGCAACTGATCGACACGTGGAGGGTAGATTTCTCCCAGGCATAAGAGTTATTACTGACGATGGAATTCAGCGGCTTCTCCAGGCCCCAGAGGGAGGAGGCGCTGCCGGGGCCGTTCATGACATAGTTGTAAGATGTGATGACGGGATTGGAGCAGCCGTTGGAAAATCCGCCATCCGCGACGCTGGTCGTTGCTACGTGCACTCCGCCGACATTCGTGGGGCCGGACGCGCCGATCATGGTCCCGTTGTTCTGCGCATAGGTATAGGTGAGCGATCCTCCCGTCGGGTAGACGATCTGCTTCAGCAGGCCGTTCTGGGCATAGTTGGCCTTGGGGTTCAGGTAGACCTGTCCCGGGGTACTGTTATTGAGAAAGCACAACCCTTCGAGCTGATAAAAAGTTAACTGGTTGAGGGTATTGTTCAGGTTGATCGCCGTACTGTAGAAATCGACGCTGTTCGATCCGTTGTAGTAGCCCCATACGTCCTTGGCATAAAAGAATGGGGGAGGTATATAGTCGTCCGCATTGCTGGAGCCCATGTAATAGTCGAAAATATAAGGCGGATTATCCTCTTTGAGGTCGGGGCTGATCTTCCTTACGGACTTGAGGCATAGGCGCGCCATGCTGGTCTGATACGGTGAATTGGGCGTGCCGTAGCGGTTTTTGATGAAATAGGTCGTATTGAGTTGGTATTCGGAGAGGTACCTGGTCTGGCCCCTGTCCAGGTAAGTAATGTCCACGCTCGCCAGGGGAACGTCTCCTACCAGGTCGAAGCGGTTGACGGCGCTGTAGTTAAGTGTGACGGTATGTCCGTCGGGATAGACGACCGAGGAGAGCGCCGGCGTCTGTGTGACCGAAGTCTTGTGGGAGAGGACGACATATTTATCCAGGCTGTTATTGTAAATGATGTCCGCGCCTGCCGTGCTGTTGATATTCCGGGTATAGGCATAGTTATACAGTATTTTCCGGGCGGTGAGCGGATCGTCCACTTCCGTCAGGTACCAACTGCCGATGATAAAAGGGTAGGCGAGCTGACTGTTGGTCCAAGGATAGGCGGTGGGACCGAGGTCGAAGCCTGCCTGGTGATAGATGCCGCCGTTGCCGATCTTGGGCTGAGTTTGGGGAGCCGTTCCGTTGGCGTCGGAGAAACTGGATTTCAGGATCTTAGTGAGGCCATGCCTGGCGAATTTATAGATGAACCCATCGACGTCCGTAATCGTAAAAGAAGTGATGGTCGTGCGGATGCCCTGGCTTGTCATAGTCGGGTCGCGCTGGAATGTGATCTTCAGTTTAGTATCGCCGAGCGGCACGCCGATATCCCCATCTTGCCCATCCAGGACGAACATGCCGGACTTGCCATTGAACTGGAAGGAGAAATAGTCGAGCTGTTTATCTTCTGCAGTAGTATTGTGCTGAGTATAAAGCGTGTTCATCGATCCGTAGATCGGGTATTTGGCCAGGGCGAGCGGACAGCCCTGGGCGGGGGGAGTCAGGGCATAGAGAAACCCTGCAGGGTACTTCGTGATATCCTGGTCGCTGTGGTTGCCGATGCCTGCGAAGGCCGGCTGGTCATCAGGCTCGCCAACCTGCATACGCGTGATGGACCCGCCGGCAATAAGATTCCAGCCCTGGCCTACATTAGAGGCTACATCGTTCACGCGCAGTCCGTTGCCTGAGTTGTAATTAAGGGCTACCACTGCATTAAGGCGGCTCTTATCATCCTGCCAGTTGAACATGGGCAGGGAAAAAACGGCACTGCCGGTCTGAACGCTCACCTGGGTATGCCCGGTGATGAAAGTCAATGATAAGGTTCCGATGAGAATGATGCGTCTTAGTAGCATATCGTTTTTTTTATCCTTTTAAAAACTATAACCCAGCCTGAACTTCAGGGCCTGCGTCCTGGGCACCTGTTCATAGCTCAGGAAATCCCAGAGCAACTGGATCTTGGTATTCTTGAACACTTTGGTCTTCATGGATATGATCTTGCTGATGCCGATGAGGCCGCTCTGCTGCCATTCATTCAGGTCCCGCACGGTGTTGAGTGAATAAAAGGGTTGCTGGTAATTGTATTCGAAGCCACCGCTGGCAAAAAAAGTTTTCTTCAGCCGGATATCCAGGAAGCTGCGGAGTCCTGCGCCCTGGCTGCTGACGTTGACATGACTGATGTCCTGTCCCCAGCCTACTTTATAGCTGGCGCCGATGCCCACGCGGTTGTTATCGTCCAGCTTGTAGCCGATGGACAGACCGATATCGGTAGTGGTCGGGAAATAATAATTGCTATGCGTCGACTGGAGGTTGGTTCCGTATTCCAGGCGTTGCAGGAAGGTCTTGGTGCGCTGGGCATTAGGCTTGAAGTTGGGCATATCGAGGTCGGCGCCGCTGCCGCCGGAGTTAAGCTTGTCCCTCAACTGGTCGATCTGTCCCTGCGCCGAGCCGACGTTCTGCGAGACGAGTGTCGAGGCATTGGGAACTGCGACAGCGGGATCTGAGGAGAGGGCTTGGCTGGACGCGGCCGTGGCGCCGGAGGCTGGTGTGGCCTGTGCGTTGGGAGCGCCCATCTGTCCTTGTATGTTGGCGATGACCTGGTCGCGGGTCGGCATGCCGGTCGCGTTCGCGCCACCTATCTGGCCGGGTACGGCCGCGCCGCCGGGCAGACTGAGCAGGCTGGACAGCATGGAATTGCTTTTTACGAAGTTCGTGAAGGCCGGAAGCCGGTCGAGCAGCTCGAGGGCTTTTTTGAAGAGCTTGTCAGGATCGTTCAGCATCTCCTTGTATTCGTGGACCTGCTGGTCGTAATAGTAGAGTTGCTGCTTGTACCCGTTATACGCATTGGTAATCCCGGACGGGAGGTTGGTATATCTGGCCAGGCATTGCTGGATCTGCGCTTTGCGCTGCTGGATGAACTGCTGGATCTCGCCGGCGTCCTGCATTTTGGCCTGGAGTTGCTGGAGCTGGGCGTAAGAGCTTTGCAACTGCGGAGGCAGGTTGGCGGACGAGGTAAGGCTGGCAATGGATGAAGGGAGGCCGGGGGTAGCGTCGGATAAGGGAATACCGGCATTCGTCACGGATGCTGCGGAGGAAGCGCCAAGCAGCTGTGGGTTCTGCTGCAGGAAGGCCATGGCGGTCTTAAGGCTGTCGGCGTAGGCGTAATATTCGCCGCTGGAGTTCGTGGAGCGGCTGCCGCTGTCTTGCTTCAACTTTTGCGCGAGGGCTGCATAGCGTTCGGCCGAATGGTCGAAGAGCGTCCTGGCTGCGCTGGAATCGATCTTGAATAATTTTTTCCGGAGCCTGGCCTCTTGTTTCGCCATACGCTGCAGGTACTTTTCAGTCTGATCAGTAAGGGACTTATTCATCGCGGCTGTTTTGGACTGAATGCGGCCGAATAATTTCGAAGGGAAATTAGCGAGCTTGTCCGCGAGTGAATCGACTCCCCTGATATAAGATCGCGGATAGGTGTCGGCGGAAGCGTTGGCGGATAGGGTAGCTTGTCGTTGAGTGCCATTATCTGGACTGCCAGATGCGGTGAACTGGCCGGAGCAGTCGATACGGAGAAGGAAGATCCCCGCCAGCAAACATATCGTTGTTCTTTGCAGCATACTTTTTATTTTGCGGCGCGCCGCTGATCTTGTCGTTCGAGGCGTTCGATCCGGGCCTGTTGGTCCTGCAATTTTTTATCCTGCGCGATAATATAGAGAGTCAGCTCTTCGATCTTTTTCAACAGGACGGCCTGGTTGGCCCCCAGGTCATTGCCTGCGGCGGCTATTTCCGACTCCGAGGGAACGTCCGGCAGGTGATGCTGTTCCCGGATGAATTTTTCGATATGGGACAGGGAAGGGAGCCGGTAAGCCGGCTGGAAAACATAATCGGCCCAGCCCGTCTGGGTCACGACCATCTTCTGTGAGGTGATGGTGCCTTTTACGGCCAGGAGGGATTGCGGAGCCGTAGTGCCGATACCGACGTTGCCGGCGGCATCTACACGTATGCGTTCGATATTGCTCGTGCGGAAGGCCAATGCGCTGGCGTCGGTGGTGCCCAGGAAGCCGGAAGCTGGATTGACGGCGGCATTGCCGGTCAGCGACCATCCCGCGCCTCCTCCTCCCAGCGTGGAGGCGTCGCGGAGGAACAGATTGCCATTGACATCGCTCGCCAGGATCTTCGCCTGGGTGTTATCGGCGGTCAGTCCGCTGAAACGGACGGCGCCCTGCAGGCGTGTCGTACCGGTGACGTCCAGCCGGTAGCCGCCATCGACGGTGGAGCCGAGCAGCAGGTTATTTCCTGTACTGAGAGTCATGGGTGTGGCGCCGTTCTGGATCCATCTGAAATACCAGCCACCCCCGCCGCCGTTGATGAAGTCCCAGTTACCGGTGCTGCTGGCGGTGATATATTGCGCCGGTGCGACATATACAGGGCCTGAGAACCGGGCCGAGCCGGCCACATCGAGCTTGAAACCGGCGTCAACGGGACTGGAGCTGATGCTCCAGTTGCCGGTTGGGAAGACCTTGCCGTAAGTATGAAAATTGATCGTATTGCCTCTCAGTGTGAGGGGCATGAATACCTGGGCCGTGTTGTCGTAGGAGGTAAGATAGCCGATGGAGCCGGTATAGGCCAGCTGAATACCCTGCCCGGCGGGCCAGGACGAAGGATTGCCAGTCACCTGCAGGGCGGTATTGATGAATGTCGTGCCGCCGACCCGGGTGTTCCCCGTGACATCCAATGGGTAGGCGGGAGAAGAAGTGCCGATCCCTACGTTCCCGGTGGCGGGAAAGGTGTTCTGGGCCTGGGAGCTGGTCAGGGCCAGGTATAAGGACAGCGTGGCGATGGCAAGTTGTTTCATTTGGCTTTTGCGGGTTTGATGTGGTGATCCAACTGTTGCTGCAGCCGGTGGTTCTCCAACTGTAAAATTTTTATTTTCTTATCCTGTTCCTTCTGTTGTTTGGCCTGTTCGATCAGGTAGAGCGTCAGTTCTTCGACCTTCTGGAGCAGGAGGGTCTGCTGGCTGCCGATATCCATACCCTGGACCTTCATCTCGTCGGCGGGAGCGATATCGGGGAGATGATGATGGGCCTGAATATATTTTTCGATAGCGGGCAGGGGCAGTAATTTGCGGGCGGGATCGAAGACATAGTCGGCGCCGGTAGTGTTGACGACGATCTTAGTGATCCGGGCGATGCCGTTCACATCGAGGATATAGCCGGTATTCGACTGGGAAGTTTTGCCGATAAGGACATTCCCATTGATGTCGACGCGCATTCTTTCCGCGTTGTTGGTGCGGAAGGCGAGCGGGGTATTGTCCGTCGTGCCCAGGAAAGTGGTTGCGGGGTTAACGGTCGTATTGCCGGTGAGGGCCCATCCGGAGCCACTGCCGCCCAGGGTGTAGGCATCCCGCAGATAAAGCGTGCCATCTGTAGAACAAGTGACAATTTTAGTCTGGGTGTTATCGAGGGCCAGAACAGGAAACTTCACGGTCCCTGCGGTCACCCGAAGGCCGCCGCCTATGATATTGACATAGCTGGCGCCATAGGAGGATCCCGGATCCAGGACGATGCCCGTTTGCCAGCCGATGCGGATCTGCTGGTAGTTGGGCGGGGACCATGGGCCGCCCGTCCTGTGGATGCCATAATACGTAGCGTCGGCGTCATTGTACCAGGTGATCCCGGTGGGATTGTCCGAGGCATTGACATTAACAAAACTCAGGCTTGCGGCGGGGTTAGTCGTGCCGATCCCTACATTACCGCTGGCGGGGAAAGTATTCTGGGCCGTAGCCGTCGTCATTGAGGCGGTGAGGATAGAGAAGACGGACAGGATGATGTTAAGGAGATTTTTCATGTAGCAAGAAGGAACTTAATGATGAAATAATATTTTCGACTTATTTTTTCCGGTGCGGCGGTTGTCGAGCGACTAACTTTTTGAGCGCCATTATCTCTTTATCCTGGGCGATCATATACAGAGTCAGCTCTTCGATCTTTTGCAGGAGGAGCGTCTGCTGCCCCCCCAGATCCATTCCCTGCGATTTCATTTCAGTGGCCGGGGGAATCCCGGGCAGGTGATGATGCTCCTGGATATATTTTTCTACGGAGACGAGGGGTAATATTTTGTAATGAGGGTTGAATACATAGTCGGCGCCGGTAGAATTGACGACGATCTTGTCGATACGTGCCGTGCCAGTGACGTCGAAGATGTAGCTGCCGTTGGCCTGGGAAGTCTTGCCGATGAGGACATTGCCCGTACTGGTTATACGGAGCCTTTCGGCGGAGTTGGTATAGATGGCGAATGTCAGACTTGCCGGGGCGAAAATGCCCGCGCCGACGGCGGGTGCGCTGATGTTGTTGAGGCGGAATTTATCGGCCAGCGCATTTCCTGCGATGGTCAGTTTTTCAACTGCAGTAGTCGTGCCGAGGCAAAGACTGCCGCCGGATTTGAACCGGGCGATCTCTGCGGCGCCCCACATTACGATGTCTCCACCTGCTCCATCCTGGAGGACCGTTGCATTTTGTACGGTCGTTGCCGAGTAAGCGTTGGAAGTCCGGTAGAGATAAGCGCTCCCTCCCTGGGAGACGAGCTGAAACCCGACGCCGGTGCCCGATCCAGTGTTGGTGTTCAAGATGCGGGCCAGGGTCAGACTATTCGTTGTTCCGGCTATATCGAGGATCGTTCCGGGAGAACTGGTGCCGATGCCCACGTTCCCTGCGTTATAATAGATATTCGGAGCGGAGGTAGTCCATTGTGCATGTGTGAATGAGCCCGGCAGGCATAAAGAGAGTAATACTAGGAATTTCTTCGGGAGTAGGTGAGGATGGACATGGGCATACAGGTATGCCCTTACACCGGCAAGCGTATTACTCATAGGTTGAGTTTAATAGATTAAGGTTATCGTTAAAGCCGGGCCGGATCGGAAAAGAGGGCAGGATTGATTAGTGCAGTGAAAAGGTATAGAAATAAAATCAGTGGAGTAGAGGCCGGAAAAAACGGTGAAAGAAAAAATAAATCATCAACGAGTTGTAAATGATTTTTTTGCGTGTGGTTTTGACAGTAATATTTTTTTCAAATTAGCGTAAAACTACTCTTCCTTTTTGTGGTTTTGTGCAGATAAAATTTTGATTTGGTCCGAATTGGGTTGTCAATCCGGCAGGAATATAATTTGTGGCCAGCGTTCTCTCTAAAAGTTTACATCTATACATTAGTAAGTGGATGACTGGGTATTGAAAAGCAGTCCGGGGCGTCGACTTAATTTTTTACCTGGTAAATGGCCGCCTCGTAGGGTCGCAGGGTAATGTTGTTTGCGGGGGTGGGCGGTGGGGCCGGAGCGCGGTAGTTATTCAACAGGGGAATTGCCTTCGCCATGCCCATTCCGGGATCAACCGTTGCTGCCTTACTGGTGAAATTGAGCAGGATCAGCAATTTAATTCCATTCCATTCGCGGGTGTACGCATATACATTAGGGTTTGCATTGTCCAGGAGCGTGTACTTCCCATAGACCAGCACAAGATTGTCTTTCCTCAGCCTTACCAATCGCCTGAAATAGTTCAGGCAACTGTTGGGATCTTTTTCCTGCGCCGCCGCATTGATCGTCGTATAATTGGGGGCCAGCTTTATCCAGGGTATGCCGCTGCTGAAGCCTGCATTTGTCGAGTTGTCCCATTGGAAAGGCGTGCGGCCATTATCCCTCGAACCGAATTGCAGCTCTTTCATAAACTGGCCGAGATCGCCACCGGTATTCTTTTCGTGCTGATATTCATTCCTTGCGGCAACATCCTTATAATCTTCGATCCTGTCGAAACCTGCATTGGTCATGCCCAGCTCATCGCCATTGTAATAGTAGGGCGTGCCGCGCATGGTCATGATAAACGTAGCCAGCATCTTGGCGGAGGGCTCCCTGAATTCCGGGCTATCGTTGCCGAACCGGCTCACGAGCCTTGCCTGGTCGTGATTGGCCAGGAAGATGGATAGCCAGCCCTGGTCGGCAAAGGCGCTGTCCCAGCGGCTGAAGACCTCTTTGAAATGCAGAAGACTGTAACCTCCCGGACGTGCGATGTCTACCCCATCGAAAGCATAGGCCATGTTCAGCTCATGCCGTCCGGCGTCCACTAAATTATGTGCATCCTCGAATGAATTACCGGCTCCTTCCGCGACGCTCATCACATTGTACTTGCTCAGCACTTCATTGTTCATCTCCTGCAGATAGCCGTGGAGGTTGCCCTGCATGGCATAGTATTGGGAAAATTTGCTTTCGAATCCCTTGGGGAAGGCCGGAAACGTAGTGTCCTTAGCCGCGAACTGGAAGGCGTCCAGCCGGAAGCCATCGATGCCTTTGTCGGCCCAGAACTTCATGATATCATATACTTCCTGGCGCAGCCGGGGGGTTTCCCAGTTGAGGTCGGGTTGCTTCCGGGAAAAATAATGCAGGTAATACGCATTGGTCAGCGAGTCGTATTTCCAGGCGTCATGGTTGATGTCGAACAGGCTATACCGGTAGGGTGGCTTGCCTTGCTCTGCATTCCACCAATGATAGTAGTTCCGGTAAGGGCTGGTGCGCGAGCTGCGGCTCTGCCTGAACCATTCGTGTTCATCGCTGCTATGGTTGACGACCAGGTCCATCACCAGCTTGAGCCCGCGGTCGTGCATGCCCTTCAGCAGGCGGTCGAAGTCTTCCATGCTGCCGAAATCCTTCATGATATTACGGTAGTCGCTGACGTCGTACCCGTTATCATCGTTGGGCGAGTTATAGATGGGATTGAGCCAGATGGCCGTCACCCCAAGGCTTTTGATATAATCGAGCTTGGATATGATGCCCTTCAGGTCGCCGATCCCATCGCCGTCATTGTCTTTGAAGCTGCGGGGATAGACCTGGTAGACGATCGCTTCTTTCCACCATTTGCCATCGGCATTGTAGCCGGCGGGAGCGGTGCCGATGCTATAACGCCCGATGCCGTTACCCGTGCTGCCTGTGTTCTTGCTGTTCTTAGCCTGATCCTGCGCTTGACCCACTGTACCAGCCAGGAAGAACCCGGCCAGGATGAGCGGGAATGGAAGCATTGTTCTGTTCATCGCACAAAACTAAGGGAAAAGAAACGACTGGCCGGGGCGTAAGCGTCCCGGATGCGGATGAAGCCAAAGCTCTGCGGATCGACATGGCGCGTCAGCGCAGATCCCTAGAGTTCGGTCGTCAGCTCATGACCTGTTATGGCGAACAGGAAATTCTGCAGCTGATGCAGGTAGCGGATGCCGATCCAGGATGGCGTCGGATGCCTCAGGCGGAGCCCTTCGGCGTTAAACACGAAATCCATATGGCTGTTGCCGATGCTGAGGATCCATTCTTCCCTTACAAAATTGCGGAAGCCGCATTTTTCGAGGACCTTGGGCGTCAGGACGATGGGCTCGAGTTCCTGGAATTCGGCCTCTTTTACCACATAGATAAAGTGGGTGGAATGTGCCGTCTGGTAGGAGCGGTTGGACACCGCCATTTCCCTGCTGACCTTGATCTGGGTGTCATAAACGAGGGTGTTGCCCAGGATCTGCTGTACTGTGATGATTTCGCCGTTCTGTGTAAGGACTTTGTTGCCGAAGCGGAGTTCTTTTGCGTGTAACATAGAGTCTATTTAAATGAAATACAATGGATTAAATCATTGGTATTTCAAGGGCATATAGACTCATTGGAGGATCAACTGGAACACAAGATACTAGCCGGCATTCAAAACTGCAAGAGTTGAGGCCCTGGTTTTATCCACATTTCGGGTTGGGGCTTGTAACGCGCTGTAGTAATGGCACTTAAACAATGATCCGATGGAATTTAACGGGATGATGTAATGGAATTACCTTACCAACACGACCGTACCTTTTGCCGTCACCGGTCCCTTTATGTCGGTGCCTGTTACTGTGTACACATATACTCCAGCTTCGGCCGGCCGGCCGGCGACCGTACCATCCCAGCCCTGGCCGATATTGCGGGACAAAAAGATCCTGTTGCCCCAGCGGTCGTAGACGGCAAACTCCTTCAGCTGCATCGTAATACCGGGCGGAATGCGGAATACATCGTTGACCCCGTCGCCATTGGGGGTGAAGGCATTTGGCATGGAGAGGGCGCGGTAGACCTTGACAACGGCGGTAGCAGTGGTACTGCATCCGTTGGCCGTGGTAGTGGTGAGACTGTACACGACATTGTCCTGTAGCGGGATCGTCTGGGGACGCAGCGTTTGTGCATTGACGAGGAAGTTGGCCGGCGACCATTCGTAAGAAAGCGCGTCGGCAGAGACCGTTGCTCTCAGGGTGGCCTGGTGGCCGGTTAAGATCGTGGTGTCGGCCGGTGAAATAGTCACCTGCGGCTGTGGCTGTACGATGGCCACGATGGCATTGGACAGGATCGGACCTGTCGAACAAGCCCCGGCGCCGGGGATCACCGTACAGGTGACGACATCATTGCTCTTCAACTGACTGCTGCTGAAGGATGGAGTATTATTGCCCGAGGGAATACTATTGACCAGCCAGGTATAGGCAGGCCCTGCACCGGCGTCTTTCGCCTCGGCGCTGAAGCTGATCGGGGTGCCGGCACAGACCCCGTTGCCGGCCGCGGTGATATTCACCGTAGGATCGGGCTGATCATGGACCAGCAGGATCACCGGAAAGGATGTCGCGGTGCTCTTCAGCGCACAGGTATAGCCGGGGTCGACGGTGATGGTACATTTCACGACATCTCCGTCGGCGAAGGTCTGGCTGCTGAAGGCGGGGCCGTTCGTCCCCGCTGGCTGGCCGTTAAGCAGCCATTGATAAGTAGGATTGGCGCCTGCATTGGTAGTAGTGGCAGCGAAGGATACCGTAGTTCCTTTACAGATGATCTGTAGGGGCGGCGTTATTTTTATATTGACCACTGGATCGGCGGCGCCTGCCAGGGAGACGACGATGGGATTGGAAGTGGCATCGACGGCGGCCGCACAGGGAAAGGAAGCATCGGGTGTAACGACACAGGTCACCACATCTCCGTCGGCGAGGGTCTGGCTGGTAAAATCAGGGCTATTCGTTCCGGTGGCATTCCCATTGACCTTCCATTGGTAGGTTGGGCTTGTGCCGACATTGATGACACTGGCCTTGAAGGTAACCGGATCCCCGGCGCAGGGTTTATCGACGGGGCCGGTGATGCCGACCGAAGGAGGGGCATTTACTCCGGGGCTTAGCGTAATGATGTTGGAAGCAACCGGCGCCCCGGCAACACAGCCGGTGAGATCGGAGTAAAGGCAGGAGACCTTATCGGTGGGCTTGATGGCATTGCTTACCCAGGTATCGCCGGTGGCATCCGTCGCCACTCCATTGAGCATCCACTGGTAGACCGATGTACTGACGCTGCCGTTGATGATCGCCGCCTTATACGTGACCGGGGCACAATCGCATAGATAGGTGCTGCTGGCGCTGATCCTGATATCCGGGTGCAGGATGGTGCTATGTTGTTCGTCGATGATGACATGATCCGTGACGGGCGCAATGGCGATATCACAGGCGCCGCCGCCGGATGTAACGGTGACGGCCAGCACATCGTTATCGGCAAAGTCGGAAGCCGTGTAAGTCGGGCTGTCGCCACCGACCGGCTGATTATTCCTGGTCCAATGATAGGAGGTGTGGACGCCGGAATTAAGTAATTGTGCCGTAAAGGTAGCCGGAGATCCGGCGCAGATTATTGCCGGCGCCGGGGTGATCTTAACGGAGGGCGCAGGGGGTACGACCTGTGGGATCGAGAATTTGACGATCCAGTAATCACCGCAAGTACCGGTACCGCCGGTGCTCGAATGATAGCCCGGTACTTCGACGGAACAGGTGACCGAGGCCATGATGAACGATCCGTCCGGAAGAGGCTTTATCGCATGCGGCTCATCGACACGGGCGCCGCCGATCGATTTGTTCCACTGGATCGCGCCAGCGCCATCCAGCTTGAGGACCCAGCCATCCTCTCCCCCGGCATTGCAGGAGAGATCCCCGTCCGGTGATTCCGCCGATCCTGCCACCACGTAACCTCCATCGGGAGTATTTTGAATATCAAAAGCGATCTCATTGAATTTGCCGCCATAGCATTTCTGCCAGACCAGGTTGCCGCCGCTGCCGAGCTTGACGACCCAGAAATCTGAAGCAGCTCCAATCGGCTGGTGATTGCCGGATACGTCCCCGTCATTGGAATTCGAAACACCTGCTATGATATATCCGCCGTCTGTCGTCAACTGAACGCTCCAGGCCTGTTCACTTTGCGATCCTCCCAGGGTCTTCTGCCATTGCACGGCGCCGGTGCTGCTGAATTTTACCACGAGGTAATCGAAAACGCCGCCATGATAGCCGACGATATCACCGTCTGATGAAGCAGTGTTTCCGACGGCTATGCAACCCCCATCGGGAGTGGCCTTGACGGAAAAGCACTGGTCATCCAGGCTGCCTCCTATGGTCTTTTGCCAGACCAGGTTGCCGGACGCGTCCACTTTTATCACCCACCAGTCGAACGTATTGACAGTACCATGGTGGCCCGTGACGTCGCCCCCATCCGGGGAATTGGTGTACCCGCCGATGAAATAGCCGCCATCTGCCGCCGGACTGAGGGACCAAGCGTATTCGTTCTGGCTGCCCCCCAGGAATTTCTGCCATTCGAGATCGCCGTTGGCCTTCAGCTTGATCAGCCAGATATCCAGCCCGCCATGGTTGCCGGAGAAACCGCAATCGACCGATGCTTCGGATCCTGCGATGATATAGCCGCCGTCGGGCGTCTGATGAATGTCGGCATTTACCTCGTTGTACGTTCCACCCAGGGACTTTTTCCACTGCACGACGCCGGAGGCATCCATTTTTATAACCCAGAGATCCCCGAGGCCGATATTGCCATGATAGCCCTGGACGTCGCCGTTTGCGCCTTCGGTATAGCCAGCCACGACATATCCGCCGTCGGAAGTTGGAACGATGGAATTGGGATAGTCCCCGTTAGTGCTCCCGAATGTTCTTTGCCATTGGATGACGGGGGCCTGTGCGAACAGGGAGGGATTAAGCAGCAACATGACAAGCAGGAGCGTAATGGATCTTTTCATGGTCGGTTTATGGAGGTAGTCACATACAAATCTATAAAAATAAAACTACCCCTGCAAGGCCTGGCGGGTGTCTGTTAAGCCAGGATGCCTTCGATGGCTTTGGCGATGTTCTCTAAGAGTTGCGAATCTATATTTTTTGCTTCTTTTTCGGGCGGGATATAGGCGCGGTACCGGGCTTCTTCGTCTCTTTCGAAGATGACTTCTGTACCGTCAACGTTGACGTGGAAGCGGTGGCTATATCCGAAGACTTGCAGCGTGGCCTCGAAATTCCTTTCGGCGCCTTTGTAGTGAATTGTGATGATGAAGGGTTCGTCCATGGTAATGTTCAGGTTCGAGCTGTTAATTGAACGGCGCTTCGCTCGTGAGTACTGCGGGATCGAGGCCAAGGTTGTCGGCGAATAGCCCTTTAATTTTTTCGAAAATCTCGTTCTGATTGGCCGTCCCGGGATTTCGGCGGGATATGCTGTAATCCTCGCGAGCTGTTTTATCTGCGGCCTCTCCAACAGTCCGAAGGATAAATTCTTTTCCTAGCCAATTGGCTATCCGAAAGGCGATGGTTGACAAAGCAAGACCGGCAAGCCCCATTTTCCAATTGATGAACAATCCAATAAACGAGCCGAAGCCGATCCAAAAAGAAAGAATGCTTATCCAATCCCGGGGCTTTAATATTTTCAATGAAAAGCCTGTTTCCTTTCTGAGCTGAATGATCTTCTTTCTCCTGTTATCCCGTGGGAAAAGTTGCTCAAGATCGGTGCCAGGTGTGATCGTATTCTTTTCCAGCGACTGGATGCTCGCGATGGATTGACGTAGCTTGTAAAAAGCTTGCTGGCTGGTGCAATCTCCGGAAAATGTGGGGGCTACCTTCGACTTGATAATGTCACAAAGTTCCCCGAAGGTTTTTACCTCTGCAAGCTCATACTTGCCAAATCTAAAGCCAAAAGATCTTTCGATCTTTGGCAATACGTCTGAAATATCTTCGGAGTCGATATTCTGTAATTCAAGGATTTCGGGGCTGCCCATAGCATAATATTAATCAAAATTTTGCACTTTTGGGATGATGCCGGACTTGGGGCGGACTGAATAGGGTCATTTCGTAAGATTGGACAGGACGTATTCACGGTAGTTCCTTCCGATGGGTATTTCGACGCCCCCGATCTCCAGCTCGGCGGAGGAAAACGCTTCGATCCATACCCTGGATACGATATAGGATCGATGCACCCGCAGGAACTTCCCCTTCAGCAGCATCTCTTCGATCTGGCTCAGCTGGAGCTTGGTAAGAATGGTTTTTTCTTTTGTGACGAGCTTGATATATTCTTTTGCGCTCTCGATGTAGAGAATTTCATCGATATAGACCTTTACCCTTCTTTTGCTCACCGTAAAGAAAAGATGCGGTCTTTCCTCAACTGCTCCGGTCACCATCTTATGATCGCCATGATTCAGGGGCATCGGGTCACCGACGGCTTTGAGCTTATTTACGGCCATCAGGAACCTGCTGAACTCGATCGGCTTCAGCAGGTAATCGACCACATTCAGTTCATAGCCCTGCAACGCATATTCGCCATAGGCCGAGGTGATAATGATCTGTGGCGGATGCTTGATCGTCCGGATAAAATCCAGCCCTTTGATCCGGGGAAGATGGATATCCAGGAAGATCACATGCACTTTTTCTCTCTGCAAAACTTCCATGGCGAAAATGCCATCGGTGCATTTGTCCGTCAACTGCAGGAAGGGAACCTGCGCTATATAGTCTTCCAGGACTTCCGCCGCCAGTGGTTCGTCCTCCACGATGAGGCAATTATATTTTTCCATGACTGTTAAGATTAATGGTAAGATTTACTTTGAACGCATTGTGACCATTGTCTACTTCCATGCTATATTCACTGTACATCAGTTCCAACTGCCGCCTGATGTTGCAAAGCCCGATCTGCTCCTTTCCCGGTTGCTCCCCGATCTCTTCCGCTTTAGAATTCACGATGTTAAATGTCAGGTGACCGTCTGTCAACTTCAGCCCGATCTGTACAAATGAAGTGAAGCGTGTCTCGCTGACCCCATGCTTGAAGGCGTTCTCAACAAAGGGAAGCAGCAACAAGGGGGAGACCTGCTGCACTTCATTGTCGATCTCTTTATGAAAAATGATATTCAGCCGCTGGTCATACCTTATCCTTTCCAGGTCGATATAGTCTTCGATCAGTCGTACCTCTTCCGTGATGGTAATGAATTTCCTGCCCGATTCATAGAGCATGAACCGTAATATCTTGGATAATTTCATGACCACGTCGGCCGTGCTGTCCGATTTCTTCCGGGCCAGCGCATAGATATTATTAAGGGTATTGAAGAGAAAGTGCGGGTTGGTCTGGTTCTTCAGGAATTTCAATTCGGCCTCGAGCTTCTCCTTGATCAGTTTCTTTTCGTGCTCTTTACTGGCGAGCTGCAGCCCGATCTGCCGCAGCGCGATGGCCATTCCCGAAACAAAGCCCAGGTCGATCACGATAAAAATAAACCCAGACAGATCGAAGAAGGGGATATGGAACCTGCGGTCGAAGAATACCCGCTCGGCGAAATAAACATCTATTGTCCGGATCAGCAATACAGTGGATAGGGTGGCCAGGAACAATAAAGATATACTCGTCCAGTTGCGGCTGCGCTGGGCCAGGATCCTGTCCAGGATCACGTATAAAACCAGGTAGGTGAAGAGTATTTTTGGAATGGCCAGCGACACGCAAAGCCCGATCGCCATGAAGATCCTTTCGGTAACGCTGTGCTGGCTCAGACGTTCGGCATCCCAGAGGAATGCCAGCAGCGTATCCTGGGTCAGGTAGGCAATCCAAAACAGAATGTGAAAGAGGATCCTTTTCATTCCGGCAAAAATCGATAAAATAAATGGCTAAGATAAATTTTTACCGAGCGACATCGTTATGGGTATGAAATGCGGGTGTGATGGTATGAACTACAGGAGGCTGTGCTGGCTGGCGGTGTGGAGGTCGCGCCAGACCCGGTTGATCTCTGTGTTCCGGTCGGCGGCGGTCAATCCGCACCAGGGGTAGAGTTCGTCCACGAGGCGCCGGGCCTCCAATGCCAGTGCGCGGCTCGACCGGCTGACAGCCTGGAGCAGCGGCTCCTGCAATGAATTCCCTTTTTCACATTCCTCCCAGGATGATCGTACGGCCCGATAAAAAGATTGCCTGAGATATTGGAGAACGATCTTTGCCTCTGCGAGACGGGCGGTTGCGGCGCCCATCCGGGGCTTGTTGCCGGCATGATCCGATCTCCGGGCAAATATGCCTTCACATAAATCGATAAAATGTGCGGCCATGCCCGCGCTGTTAACGGCCAGGGTAGTCTCGGCCAGTTGCAGGAAGGGATAACGATAGATGGGTTGGGGAAGAAAGGAATGATGGCTGTCGATGGTAAAGCAGCGATCCCTTCCTACCTGTTGCTGCCTGACCTCGAAACTATGGCTGGCGGTGGCGATCATGCCCATGGCGTTCCAGTCTTTATGAACGATGACCTCGTCCTTTAAGAACAAGAAGGCGCGCATCATGGGGCTGCCATCTTCGTTCTGCAGCAATGCCCCGTCTTTTTCGAGCAGGCAATTGGCCGTGAAGGCGGTTGCATGGGGAGCGCCGCTGGCATATTTCCAGCGTCCGGTGACCTCATAGCCAGTCGCCGTGATCCTGGCGATGCCGGAAGCCCTTCCGCTGCCTGCAAAACATGAGCGCCGATCGCTGAACAGATCTTTTGCGATCTCCGGTTGCAGAAAGCCGATGAACCAGTTGGCTCCGCTGCATAGGGTCACCGTCCAGCCCAGGCTGCCATCGGTCCAGGCCAGGGCCTCTTCCATGCGGAGCCCTTCGGGCAGGGATAGTTCCAGTCCGCCATGGGACCTGGGTACGTAGAGATTGAACCAGCGTTGCTCATCAATGATCGCCAGTTGCCCAGGATGGAGGCTGCCGCTGGATTCCGCATCGGCCGAAAAAGAGCGGAGCTTGTCGGCCTGGTCGGCTGGGATCAAGCCCGAGGGATGGGGGACGGGGAGGTCGGGGTGCGGGTGGGCGGACGGAGTGGATGGGAGTGGCTGATGGCCTGGACCCGGATCGGTTGGTAGCGGATTATCGGGTTGTGGATCGTTGAGTAGCGGGTTGTTCATGGTTGACGGTTTACTGGGCAGGGGTAAATGAAGGGTTGGATTCCGGCCGGAGGGTCTTTCTCCACTGAAAATAGCCCAGGACGGCGACGATGAAAAGAAAGAGGGTGAGTGCGGCATAGAGAGGCAACTGCTTGTACAACAATAGCGGGACGGCGAATGCATTGGAGATATTCAGCAGGATCCAGTTCTCTATCTTCCGTCGGGCCAGCAGCCACATTCCCGCCCAGGCGGTGGCGCTCACCCAGGCATCCCAGAAGGGCACCGTCGAAGGGGTGTAATGCCGGAGCAGGAAGGCCAGGAGGAAAAAGCCCAGGACCGTGATCAGCGTTACGGTGAGCCATTCTCCGCGGCTGCAGCGGCTGATCTTTACCGGCGGCAGGTTCTTTTTCTTTACCCAGTACCACCAGCCATAAATACTCATGACCACATAATACCCATTCAGCAGGCATTCCGCGAACAGCCCGGCCAGGAATAATATATAGATGGAAAGCAGGGTGCCCATGATGCCCGTTGGGTAGAGCCAGATCTTATTTGCCTTGGCGAAAAGCACTTCGGCCACTCCCAGGGATACGGCCACCCATTGGAGCCAGGGTGTATCCACTACCTGCTGCCAGAGCAAATGCCAGTCGACATGTATATTCATACTTGTTGTTTGATACAATACAGCGGGGGAGTGCGCGCGGAATGCGCCCTTTTCGAAATATCCGTTCCCTACGCCGGCATTACCCGGATCAGGTGTATGAAGGGCGTCCTGGGGGCGTTCCTTCAATGGGTATGATCTCAGCCTTTCTTTCAGCAGACCGGATGAGTTTTCGGCTCGACCGTCCTGCAAGGCACCCCTAATTGTCACTCAAAGGTAATATCTTTCGGGGACAAACTCATTCTGATGATCACAAGAATATGGCACGGCCGGACGAGCCTTGAGCACGCCGATGACTACCTTGAATTTTTGCAGCAGGCTGGTACAAAAGAATACCTGCAGACCGATGGGATCTTGTCTGTAAAAGTATGGCGACGGAAAGACGCCGATTGCTGTCATTTCTGGACCGTTACCGAATGGGCGGATATCGGGGCTGTTAAGAGATTTGCGGGGGAGGATCATGAAAAAGCCGTCTATTACCCGGAGGACGACGGCTTTTTACTGGAATTCGAAGAGAAGGTCATTCATTGCGAGACCTATGTGATCTAGGTTAGCAATTAATAAGACCTTTTCAAAGGGTTGTTAAATTTTTTATGAACCCAGGGCGGCGGTAGGTATTGACCGTGAGATTTTTTAGCTTTATAAAACCCTGGCACATGTCTGAACCCGTAAATTCAACCCAGCGCATCTTTTACATCAGGCCGATCCTGCTGACTCTTTGTTTTTATGCTTTGCTCCTGGGATTGGCCTATTGGCTGGAGGATATTTCCCCAAGCGGCCCCTGTGTACCGGGCCTGGGATTTATTGTGATATTCTTCCTGCCATTTATCAGCACAATCCTAATGATCGCAACGACAATAATGGCCGTGCGGGGGCGGAGGTCTCAGATCATTCCCGCGGCGATGCATGGGCTGGCTATAATCATCTATCTTATTTTGTGGTTTTCTCCGGGGGTTTAGGATACAACTATTCGTCTTCCCCCGATGGCCCCCGATTTTGAAAATTGGTCATGACATCTTTCGGCCTGTAAAATGGTAAGAGGGCTCTTGCCAAGGGCATCTTTCAGACGGCGTTCCCCTTTTTTAGTTAAGGTAAAGAAATGAATATTCCCGTATTTGCAAATGCTGGCGACATAATCCTGGCCCCTGGGCATGAAGTGGATGATCGGGAGAGCAGCATTGCAGCGTACCAACCAGAAAAGATGGGTTATGAATATGGAAAGTTCGTCTACGGATATTTCGAGACCGCCACTGAATTTTTTCCCGACTTTCTTCTCCGATAAATATTGTAGGGCCGAGTGGACCGGTTTGTAGTCGTTCTCCTGGTAGAGCCAGGGGGTTTCCGTATCTCCGAGGAACATCAATGATTCATCCCCCATTGCCCGTACGAGGCCTGCAATTTCCTTCGCAAGGGCCTTGGCATGTCCTTTTAATGATCTTGACGACAATGTCAGAATATACCCCCGCTGGGCCTCAGGAAAAAAGTAGCTGTCGGTCCGATGATGGTTCAGCGGGAATCTCGGGTATCGGGCCAGGCAGTTTTTCCGGGAGATCTTTCTAAACATGACGCAATATAAAAAAACGTGAGGAGATAGTGCAATCTCCCCACGCTATGTTTTAAAACGGATTTATTATCCATTCATCAACTGACCGTGATGGTCGAACATCAGGGTCTTTCTTTTGAAGTCACCTTTTGCCGCGGTGATATGGTATTTCGGCTTTTCATTTGGCGTATATTTTTCGTAGGAAGATTTCACATTCCATTCGCCGTACTTACTCCTTTTGAAACTATTCTTTACCATCACGGGTAGCCTGTCCTTACCGATGATCTTTTCGGATTCTTTCCAGTTACCCTGCTTGTCGAATTTAGCCTTATATTGATAGTCGCCCATATAGAAACTGGCTTTATAGTCGCCGAGCCCATGACTCCATTTTACATCGCTGACCTTGGAATACCTGGCGTGGAATGCGTTGTCGACCTTAGAAGGAATCTTAGCAAATGCCGAAGCCGTAACAAAAGATGCGGATAATAATAATACCATTATCTTTTTCATAATCAACTGTTTTTATGAATAAAATAAATTGCTACTGGTAATGCCTAAAATATCGGGCCATCGGGGTCATGAAATCAAAAAATGAAGTTAAAATCGTAGATTACGTAACTCCTTAAAACAATTGACAATGGCAAAGAGGACAATCGTATTTATTCATGGATTATGGATCCATGCCAGCGCATGGCAACCCTGGATGGATTTTTTTGCCCAAAATGGGTATGAAACCCTCAATCCCCCCTGGCCGGGCGATTCTTCCACAGTCGCCGGATGCCGAACCAATCCGCAGGCCATCGCCAACAGAGGTGTGACGGAAGTCGCCGATAGCTATGCCACAGTAATAGCCACCCTACCCGCACCGCCCATCGTGATCGGCCATTCTTTCGGTGGTCTTCTTGCACAGATCATTTTGGGAAGGGGCATCGCCGTCGCAGGTGTCGCCATCGATCCGGCCCCGATCAAGGGAGTATGGCAACTGCCGTTCTCGGCGCTCAGGGCTTCGTTCCCGGTGCTGGGCAACCCATTCAATCTTAAAAAAGCCGTATCGCTCACGTTCAAACAATTTCAATACGGCTTTGCCAATATGCTTCCCGAGGCGGAAGCAAAAGAGCTTTACGAACGGTGGCTGATACCCGCCCCAGGCCGTCCCTTGTTCCAGGCCGCAACGGCTACTTTCGCGGGCTCGCAGACTAAAGTGGATACAGACAATACCACCAGGGGCCCTTTGTTGATCACGGGCGGTGAGAACGATCATATCGCGCCCCCGATACTGGGTAAAGCATCTTTAAAAAAATATAATCCATCCGTAGTCACGGAATTCAAGCTCTTCGAAGGGCGGGGACATTCGCTGGTCCTCGATCATGGATGGAAGGAAGTGGCGGAGTATTCGCTGGCCTGGTTGAATAAGAATGGGCTGTGATCAGGAAGGTATGGGGACGGCAGCCAGGTCGAACTGCAATAAAGCCAGGGCCAGGTTCCTGTTGGTCAAAGGTAATTCAGGACTATCGCCTGTCGTGTAGTTCTCCAGGAACCTGAAACCAAAGCTGCGGTAATAGTCGATGATCTTCGGACTGTCGGCCCAGGTATCCATCCGGATATATTTCAATCCTTTCTTGCCGGCCATATCGATGGCCCATTCCAGGATCTTTCCGAACAGCTTGTACCCTCTGAAATTCGGATTTACGACGATCCGGTGCAGATAGATCGCATCCCCATTTTCCTTTTTTCCCCAGATCGCCGGGTCGCTGAAAAGGACGCTGAAGATGCATAGAATATCGGTCCCGCCGATGATCTTATATTGAAGGCGGTTGTCAACCTCTTTTTGCAAGTATTCTTTGTCGTAAAAACCCCAGCTTTTAAAATTCTTACTCTTTTGATAAGCTATCGCTTCCCCGAACATCCAGTAAACAAAGTCCAGATCGGCCCTGGTCGTGTTGATCACCCGATACAGGGGTAACCTGAATCCATATACGGGAAGCTCGCCTTGCATGAAATCAAGATCTTCCGACCTTGTAAAGCCGATGCTTTCGTACATTTTCCAGGCCGTTTGCATGGCCGCAGTGGTATGTATGATCATCTGAGCGCTATCTTTTGCCTTCGCTTTGCGGATGCATTCGTTCGTCAGGAGCTTGCCGATGCCCAGCCCCCTGGCCCAGGGAGCCACGGCTAATAATCTGAACCCGGAAGCATTTGTTTCCCTGGTAGCTGTTCCGCCCGAGCCGTAGTACTGCATGTCCCCGAAATAAACCACGGCGCCGGCTATCCTGTGATCGGGAGAAATGGCTGCCAGCAGTTCCGTTCCCGGCTTATTAGTCAATTCTCCTACATTGGCCAGCATTTTATAATAGCCGGGTTGCTCAGCCTCCTTTGGAAACCCATCCAACTGCGAATAGACCCCGACCATTAATTTTCCAATTTCTTCGAATTCGTCAGAGTCGGCATTTCTTACCTTATATTCTTGTTTGCCCATCCGATGTTTATTTGGGGACCAATTTATTATGCAATCAATCGCCGGTTGGCACTATCGTACTGTTCTCCACCATCAGCATGACCGTCTTTTTGGGAGCCCTTGTCCGATGGATCATACCCTTCGGCACGGTGACTCCTTCATTCGGGTTCAGGGTAATGGTACGGTCTTCGAGGTCGACCAGGAGCTGTCCGTCGAGCACAAAGAAAAATTCATCGTCATTATCGTGCTTGTGCCAGTGGTATTCGCCTTCGATGATCGCTACCCTTACCACACTGTCATTGACCTTGGTCAGGGTCTGGTTGAACCATTTGTCCGTGCATTCCCTTACCATCTGCGGGATGTCTATTTTCTCCAGGTGGTCGTACTTAATGTCCAGTCTGGTTACGTAGCTGTATTGTTTTTCCATATATGATCATTTTACAGGTTTGCAAATTAAGTCAAGTATCGCAAAAAAATTATCGCTGTTTTCAGGGAGGGAAGGTCGATAGCTTTGGAACCTAATCCTTCACCGGAAAGGGGCCTTCCGAGAATTTGGTCTGGTGATATCCTTTCGAGCCCACGGCCAGTGACAGATCGCTGAACGGGTAGACGTCCGCCTTCAACCTGTCGAGGATGAAGCGGAAGTCATAGCGGGGCGTCCAGCCCAGCGTCGCTCTTGCATGGTCGTTCACATAGACCCTGTCCAGCCGGGGGAACATCTTCCAGCCTCTCCGCGCATATTCTGCTTCGAGATCCGGGAAGAGCCTCCCGACCACGGAGGGGGCATCATGGCTGAGATCCGGCAGGTCCTTGCTGCCGAATGGGGTGGTGGCGCTGATGATGAACCGGTCGCAACCGATCGCCGGAGCTTTTTCGATGGCGAGGAGATGGGCGTTCACGATGTCTTCGATGTCGACACGGCGATAGAGGAACTCGTTGGCCTTGATATTGGTATCGGCATAATTCTGCCTTATTTTTTTATTGTCGTCCTCTTCGGGGAAGAAGCGGGAGGTCTTCAGAATGGCCACCGGCAGCCTGTGATTCCTGTAAAACAACCTGCAGAGATCCTCGGCGGCGGTCTTCGTCACCCCATAAATATTCTTGGGAACCGGGATCGTCTCTTCCGTGATCCATGCGGCGGGCAGGCCGGGGAGCGGGGTCAGGGCGTCACCGAAGGTGCTGGTGGTGCTGGTATAAACGAAGGAGCTTACTCCATTGAGCACCGCCTCTTCCAGGAGATTGAGGGTGCCCGAAATATTGGTATCGACGAATTCCTGGTGGGTATGGGTCACTACATGGGGCTTGTGCAGGGTGGCCGTATGAAGGACGGCATCGACGCCCTGCATACATTGCCGGATGAACTGGCGGTCGGCGACGGACCCGACCTTATCGGTAAAGGCCGATGGAATGATGTCGATACCGATGATCTCATGGTTCGTATTTTGGAGGGTGCGGACCAAGGCTTCGCCTAAATGCCCACTGCTGCCTGTGATCAGGATCTTCATGTCGGCTTGATTTGTGGGAAATTCTCCGCCACTTCGCTGGACTGCCGCCGGTAATCGAAGGGAGAAAAACCCGTGAACTCTTTGAATACTCTTATGAAATGGGATTGGTCGGCGTAATTGTTATCGTCTACCGTTGCGGCGTTGGAGAGGTGCTCGGGCAAGTCGGTCTTGTTTTTTTTCCCGAGCTGGGTGAGGTCGGTGCAGGAATTGGTCAGCTCACCGGCATCGAGGCCGAAGATCGACTTGAGCGCATGGGGCTGGAAACAGATGCCGATCGCGCCGAATCTGCCTGCGGAGGAAAAGCTCATGGGCGTAACGGTCTGGCCGTATAAGAAGATATTCGGCAGCTTCTTATCGTTGTCCATGATGAACGCTTCCTTTTCCGACTGGACCATGATGACGCCCGGGCAACCGTCGGGGATCGCGCTGAACGTTTTTTCCGAATCATCGACGGCATTGCTCTCCAGGGCCCAGAAGTATTTTATAAAGGGCGCCAGCGTTGCGGGCGGAGTAAAGGTCTGATAATTCATAAGCGAAACGAAATTACCGGATAAATTTAGACAAAAAACTTTAACTCCCCCTGGTCGACCCTTAGTGCATATCAGGCGATCCCAGAAAACTTTCGCGCCCCCCGGGGACATTTTTCAGGCAGGACAGGCGGGCCTGGGAATCGAATCATATTATTTGGCTTGCTTTTTATTGCTAATGCGTAGCTGCTTGATTTATAATTTATATTAAAAATATATCATTTTAATATAGTAGCTTAGTCCCGCTGACGAAGTAGCATTTCCTAATGAAGTAGCATTTCCCGAGTTAAGCTCTTACCTGAAGCGTATTTATTTTTTCTCCCTTGATTGTCCAAGACAATTAAAAACCTATTTGCCTGCCTGGAAATGGGTTGGTTAAGCAACGAAATCTTATTGACAAATGCCGTTATGGCAATGGCATACCTATGTTCACCGGTTGGGCAGCCCCAGCCTGTGCGGACAAGCGTATGGGCAGAGCCGGGATAAACGCGCTCACTAACCAGAAAGAAGATGAATAGGATAAGTAAACCGGAAATGAAGAAGGGAGCGGCGGAGCTGACATGTCAACGTGAGTTTCACAAAATCAACAATAAAATTATGGCTACATCAACCAAAATATTGATCATCGAACACGACCCCCAGGACATTGAGTTGTTGATATACGTCCTGACGAAGCGGGGGATCCCTTACCGCTCGGAGATCGTGAAGAATGAG
>Ga0137403_10001874_pt1 | contig 26166 bp, 19 predicted proteins | sample CZOMad2_1_16fung_FD_122057 | JGI IMG/M metagenome (GOLD analysis project Ga0137403, IMG submission 122057) | Vadose zone soil fungal communities from Angelo Coast Range Reserve, California, USA - CZOMad2_1_16fungal (Hybrid Assembly) | ecosystem: Environmental > Terrestrial > Soil > Vadose zone... | reverse complement strand
ACATAGATATTGCCGAGGCCTGCGACCACGCGCTGGTCGAGCAGCGCCGCCTTCAGGCTGGTCTTCTTGTTGGCGCATGACCGCGCCAGCATATTGGCATCGAACTCATTGCCGAGCGGTTCGGGGCCAAGACCGCTGAGCAGCGGCTCATCTTCGAGCCGCTTGCGGGCGATGACCTTCATGTAACCGAACCGGCGTGGATCGTTGAAGACAATAGCCGCGCCCGATGACATCTGGAACACGACGTGGTCGTGGGCGCGTTCCTCGCCGCGGGGATGGTGAAACTGGCCCGGCGTTTTCTTCGCGGCGTCCATGAGGACACGGAACGAGCCGGACATGCCCAGATGCATCAGGAGCACGTCTCCGGAGGCGAGGTCGGCCATCAGATATTTGGCACGACGGCCCAGGCCCGTGACGGTCTGGCCTTCGAGGCGCGCGACGAAGTCCTTCTGGAACGGAAACCGCAAATCTTTGCGCCGGACCTCGGCCTTCACAATGCTCGCACCCTCCATGGCCGGCTGCAGGCCACGGCGGACGGTCTCGACTTCGGGTAATTCGGGCATGGGTGCATTCACACGGAGCGCGATCAGCAAAAGTGTATGAGGTTTTGCGTCCGATCGCGCTCCAATTATTGTATATTTGCGCACAATCTTCTCGCCAAACCGCTTACACTTTGGCGGATTGTGCGCTGAGATGCTGACGTGATAGCGCCATTGCGGCGGGCGCGCTATGGTCCGGCGGCGGAGATAAATTGATGGGCCAACCGGACCAAACCACGCATTTCGGCTTCAGGGATGTCCCCCTGAGCGACAAGCAGACGCTGGTTAATGACGTGTTTCACAGCGTGGCACAGCGCTACGACTTGATGAACGATCTGATGTCGGCGGGCCTGCATCGCGTCTGGAAAGACCTGATGATCAACGCGCTCAATCCGCCCCGCGCCGACACGCCGTTTGCGCTGCTCGATGTCGCCGGCGGTACCGGCGACATCGCATTCCGCGCCGCCAAAGGGACTGGATCGGGCTTCAAGGCCACGGTGTGTGACATCAATTCCGATATGCTCGCGGTCGGCCGCGAACGCGCAGCCGCGCGGCACCTTGACGACCGGGTGTCGTTCGTCGAAGGCAATGCCGAGCAGCTGGCTTTCCCGAACAATACGTTCGACGCCTACACCATCGCGTTCGGCATCCGCAACGTGCCACGGATCGATCTTGCATTGCGCGAGGCGTTTCGCGTGCTGAGACCCGGTGGCCGGTTCCTGTGCCTGGAATTCTCCACCGTCGACATGCCGGGCCTTGATCGGATCTACGATCTGTTTTCGTTCAGGGTGATTCCGCCGCTCGGCCGCGCGGTGACCGGCGATGCCGAGTCGTATCAATATCTCGTGGAATCGATCCGGAAATTCCCAAGGCCGGGCGCTTTCGCCGAAATGATCGGCGCCGCCGGCTTTTCCCGCGTCAGCTGGCAGAGTTTCTCGGGCGGCATCGTGGCATTGCATTCAGGCTGGCGTTTGTGATCTCTGCGCTTACTCACATCGCGCGGCTCGCCCGCGCCGGCTTTGTGTTCGCGCGCGAGGGCGTGTTTGGCGTGGTCGATCCCTCTTTGGTGCCGCCGCCCGGACAGCTTGCGCTGCGCCTGGCGCGGATCATCGAGCGCCCCGGCGCCAAGTCCGGTCCGCGGCTGTCGCGGGCGCTGACGCGGCTGGGTCCCGCCTATCTCAAACTCGGACAGTTTCTCGCCACCCGGCCCGACGTGGTCGGGGTCATGATGGCGCGCGACCTGGAAAGCCTGCAGGACCGGCTGCCGCCGTTTTCGCAAGCCGAGGCCGAGGCTGTTATCGCAACCTCGCTGGAACGGCCGATAACACAGGCGTTTGCGAGCTTCGGTCCCGCGGTCGCCGCGGCCTCGATCGCGCAGGTGCATCGCGGCCAAACCGAACGCGACGGCGTGCTCACTTCCGTGGCGGTGAAGGTGCTCCGGCCCAATGTGGCCGCGCGCTTTCGCCGCGACCTCGCCGATTTTTTCTTTGTCGCCCACCAGGCCGAAATCTATTCGGCGGAAGCGCGGCGGCTGCGGTTGGTCGAAGTCATCAACACCATGTCGCGCTCGGTTGCGATGGAGATGGACCTGCGGCTGGAAGCCGCCGCGCTGTCGGAGATGGCGGAAAATACCCGCGATGACCCGGACTTTCGCGTGCCGACGGTCGACTGGGACCGCACCACGCATAACGTCCTGACCATGGAATGGATCGACGGTATTGCGCTCTCCGATCATGCGCGGCTCGAGCAATCGCAGGTCGACTTGCCCGACCTCGGGCGCAAGGTGATCCAGAGTTTCCTGCGCCACGCGCTGCGCGACGGCTTCTTCCATGCCGACATGCACCCCGGCAATCTGTTTCTCGACGACGCCGGCCGGCTGGTTGCGGTTGACTTCGGCATCATGGGGCGGCTCGGCCCGAAGGAGCGGCGCTTCCTCGCCGAAATTCTTCTCGGCTTCATCACCCGCGACTATCGCCGCGTCGCCGAGGTGCATTTCGAGGCCGGTTATGTGCCGGCGCATCACTCGGTGGAAAATTTCGCGCAAGCCATCCGCGCCATCGGCGAGCCGATCCACAACCGCACCGCCGAAGAAATCTCGATGGCGAAGCTGTTGACGTTGCTGCTGGAGGTCACCGGTCTGTTCGACATGCGAACCCGCCCCGAACTGATCCTGCTGCAAAAGACCATGGTGGTGGTAGAAGGCGTCGCGCGCGGCTTCGATCCCAAACTCGACATCTGGAAGGTCGCCGATCCCGTGGTTCGCGAATGGATCGAGCGCAATCTTGGCCCGGTCGGACGCATCCAAGGGGCGATGTCCGGCGCCGGAGAACTCGGTCGCGTCGTGGCCGGACTGCCTGCGATCGCCTCGCGGGCGGTGACCGTGCTGGAGCAGTTGGAAACCATGACGCGCGAGGGCCTCAGTCTTTCGCCTGATACCATCGCGGCGATGGGGCGGGCCGAGGGCCGCAAGAGCCGCTGGCGGGCGCTTGCGCTGTGGATCATCGCGTTGACCTTTATCGGGATGCTGTTCGCCATTCGACAGATGTGATTGCAATGCTGTCGTTGCTTTGATAGCATTGCTAGCATATCCAAGATGGGACTACCCATGGCCAGCCTGACAATCCGAAAACTCGACGACGCCATCCGCGACGCGTTGCGGTTGCGTGCCGCCCGCAATGGCCGCTCGGTTGAGGACGAGGTCAGGGTGATCCTGCGCGATGTCTCGCAGAATGGCCCCTCGTTGGCCGCCCATGCTCCCGGGGGGACCGCCCAAGACCGATCCAGCCAACCGGCGCACGCCGCCGCCGCAGGCTCCCCGCGCGTCACCCTGATCATCGGCGGGGGAATCGCAGCCTACAAGGCGCTGGACCTGATCCGGCGGCTGAAGGAACGGCAAGTTCATGTCCGCTGCGTGCTGACCAGGGCCGCGCAACATTTCGTCACGCCGCTGACCGCGAGCGCGCTTTCGAGCGAGCGCTGCTACACCGATTTGTTCGATCCCGAGAGCGAGTTTGACGCCGGTCACATCCGCCTGGCGCGCGACTGCGACTTGATCGTGGTGGCGCCAGCGACCGCTGACCTGATGGCAAAAATGGCCAACGGTGCCGCCGATGATCTCGCCACCGCGATCCTGCTCGCGGCGAGCGGGCCCATCCTGCTGGCGCCGGCAATGAATCCGCTGATGTGGAACAACGCCGCAACGCGCCGCAACGTAGCGCAGCTTGAACGCGATGGCGTCGCCCTGATCGGCCCCAATGCCGGCGAGATGGCCGAGGCCGGCGAGGCCGGGGTCGGCCGGATGGCGGAGTCTCTGGAAATCGCTGCCGCCGCCGAGCGCTTGCTGCGCCCGCCGCAACCGCGGCCGCTGGCCGGCCAGCGCGTCCTGATTACCGCCGGGCCAACGCACGAGCCGATCGATCCGGTGCGCTACATCGCCAATCGCTCCTCAGGTAAACAGGGCTATGCGATCGCGGCGGCGGCGCAGGCCGCAGGCGCCGAGGTTGCCTTGATCTCGGGTCCGGTCGATCTCGACGATCCACCCGGCGTCGCGGTAACGCATGTGGAATCGGCACGCGACATGTTGGGCCGGGTGGAAGCCGCCCTGCCGGTGGACATCGCGATCTTCGCCGCCGCTGTCGCCGACTGGCGCGTCGCCAATGAAGGGCCGCAGAAGCTGAAAAAGACGCCGGCCGGAATGCCACCGCTGCAGCTCGTGGAAAATCCGGATATCCTGGCCACGATCTCGAAACTAACGGCCAAGCGCCCGCCGCTGGTCATCGGCTTTGCTGCGGAGACCGAGAATTTGATCGAGAACGCCAAGGCAAAACTCGCGCGCAAGGGCTGCGACTGGATCGTTGCCAATGACGTTTCGCCGGCGTCAGGCGTGATGGGCGGCGATCGCAACACCGTTCATCTGCTGACCCGGGACGCCCATGGAACCGATGTCGATATCAACGTCGATTCCTGGCCGGTGATGACGAAAGAAGGCGTCGCGAACGCCCTGGTGGCGCGCATCGCCGAGGCCGTGGCCGCCGGGACTTCAACGCGCGCCGGGAAAACGGGGGATCGGTCGTGAGTGCCAGCATCAAAATCGACATCCGGCAATTGCCGCACGGTGAGGGCCTTGCTTTGCCCGCTTACCAGAGCGCCCACGCCGCCGGCCTCGACCTGCTCGCCGCGGTTCCGGAAGACGCGCCGGCGACCCTTGCTCCGGGAAAATACGCGCTCATTCCCACCGGCCTGACCATCGCGCTGCCTGCCGGCTACGAGGCCCAGGTTCGCCCACGCTCTGGGCTTGCCGCAAGGCACGGTGTCACGGTCTTGAACGCGCCAGGCACGGTGGATGCAGATTACCGCGGCGAAATCAGCGTACCCTTGATCAATCACGGCGATATGCCGTTTCAAATCCGGCGCGGCGAGCGGATCGCCCAGATGGTCATCGCATCGGTCGTCCGCGCGGAACTCATCCCGGTGGCGGCGCTTTCCGCGACCGAGCGTGGCAGCGGCGGGTTCGGTTCGACCGGCCGCTGATCCACACAGTACAGCCGATGCATTTTTCGTAAAACTTGCCTGAGAGAAGATTTATTCCCCATATTTTTGCGCCGCGATTCACGTTCACGATCTGGACTCTTACCCACCGACTCCCGTTGGGGATATTGTCACTCGATTCGCGAACGGTGGCGTCGTGCACCGGGCGTGTAGTCGTGCGGTTTGGGGCAAACCATGTCGGGCGTGATCGCGGCGATGCGTCGGACCCTGCTGTCGTGCACATCACTGGCGCGCAACGGCCTGACTGCCGTTGGCACCGCCGCGCTGATCTCGATCCGGCCGGCCCATGCCAACGATCTGTCGCTGCTGAACTCCATCATCACCTTCGTCGATCTGAACCACCAGGAGATCGCGGCGCTGACGACGGCGCTGTCACTGCTCGGCTTTTCGGTCATGGCGGCGATCCTGCTGATGGGTACGCGGGTACGCGCGGCAAGAAACGAAGCGCGGCTGCACGCCGAAATTCAGAGTTTGCAAAGCGAAGCCGACCGCTTTCGCGCGCTGCTGTTCGCCGAGCCACAGATTCTGATTTCCTGGGCTGCCGGCGACAATCATCCGGAAATCATTGGCGATACCTCGCTGCTGGCGTCGCGGGAATCGCCGCTGCGCATTCTGGCATTCGGAACCTGGCTGCCGCCGGAGCCGGCGCTGCAGATGGATCACGCGGTCGACGCCTTGCGCGAGTCCGGCGAGGGCTTCCTGCTCAATCTGGCCACTTCAAATGGACACACCGTCGAGGCCATGGGTCGCGCCATTGGCGGCCAGGCCATTGTGCGGATTCGCGAGCTTTCCGGGGTGCGCCGGGAATTGGCCGAGACCAACGTCCGCCACAAACTATTGCTGGAAGAGACCGAGATGCTGCGCGGTTTCGCGGCGACGGCGCCCTGGCCGATCTGGACCAAACGCACCAATGGCGGTCTGCTCTATGCCAATGCGGCCTATGCCCGCGCGACCGACGCCGTCAACGTCGCGGACGCGATCGATCGAAACCTGGAACTGCTCGACAGCGGCGACCGCAGTGACATGGACCGCGCCTTGAATGAGAAGGTGGCCTTTGCCGCACGGCTTCCGATCGTGGTCGGCGGCGAGCGACGCTTCTATGACGTGCAGGCGCTCAATGTCGGCGGCGGCAATGTCGGCATCGCCATCGACGCCTCCGAGGCCACCGCGCTGAGCGCCGCGCTGGTGCGGATGGCGGAGGCTCATCGCCGCACCCTTGATCAATTATCCTCCGGTGTCGCCATATTTGACGGCCAGCGGCGGCTGGCATTCTACAACGATTCCTACCGCCGCCTGTGGGACCTGGACCGCGCCTTTCTCGACGGCAATCCCGACGATTCGAGCGTGCTCGACCGGCTGCGCGCCGCGCGCAAACTCCCTGAGCAACCTGACTTCCGCGCCTGGAAGGCAAAGCTGCATGAAGCTTACCGCGCGGTCGATCCCGAAAAGGATACCTGGTATCTGCCCGATGGCCGCGCCTTGAGCGTCGTCACCACGCCAAATCCGGAAGGCGGCGTCACCTATCTGTTCGATGACGTCACCGAAAGCCTGGACCTGGCGCGCAGGTTCGACGGCCTGATCCGCGTCCAGCGGGAAACGCTGGACAATCTCGCCGAAGCGGTTGCGGTGTTCGGCAGCAATGGCCGTGCCCAACTTTTCAATCCGGCCTTCGCCAGCATGTGGAAGCTGTCGCCGGAGGCGATGCGGGAGCAGCCGCATATCGAGACCGTGGAAGGCTGGTGCAGGCCGTTGTTCGACGAGACTGCAACCTGGCGCATTATCCACGAAGCGATTACGAGAATCGAGAACCGTGTCGAGGTGCCGCTGAAGCTGGAGCGCAAGGACGGCAGCGTGCTGGACTGCATGACCATGCCGTTGCCCGATGGTGCCACCATGCTGACATTCCAGGACATCACCGACACCGAAAACGTCGAGCGCGCGCTGCGCGAGCGCAACGAGGCGCTGGAGACGGCCGACCAGATGAAGGTCGATTTCGTCCACCATGTCTCGTATGAACTGCGCTCGCCGCTGACCACCATCATCGGCTTCGCGCATCTGCTGAACGATCCGACCACCGGCCCCTTGGTGGCCAAGCAAGCCGAGTATCTCAACTACATCACGACCTCGACCAACTCGCTGTTCGCCCTCATCAACAACATTCTCGATCTCGCCACCATCGACGCCGGCGCGATGACGCTTGAACTCGGGCCGGTCGACATCCGCAAGACCATCGACAATGCGGCGGAAGGGATTCAGGACCGGCTCGCCCGCGACCGCATCGAACTCAGAGTCGAGATCGATCCGAACATCGGCACCTTCGTCGCCGACGGCAGCCGCGTGGTGCAGGTGCTGTACAATCTCTTAGCCAATGCCGTCGGGTTTTCACCGCAGGACTCCACGGTCACGCTCAGCGCCAAACGCACCGAGCACAATGTGGTGTTTGCCGTGACCGATCTCGGTCCCGGCATTCCGCCCGACGTCAAGGACAAGGTGTTCGACTGGTTCGAGAGTCATTCCAACGGGTCGCGGCACCGCGGCGCCGGACTCGGCCTGCCGCTGGTGAAATCTTTCGTCGAACTGCACGGAGGAAGGGTGCGCGTCGATTCGATCGTCGGCAGGGGAACGACCGTCACCTGCGACTTTCCGGTCGATCAGGCCGCGCATCGCAACGCGGCGGAATGACTGGGCCCGCGACATTCCCGGTTGCGCTTGGAAACGAGACGGCGACCGCGAATCTGATGGCCGATCTCGCGTTGCTGATCGGCCCCGGCGATGTCATTACTCTCTCGGGCGATCTCGGTGCCGGCAAGACCGCCGCGGCGCGCGCCTTGATCCGCTATCTCGCCAGCGACGATTCCGTCGAGGTTCCAAGCCCGACCTTCACGCTGGCGCAAAGCTACGATCTGCCGGCATTTTTGCTGGTTCATGCGGATCTCTACCGCATCAACGATGCCGCCGAACTGGAAGAGATCGGCTTGTCACCTTTGCCGGAAGGCGCCGTGGCGCTGATCGAATGGCCCGAGCGCGCGCCCTCCGCGCTTCCCCACGATCGGATCGACATCGCGTTGAACCATCGCCCGGCGCTGGGATCGACAGCCCGCGCCGCCGAAATCTCCGGTTACGGAAAGGGAGCCGCGCAGGTCGCGCGATTAAAGGCGCTGCGACAATTTCTCGCCGATGCTGGTTTCGCCGACGCCAAACGCCAGCGTATGCCCGGCGATGCATCGATCCGTTCCTATGCGCGGCTGATCCGCGACGATGGCGTCGTCATTCTGATGAACTCGCCACGGCGGCCCGACGGGCCTGCGACCTATGACGGCAACACCTACAGCGCGGCGGTGCATCTGGCCGAGGACGTCAAGCCGTTCGTCGCCATCGACAATGGCCTGCGCGCGCGCGGCCTTTCGGCGCCATCGATTCACCACGCCGACCTCGACGCTGGATTCCTGATCACCGAGGATTTCGGCAGCGAAGGCTTCATCGAAGGCGATCCACCGCGCCCGATCGCGGAACGTTATGAAGCCGCCGTCGACGTGCTCGTGGCATTGCACCGTGAACCACTTCCTGAGGTCTTGCCGCTGGCGCCGCAAATCACCTACGCCATCCCCACCTTCGACATCGACGCCATGCTGGTCGAGATCGGTTTGATGCTCGAATGGTATTTGCCGGATCGCGGCGCCGAGCCAGCCAACGAGCGGCGCGCCGAATTCGTCACGGCGTGGCGCGATTTGCTGGGCAAGGCGGCAGCGATGCCCAAAACCTGGGTGATGCGGGACTTTCATTCCCCCAATTTGATCTGGCTCGGCGAACGATCGGGGATTTCGAAAGTCGGCATCATCGACTTCCAGGATGCGGTGCTGGGCCCGGCCGCCTATGACATGGTTTCGCTGCTGCAGGATGCGCGGATCGACGTGCCCGAACAGCTCGAGCTCGCGCTATTGACCCGCTACATCAAGGCGCGGCACTCGGCCGACGATTCGTTCGACCCGGCGGGTTTCGCCGAGATCTACGCGATCATGTCGGCGCAGCGCAATACGCGGCTGCTCGGCAACTTTGCGCGGCTCAACCGGCGCGACGGCAAGCCGCAATATCTGCGCCATCAGCCACGAATCTGGACATACCTGTCGCGTTCGTTGGCGCACCCGGTGCTGTCAGGGCTTCGCGCGTGGTACGCCGCGAACGTCCCTCCGCCGGTCCCGTAATTTACCGGTTGTTAGCCGGCTTTCCTCTAATCTTGGCTGGATACCCTGCTCTGGAGCGCGGGGTACGGCTGCTTGAGGGCGGAGCGAGAACATGGTGACCGAACGGCGCCGGGGCGAGCGCGTCACATTCGAGCGTGGCATCGCCGCGCACATGATGGGCATCGACGGCACGTGGCGGCGCGATTGCACCATGGAAGACATTTCGGAGACCGGCGCCAAGCTCACCATCGAGGGCTCCGTCGAGGGGCTGCATCTGAAGGAATTCTTCCTGCTGCTGTCGTCGACCGGCCTCGCCTACCGCCGCTGCGAGCTGGCCTGGGTCAACGGCGACCAGATCGGGGTCAACTTCCTCAAGACCGGCGACAAGAAGAAAAAAGGGGCGCCGCGCGCAACGGCCGAGCCGTGAAGCCATGTCGTTGCCGCCGTCTTACCACCGTCATGCCAGACCACTATGGCGGTCAACCAAGGATGCGCCGCTGGAATCGCCGTGGTATGATTTGCAGTAGTTCTGACAATTTCGCGGGTATTCTGATCACAAGGCCCGTCGCGCTTACGAAATACGCCGGGTACAACGGTTCGAGAAGTTTCTGACATGTCCGTCAAACCCACCAAAGCCATGGTTCTTGCCGCCGGATTGGGCCTGCGCATGCGCCCTTTGACGGAACAGATGCCAAAGCCGCTGGTGCAGGTGGCGGGCCGCGCGTTGCTCGATCATGTGCTCGACAAGCTCGGCGTCGCCGGCGTCAGCGAAGCCATCGTCAATGTCCATTATTTGCCCGAACAGATCATCGATCACGTCGCAGGCCGTACCGGGCCCCGCGTGACCATCTCCGATGAGCGTGACGAGGTGCTTGGCACCGGCGGCGGCGTCGTCAGGGCGTTACCTTTGTTGGGCACGGCGCCGTTCTTCCTTGTCAATGCCGATACACTGTGGATCGATGGCGTGCGGGCCAATCTGGCGCGGCTCGCCGAAGCGTTTGATCCCGCGCGCATGGACATTCTGCTCCTGATGGCGCCGACGGCCAGCAGCATCGGTTACGAGGGATGCGGCGATTATGCGATGCTGCCCGACGGTGCGCTGCGCAAGCGCAGGGAACACCAGCTGGTTCCATTCGTCTATGCGGGTGCCGCGATCATGTCGCCGTCCCTGTTCGCCGCTGCTCCAAGGGGCGAATTCCCGCTGATAAAAATGTTCGATGCGGCGAACGCCCAGGAACGGTTGTTCGGCCTGCGGCTCGATGGCATGTGGATGCATGTCGGAACCCCCGACGCGGTGCAGGCGGCAGAAGAGGCTTTTCTCGAAAGCGTGGCGTGACCGTTTAAGCCGTCATTGCCGGGCTTGACCCGGCAATCCATCCTCTTCAGAAAAGCTATTTTTTAAGATGGATGCGCGGGTCAAGGCGAGCGGAAGCGACGCCGTCCTTTGGACGGCTATGCCCGCGCATGACGGTTAGCGCCCAAAATTGGCCCGTGCCATGATGCAGCCTGATTGCGAATCAGGAATCCCATGCGCGTATTCAGCGTTCCAGTATCAGCGCCGTTCTTGCGCACCGTTATCGCCGCGCTGGTCGATGGCAGGCTGGTCGATGGCTTTGAGGCGCGGACGCATCCGGAAAAACTGGCGCAGGCAACACTCTATCTCCCGACCCGGCGCGCCGGACGCATGGCACGGGAAATGTTTCTCGACGAGCTCGGCACCGAGGCCGTGTTGCTGCCCCGTATCGTCGCACTCGGCGACATCGACGAGGACGAGCTGGCGTTCGCGGAAGAACCCGAACCGTTCGGCGGGGCGGCGCCGCTCGATATCCCGCCGCCGCTCGGCGAGCTCGATCGTCGGCTGACGCTTGCCAAACTCGTCGCGGCGTGGGCGAAACGTCCGGTGTTGGCGCCCCAGGTAGTCGGCGGGCCGGCATCGACGCTTGCGCTGGCCGGCGACCTCGCACGCCTGATGGACGATATGGTCACCCGCGGCGTCGGGTGGGACGCGCTGAACGGGCTGGTGCCGGATCAGCTCGATAAATACTGGCAGTATTCGCTCGAATTCCTGCAGATCGCGCGACAGGCCTGGCCGGCTCACCTTCAAGAGATTCAGAAAATCGAGCCTGCGGCGCGGCGCGATCTCCTGATCGAGGCGGAAGCCAGACGCCTGTCCGCCCACCACCAAGGCCCGGTGATTGCGGCGGGTTCGACCGGATCGATGCCGGCGACTGCAAAATTCCTGCACGTGATCGCGTCTCTTGCGCACGGCGCGGTGGTGCTGCCGGGGCTCGATACTGATCTCGACGACGACGCCTGGAAGATCATCGGCGGTACTCGCAACGCCCAGGGCAAATTCACCACGCCTCCGGCGTCGAACCATCCGCAATATGCCATGCACGCACTGCTGCATCGGTTTGGAATCAACCGCGGCGACGTCGAGATGCTGGGGAGCCCGGCGCCGCGCGGGCGCGATGTCCTGGTGTCCGAGGCGATGCGGCCCTCGAACGCGACCGAACGATGGCAGCGGCGACTGGCCGAGCCCGACATCGCCGAGAAGATTTCGCTCGGCATGACCAATCTCGCGGTGATCGAGGCGGAAAATTCCGAGACCGAAGCGCTTGCGATCGCAATCGCCATGCGCGAGGCGCGGCATCTCGACAAATCGGCGGCGCTGGTGACCCCGGACCGCGCGCTGGCGCGGCGGGTCATTGCGGCGCTCGGCCGCTGGAATCTCGCCTTCGACGATTCCGGCGGCGACGCGCTGATCGACACATCAGTCGGAATTTTCGCGCGGCTCGCCGCGGAAGCGGCAGCGAAACAGCTTGAACCGCCGACGCTGCTGGCACTGCTGAAGCATCCGCTGTGCCGGTTGGGCGCCGCGCCAGGCGCCTTCAACAAGGCCACCGAAGTGCTCGAACTGGCGCTATTGCGTGGCACGCGGCCGCAGGGTGGAAGTCGGGGACTGGCGGAAGATCTCGCGCGCTTCCGTGTCGAGCTGAAAAACTTGCGGGCGGGCACGACATCCTCGCTGCACGGCACCGAACCGCGAACCAGGCTCACCGACGAAGAACTCGATCTCGCGAATCGGCTGATCGTCCAGTTGCAGGGCGCGCTGGCGCCGCTCGAAAATCTCAATCCGTCGAAGCCGTATGATTTTGCCGAACTTGCACAACGCCATCGCGACGTGCTGATCGAGCTGTCGCGCGATGAACATGGTGTCGTCTTTGCGTTCGAGGGTCCTCAAGGGTCGGCGCTGGCCTCGGCGTTCGATGACCTGCTCGGCGAAGGCTCGCAAAGCGGCCTGATGGTCGAGCCGACCGACTATCCGGACGTTTTCCAGACCGCCTTTGCCGACCGCATGGTGCGGCGGCCGGAGGGAACAAATGTCCATCTGAAAATATATGGCCCCCTGGAGGCACGATTGACGCAATCCGACCGCGTCATCATCGGCGGGCTGGTCGAAGGGGTCTGGCCGCCCGCGCCGCGGATCGATCCGTGGTTGAGCCGGCCGATGCGCCACGAACTCGGCCTCGATTTGCCGGAGCGGCGTATCGGCCTCTCCGCGCATGACTTTGCTCAGTTGCTCGGCGCCCCTGACGTCATCCTCAGCCACGCTGCAAAGGTCGGCGGGTCGCCGGCCGTGGCGTCCCGCTTTCTGCACAGGCTGGAAGCGGTCGCGGGTGAGGAGCGCTGGAATGCTGCGATGTCAGCCGGACAAAAATATGTTCGCTTCGCAGCTCAACTCGATAGCCCCGTCAAGGTCGAACCGATTGCGCAGCCCGCGCCAAGGCCGCCACGCGCGGTCCGGCCCTTGAAATTGTCGGTGACCGCCATCGAAGATTGGCTGCGCGACCCCTATACGATCTATGCCAAATATATCTTGCGGCTTAACCCGCTCGATCCCGTCGACATGCCGCTGTCGGCCGCCGACCGTGGTTCGGCGATCCACTATGCGCTTGGCGAATTCACCCAAACCTTCGCCACGTACCTTCCCGACGATCCCGCCGGCGCCTTGCGCGGCATCGGCCGAAAATACTTCACACCGCTGATGGAACGCCCGGAGGCGCGGGCGCTATGGTGGCCGCGCTTCCTGCGTATTGCCGCATGGTTTTCCAATTGGGAAATCGCGCGCCGCGGCAATCTCGCTGGCATCGAAGCCGAGATCAAAGGCGAAATTCCCATTCCGCTCGATAATGCGCGCACCTTCGTTTTGTCCGCGCGCGCCGATCGGATCGAACGGCGCCGCGACGGCACGTTTGCGATCCTCGACTACAAGACCGGGCAACCTCCGACCGGAAAACAGGTGCGGATGGGGCTGTCGCCGCAGCTCACGCTGGAAGCGGCGATCCTGAGGGAAGGCGGCTTTGCCAATATTCCGGCGGGAGTCTCCGTGAGCGATTTGGTGTATGTGCGGCTCAGCGGCAACAACCCGCCCGGCGAAGAAAAGCCGCTGGAGCTGAAGATCAAGAACGAGACGCCGCAGCCGCCCGATGTTGCCGCCGACTATGCGCGGCAGCAGCTCGAAATATTGATCCGAAAATTCGAGGACGACAACGAACCCTATACCTCGCTCAATCTGTCGATGTGGTCGAACCGCTACGGCCATTACGACGATCTCGCCCGCATCAAGGAATGGTCGGCGGCCGGCGGCTTGGGGCTGGAGGAATGGTGAAAGCGCCGCGCCAGATACCCGATGCGGTACGCGCCACGCAGGCGCGCGCATCGGATCCTGCTGCCTCGGCGTTCGTCTCGGCCAACGCCGGCTCCGGCAAGACTCACGTGCTGGTGCAGCGGGTGATCCGGCTGTTGCTTGAGGGCGTGCCGCCGGAAAAAATCCTCTGCGTGACCTTCACCAAGGCGGCCGCCGCCAACATGGCGGAGCGGGTGTTTTCCACCCTCGGCCATTGGGTCACGCTCGATGATAATGCGCTCGACGACGCGATCGTTGCAGTGGGAATAGCCCATCCCAGTGTGACGCTGCGAAAGACAGCACGAAAACTGTTCGCCTGCGCGCTGGAGACGCCGGGCGGCCTCAAGGTGCAGACCATCCACGCGCTGTGTACCCGGCTGTTGCAGCAATTCCCGTTCGAAGCCAACGTGCCGGCGCGCTTTGCCGTGCTCGACGAGCGCGACCAGAACGAAATGATGGAGCGCGCCAATCTGAAGGTATTGCTCGACGCCTCGCGCGATCCCGGCAGTGCGACAGGCCGGGCACTCAATATCGCCATGGCCAGCGCCGCCGACGTCACTTTTAAGGAGGTAGTGCGCGAGGCGTGTCTCAGCCGCGATCACTTCATGGCGTGGACGGATGCTGCCGGCAGCGCCGAGGCCGCGGTGGCGCAAATGTCGGCGGCGCTCGGCGTTGCCGCGGACGACCGCATCGAAGAGGTCGAGCGCGAGATCGTCGATGGGCCGTATCTTCCGCGATCGCGGTGGGAAGAGGTCGCCTCTGTTCTCGATACCGGTAGCAACGCTGATCGAAAGCAGGCGGACAGACTACGCAAGGCGCTGACGCTTAGCGGCATTGAGCAGGTAGACCATTATCTCCTCGTTTTCCTGACTGAAACTGAACGAACGCCGCGTGCCACGGTAGTGACGAACAATTTTGTCACTAGAAATCCGGCGATCGGCCGCCTGTTCGACCAGGAAGTCCTCCGCCTCGGACCCCTGATCGAGCGGCGCCGCGCGGTGACGATCCGAGACCGCACCCAGGCGCTGCTGCACATCGCAACGGCGGCCGCCGCGAACTACCGGCGCGAGAAGCAGGAGCGCGGCCTGCTCGACTACGACGATTTGATCGACAAGACCCTGGAGATGCTGGACCGGGTTTCCTCCGGCTGGGTGCATTACAAGCTCGACCGCGGCGTCGACCACGTGCTGATCGACGAGGCGCAGGATACGAGCCCGCGGCAATGGGATATCATTGCCCACATCATCTCGGAATTCACCGCCGGCGCAGGCGCGCGGGACGGGGTGGTGCGCACCGTGTTTGCGGTCGGCGATGAAAAACAGTCGATCTTTTCGTTTCAGGGCGCTGCCCCGCACGAATTTGATCTACGCCGCCGCGAACTGAAAGCGAAATTCGAGGCCGCCGGCCTCAAGTTCGATCCGGTCACCTTCACCTATTCGTTCCGCTCGGGACCGGCGATCCTGCAATCGGTCGACTACGTCTTTCGGGAACAGGATATCTACCGCAGCGTCCACTCTGTCGATATCGGCTATCCGATCCATCATTCACTTGAAGACGCCGGGCCGGGCCTGATCGATCTCTGGGAATTGCAGTTACCGGATGGCAAGCAGGACATCGAGGGCTGGCGCGCCCCGTTCGATGCGGTGTCGGTGACGTCTCCCGAAGTCCGGCTGGCCAGGCGCATCCAGGCCACGATCCGCTCGCTGGTCGAAAGCGGCACCATGACCGGCAGGACCGGCGATCGCCGCCCGCTTCGTTACGGCGACATGCTGGTGCTGGTGCGGCGGCGCGGCAACGCGTTCGACGCGGTGATCCAGGCGCTCAAGCATGCCAACATTCCCGTCGCCGGCGCCGACCGGCTCAAATTGACCGAGCACATCGCGATCATCGATCTGATGAACCTCGCCGACGCCTTGCTGTTGCCGCAGGACGATCTGGCCCTGGCGGTGGCGCTGAAGAGCCCGCTGTTCGGCCTTGATGACGATGACCTGTTCAAACTGGCGTGGCAGCGCCGCGGGTCGCTGCGCGACGCCTTGCGCCTTCACGCTCCTAGCGACGAGAGATTCAGGGCCGCCCTGGAACGCCTGGAAGCGTGCGCGCACCATGCCATCAGCGAAACGCCGTTCGCCTTCTATGCCTGGCTGCTTGGCGGCGATGGCGGCCGGCGGCGCATTCTGCGGCGGCTGGGGCCTGAGGCCAATGACGCGCTCGATGAATTTCTTGAACTCGCTTTGGGCTATGAGCGGAAATCGCCGGCTTCGCTGCAGGGCTTTATGGCGTGGCTGCGCGCCGCCGACCTCGAGGTGAAGCGTGACATGGAAATTTCGCGCAATGAGGTCCGCGTGATGACCGTCCACGGGGCCAAGGGGCTGGAGGCGCCGGTGGTCTTTCTGGTGGATACCACCTCATCGCCATCGGATACGCAGCGGTTGAGGCTTATCCGTCTGGCGGCGGGCAACGCAGGGTCTCACGCGCCCGGCGTGGTGGTTTGGGCCGGCAGGAAGGCCGACGATCCGCTTGCCGTCGCGGCGGCCCGTGTGGCGATGCTTGGCGAAACCGAGGACGAATACCGCCGCCTGCTCTATGTGGCGATGACCCGCGCGGCCGACCGCCTGATCGTCGGCGGCTGCATGCCCGGCAACATGAATACGGTACGAAAATTCTGCTGGTACGATCTGATCGGTAAAGGTCTCGAAAACTCCGGATTGCACCTGCGGATGATCGAGACATCGGACGGCGTGATCAAGCGCTACGCGCGACCTGAAGATGAAGCGACGGCAAAAGGCGCCACCGCGACCACGATCACGCCGCCGATCGAGCTGCCATCCTGGTTGCGGGCGTCAGCACCGGCGGGGACCGCGGCCGATATCCTGCTGCGCCCCTCTCACCCTGCCGCGGAGGAAGGCCGCGGCCTCCGAACATCTGAGTCCGTTCAGACGCGCGCCCACGCATTACGCCGTGGTACGCTGGTGCACCGGCTGCTGCAATCGCTGCCTGATGTCGTGGCCGAGCGCCGCCGCGACGCGGCGCAGAACTTTCTCGCCCGCAATGCCGGCGATTGGAACGATGGCGAGCGTGAGGCGCTCGCGGCAAGGGTGCTCGCCCTGATCGAGGATGCGCGCTTCGCACCGGTGTTCGGCGCAGGCAGCCGCGCCGAGGTCTCGATTGTCGGTCGGCTGGCGCGGCCGGGACAGCTACCTGTATTGGTGTCCGGGCAAATCGACCGCCTGGTGGTGGCCCCGAGTGAGGTGTTGATCGTCGATTTCAAGACCAACCAGACCCCGCCACGCTCGGCCGCCGAGGCGCCTTCGGCCTATATCCGCCAGCTCGCGCTTTATCGTGGGGTGCTGCAGAAGCTTTATCCCCCATTGCCTATCCGCACCGCGTTACTTTGGACTGAAACGCCTGAAATGATGGAGATTTCTGCTCCCGCGCTGGACGCCGAACTGGCATCCATTCTCGGGGGAGATGACCGAGCTTGACCCGGCAACGGCGCGTTCATAGTTTGATCACATGATCTAGGCGGCGATTCTCGAATCCCGCATCCATCCCAAACTGAACGAGGTATCCCAATGGCCGTTGGCAAGGTTTCTGACACCGATTTCGAGGCCGAAGTGCTCAAGGCGACCGGCCCGGTCGTGGTCGATTTCTGGGCCGAATGGTGCGGGCCCTGCCGCATGATCGCGCCCGCGCTCGACGAGATTTCCGGCACGATGGGCGACAAGGTCAAGATCGTGAAGCTGAACGTCGATGAGAGCCCGAAGACGGCTTCGAAATACGGCGTGATGTCGATCCCAACCCTGATGATCTTCAAAGGCGGCGAGATGGCGTCGCGCCAGGTCGGCGCCGCGCCGAAGGCGAAGCTGCAGCAGTGGATTACGGCTGCGGTCTGAGCGCGCAAGCAAATTTGATTCTGACGGCCGGCGAAAGCCGGCCGTTTTGTTTTCGGTTACCCCGGCAATGTGCCGTTGGCGGACAGCACGTGACCAGCGAGGTACAGCGAGCCTGTGATCAGGATGCGCGGCGGCACCTCGTAGGCAAGCCGCGCCAGCGAGCCCAGCGCTGCATCGACACTGGCCGCGCTCTCCACGCGCATACCGACCGCGCGGGCGGCGTCGGCCAACTTGTCCGGCGGCATGGCGTTGTCGCGACCCGGTATCGGCACCGCCACGATATGGCGCGTGAGGCCTGCGAAATTGGCGAGAAATGCACGGGCGTCCTTGTTCGCCATCATGCCGACAATGACAACGAGCGGCCGAGACACCCGCTCCTCGAGGTCGCCCAAGGCCGCCGCCACGACGCGCCCACCTTCGGCGTTGTGGCCGCCATCGAGCCAGATTTCGCTGCCCTGCGGCCCCTGATCCATGAGCCGGCCCGACACCAGACGCTGCATGCGTGCCGGCCATTCCGCGTTGACCACGCCTGCTTCGAACGCGGCCGGCTCGATTTGGAATGCGTCGAGCGCGCGTAGCGCCGCAATCGCAAGGCCGGCGTTATCGAATTGATGACGCCCGAACAGTTTTGGCGCCGCAAGATCCATCAGGCCGCGATCGTCCTGATAGACCAGGCGTCCGCGTTCCACATTGACATGCCACTCCTGCCCCGCGGTGTGCAGCGGCGCATGCATACGCCTGGCACACTGTTCGATCACGGCGATCGCCTCGGGAGCTTGCTCAGCGCAAATCACCGGCACATCGCGCTTGATGATGCCGGCCTTTTCGCGGGCGATCGCCATCAGCGTGTCGCCGAGAAACTCGGTATGATCCATGCTGATGGGTGCGATCACGCTCGCCAGCGGCGCGTCGATCACATTGGTGGCATCCAGCCGGCCGCCGAGGCCGACCTCCAGCAGCACCGCATCCGCCGGATGCCGCGCGAACAAATAAAACGCTAGCGCGGTCTGGATTTCAAACAGGGTGATCGGCTCCCCCGCATTGGCGCGCTCGCAATGCTGCAACGCGCCGCGCAATTCGTCGTCATCGACCAGCGTTCCGCCGCCGACACACCCAAGCCGATAGCATTCGTTGAGCCTCACCAGGAAGGGCGAGGTATAGACGTGGACACGCAAGGAAGCGGCTTCCAGGATCGCGCGCAAATAGGCGATCGTCGAACCCTTACCGTTGGTGCCGGCCACGTGAATGACCGGCGGCAGCTTGCGCTCAGGGTGATCAAGCCGTTCCAACAGCCGGTGCATTCGCGTGAGATCAAGATCAATCCGCGCCGGATGCAGAGCGGACAGCCGCGCGATCAATTCGCCGAGCGGCGGCGCCGCAGACGCGCTCACGCGTGCGGCGCTGCCGGCGCCATCTCCGCACCTGATGCGATCGGGGCCGGAATGGCGGCCTGTGGCGCAGGCTTCGAGGTGGTTTCAACCGCGGGCGACTTGGTCAGCAACCGGCAAAGCCGCGCCAGCGTCGGGCGCAGATCATGGCGATGCACGACCATGTCGACCATGCCGTGGTCTTTCAAATATTCCGCGCGCTGAAATCCGTCCGGCAATTTCTCGCGGATGGTCTGTTCGATCACGCGCGCGCCGGCAAAGCCGATCAGCGCGCCCGGTTCGGCGATCTGCACGTCGCCGAGCATCGCATAGGAGGCGGTGACCCCGCCGGTGGTCGGATTGGTCAAGACAACGATGTAAGGCAGCTTCGCCTCGCGCATCATCTGCACGCCGACCGTCGTCCGCGGCATTTGCATGAGGGATAAAATGCCTTCCTGCATGCGCGCGCCGCCGGAGGCAGCGAACACGATGAACGGCGATTTCTTTTCGACCGCAAGCTCAAGCCCGCGCACGATGGCTTCGCCCGCCGCCATGCCGAGCGAACCGCCCATGAAATCGAAATCCTGCACGGCGATGACGACCGCGGCGCCCTCAAGCCTGCCGTAGCCGATCTTGATGGCGTCGTTCAGCCCGCTCCGGGCGCGCGCGTCCTTGACGCGATCGGCATATCGACGTTCGTCACGGAATTTCAGGGGATCGGCGGTGACCTCGGGCAGCGCCACGTCGAACCAGGTCTCGTTGTCGAAGATCGACTTGAGACGCGCCACCGCGCCCATGCGCATGTGGTAGTTCGAGCCGGGAATGACGAACTGATTGGCCTCGACGTCCTTGTAGAACACGAGCTGTCCCGAATCCGGGCACTTGATCCACAGATTCTCCGGCGTCTCGCGACGCAGGATGTTGCGGATCTTCGGCCGGACGACGTTGGTGAGCCAATTCATGTTTCGCTCCGAATTGCCAGATCACGATTCAGTTAGATCTAACCGGATCGTGTTCTTATCTCTTTGTATGAGCATGATCTTTTCGGAAAACCGGTTTCCACTTTTCCGGATCATGCTCTGAGCATTCGCTCTCGATATATGGCGTTCCCGGAGGTGCCCGGCAAGCCGCCGCGTCAGACCGATCCCCCCAACTGGGACTTATTCCGCAGCCTGTTTGGCTCCCCGCACCCCCTGCGCCAGCGAGGCCGCCAGATTGGCCACCGCATCGACGGTCTTGGCGGTCGCCCCGCCGTTTGGATCGAGGCTGGCGCGCAAGGCATCGACCAGCGCGGTGCCGACCACGGCGCCGTCGGCATTCGCAGCGATCGCGCGCGCGGCTTCCGGGGTGCGGATGCCGAAGCCGACACAGACCGGCAGTTTCGTGTGCCGCTTGATGCGGGCGACAGCCTCGCCGACCGCTTTGGAATCGGCGCTGGCGCTGCCGGTGATGCCGGTAACGGAGACGTAATAGACAAAGCCGGAGGTGTTAGCGAGCACCGCGGGCAGGCGTTTGTCGTCGGTGGTCGGCGTCGCCAGCCGGATGAAATTCAGCCCGGCCTTGATCGCCGGCAGGCATAATTCAGAGTCTTCTTCCGGCGGCAGATCGACAATGATCAGACCGTCGACGCCAGCGGATTTGGCATCGGCGAGAAACCGGTCGACGCCGTAAATGTAGATCGGATTGTAGTAACCCATCAGCACCAGTGGCGTGGTGGTGTCGTCTTTGCGAAATTCGCGCACCATCGAAAGCGTCTTCTTCAAACTCATGCCGGCCTTCAGGGCGCGCAGTCCCGCCGCCTGGATCGCCGGACCGTCCGCCATCGGATCGGTGAAGGGCATGCCGATTTCGATGATGTCGGCACCCGCCTTCGGCAACGCCTTGATGATTTTGAGCGAGGTCGCGGGATCGGGGTCGCCGGCCGTCACGAAGGTGATGAAGGCCGAGCGGCCTTGCTGCTTCAGCTCAGCGAAGCGTGTGTCAATGCGGGTGGTCATATTAAGGTGCCATCTGTGCTACACCTCTCCCCGTTGGGGAGAGGTCGGCTGCGCAGCAGCCGGGTGAGGGGATGGACAAGTTCAAGGCGAGAGCTCGAAACCTTCGCTTGTCGCAAACGAACGCAGAGGCAAAGCTTTGGCAAGCACTGCGTAACCGGCGACTGGCGCGATGGAAATTCCGCCGCCAGCATTCCATCGACCGATATGTCGTTGATTTCGTGACGTTGGACGGGAAGCTGATCGTCGAGGTTGATGGTGTAACACACGCCGAACCGTCGGAGCTGGCAAGAGACAAAGCCCGGTCCGATGTATTAGAGGCCTGTGGTTTCCTCGTTGTCCGCGTCTCGAATACTGATGTGTACGACAATCTGGAGGGTGTACTGGAAATGATCGAAACTACACTTCGATCGGATTGAGTGGAGAGACCCCTCACCCGGCTGCTACGCAGCCGACCTCTCCCCGACGGGGAGAGGTAAAGAAAGCGGCAACGCGCCATTCTCACTTCTTCTTCCCCCGCAAAATATCCGCCACCTGCGGAATGTCCTTGTCGCCGCGGCCGGAGAGGTTGACCACCATCAGATGATCCTTCGGCCGCTTTGGCGCGAGTTCCATCACCTTGGCGATGGCGTGTGCCGGCTCCAGCGCCGGAATGATGCCTTCCAGCCGTGAGAGCAATTGAAACGCGGCCAGCGCCTCGTCATCGGTGGCAGATAGATATGTCACCCGGCCGGTTTCATACAGCCAGGAATGCTCCGGCCCGATGCCGGGATAATCGAGCCCCGCCGAAATCGAATGCGCATCCTGGATCTGCCCATCGTCATCCATCAAGAGATACGTCCGGTTGCCATGCAGCACACCGGGCCGGCCACCGGCGATCGAGGCGGCGTGCAATTGCGTGAGCCCGTGGCCGGCGGCCTCGACGCCGAATATCTCCACGCCGGGATCGTCGAGGAAGGGATGAAACAACCCCATCGCATTGGAGCCGCCGCCAATGCAGGCGATCAACGAATCCGGCAGCCGACCTTCCGCAGCCTGCATCTGCGCCCTGGTCTCGACACCGATCACCGACTGGAAGTCACGCACCATCATCGGATAGGGATGCGGGCCGGCCACCGTGCCGATGCAGTAGAACGTGTTGTGCACGTTGGTGACCCAGTCGCGCAGCGCGTCGTTCATCGCGTCCTTCAGCGTGCGCGAGCCCGACTGTACCGGGATCACTTTGGCGCCCAGCATTTCCATGCGGATGACGTTGGGCTGCTGCCGGTCGACGTCGACGGCACCCATATAGACCACGCATTCGAGCCCGAAACGTGCGCACAGCGTTGCGGTAGCAACGCCATGCTGGCCGGCGCCGGTTTCGGCGATGATGCGCTTCTTGCCCATGCGCCGGGCCACCATGATCTGGCCGAGCACGTTGTTGACCTTGTGCGAGCCGGTATGATTGAGTTCCTCGCGCTTGAAATAGATTTTGGCGCCGCCAAGGTGCTCGGTCAGCCGCTCGGCCAAATACAGCGGTGACGGCCGGCCGACATAGTCCTTGAGGTAGCCGTTCATTTCCGCAGCGAACGCCGGATCGGCCTTGGCGTCGGCGTAAGCCTTCTCCAGGTCGAGGATCAGCGGCATCAGGGTTTCCGCGACGAAACGGCCACCAAAAATGCCGAAATGCCCGCGCTCGTCAGGACCGCTTCGGAAGGAATTGGGTAGGTTTGGATTCATCTTTGCCCTTCGTCATGGCCGGGCTCGTCCCGGCCATCCACGTCTTTACTTGCTGTAAGTTTCAACAGACGTGGATGCCCGGGAGCGCAGACAAGTATACGTAGTCTGCGCAAGGCAGACCACTATGCCCGGGCATGACGCTGCTGAGGTGTCCGTCGCGATCATCGAGCACCCGCGTCGGTAAGGGCCGCATAATTTTCGGCAGCCCGTGCCGCGCGAATGAAGGCGCGGATCATCTCGGGGTCCTTGATGCCTGGCGTGCGTTCCACGCCGGACGAAACATCCACGCCACCGGTCCGCGTCACGCGAACGGCTTCCGCGACATTGTCGGCGTTCAGGCCTCCCGAGACCATGAACGGCACCTTGAGATCGAGATTTTCCAGCACGTGCCAGTCGAATACGGCGCCAAGGCCGCCGGGGCGGGTAGCCTCCCTGGGGGCGCGGGCGTCGAACAGGATGCGGTCGGCAACCCCGGCGTATCCGGGCAGGGCGGCGAGATCGGCTGGGGTCGCAACCGCAATCGCCTTCATCACCGGCAAAGCGAATTTCTGCTTGATGTCGCGCAATCGAGCCACGGTCTCGCTGCCATGCAGCTGCAAGATATCCGGCTGCAAGGCTTCGACGATATTGGCGAGCGTCGCGTCGTCGGCATCAACCGTAAGGGCTACTTTTGAGGCGCGGCCTTTCGCGAGTTTGCCGAGATCGCGCGCCGTCGCGAGGCTGAGATGGCGCGGCGACGGGGAGAAGAAAACGAACCCCACCATGTCCGCGCCGGAATCCAACGCGACGTCGAGCGTCTCGCGTGTGGACAGGCCGCAAATTTTGACGATCAGGGACATATGGGGCACGCCTTTTGGCAACCGCGACGGGCCCAAAAAGGGCCCCTCGCGCTTGAGGCCGCGTTCTACAACGTCGCGCCCTGCTTGTCTCGCCCGGCGGCCCATCCGCCCTGCGACGGAGCGGACAGGCGCTGCGGTTCCGGCCGCAAGGTCATTGTGGCACCGGCACGCAGATCGGCCAGTTGTGCCCGCGCCTGCCGCGCATCGGCCTCGTGCTGGCGCGCGGCACGCCGCCAGCGGCGCTGCCGAAACCAGGTCGCCGAGCCACCCGCCAGCACACCCGCGATCGCGACCGCGATGATGACGACAAACAGCGGCAAGGTGAACCCGACCGAGGGGTCCGTGGAATTGAAGGGATCGAACGACACCGTCACCGGATGACGATTGGCGACCGCGAAGACGACAAAGATCAGGCCCAGCGGGATCAAGACCAAAGCCGTGAAAAACTTGCGCATGACCCTCTCTCGCGTTGAAAAGAGAACGGGATCAGCTTCAGGTGCCGGCGCCCGGTCCCCCGCCCTCGCGGTTCAGCCGTTCGCGCATTTCCTTGCCGGTCTTGAAAAACGGCACGCTCTTCTGATCCACCGGCACATGCGCACCGGTGCGCGGATTGCGGCCGGCCCGGGCCGGGCGATGCTTCACCGAAAATGCGCCGAAACCACGCAGTTCGACCCGATCGCCCCGCGCCAAAGCCGCGACAATCTCATCGAGAATAGCATTCACAATGTTCTCGACATCCCGCTGGTACAGGTGCGGGTTGTGCTCGGCGATGCGCTGAACCAGTTCGGATTTGATCATCGAGACGGGGACCCGGAAGGTACGGTCACGCATTTCCGTGAAAATACCGTGCACTGTCAAGACGCTAAATGAAAATGGCGGATGCGAAAACGCGTGAAAGGGCCGGATTGGGTATTGTGACAGTGCCCGCAGACGGGCGGGCGGGGCGGAAACCGGGCTTGCGGTTCAATCGAGCCCCGCCGGATGCCACAATGCCAGCATGCCGTCGAGGCCCAGACGATCGACCGCCTGGACCATACCCGTCTGCTCAACTTGCCGTGCGATCGCACCAAAGCCGAGCGCGTCGAGCGTCACCGCGGCCGCGGTGCGCAGGAAAGTCAGATCGCCGAAACGCGGCGACAGCTTGTAATCGCGCACCGGCAGGTCGGCCTTGACGCCTTTCTGCGTCACCAGCCAGGTGACCGCGGTCTTCTCGTCGCCGAGCTGATCGACCAGCTTGAGTTCAACCGCCTGACGGCCGGTGAAAACCCGTCCGTCGGCGACCTTTTCGAGCAGTCCGTCATCCATGCCGCGACGCTCTTTCACGAGGCCGCGAAACCAGGCGTAGGAATCCTTCACCAGCGCATCGAGCGCGGCACGCGCTTCCGGACTGGTCGGCTCAAAGCCATTTGGCGCGGCCTTGAGCGGCGAAGACTTCACTTCCTCGACCTTGACGCCAACGGTTTTCAGCAATTCGGTGAAATTCGGAAACTGGAAGAGAACGCCGATCGAACCAACCAGCGAACTCTGCTGGGCAACGATATGATCGGCGGCGATGGCGGTGATGTAACCACCGGAGGCCGCCAACCCCTCGACCACCACGACCAGGGGCTTCTTCGCCTTCAGGCGCACCAGCGCGTCATAAAGCTGTTCGGAGCCGGCCGTGGTGCCGCCCGGTGAATTGATGTGCACGACGACCGCCGCGGCCTGAGATTTTTCCAACCGCTCCAGCGCCTCGACCCGATTTTGATCGCTGCGGATCAAACCTTCGATATTGACCCGGGCGATCGAACCCGACGCCGTCAACACACCACGTCCACCTGGCGCTGCGATGATGCCGACGGTGACGATTGCAGCGATCGCAACCAACACTGCGGCCACACGCCAGAACGTCAGCTTGCGCCGTATCCTGCGGCGATCGACGATGACATCGGAATCAAGCGGCATCGAAAATTCTCCCGGGAACGTCCTTGCGGCACGGTAATCTCCGCATACCCCTAATATCTCGTGCCCTGATTACATCAATTGCGACGCAATATGAAGAAAACAAGGCCCTTAATGCACCACCCCCGCGGTCATGGCCGGGCTCGTCCCGGCCATCCACGTCCTTATCTCGAAGAAGCAAGACGTGGATGCCCGCGACAAGCGCGGGCATGACGAAATCTTACCGTAAAAAAGGCCCCGGTCGAAACCGGGGCCCGTTTGACTGAGGCAAGCAAGCTCGCTTACTTGTCGGTGCGCTGCTTGAGCGCGGTGCCGAGAATGTCGCCGAGCGTCGCGCCGGAATCGGAGGAGCCGTACTGCGCGATGGCCTCCTTCTCCTCGGCGACTTCCAGCGCCTTGATCGAGACCTGCACCTTGCGGGCCTTCTTGTCGAACTGGATCACCCGCGCATCGAC
>Ga0137403_10001873_pt1 | contig 26169 bp, 28 predicted proteins | sample CZOMad2_1_16fung_FD_122057 | JGI IMG/M metagenome (GOLD analysis project Ga0137403, IMG submission 122057) | Vadose zone soil fungal communities from Angelo Coast Range Reserve, California, USA - CZOMad2_1_16fungal (Hybrid Assembly) | ecosystem: Environmental > Terrestrial > Soil > Vadose zone... | reverse complement strand
CGACGGTCTAGCCGCCGGTGCGTCCGATCCAGTCGAAGGAGATGACGCGAACCCGGTACGAAGCCGCCGGCTCGACCCGCGCCGTGAAGTAGGCGCGATTGCCCGGCGGGACCTCGCCGAGCACCCACGTGGTCGACTGCCCGATGACCTGCCCGTTCGCGTCGAGACGCTCGATCGCGAGCTGCATGTGGCTCGCTGAGATGCCGCTGTACTGGCCGTAGACGTAGCCGCTGACCACCGGCCTCGGCTGGCCGGGCGTGACCTGAAACTCGATCCGGAAGCGCTGATCGAGGCTTTCCTGGGAATAGCTGACCGCCGCGGCGCTGCCCGAAGCCGTCAATAAGATCGCCATCAGCCCGAGCGCGACACCGATTCTGCGCATCGAAGCACCCCCGTCTGACCTCCGAACCACTGAAGCCGCGGCGCGGTTCCGGACCCCCGGAGCCACGTCCCGAGACACCTATAGGATGGGGGGTAGCGCTCCGGCGATTCGCCCCCGGAATCGGCTCTAGGGCTTGACGATACGCCCGGTGTACCCCTTGCGCTCCATGCATCGGTTGAAGAGCGCCCGGTCCACGCGCTGCGAGCCCGGCGCTACGACCGATCGAGGATCGGGCGCTTCCTTGCGGCAGACCGCGATGTCGTGGTCGAGCTTGGCCGGCGTCATCCCGGGCTTCTCGTAGATCCACTCCTCGGTGGCACAGCCGGCGAGCAGGCCCGCCGCGTAGAGCAGCGCCACCGCCCGTCGAGTCACTGGATGACCCGGTCCGCCCGCCGCAGGAGCGGCAGCGGAATCGGCAACGGAATCGCGCGCGCGGTCCGGAGATTGACGACCAGCTCGAAGCGCGACGCGCGCGCCACCGGGAGGTCGGCCGGCCGCGCGCCCCTCAGGATACGGTCCACGAGTCCCGCGGCTTGCCGGAAGACGTCGGTCCATACCGCGCCGTACGAGATGAGGCCGCCCGCGTCCACGAAATCGCGAAGCGCGAAGACCGACGGCAGCCGATTCCGGGTCGCCGCCGTCGCGATCGGCTCCCGGCGCGCGAGCGTGAGCGCGTCGGCCAGCACGATGACGCCTTGCACGCGCTGCTCGCGGATCTTGACGAAGACCTCCCGGACATCGCTGTCGCCGCGGACCTCGAACGCCACGATCTCGACGTGCTGCGCCTGCGCGGCGGCCTGCGTCGCCTTCAGATCCACGGCCGCGCTCCCGCTGGCCGGATTCCAGAGCGCCGCCACGCGCGCGGCGCCGGGCACGACCTGCCGCAGGAGCTCGAGCCGCCGCGCGCTCAGCTCAGGAACGAAGGTGGTGAGCCCCGTCAGGTTCGATCTCGCGGCCGCGGGATCCCCGATGAGCCCGGCCGCGGCCGGATCGTCCGGGGAGACCATGACGATGGGGATCGTCTTCGTCGCCCGGCCGGCGGCCTCGATCGCCGGCACGCCGACGGCCACGATGACGGCGACGTTGAGACGTGCGAGCTCGTCGGCGTGCGGCGCGTACAGCTCCGGCTTGCCCTGAGCGTAGCGGGGCCAGATCTCGACCGATTGACCATCGATCCAGGCACGCTCGCGAAGGCCGGCGCGGAGCACGGGGAGCGAGTCCGGCGTCGGCTCGTTGGCGAGATAGCCGATGGCGGGCACGCGCGCGTCCGGCGGGGCGGCGGCCGCGGGCGTGCCGGCGCTCAGCACGCCGATCAGCAGAGCGGCGACCGTGGTCCGCCGCGCGACCCTGCGGCTCACGCGCGGGCGAGCGTCTCCCATGCGGCGACCTGCACGGCGCCGAACGGCGTGGCCTCGAAGGCCGACGCGGCGGCGCCGGTCGGCGAGTGCTCGCGGCCGGACACGTAGAAGGTGGCGCGCCAGCCGAGCTCGGCGTAGCGCGTGAGGCTCAGGTCATAGCCCTGCCGCGCCATGCCGGCGGCGATCAGCCCGACCCCGCGCCAGCCCGACAGCCACGCCCGCAAAGCCACCAGCGCGGGATCCAAGCCGGCAGTGCGCAAATCGGGCGAGCGGAGCCGAGTCGCGCCTCTGTCAGGCCACCCTCGGTTTGAGCCGGCCTCACGGACCCCGCTACCATCAACCCCGCTACAACAACTAAACCCGAGTGCGGCCACGAGCAGCGCGCGTCGCGACGGGCTCAGCATCCTCGGAGCCTATCAAACCGTCGAAGGAATTGGTATGATCCGCTCGATGGCGCAGGGGCTGCGTGAGCTGGTGGGGCGAGTCATGATCGATCCGGAATTTCTCGCCGAGCTCCAGCGCGCTCCCGAGCCGCTCCTGGCGCAGTACGAGCTGAGCGACGCCGAGCGCGCGATCGTCGAGCAGGCGCTCGCGCGCCTGGCCCGGACGCCTGCCAGCGAGCGCCGCCGCCAGTTTCGCAACACTCTCATCAGCCGCGTGGCCACCTAGGCCCCGGTCACTCTGCCCGTGCCGGCGTCCGTGGAAACACTCGCGTTCCTGCGGGACGTTCGCGTCTTCGAGGCCTTCTCCGATCCCGACCTCGCCGCCGTGGTCGACCGCCTGCGCGAGCGCGAGCTTCGCCGGCGCCAGATCCTGTTCCGCGAGGGCGACACCGGCGACGAGATGTTCATCGTGCGGCGCGGCACGATCCTCATCTCCAAGGCGGTGACCGGCAAGGTCGAGCAGGTCCTGGTGCGCGTGGAGCCCGCGGACTTCTTCGGAGAGATGAGCCTGTTCGACGGCTCGCCCCGGTCGGCGACGGCGCAGGCCGAGACCGACGTCGAATTGCTCGTGCTCGGGCGGGACAGCCTGCGCGCGATGACCGAGGCCACGCCGCGCGCCGCCGCGGCGTTCTTCTACGCGATGGTCCAGGTCTTCATGGAGCGACTCAGGCGGTCGACGCAGCAGGTGGCCGAGGCGACGCGCTGGGGCCTCGAGGCCACCGGCCTCGACATCGAGTCCCGGTGATGGAAGGGCCCGCCCCCGCGAAGTTCGAGCTGCTCGTCCGCGGCGAGGACGAGGAGGATTTCGAGCTCCGGGAAGTCCCGAGCGCCGTCGGCTACATCAACTCGCGGCCGCACCGGGTCGATCCGGAGTCGTACGAGATCTCCGAGCTCCGCTCGCGGCTCGCCGGCCCGCCCGGGTTCATCCTGAAAAACCGGACGACGGATCGTTTCCTTCTGCTCTCGGCGCAGGAGCGCTTCCTGTGGGACCAGATGGACGGCGCGACCTCGCTGCAGGAGATCGCGACGGCGTACGTCCTGGCGTACGGCGAGTTCGACTTCGAGATCATTCCGAACCTGCTCCGCAAGCTCCAGCGGGCGCAGCTCCTGACGTTCGAGCCGCGCTCGCGCCTGCGAAAGGCGCTGGCCCGCAATCGCGACCGCGTTCTCGTGAAGGCGATCGAGCTGGCGCTGACCAGCCTCGAGCGCATCCGGATCGCGAGCCACAACGTGCATCCGTTCTTCCAGCGCCTCTACCGGTACGGCGGGTTCGCGCTCTTCACGCCGGCGGCCATCGTCGCCTGCGTCGGCCTCGCCCTGCTCGGCGCCGGCGCCGCCTTCGCGCTCTCGGGCGGGATGCACGACGTCCTGGAGGGATTCGGCGGCCGGGCGCTTGTCGGCCTCATCGCCGTCAAGCTGCTCTTCTTCGCGAGCGTGGCGCTTCACCAGTTCGTGCACGGTCTGGCGTGCATCCATTATCGGCGCCGGGTGCGCGAGTTCGGGTTCACCTTCCTGCACGGCTTCGTGCCCACGTTCTACGTGGACGTCACCGACATCTTCATGGTGGGCCGCCGCGCCCGCTTCGTCACCGCCGTCACCGGAACGCTGGTGCACCTGATCCTGGGGGCAGTCGCGTTCATCGTCGCGGTCAGCGCGCCGGCGGGCAGCTTCACGCAGGCGTTCGCGGCCGCGTCCGGCATCATCCAGTGGCAGGCGCTGGTGATCGCGCTCTATCCGTTCTGCTTCATCGAGATGGATGGCTACCACGTGCTCGTCGACGCGCTCGGTGTGCCGACGCTCAAGCACGACGCGCTCACCTACGTGAAGGGCCTCCTCACCGGGACCGGCTACACGCGTTTCGGCCGCGAAGAAGCGCTCTGGCTGGGCTACGTCGTGCTCTCCACGCTCTCGGTCGCCGCGTTCATCGCGTTCAACGTCTGGATCATCGCCAGCGCCACGAGCTGAGCCTCACGCCGCGCCTTCCTCCACGAGGGCGTCCACCGCCGCCGCGATGTCCCGCGCGCGCTCCGCGCGGCTGCGCGCCGCGGGCCCGCTCTTGCCCTCGAGCGCCGCCGGCTGGGCGGCGGGCGGGAGACCGAGCATCTCAGCCTGCGCGCGTCCCCTGAGCTCGTCGCCGACGAGCGCCGCCATCTCGGCGATCGCCGCCAGCCCGAGCGCCGCGCGGTCGGCTCGAGCGGTCGCGGCCGCCAGCCGCCCGGCGAGCGCCTGTCGCAGCCGGTCGGAGATTCGCACGCGGCCGTGCCCGATCTGCGCCAGGTCGCGCGCGACGGGCCCCCACTCGAGCGAGAACGGCGCGGCCGCCGACTCGACGAACGGGGCCAGCGGCGGGGCGCACCGCGCGGCGACCGCCGCCACCACGCCCGACCAGACGCTGGCCGGGAGAGGCCGGCTCGCCGCCGCCGGGGGCTCGGCGGTGAGAATCGTCGCGAGCTCGCCGTCCGGACGGAGCAGCAGATGGTCCTCGAGCCGCTGCCCGAGCGCCCAGAGCACGCAGCGCACGCCGTCGGTCGCGTCGATGATCCGGCGCGGCGAGTGCCGCGCGACGCCCTGCCAGTCCGGCCGATAGTACGCGCCGCCGCGCCAGACGACTTTCTCGATCCGTTCGCGGACCTGCACGTAGAGATCGTCAGCCGAGAAGACGCGCTCGGCCGGCGCGGGCGTCCACACGAGACCGCCCTGCATGAAGACGGCGAGCGGATCCGCCGACACCGGCTCGTACCGGAACGATTCGAGCAGCGCGAGGAAGAGCTGCTCGGTCGGGTAGGGGCCTCGATAGGCGAGCGGCCCGGCCCCCTGCGCGGCGGCGAGCTCGGCGATGAGGTTGAGCACGGCGGTGCCGCCGCCCCGCGGCAGCCGGGCGGGCTCGCCGAGCGCCGGGATCCGATCGATCCGGGTCCAGTCGAGCGCCTCGAACACGGTGAGGGGCGTTCCGCGCCATTCACCCCTCGAGGGCTCCGCCGCGTGCCACAGCCGATCGGACCAGCCCCACGGCGCCTCACGGGTGGCGCGCGGCTCGATGCCGAGCCACGACCGGTCGGGAATGCGCACCCAGGCGCGCTCGAGAGCCCCAGCGGCGGAGCGATCTACCAGCGCGACGAGCGTCCCCCGGCGATCGACGGCCCGCACGAAGCGGAATGATACAATGCGGTCCGTCAATGGTGACCTGGCGCTCGGCTCTCGAGCTCGCGGCCCTCGTCCGGCAAAAAAAGGTGAAGCCGCTCGAGGTGCTCGACGCCGTGCTCGCGCGCCTCGAGGCGGTCAATCCGACGCTCAACGCCTTCTGCCTCGTAGCCGCCGACGCCGCGCGGGTCGCCGCGCGCGAAGCGGAGATCGCCGTCATGAAGGGCGAGCCCATCGGGCTGCTCCATGGCGTGCCCATCTCGATCAAGGATGTCCTCCCGGCGCGCGGCCTCACGACCACCGGCGGCTCCCGGCTCTACGAGGAGTTCGTCCCCGAGCACGACGCGCTCGCGGTGGGCCGCTTGAAGGCGGCCGGCACGGTGCTCTTTGGCAAGACCAACACCTCGGAGTTCGGCTACAAGGCGCTCACCGAGAACCCGCTCTTCGGCGTCACGCGCAATCCGTGGGACACGACCCTGACGCCCGGCGGCTCGAGCGGCGGCGCCGCCGCGGCGGTGGCGAGCGGGATCGGCCCGCTGGCGCTCGGGACCGACGGCGGCGGCTCGATCCGCATTCCGGCCGCGTTTTGCGGCGTGTACGGCTTCAAGCCCTCGTTCGGGCGCGTCCCGGATCGCGCGGTGTTCGGCGGCTTCGAGCGCGTCGGGCACGTCGGGCCGATCACGCGCACCGTCCGCGACGCGGCGGCGGTGCTCGACGTCATCGCCGGCGGCGACGACCGCGATCGCGAATCGTTGCCGCGGGAAGCCGGCTCGTATCTCGAGGCGTGTGACGCGGATGTGAAGGGGCTCAACGTGGCGTGGGCGCCCGACCTCGGCTACGCGGCCGTCGATCCGAGAGTCCTGGCGGTCTGCGAGAACGCGGCGGGAATCTTCGAGACGCTCGGCTGCCACGTCGAGGTCGTCAATCCGGGCTGGGAGAATCCCGAGGAGCCCTTCACCACGATGATCGCGGCCCAGTTCTACGCCGCGTGGTCCGATCGGCTGCCGGACGCCGAGCCGCAGATGGACCCGTCGCTCGTGAGGCTCATCCGCCGGGGCGGCGCGGTCAGCGCGCGCGACTACCTGCGCGCGGTCGCCTTCGTGGAGGCCTACTGGGCGGAGGTACAGACCTTCCTCGAGCGCTTCGACGTGCTGCTCATGCCAACCGTCGCGGTGCCGCCATTCGGCGCCGGCGCGCTTCCGCCGCGCGAGATCGCCGGACAGGACGTCTCGGTCCTCGGCTGGATGCCGTTCACGTACCCCTTCAACATGACGGGCCAGCCCGCGGCGAGCGTGCCGGCGGGGTGGACCGACGAGGGACTGCCCGTCGGTCTGCAGATCGTCGGACGCCGCCACGCCGACGGCACGGTGCTCGCCGCTTCCGCCGCCTTCGAAGCCGCCTCGCCCTGGAGAGATCGCCGTCCCGGGTTGTAGCGTCGCCTGTGGCGGGTACCGATGACCGATCGGGGGCGCTGGGCGATCGTCACGGGCATACTCTTCACGCTGCTCGCCGTCGTCATCTGGCTCGTCGTCGTCGACGCCCCCATCGTCAAGTTTCTCGTCCGTCTCTACCAGGACAAGAAGTTCCTCAAGGAGACCGTCAGATCGTGGGGCTGGATGGCGCCGCTCGTCTTCATCGCGATCCAGGCAACGCAGGTGATCATCTCGCCGATTCCCGGCGAGATCACCGGTCCGGTCGGAGGCGCGCTGTTCGGAACAACGCTCGGGCTCATCTACTCGACCATCGGGCTGACGCTGGGCACGCTCTTCTGCTTCTGGGTCGGCCGCAAGTGGGGCGAGCCCCTGGTGCGCCCGTGGCTCAGCGAGCACCACTGGAATCGGATGAGCTTCATCATCGAGGCGGAGGGCGCGATCATCTGCTTCATCATCTATCTCGTCCCGGGCTTTCCGAAGGACATCGTCTCCTACCTGTTCGGGATCAGCCCGATGCCCTTCTGGATCTTCGCGATCATCTCGACGATCGCGCGGATTCCCGGCACGTGGGTGTCTTCCTACTTCGGCGCGCACGTGGCCGAGCAGCAGTACATCTACGCGATCGCGTTTCTGGCGGTCGTCGTCGCCCTGTGCCTGCCGCTCTATTACTACCGCGATCGCATCGTCAAGCGGCTTCACCGGCCGGGCAAAGCCTGACGCCGCTTGACGGGCGCTCGCGCGCTCGGTAGACTCGTCGGCACATCATGCGTACCACGACGCGCCGGTTCGGGTTCTTCGGGTACTTCTACTTCACCGAGGTCCGCTCGGGCGCCTTGACTTGATCTGAGCAGGGAGCCGCGGGCGGACCGAAAAGCCCGCGGCACCGGACGTATTCCAGGCCGCGGGCCCCCCCCCCCGCGGCCTTTTGTTTTCAAGGCCACCGAACCAGGAGAACGCGCACGAACAGGCGCGCCAAGGCGCACGGACAAGGGCACCAAGAGGGAAGCGGGCGAAACCCTTAATAGCCGCCACAAGGGCGGAACGGGCGAGCGGAGCCACGAGCATCTGTTTCAGGCCACCCTCGGTCTGAGCCGGGCTCAAAGGTCCCCGCTCCAAAGGACAAGTCATGATCATCGTGCTGAAGTCGGGAGCCACGGACACCGAAGTCGCGGACGTCTGCCAGCGGATCACCGCGATGGGCTACAGCCCCCACACGATCCGCGGCACCGTGCGGACCGTGATCGGCGCGGTCGGCGACGATCGCGGGAAGGAGCGGTTGCGGAGCCTCGAGTCCGTCGCGTGCGTCGAGTCCGTCACGCCGATCCTCAAGCCGTACAAGCTCGCCAGCCGGGAGGTTCGCCAGGAGTCAACCCAGGTCCGCGTCGGCGACGTGACGATCGGCGGGCGGGCGATCGTGGTCATGGCCGGACCGTGCTCGGTCGAGTCGCGCCTGCAGCTGCTCGATGCCGCGGCGGGGGTGAAGGCCGGCGGCGCCCGGATCCTGCGCGGGGGCGCGTTCAAGCCGCGCACGTCGCCGTACGCGTTCCAGGGGCTCGAGGACGAGGGATTGAAGCTCCTGGCCGAGGCGAAGCGCGAGACGGGGTTGCCGATCGTCACCGAGGTCATGGAACCGGACAAGGTGGACCTCGTGGCCGAATACGCGGACATCCTCCAGATCGGCGCGCGCAACGTCCAGAACTTCTCGCTGCTCAGGCGCGTCGGCGACATCGGCAAGCCCGTCCTGCTCAAGCGCGGCATGGCGACGACGATCCAGGAGTGGCTCTTGTCGGCCGAGTACGTGCTGGCGCGCGGCAACCCGAACGTCATCCTCTGCGAGCGCGGCATCCGGACGTTCGAGGCCACGACGCGCTTCACCCTCGACCTGAACGCGGTGCCCGTGGTGAAGAAGCTCTCGCACTTGCCCGTCGTGGTCGACCCGAGCCACGGGACGGGCCACTGGGACCTCGTCGAGCCGATGGCGATGGCCGCTGTGGCGGCCGGCGCCGACGGGCTCATCATCGAGGTGCACCCTCGACCGGAGGAGGCGCTGTCCGACGGCCCGCAGTCGCTGAAGCCCGAGCGCTTCGCCGCCCTGATGCAGCGCGTGCGGCGGATCGCCCAGGCCGTGGACCGGGATCTCTAGTAACCTCCAGGTCTATAATCGTGGAGATGCTCGCCAAGGCGTGGAAACGGGTGAGGGAGCGTCCCCTTACCGGGGTCGCCGCGTCCCTCGCCATCCATCTCGTGGTCCTGGCCGCCCTGCTCTGGGTGAGTGGCCCGTCGAGTGTCTACACGGCGAAACGCGGCGAGCCGCTCTTCATCGAGCTGCCCCAGTCCGACGAGTCGGCGCAGCGCGGCGCCCCGGCCGCCAGCCCGCCGTCTCCGCCCGCGGCGCCCAAGGTCCAGCCGGCGCCTCCCGCGCCGCGGGTCGCCGCGCCGCCGAGGCCGGCGTCGCCGCAGACCCGGCTCGAGGCGCGCGCCCCGGAGCGCCCGAGCGCCGCAACCCCGCCGCCCGCCGCCCCCGAAGCCCCGTCCGGCGAGGCGCCCCGCGCCGCCTCGGCACCGCCGAAGGCCGCCGAGCCCGCACCGAGCGAGCCGGCCCGCGCTCCTGAGCCGCCGCGCGAGGCCGCGCCGTCGAGCCCGGCACCCCGCGTCGCGGCCGTCCCCGAGTCCCAGCCCGCGCCCGACATCCGCAAGGCGCTGCGCCGAGGCGGCCCCGGCCCAGGCGGCGCCGGCGGCAGGGGCGAGGGGTGGTCGGGCATCGAGGGCGAGCCGATCCCGCTCGACTCGAGCGATCCGAAGTTCAACGACTACCTCGACCGCATCCGGCGGATGATCAAGGAAAAGTGGGGCTACCCGTGCATCAAGGACGCCACCACCGGGCACTGCGACTACAAGTCGGCGCGCCTCGTGATCGTCTTCGGCATCCTCAAGGACGGGCGCGTGCCCATGCTCGAGGTGTCGCAGCAGTCGGGGTACGACGTCTACGACGACTACGCCGTGAACGCCATCAAGCTCGCGTCGCCGTTCCCGCCCGTTCCCGCGTCGCTGATGGCGACGGCGAAGTCGGGGAGCGCCGGCGTGAAGATCGTGGCCGCCTTCCAGTACGTGCTGGTGGAAAGCTCGCTCACCAATATCCTTCGTTGAAACGCTTGTAATTCCGGGACCTTGTCTTGACAGCCTCGCCGCGGCGCATGTAGCATGGTCGTCACTCTGGATAGGCTCGTAGCTCAGTGGGAGAGCGCCTCTCTGACGCAGAGGAGGTCGGCGGTTCGAAACCGCCCGAGCCTACCAATCACACACGAAGACGAGCGCGCCACTGTCTGAAGAAGAGCGGCATCTCAAGCTGACCGGCGACTTCGACTGCGATCCCTCGCCGCTCGCGACCTTGCGTCATTCCACTTCGCACGTCATGGCGCAGGCGGTGAAGCGGCTCTTCCCGGCGGTGCGCGTGGCCATCGGGCCCGCGATCGAGGACGGCTTCTACTACGACTTCGCGAAAGGGGAGCCGTTCACGCCCGAGGACCTCGTGAAGGTCGAGGAGGTCATGCGGGAGATCGCGAAGGCGGATCATCCCTTCGAGCGGCAGGAGATGTCGCGCGAGGACGCGATCCGCTTCTTCCGCGAGCGCGGCGAGCCGTTCAAGGTCGAGATCCTCGAGGGGATCGCCGCCCCGCGCGTGTCGCTCTATCGCCAGGGCGACTTCATCGATCTCTGCCGCGGGCCCCACGTGGCGTCGACGGGTCACGTGAAGCACTTCAAGCTCCTCTCGTCCTCCGGCGCCTACTGGCGGGGCGACGAGCGCAATCCGATGCTGCAGCGGATCTACGGCACCGCGTGGCTCACCAAGGACGAGCTCGACAAGCATCTCTGGCGGCTCGAGGAGGCGAAGAAGCGCGACCACCGCAAGCTCGGGCGGGAGCTCGATCTGTTCGAGCTGCACGACGTCTCGCCCGGCGCGCCCCTCTGGCTGCCGAACGGCTGGACGGTGGTGCGCGAGCTGGAGCGGTTCGTGCGTGAAGCGCTGGACGCGCGGGGCTACCAGGAAATCTCCACGCCGATCCTCGTCAACAAGCGGCTGTGGGAGCAGTCGGGGCACTGGGACCACTACCGGGAAAACATGTTCATGGTCGAGGTCGAGGAGCAGCTCTTCAGCCTCAAGCCGATGAACTGCCCGGAGTCCACGCTGGTCTACCGCCACGCGCTGCGCTCGTACCGCGACCTCCCGCTGCGCTTCGCCGACATGGGCCGGCTGCACCGGAACGAGCGTTCCGGCACCCTGACCGGGCTTCTCCGCGTCCGGCAGTTCACGCAGGACGACGCGCACATCTACTGCCGGCCCGATCAGCTCCAGGACGAGATCACCGCGATGCTCGAGCTGGTGCGGGACTGGTACAAGACCTTCATGCTCGAGGCGTACTTCAAGCTGTCGACGCGCCCGGAGAAGTCGCTGGGAACCGACGCGCAATGGGCGGCCGCCGAGCGGGCGCTGCGGGACGCGCTGCGCGCCAACGGCCTCGCGTTCGACCTGAACCCGGGCGACGGCACGTTCTACGGCCCGAAGATCGACGTCGACGTGCAGGACGCGCTGGGACGGCGGTGGCAGAACGCCACCATCCAGGTCGACTTCCAGCAGCCGGAGCGCTTCGGCCTCGAGTACATCGACAGCGACGGCCAGCCCAAGCGCCCGGTCATGGTGCACCGGGCCATCCTGGGCTCGTTCGAGCGCTTCGTCGGCGTCCTGATCGAGCACTTCGCCGGCGCCTTCCCGACGTGGCTGGCGCCGGTGCAGGCGCGGGTGCTCCCGATCAGCGAGAAGCACGTCGAGTACGCCCGCACGGTGCACGCGCGTCTGCGCGCCGGGCGCCTGCGCGCCGAGCTCGACGATCGCAACGAGAAGCTCGGCTACCGGATCCGCGACGCGCAGGTCCGCAAGGTGCCGTACATGCTGGTGGTCGGCGCGCGCGAGGCCGAGAACGGCACCGTGAGCCTCCGCCACCGCACCGGGGACGACCTCGGCGCCGTGCCGATCGATCGCGTCCTCGCCGACCTCGCCCGCGAGATCGCCGCGCGCGACGCCGGCCTCACCGTGGGTCGCTCGTGATCGGCCGTCCGGCCGAACGGATTTACTTAGACACGCGCCTCGGCCGGCGGGCCCCCAGCCCCGCGACGGCCGGCAGCGCGAACTGCGCCGCGCGTCGCGGCTAACGAGGAGCACGCCTATCAGTCAAGCCAAGGACATCCGTATCAACGAAGGCATCCGGGTTCGTGAGGTCCGCGTCGTCAGCGCCAACGGCGAGCAGCTCGGGATCATGCCGATCGCCCAGGCCCTGGAAAGCGCCCGTCAGCAGGAATTCGACCTCGTCGAGGTGGCGCCCGAGGCCCAGCCGCCGGTGTGCCGTATCATGGACTTCGGCAAGTACAAGTACACGCAGGCGCGGCGGCTCAAGGAAGCGCGCAAGAAGCAGACGACGATCCTGGTCAAGGAAGTCAAGATGGGACCCAAGACCGAGAAGCACGACTTCGACTTCAAGCTGAAGCACGTGCGGCGCTTCCTCGAGGAGGGCCACAAGGCCAAGGTCACGGTGCGCTTCAAGGGGCGCGAGATGGCGCACACGGAGCTCGGCTGGAAGATGCTCAACAAGATGGTGGAGGCGACGCAGGACATCGCCAACACCGAGAACAATCCCCGGCTCGAAGGACGGATGCTGCACATCATCCTGAGCCCCAAGGCGCACGCCTGAGAGCGGCGCGGGCGAGCCGACAGGCGAAGGAGACCTCGATGCCCAAGATGAAGACGAAGCGCGGAGCGGCGAAGCGGCTCAAGCGGACCGCCTCCGGGAAGCTCATGCGGGCGGGCGGCTGGAAGCAGCACAAGCTCGAGAAGAAGGATCCTCAGCGGCGGCGGAAGCTCCGCGCGGGGAAATTGATCGACAAAGCGGACGAGGCCCGGCTGCGGGTGCTCGTGCCGTATCTATAAGATTCACAAGATTCATAGGTGCGCCTCGGCCGGCGGGGGCCCCAGCCCCGCGACGGCCTGCAGCGCGCACCACAGGTCAGGAGGAGTCGGAGCATGCCACGGGCCAAAGGTGGGGCCAAGACACGTCGTCGGCGCAAGAAGATCCTCAAGAAGGCGAAGGGGTACTTCGGCGGGCGCCGGAAGCTCTACAAGACAGCCGCCGAGACCGTCCTGCGCGCGGGGGCGTTCGCGTACCGCGGCCGCAAGCAGAAGAAGCGCCTGGCGCGGAGCCTCTGGATCGTGCGGATCAACGCCGCCTGCCGTCAGGTGGGGTTGTCGTACTCGCGATTCATGGACGCGCTCAAGAAGGCCGGAATCCATCTCGATCGCAAGGTGCTGGCGGAGCTGGCGGTGACGGATCCGCCGGCGTTCGCGAAGCTCACCGAGACCGCTAAAGCCCAGAGCCGGTAGTTCGTGGGTCACCCCCGCGTCGACGCCATCGTCCGAGAGGCGCGGGACGCCGTCGCCGCCGCGCAGTCGTCCGCCGAGCTGGAGCGGATTCGTGTCGGCGTGCTCGGCCGCCAGGGCGAGCTCACCCAGCTCCTGCGCTCGCTCGGCACGCTCGCCCCCGAGGAGCGGCCGCTCGTCGGCGCCGCAGCGAACGAGGCCAAGCGCGAGCTCGAGACGCTCCTCGACGCCAAGCTCGCCACGACGCTCGAGGGCGAGCGCCAGGCCGAGCGCCGGCGAACGCGGCTCGACCTCACGCTGCCGGGCCGCCGGCCGCCCCAGGGCTCGCTCCACCCCCTGACCCGCGTGCACGACGAGATCGTCGCCGTCTTCGCGGGCCTCGGCTTCTCGGTCGCCGAGGGCCCGGAGATCGAGAGCGACTACTACAACTTCGAGGCGCTCAACATTCCGCGCGACCACCCGGCGCGGGACATGCAGGACACGCTCTACGTCGGGGAGAGCACGCTGCTGCGCACCCACACGTCGCCGGTGCAGATCCGCACAATGCTGGCGCAGAAGCCGCCCGTGCGCATCATTGTGCCCGGCAAGGTCTACCGTCGCGACGTCGCCGACGCCACGCACTCGCCGATGTTCCACCAGGTCGAGGGCCTGGCGGTGGATCGCGCTATCACCATGGCGGATCTCAAGGGCACGCTCGAGCTGTTCGCGCGCGAGATGTTCGGGCCGCGCTCGAAGATTCGGTTCCGGCCGTCGTTCTTCCCGTTCACCGAGCCGTCGGCCGAGGTCGACGTGCTGTGCTTCATGTGCGGCGGCGCGGGCTGCCGGCTGTGCAAGCAGGGCGGCTGGCTCGAGATCCTGGGCTCGGGCATGGTGCATCCTCAGGTGCTGCGGAACGTCGGCTACGACCCCGAGGAGGTCACCGGCTGGGCGTTCGGCATGGGGATCGAGCGCATCGCGATGCTCAAGTACGGGATCGACGACCTCCGGCTGTTCTTCGAGAACGACCTGCGCTTCCTGAGACAGTTCGCGTGACATGAAGATTCTCTACGGGTGGGTCAGGGAGTTCGTCGACCTCCGGCTGACGGCTCAGCAGGCGGCCGATCGCCTCGTCAACGCCGGCATCGAGGTCGCGTCGGTGACGGCGCTGGCGCCCGACTGCAAGGGCGTCGTGGTCGGCGAGATCGAGGCCATCGAGCGCGAGCTCGGCGCCAGCCACGGCCACCGGCTTGTCCTGTGCCGCGTGCGCACGGGCCGCGAGCGCTATGCCGTGGTGTGCGGCGCGCCGAACACGAAGGTGGGCGTCCGCGCCGCCTTCGCGCCGCCCGGAGCCGTCCTGCCGGGCGGCCGCCGGATCGCCGCCGCCAAGATTCACGGCGTCGAGTCGCAGGGCATGCTCTGCTCGGAGCGCGAGCTGGGGATCGGCGAGGAGCACGACGCGGGAATCCTGCTCCTCGACGGCGCCCGCCCCGGCGCCGACCTCGTCGCGGCGCTCGGCCTCGATGACCACGTGCTCGACGTCGAGATCACCCCGAACCGGCCCGACTGCCTCTCCATCGTGGGCATCGCGCGGGAGCTGTCGGCGCTCACCGGCGCCCGCTTCCGCCCGCCGGCGGTCGCGCTGAAGGAGTCGGGCGAGCCCGCGCGCGCGCTGGCGCGCGTCGCGATCGAGGCGCCCGACCTCTGCCACCGGTTCACGGCCCGCGTCATCAGCGGCGTCACCATCGGGCCCTCGCCCGCGTGGCTCCAGGCGCGGCTGCGCGCCGTCGGGCTGCGGCCCATCAGCAACGTCGTGGACGCCACCAACTACGTCCTGTGGGAGCTGGGCCAGCCGCTGCACGCCTACGATCACGCGACGGTCGCCGACGGGACCATCGTCGTGCGGCGCGCGCGCGAGGCCGAGCGGTTCACGACGCTCGACGGCCAGGAGCGGCAGCTCGACGCATCGATGCTCGTCATCGCCGATCCGCGCCGCGCCATCGGGCTCGCCGGCGTGATGGGGGGCGCCAACACCGAGGTGACCGAGAAGACGACGCGCGTGCTGCTGGAGAGCGCGTGGTTCGCGCCGGCCTCGATCCGGCGCACGTCGCGCGCCCTCGGCCTGCGTACCGACGCCGCGTACCGCTTCGAGCGGGGCGCCGACATCGAGACGCTGGTCACGGCCTCCGCGCGCGCCGCCGCGCTCATTGCCGAGCTGGCCGGCGGCACGATCGCGCGCGGGCTGGTCGACGCCTATCCGCGCAAGCGCGCGCCTCGTCCGATTCGCCTCCGGATGTCGCGCGTGAAGCGCATCCTCGGCGTGGCCCCGCCGGTGGCGCAGGCCCGGAAGATTCTCGCTGGGCTCGGCCTGACGGTGAAGGCCCGGGGCGCCGAGCTCGCCGTGACCATCCCGAGCTTTCGCCGCGACCTCTCGATGGAGGACGATCTCGTCGAGGAGATCATCCGCGTCTGGGGCTACGACCGGATTCCGTCCACACTGCCCGGCGGCACCATCGCCCTCGTCACGCACCCGGCGGCGCTGGGGCAGGCGCAGAGCGTCCGCCGAGCGCTCGTGGGGGTCGGACTCGCGGAGGTCGTCACGCACACCTTCAGCGATCCGGCGCGCACCTCGCTTTTCCGCCGGCCGAGCGACCGGCCGCCGGTCGAGCTGCTGAATCCGCTGGCCCAGGATGCGTCGTGGCTGCGCTCGAACCCGCTGGAGGGCGTGCTCGCCGCGGTAGCGACCAACGTGCGGCGCCAGCAGCCCGACGTGCGGATCTTCGAGCTCTGCAAGACCTACGCACGCGCCGCCACGACGGCAGGAGGAGCGCAGCCCCGCTTGACGGGTGCATCGGGTTCGAAGGGAGAAGCGGACGTGTCGGAGCCGGCTCGCACCTCTCTCAGGCCACCCTCGAACCAAGCCGGCCTCAAGGACCTCGTTACAATAGAACAGAGATGGCTCGCCATCGCGCTCACCGGCGCGCGCGGCGAGCCCGGCTGGTCCGGCGGGCGCGACCGGGTCGACGTCTACGACGCGAAGGGTCTCGCCGAGCACGCGCTCGAGGCGCTCGGCCTGCGGGCGGGCTCCGGGAGCGGCGGGGCACTGGGTGGGTTCGAGCCCGACTGCCACGGCACGCTGACGGGCGAGGGCGGCGTGATCCTCGGAGAGTTCGGCGAGGTGGCGGCGGCGCTGCGCGAGCAGCTCGGCATCCCGGCGCCCGTATTCGCGGCGGTCGTCTCGCTCGATGCCGCCGGCGCGGGCCCCGCGGCGCCGATCCGCTACCAGGCACTCCCGCGGTTCCCCGTGGTGGAGCGCGATCTGGCGTTCGTCCTGGGCGGTGACCGGCCGCCGACTGCGGCCCAGGTCGAGTCGGCGATCCGCGAGGCGGCCGGATCTCTCCTGCGCCGGGTCGTGCTTTTCGACGTCTTCCGGTTCCCGGACGGCCGGTCGAGCCTGGCGTGGCGGCTCCTGTTCCAGGCCGAGGACCGCACGCTGACCGATGACGAGGTGAACGCGATCCAGGAGCGTATCGTGCGGCGGGTCACCGAGACTTTCCCCATCACCCTGCGGAGTGGATGATGAGCGACAATGTCGTCGAACGACTGACCGAGCTCGAGGAGGCCGTGAAGCGCGCCGCGGAGGCGATCGGCCGGCTGCGCGAGGAGAACGCGCAGCTCAAGCGCGAGGTCCGGCGCCTGGGCGATGAGCGGCGCCAGGTCCTCTCGCAGGTCGACATGATCCTGAAGGACATCGGCAAGCTCGAGCTCGACAGGCCGCCAGAATGACGGAGCCACGGCGGATCGAGCTCAATCTGCTCGGACAGACGCTGACGATCCGGTCCGAGGCATCGCCGGAGTATCTGCGCACGCTGGCGAAGTTTCTCGAGGAGCGGGTGACGGCGCTCAAGCGGTCGGGCATCAAGGATCCGATGACCTCGCTGGCGCTCGCGGCCCTGGACATCACCGACGAGCTGTTCCGGGCCCGCGACGACAAGACGCGCGACGAGGGCGACGTGGGCGCGCGGATCGGCGCGCTGGTGACCCTTCTGGAGAAGGTCACGCCGCGGGAGCCGGGCGCCGGCCGCTAGTCACAAACTTCTTGACCCTCGGCGGCGGCGTGCGGTACGACAGCAGTTGTCCCTGCGCTGCTCGTGATGCCGGGGGGAAGTTTCAACCTCGTTTCCAATTCGGGAGCTGTGGACGAGGGTCGTGTGCAAGCCCCTCTTGAAGGGGAAGCCTAAAGCCCTCTAATTAACGGCGCCCACCTGGTACATACCAGGTTCGAAACACCGTCGGCACACGGCAGAGGCGGGGATTTGACTCCCTCGCGCGGTGGCCCCTATACTGCGGCAATGCAAGGCATTTGGCTCATCCTCGACTCCGTCATCGCGGTGCTTGCCCTCGTGCTCGGCTTCATCCTGCACAAGTGGATCAGCGAACGGAAGCTCGGGGACGCGTCGAGCCGGGCCGAGCGCCTCATTCAGGACGCCGAACGCGACGCGGCCAACCGCCTCAAGAGCGCCGACCTCGAGGTGAAGGAAGCCGCGCTGAAGGCGCGCACGGTCGTCGAGGCCGAGGCGCGGCAGCGCGAGAACAAGATCCAGCAGATCGAGCAGCGCGTGCTCACGAAAGACGACGAGCTCACCCGCAAGCTCGACCAGCTCGAGCGGCGGCTCACCGAGTCGAGCACAAAGGACCGCGAGCTCGGCGGACGCGAGAAGGCCGTCGCCGACAAAGAGGGCCGGCTCGCCGTCGCGCTCGACGAGCAGCGGCGCAAGCTCGAGTCCATCGCCAGCCTCACCGCCGAAGAGGCGAAGCGGCAGCTCTTTGCGCAGATAGAAGTCGAGTCGCGCCGGGAGGCGCAGCTGATGGGAATGCGCCTCGAGGAAGAGGCGCGCGAGACGGCGCAGATGAAGGCCAAGGAAGTCCTCGCGACGACCATCCAGCGGCTGGCCCCGGACTACACGGTGGAAACGGCTGTCTCGGTCGTCGATCTTCCGTCCGACGACATGAAGGGTCGCATCATCGGCCGCGAGGGCCGTAACATCCGGGCGCTCGAGCAGCACACCGGCGTCGACCTCATCGTGGACGACACGCCCGAGGCCGTGCTGATCTCCGCCTACGATCCCTACCGCCGCGAGATCGCGCGGCGCGCGCTCCAGGTGCTGATCGCCGACGGCCGCATCCATCCGGCGCGCATCGAGGAGGTCGTCGAGAAGATCAAGAAGGAGATGGACCAGCACCTGAAGGAAGAGGGCGAGAAGGCGTGCTTCGAGGTCGGCGTGCACGGGCTGCATGCCGAGCTCGTGAAGCTCGTCGGGCGGATGAAGTTCAGGACCTCGTACGGGCAGAACTGCCTGCAGCACTCCAAGGAAGTCGCCTGGCTCGCCGGCATGATGGCCGCCGAGGTGAAGGCTGACGTCAAGCTGGCCAAGCGGATGGGGCTCCTGCACGACATCGGCAAGGCGCTCACGCACGAGCAGGAGGGCAGCCACCCCGAGCTCTCGCTGCAGGTGCTCACGAAGTACAACGAATCGGCCAAGGTCATCAACGCGGCGCTCTGCGGCCACGAGAACGTCGAGCCCGAGACGATCGAGGCCGTGCTGGTGGAGGCCGCCGACGGCATCTCGGCGGCGCGGCCCGGCGCGCGCCGCGACGTGCTCGAGTCGTACATCAAGCGGCTCGCCAAGCTCGAGGAGATCGCGCTGTCCTACAAGGGCGTCGAGATGTGCTACGCGATCCAGGCCGGGCGCGAGCTGCGGGTCATGACCAAGGCCGACATCGTCTCCGACCTCGACGCGCACCAGCTCGCCAAGGACATCAGCAAGCGCATCGAAGCCGAGATGCAGTATCCCGGCCACATCAAGGTGGTCGTCATCCGCGAGACGCGGGCCGTCGAAGTGGCGAAGTAGCGGTTCATGAACATCCTGATGGTCGGCGACGTCTACGGCGAGCCGGGCCGGCAGGCGATCACCAAGCTCGTCCCGCGGCTCCGGCAGGAACACGCCATCGACTTCTGCGTGGTCAACGTCGAGAACGCCGCCGGCGGCTTCGGCGTGACGGCGCCGATCGCGCGGCAGGTGCTCGAGGCGGGCGCCGACGTCATGACGTCGGGTAACCACATCTGGGACAAGCGCGAGATCGTCGAGTACATCACGAAGGAAAATCTCCTGCTGCGCCCGGCCAACTTTCCCGCGGGCACGCCGGGCGTCGGCCACGTCACGGTGAAGACAGGCCCGCACAAGATCGCGGTCCTGAACCTCATGGGCCGCGTCTTCATGCTGCCGATCGACTGCCCGTTCCGGAAGGCCGACGAGATCGTTCCGGAGCTGCGCAAGGAGACGCCGATCGTCCTCGTCGACATGCACTGCGAGGCGACGTCCGAGTCGCTCGCCATGGGCTGGTTTCTCGACGGCCGGGTGAGCGCGGTCGTCGGCACGCATCGCCACGTGCAGACCGCCGACGAGCGCGTGCTGCCGGGCGGGACGGCCTACATCACCGACCTCGGCCTCACCGGGCCGACCGACGGGGTGATCGGCGTCGACCGCGACCAGATCATCCAGCGCTTCCTCAACCAGATGCCGATCCGCTTCGAGACGGCCAAGGGTCCCGCCGCCCTCCAGGGCGTGGTGATCGCGGTCGAGCCCGAAACCGGCCGCGCGACGTCAATCCGCCGACTCCGCGTCCCGGTTTGATCCTCGACGGCAAGGTCGTCGCCCAGAAGGTGCTGGACGAAGTCCGCGCCGGCGTGGCGCGCTTTCGCGGCACGGCGCGGGCGGCGCCGACGCTGGCGGTGGTGCTCGTCGGCGACTTCGCACCGTCGAAGATCTACGTCGCGAACAAGAAGAAGGCCGCCGACACCATCGGGATCGCGGTGGAAGACCACCTGCATCCCGCGGGGCTCGACCGCAAGGTGCTGCTCGCGCTGCTCGGCCGGCTCAGCGCCGACCGCCGCATCCACGGCATCCTGCTGCAGCTTCCGCTGCCGGCCGGGCTCGACGAGGACGAGGCGATCGCCGCGATCGATCCCGCGAAGGACGTCGATGGCCTGCATCCCGTCAACCTCGGGCGGCTGCTCGCGGGCGCCCCGACGGTCGTGCCGTGCACGCCCGGGGGCTGCATGGAGATCCTCGACCATTACGGGTGCGAGCTGAAGGGCGCCGAGGCGGTCGTGATCGGGCGCTCGCGGCTGGTCGGCAAGCCTCTCGCGCAGCTTCTGCTGGCGCGACACGCCACGGTCACGATGTGCCACACGCGCACGCGGGAGCTCGCCGCGCACACACGTCGCGCCGACGTCCTCTGCGTCGCCGCGGGGCGGCCGGGCACGGTGACGAAGGACATGGTGAAGGACGGCGCGTGGGTGATCGACGTGGGTATCAATCGCCTCGAGACCGGCAAGGTGATCGGCGACGTCGATTTCGCGGGCGTGTCCGAGCGCGTGCGCGCGATCACGCCGGTGCCGGGCGGCGTGGGGCCGATGACCATCGCGATGCTCCTGCGCAACACGCTGCGCGCGGCCGAGCGCCAGGTGGGGAACGCGTGAGCCCCGACCGCAAGGTGCTGACGGTCTCCGAGCTGACCACGCGGTTGCGCGAGGTACTGGAAGAGCGCTTCCCGGCGGTCTGGGTCGAGGGCGAAATTTCGAACTATCGCCTCTACGGCTCGGGCCACGCGTACTTCACGCTGAAGGACGCCGACTCGCAGCTGCACGCCGCGCTTTTCCGGAGCCGCGGGCGCCGGATTCGATTCGAGCCCGCCGACGGCCTGCACGTCCTGGCCTTCGGCAGCATCGAGGTCTATCCGCAGCGGGGCGAGTACCAGCTGGTCGTCGAGCTGCTCGAGCCGAAGGGGCTCGGCGCCCTCCAGCTCGCCTTCGAGCAGCTCAAGGCCCGGCTGCAGGCCGAAGGCCTCTTCGATCAAGCCCGCAAGCGTGAGCTGCCGCGATTCCCGCGCAAGATCGGCATCGTCACCTCGACGAGCGGCGCGGCGATCCAGGACATGCTCCGCGTCATCGGGCGGCGCTTCGGCGAGCTCTCCATCGTGATCTCGCCCTGCAAGGTGCAGGGCGACGGCGCCGCCGAGGACATCGCGCAGGCGCTCCGCGACCTCGACACGCTGGGCGACGTCGACGTCATCATCGTCGGCCGGGGCGGTGGCTCGATCGAGGACCTCTCGGCCTTCAACGAAGAGGTCGTCGCCCGGGCCATCGCGGGGTCGAAGGTGCCGGTGGTGTCGGCGGTGGGCCACGAGGTGGACTTCACGATCGCCGACTTCGTCGCCGACCTCCGCGCGCCCACGCCGTCGGCCGCGGCCGAGCTGGTCGTGCGCGAGAAGCAGGCGGTGGTGGACACGCTCGTGCAGCTGCGCGCGCGGCTCGAGCGCTCGGCCGCCCGGCCGCTGCGCGACCTCGAGCGGCGGGTCGACGAGCTGACGGTCCGGCTGCGTCGCGGAATGCGCGGCGAGGTGAGCCGCGCGGGCCATCGGATGGCCCTGGCGGCGCGGGCGCTGCGCGCGTCCGATCCGGTGGCGCGGGTGACCACCGGCCGCCATCGCCTCGAAGGGCTCGAGGCGCGGCTGATCGCCTCGTTCACCCGGCGCTGCGACCGCGCGCGCTCGGGCCTGCGGGCCGCCGTCGCGCGGCTCGATTCGCTCTCGCCGCTGGCGGTGCTCGGGCGCGGCTACAGCCTGACCCGCGTGCGGACGGGCGAGTTCGTGCGCAGCGCGAGCCAGGTGAAGGCGGGCGACGATGTGCAGGTCCTATTGCAGCAGGGGAGCCTCGACGCGCGGGTGACCGCGACGAGGGAGCAGGATGACCGACCTCAAGTTTGAAGACTGTCTGGCGCGGCTCGAGCAGATCGTGGGCAAGCTGGAAGCGGGGAATCTCCCGCTCGAGGAATCGTTGACGATCTTCGAGGAGGGCGTGGGACTGGCCCGGAGCTGCTCTCGCTACCTCGAGGACGCCGAGAAGCGCATCGAGGTGCTCGCGCGCGACGACGCCGGCGGGGTCAGCGCCCGGCCGTTCACGTGGGAGCCCGAGCGAGACGCATGAGCACATTCGACCTCGACGGCTATCTAAAAGATCGGCGCGCGCTGGTCGACGCGGCGCTCGAGCGGCTCCTGCCGGGCGAGGACGCTCCGCCGCCGACCGTGCATCGCGCGATGCGCTACAGCGTGCTGGCGGGCGGCAAGCGGCTGCGGCCGATCCTCGTGATCGCGGGGGCCGAAGCCGTCGGCGCCCCGGCGGCGACGGTGATGCCCACGGCGTGCGCGCTCGAGGTGATCCACACGTATTCGCTGATCCACGACGATCTGCCGGCGATGGACGACGACGACTACCGCCGGGGACGGCTGACGAACCACAAGGTGTTCGGCGACGCGGTCGCGATCCTCGCCGGCGACGCCCTTCTGACGCTGGCGTTCAAGCTCGTCGCCGAGAACGCGGCGCTGGTGACGGACGCACGGGTCGTCTGCGACGTCGTCGCCGCCATCGCCGACGCCTCCGGCACGAACGGGATGGTGGGGGGCCAGGTCGTGGACATCGAATCGGAAGGCAAGGCGGTCACGGCCGAGACGCTCGAGTACATCCACCGGAACAAGACCGCCGCGCTCCTGCGCGCGTCGCTCTGGGCGGGCGTGCGGCTGGGCGGCGGTGACGCCGCGGCGCTCGCCGCCATCAACGACGCCGGGCAAAGTCTGGGCCTCGCGTTCCAGATCGTCGACGACATCCTCGACGTCGAGGGCAGCCTGGAAGCCCTGGGCAAGACCGCCGGCAGCGACGCGCGCAAGCAGAAGGCGACCTATCCGGCGCTGCACGGGCTCGAGGCCTCGCGCCGCGAGGCGCGCCGGCTGATCGACGAGGCGAAGAGCCGGCTGGCCGTGTTCGGCGACCGCGCCACGCCCATTCGCGCGCTGGCCGACTTCGTCGTCGAAAGGAAGAGCTAGCCGTGTCCTCGATCACCGCACTCTATGCTCGCGAGATTCTCGATTCGCGCGGTAACCCGACCGTCGAGGCCGAGGTGCAGCTCGAGTCCGGCGCCTGGGGCCGGGCGGCGGTGCCGTCGGGCGCCTCGACCGGCAAGCGCGAGGCCATCGAGCTGCGCGACGCCGACGGCGCGCGCTATCGCGGCAAGGGCGTGCGCCAGGCGGTGCGCAACATCGAGGAGACCATCGCGCCCGAGGTCGAGGGCATGGACGCCTCCGAGCAGGCGGCCGTCGACCAGGCGCTGCTCGAGCTCGACGGCACCCCGAACAAGTCGGCGCTCGGCGCCAACGCCATTCTCGCGGTGTCGCTCGCCGTCGCCCGCGCCGCGGCCGACGACGCCGGGCTGCCGCTCTACGCCTATCTCGGCGGGGTGGGCGCGCGGCTCATGCCCGTGCCGATGCTGAACGTGCTCAACGGCGGCGCCCACGCCGACAACGGCCTCGACTTCCAGGAGTTCATGCTGGTCCCGGCGGGTGCGGACAGCTTCTCGAACGCGATCCGCATGGGCTCGGAGATCTTTCACACGCTGCGCGAGATCCTGGTCGAGAAGGGTCTGGCGACCGGTGTCGGCGACGAAGGGGGCTTCGCGCCGAACCTGGCGAGCAACACCGCCGCCCTCGATCTTTTCTTACAGGCGATCGAGAAGGCCGGCTACCGGCCCGGCGAGGACGTGGCGCTGGCCCTCGACGTGGCCGCGAGCGAGTTCGCCGAGTCCGGCGGCCGCTACCGGCTGCGGCGCGAGAACCTGGTGCTCTCGAGCGAGGAGATGATCCATCGCTACGAGCAGCTCATCGACCGCTATCCGATCGTCTCGATCGAGGACGGCCTGGGCGAGGACGACGTGGCCGGCTGGGGCGCCCTGACGCGCAAGCTCGGCCGCCGCGTGCAGCTGGTGGGCGACGACGTCTTCGTGACGAATCCCGCCATCATCCAGCAGGCGATCAAGAACGGGCTCGCGAACGCCGTGCTCGTCAAGGTGAACCAGGTCGGCACGCTCACGGAGACGCTGCAGGCGGTCGAGCTCGCCAAGCGCGCGGGCTACGGGACGGTCATTTCCCACCGCTCCGGCGAGACCGAGGACACGTTCGTCGCCGACCTCGCCGTGGCCGTCAACGCCGGCCAGATCAAGACCGGCTCGGTCGCGCGCGGCGAGCGGACCGCGAAGTACAACCAGCTCCTGCGCATCGAGGAAGAGCTGGGTCACGCCGCGTCGTGGCCGGGGCGCTCCCTCTACACGCGCGTCGCCCGGTGAGAGCGCGTCGGCCCGCCGAAGAGGGGTTGAGCCCGCGGCGCCTCGGCGTCGTGGCCATGGTCGTGCTTGCGGTGGTGCTCGCCGTCTTCGGCGTGAAGGAATCGGTCCGCGCCTGGCAGATGCGGCGCGACATGCGGGCCGTCGAGCGCGAGCTGACCACCCTGCGCGGGCAGCAGGCCGACCTCGCGAAGACGGTCGAGCGGCTGCGCACCGATCCGCTCTACATCGAGAAGCTCGCCCGCGAGGAAATGGGCATGGTCCGCGAGGGCGACACGGTGCTGAAGTTTCCGTCGCAGGGCTCCCCCGGCCCTCGCTGAGCGAGTCGTGGACGCGTTCTGGGCCTGGCTCTGGGGTACCGGCTGGTTCTGGTTCGCGCTCTTCTGGGTCGCCCTCTTCGTCAACGGCCGCGCCGCCTTCAAGCTTCTGCTCGACTGGAAGGGCATGCTCACCACGTGCCGCTTCGTCGAGCAGGCGTACGCGGCCCGCACCACGCTGCCCGACGAAGCCGCGCTCGAGAAGGACCCGGCCGCGCCCGTCTTCGCGCACTTGGTGCCGGCGTGGCAGGAGCCCGATATCGCGGCGACCCTGCGCGCGCTGCTCGATTCGCGCTATCCGCACGCCAAGCTTCACATCGTGGTGGCCACGCGCGCGGCGGAGGAGCGCTCGCCCCACCCCACGATGGAGGCTTCGACCGCGGAGATCGTCCGCCGCTTCCGCGACGGGCTACCGCCCTGGCAGCAGAAGATGCTCTCGCTCGTCTCGATGCCGGGCGAGGGGAGAAAGGCCCACCAGCTCAACTGGGCCCTCCGGCCCGAGGTGCTCAAGCCCCTGCTCGATCTCAGGTACGATCCCGCGCGCGTCTGGATCGGCCTGAGCGACGCCGACTCGGTCCCCGATCCGGACGTCTATCGCTGGCTTGCCGCCGATCTGGCCCGCCACCGCGGACGCCTCGCCTATCAGGGCGTGACGCTCTCGCTGGCCAACTTCGACCGGCTCGACGTCCGCGGCCGCGTGTGCGCCGTGCAGCAGTCGTCCATCTTCATCCGCGTCTCGATCGCGCGGCTGATCAACGAGCGCCGCCGCCTCGACTTGTTCGCGCGGTTCGCGGCGCGGGCACCGCGCGCGGCCCGCCGGCTGCGGCCCCTCTTCGACTTCTGCTTCCGCCGCTCGCAGATCTGTCTCGGCCACAACCAGTTCGTGCGTCTCGACACGCTGCAGAACGTCGGCGGCTTCCCGACCTCGGGCGCCACGGAAGATTCGACGCTCGGCTATGCGCTGGGCGCCCGCGGCATCCTGATGGCTGCCATGCCGATGCTCGAGATGGTGGACATGCCGGAGACGACAGCCGGCATGATTCGCCAGAACGCCCGCTGGTACAAGGGCGTGCTCGACGACGTCGCGTATCTGCGCGGCGTCTGGCGCGCCCGGCCCTCCGCGTACAACCTGGCCCAGCTCACGCGGCACGTCGGCAACAAGGTGGTCGAGTGGCCCATCGCCGCCCTCGTCTATCCCGTGCTCGGCTTCCTCGGCTGGCACCTGGCCTACCGCTTCTCGTATCACCCCGTGTGGTTCGCGCTGGGCGTGACGTTCCCGACGATCTCGCTTGCGCTCACCGTGTGGGTCGGCGGCATCGCGACGCAGGATCTGATCGAGAGCCTGACGCCGCACTTCCCGCGCCCGGTGAACGTTGCCCGTACGACCCTGCAGGCGAAGTTCTGGGGCATCTTTCGCTGCCAGACCTACTGGCTTCTGGCCACGCGCGGCGCCTGGCGTGT
>Ga0137403_10001872_pt1 | contig 26185 bp, 26 predicted proteins | sample CZOMad2_1_16fung_FD_122057 | JGI IMG/M metagenome (GOLD analysis project Ga0137403, IMG submission 122057) | Vadose zone soil fungal communities from Angelo Coast Range Reserve, California, USA - CZOMad2_1_16fungal (Hybrid Assembly) | ecosystem: Environmental > Terrestrial > Soil > Vadose zone... | reverse complement strand
CAACGCGAGTGGCCATGCCCTCATCGACTCCAGGTCCGACACGAGCTGCGGGGCCAAGGTAGGTTCTTACAGCAAAGGCGCCACGACGGTCGGCGGCAGCGCAGAGATCTACGGCCATGATGGCGCTGTTGGTAGCGTTGCCTATAACTCGGCAAACAATCCCACCACCGACATGACCCAAAACGCGCTGGACAACACCTTTGACCCCTACACCTACAAGGACGCTGAGCTGAACGCCCTCAAGGCCCTCGCCAAGAAGAACGGCACCTACTATCAAGGCACGAAAGCCTTTAACTCGAGCAACCGGATGCCGAACGGCATCATCTTCGTTGACACCGTGAGCGCCAACAATATCAACGCTACCACGGCCACGTCTGACTTCGCCTCGGTGAACATAGACGGCAATGCCCCGCTCGACGCGAGCGGTATCTTCAGCGGAATGCTCATTGTGGCGGGATCACTCACTATCCACGGCAGTTTCCAGATGCACGGGGTCGTCTACGTGCAGAACGACTTCACCTATCTGGGCACCGGTGCCGGGCAGATCGTCGGGGCCGTCATCAGTCAGAACGTTCGAGACACCTCGGCCACGAGCATCGACACCGATACGGGCGGCAACTCCACCATCATCTGGAATTGCGACTACGCCAAAACCGGCGGCGGATATCTGCCTCCGACCTTCACGATTGAGCCGGGTACCTATAAGGAAGTTCACAGCTAGCGTGCATACACGCACCTTCGCCCTGCTCGGACTCCTCGTCCTGGCCGGCGCCGCCTGCCAGTCGCAAACGGCCCCACCCCCGGCTCGCGTCGAAATGGACGCGGCGGGGCGGGCGGGCGTCGCCCTGGAAGCCGGCCGCTATGCGGAGGCGGTGAGCCTCTTTCGTGAGGCGCTCGCCCAGACCCCGGACAACGTGGCTTTACGCTACGGGCTCGCGGTGGCGCTTTCGTACACTGACCGCGGGGCGGCCATTCGGGAGTTTCAGTGGGTAATGGTCAACGCCCAGCCTGGCTCACGGGAGCAGGCCGACGCGCAGGCGTGGCTCACGCGAGCCGGAGCTCTACCCGCTGCCCCCGCGGCATCCAGTGAATCAGCCGAGCCTGAGCGCCAAGAGGGTAGGGCCGTGTTGGGAGGCCGTGCGCTCTTCGCCGAGACGGGTGCCACACCGGAGCCGATGCAGCGTCTCCAGTTGTTCCTGATGGGCCAACCTAACAGCCCGACCAAGGACGAGCGCTACACTCTGCGGACCAACGAGGATGGAAGCTTCAAATTCCCCAATGTACCGCCCGGACCGTACATGCTGACCAACCGCATCGCCGGCCAGCCGATCTGGCGGCTCCGAGTCGAGCTCAAGCCCGCCGAAGAGAAGCAGCTCGACCTGAATCCCGGCAATAGCGTGGCCGTACGCGACGATTTTCCCCAGTCCCGATAGCTCATCGCCAGGGGCGGCGCCCGCTCAGAGCGGCCGGCGGAGTTACTTCTTGAGGGTGAAGGCGCCCGCGCCCAGCAGGGCCTGAGCCACGGTGGCGCCGAGAAGGAAGAGGACGTACTCGTAGCCGTTCTTGCCCCCGAAAATAAAGAAGCCCTGCGGCAGGTGCACGAACCACAGGGCCCCCGCTATGATCGGGATATTCGCCAAGGCAGCCCAACTCACCATGATGCCCAGGATGAGCATGAGGCCGCCGAGTCCGTGGGCGAGGATCAGATACCACGCGCCAATCTCCGGTAGGGGAATGTGCAGGGCGCGCTGGTAGTCGATGGCCTTGGCCGGGCCCATCACGAAGAGGGCCAGGTAGGCATGTGCCAGGTAGATCACGCCGAGGAAGATTCGCAGCACGAGCGCGCCGTAAGCCTCGAGGCCTCTCCCCACCATCAGCCCTCCTTGTAGAGACGGGACCTCACGGCTTCCGGAAGTAAATCTCGCCGATGAAGGCCTCGGCCCGCGATTTCGTGTCGTCCGAGTCGATGCCGAGAGACAACGCCTCGACCTTCTCGTTGGGGTCCTCGCCGTAGATTTTTTTGTAGTCTTCGCAGACGTTGCGGGATTCGGTGAGCCACTTGCCCAGGTCGGCCTCGCCCGAGCGCATCACGATATAGGTCACGAGCCCCGTCTTCTGGCTCTTGAAGGTGAGGCCGGCCGGGGCCGTAGTATCCCAGATATAGCCGATCACGCGCGAGCGCACGGCGGCCGGGAAGCGGGGGAAGGTGACGTAGACTTGGGCCGCCTCGTCGTCCGTTTCCTTCTTGCGAGCGTCGGCGCCCTTGGGCAGGGTCACGACTTTCCAGCTCCATTGGAGGATCGGGTAGTCCTTGCAGTCGATCTTGATTTCTTTGTTGATCGTGGAGCTGTCGCCGTCGCTGAGCAGGCGAAGGACACGCCCCGACCCTTCGGCCACGACCTCGAAGTCGTACTTGGGACTGCCCCAGCTCTGCATGCGCCAGCCCGGGGGGACGCCCTTGTGGCCCACGGGCACCTTTGACCAGTCCTCGACGACGAACCGAGCCCCTTGCCCAGACACGAGAGAGGCGCTCGCGACGAGCAGGAGCAGCGTGAGCCAGCCTCTTCGCATCGTGTCCCCGCCTCCCGTAGGCGTAGCGTCGATCCGCTCCTCGATCTTCCCCACGAGTCTCTCATGGTCCGAAGCAGCCCCCAAAACCGCGGCCGTTCACGCCCGATTTCCGGCATCCGCCCCGCGAGTATAGCCCAGGCCTTGTGCTACCGTAGGCGCGTCATGGCCGAAATGCGCCTCGACAAATGGCTCTGGGCCGCCCGCTTCTTCAAGAGCCGGACGCTGGCCGCGGCGGCCTGCGAGGGCGGCAAAGTGGATCTGAACGAGCAGGCGGCCAAGCCGTCTCGCGCCCTGCGCCCGGGCGATCTCCTGCGGATCACGCTGCCGCGCGGAAAGAGAATCGTGCGCGTGGCCCTGCTCTCGGAGCGCCGGGGCCCCGGCGCTCAGGCCGCGCTGCTCTACGAGGATCTGACGCCGCCTCCGCCTCCGCGCGAGGCCCGTGTGTTGCCCCCCGTGATCCGTCCGCGAGGCCTCGGCAGACCGACCAAGCGGGAGCGCCGGCTGATCGACCGGCTGGGCCGCTCCTGAGCCCTTTCATGTTGTGGCCTCTCGGCCCACGCTGTCCCACGCCAACTGAAAGGTTGACTCATGCGCAACGGAGGAGGCTCCCTCGCCCTGCGCGCCGTCGCCGCGGCAGGGCTCGTGGCGATGCTGGTCCTGACCCAGGCCTGCTCGTTCTCCGCCAGCTCGAAGGGATCCTCCAATAGCTCCGAATCGTCGTCCGACTCCTCGGCGAGCAGCTCGCGGTCGAGCTCTCCCGAGAGCGCCGAGTCCCAATACAAGAGCGACGTGCGCGAGTACACGGCGGCGTACGTGAAGACGGGCGGGCAGTTCGACGCGTTCCGGCGCGGCATCGGCGACCTCGCCAAGAAGCACAACATCACGAACTGGGAAGACAACTCGGTGACCTACGAGGGCATCGGCGAAGGCCTGGGGGAGTCCGGTGCGAGCGACCTTCAGCTCAAGGCCTACATGGACGGTCCGGCGGAGCAGGATGCCGCAAAGCGCGCTTCCATGCAGAAGGGCTATGACGCGAAGAAGAAGTAGCCTCGTGCGGCTCCGGCGGCTGCTCGGGCTCGGCGCGATCTTCCTCGCGGGCCTGGGACGGTCGGTCGCCGCCGAGAGCGCGACGGGCGTCGAGTACCTCTATGTCGAATCCAATGAGGGCGGCTCAAGCGGCGGCCACGTTGCCCTCCGGCTGGCTGACGACGTCTTCCACTTCGAGCACCGCTCCCCCGGCATCCTCGTCCTCGGCCGGGACGGCTTCGAGCACTTCCGGTACCGATACAGCGTTCTCGAGAACCGCACCATACACGTCAGCCGCATCGCGGTGAGCGAGGAGACGGCAGGTCTCCTCGCCGATCGCTTCAGGCGGCGGCTCTTTCTCCAGAGCCGTCACCTCGACGTCATCGAGAGCCTGCGTGCGGACAGGGCGACCCTCGAGCAGATGCTGGCGGACGGCATTTCCCTCGAAGCCGCGGGCTACTTCTTTCCGGATCGGGCGATCACACCGGACCAGGAGCCCCTCGTCGAGGATCCTGACCTGGCAGATCTTCGCGCCCGGGTCGCCCTCGCGCACGGCGCGGATTTCCTCGAGCGCAGGATGCATACGCTGCGGGTCGCCCTCGCCGAGCTCGACCCCCTCGTCATGGATCTGCCCGTGCTTCCAACGGCCGAGATGCCACCGGCCCCCGCCTACAGCTTTCCTCAGCGCTACCGCGATCTGATGGGAGCGCTCGCGTCCCTCGAAGCTCTCCGCGACGCCCGCCCGCTGTTGCCGGGAGCGCTCCGGTGGGGCGCCTCGGACGATCTCGTCTTCACGGAGGCGGATGCCCTGGCCGCCCGTCAGCTCTCTGATGCCCTCGCGGCGGCGCTCGTCCGGCTCGTCGCATCGGGCCGGCCGGATGCGGGAGTGGCGCTCATGGTCGGCATGGCCAGGCTCGCCGCGCTCGGAGCGAGCCGCCGGCAGGAGCGCTGGGTCGTCCTCGACTTTTTTCCCTCCGAGGCGGCAATCGGCCCGCGGCGCAGGGTCACAGCAAGACCAGAGCAGGCGGCTGCCCTCCTCGAAGACACGAGTGAGGAGCTTGCCCGCACCCGGGAGCGGCTTGTGACTCGCGCCGAGGACGGCAATTTTCGGGAGGCCGACTTCGCGGCTTTCGAGGCGGCGGCCAACCGCTCAGGCGAGCTCCGTCTCGCCCTCGCCGAAGAGCGTGAGTGGCGCGCCCTCAAGACGCCGCTCATCCCGTCGCGTCCGGCCCGCCTGTCGGTCGGCGGAGTGGATCGCCAGGCGCTGATCCGGGGCCTCGAGGCCGTCCAGGAGCGGGAAGTGGTCTATGCGGCCGGCGTCAAGCGGCGCTGGGGCTACAACCTCGTCACGCGCAACTGCGTGTCGGAGATCTTCAGCGAGATCGACGCGGCCTTCGAGGGGGGCGCCGAGGAGTCGGAGAGGCGTCTGGGCGGGCGGCTCCAGATGGATGGCTCGCTGAACTTCATTCCCGCCGTCTCCGCGGCGGCCGTCGAGGCCTCGTATCCGGTGACGGAACGAATCGAGCTGGCGTCGTACCGCCACGCGCGCGTCGAGGAGATGTACCGGCAGGAGAATCCGGTCACCGTCTTCCTGCGGGAATCGAACACGCTCACCTCGGCCGTCTACCGGCGCAACATGGACGACTCCATCTTCGTCTTCTTCACGGACGATGCCGTGGTGGCCCGGCCGCTCTTCGGCGCGGTCAACCTCGTGGTGGGGATCGCCGCGAGCGCGGTAGGGCTGGTCGCGCTGCCGGTGGACGGGGGCGCCACGCTCTGGGCCGGCTTGAAGGGAGCGCTCTTCAGCCTGCCCGAGCTCTTCTTCCAGAACATCCGCAAGGGCTCATTCGAGCACGTCAGGCGCGGAGAGCAGTCGAGGCCGCTTACCCGCCCCACGGAATCGCCCGGCGGCGGTTGACCAGCCGCACCGGAGTCTGCTACCGTCACCGGCCAATGGTGTCGGGCGGCCCGCCGAGGAGCGGGCCCCAGGGAAGGCGGTGTGAATCCGCCGCGACCGCGTCACTGTAATCGGGGACGAAACCCACAGAGAGCCACTGGCCCGACGGGGCCGGGAAGGCGTGGGGAGTAGGACGATCCGAAAGTCAGGAGACCTGCCCGCACGCTGCCACTCCAACCGGTCTTCGCTGGAGGACCCGGGTGAGCTTCGTTCATCGTTCCGATCTCGTCCTGGGAGGCGTCCGCAGCGGCAAGAGTCGCGAATCGCTGCGCCTGGCCGCCACCCTGCCATCGGGCTTCCGGGGAGCTTTTCTCGCCACGGCCCAGCCCCTCGACGCGGACATGCAGGCACGGATCGCGCGTCATCAGGCCGAGCGGCCCAAGGGCTGGATCACCGTGGAAGAGCCGTACGACATCGCGCGGGCCTGCGAGAGGCTGGCGGCGAGTTTCGATGTCGTCGTCCTCGACTGTCTCACCCTCTGGGTCTCCAACCTTCTCCTGCGGGGAGACAAGGAGGCGGTCATCCTCGATGCCGCCGACGCTCTCGCGCGCCACGCTGGCCTGCGCTGCCTGAGTCTCATCATCGTGTCCAACGAAGTAGGGGCGGGTGTTCATCCATCCACCGACATCGGACTGCGTTTCCGCGATGTGCTGGGCGAAGTGAATCAGCGTCTCGCCGCCGCCGTGGATCGGGTTACCTACATGGTGGCCGGTATACCCCTTGTGATCAAGAACGCCTTGCCGCCCAAGGATTTACGTGAGCAATCTTTCGAAGCTCCTTGACCGTATCCAGGCGCCGCACGGCACCGCGGGTCTCGAGACCCAGCGGGCGCTCGACCGGCTGACCAAGCCGCCGGGAAGCCTCGGTCGCCTCGAAGAGCTGGCGCGGCGCCTCGCCGAGATTTCGGGCCGATTCCCACCCCAGGTGGCGCACGCCGTCATCTTCACCCTCGCGGCCGATCACGGCGTGGCCGCCGAAGGCGTGAGCGCGTATCCGCAGATCGTCACCGCCCAGATGGTCGAGAACCTGGTGCGAGGCGGAGCGGCCGTCAATGTCCTCGCCCGCCATGTCGGCGCGAAGGTCGTGGTCGTCGACATGGGAGTGGCGGCGCCGCTGCCGCCCGATCCGGGGCTTCTCTCGCGCAGGATCGCCCCCGGCACGCGCAACATGGCGAAGGGACCGGCCATGACTCGCGACGAAGCCGTGGCCGCCATCGAGGCCGGCATGGGTCTGGTCGAGGCCGAGCGCGGCCATGGACTCGACCTGATCGGCACGGGCGAGATGGGCATCGGCAATACCACCGCTGCGAGCGCCGTGGTCGCCGCGCTCACTGGAGCGGGCGCCGAGTCAGTGACCGGCGTGGGTACCGGCGTGGACGAGGAGGGGCGCAGGCGGAAGGTCGCGGTGATCGAGCGGGCGCTGGCGACGAACCGCCCGGATCCCACGGACGGGATCGACGTGCTCGCCAAAGTGGGTGGCTTCGAGATCGCCGGGCTCTGTGGCGTCATCCTGGCCGGCGCGGCCTCGCGCATTCCCGTCGTGATCGACGGCTTCATAGCCGGAGCGGCCGCGCTCGCGGCGGCGCGGATCAAGCCGGAGGCGCGTCACTACCTCCTGGCCTCCCATCGCTCGACCGAGCCCGGGGCGAGGTTTGTCCTGGATGCGCTCGGTCTCGATCCCTACCTCGACCTCGGCATGCGCCTGGGCGAAGGTACCGGAGCCGCGCTCTGCATCGGCCTCGCCCAGGCCGCGGTGAGGATGCTCGGCGAGATGGCGACCTTCAAGTCCGCCGGTGTGACGGATCGCTCGCCGTGACCATGCTCGCGCGCGCTCTCGCGCTGGTCCTGCTCCTTCTGCCGGGAAGCGCGTGGGCGCTGACCTTCGTGGACCAGACGGGCCGGACCCTGACGCTGCCCGCGCCCCCGCGGCGCATCGTCTCGCTCGTGCCGAGCGTGACCGAAGTCCTCTACGCCATCGGCGCCGAGAGCCTCCTCGTGGGCGTCACCGACTTCTGCGACTATCCGCCCGAGGCCAAGCGCAAGCCTCACGTGGGCGGCATGCTGTCCCCGAACCTCGAGACCCTCGTCACGCTCAAGCCGGACCTGATCGTGGCCACGCGCTCGGGCAATACCGAGGAGACGTTCGATCAGTTGAAGCGGCTCGCCATTCCGGTCTATCTGGTCGATCCGGCCACGGTGTCCGACGTGCTCCGGCTTGTTTCGGATCTGGGCGAGCTCACCGGACATCGCGACGGCGCCGCCGCGGTCGACGAAGACATTAGGCGCCGCATCGGGGCCGTGCGCGACCGCGTCGCGGGGCGCCCCCTCCCGCGCGTGCTCTATGTTCTCTGGCCCGAGCCCCTCATTGTTCCCGGGAAGGGCGCCCTGATCTCCGAGCTGATCGCGATCGCGGGGGGAGCATCCGTGACGGCCGACCAGGGTCAGGGCTATCCGCGGATGAGTCTCGAGGCCGCGGTGGGGAGGGCACCGGAAGTCATCATCCTCGCGAGCCACGGCTCTCAAGGCGGACCCGCGGCCCGCCAGCAGTGGGAGCGCCTCGAGAGTATGCCGGCCATCAAGAGCGGGCGTCTCTACATGGCCGATGGCGATCTCATGCACCGATACGGTCCCCGATTTCTCGTGGGCCTGGAGTCCCTCGCGCGCCTTATTCATCCGGAAGCGTTCGCGCCGCCGGATATTCCGAAGCGCTCCGGAGGGTCCAGATGACGGGGGGCCTTAGGCTCGCGTGGATTTGCGGCGGCCTCGCCATCCTGCTCGCCGCCGTCGCGGCAGCCTCGCTGCTCATCGGCGCCGCGCCCGTCTCCCCTGGGATCGTCCTCGAGCTCATAACCGGTCGCGGCCCGGCGGGGGGCACGGATCGCACGGTGGTGCTGAGCATCAGGCTGCCCCGCATCGCCGCGGCGATGCTGGCGGGCGGAGCGCTCGCGGTGGCCGGCGCGGGCTTCCAGGCCCTCACGCGCAATCCGCTGGCCGAGCCCTCCATCCTCGGTGTCTCCGGTGGCGCGGCATTCGGGGTCGTCCTCGCCCAGGTGTCGGGTCTCGGCCAGGGTGTGGTGGAAGCGCTCGGGCTGACCGCCTTCGGCTTCGCGGGAGCGGTGACGGCGGGGGTCGCCGTCTACCTGATCGCGTCGAGCGCAGCCGGACTGCCCGTGCACACGCTGCTCCTGGCCGGCGTCATCGTCGGCATCTTCTTCTCGGCCGCCATCACCGTCCTGATCTCGATCGTGGACGCCAACCGACTGGGCGGCGTCATCCACTGGCTGCTCGGGAGCGTGGCGCCCATTCCCCCGAGCCAGCTCGCGATCTTCACCCTGGCCACCGCGGCGGGAGTCTGGCTCGTCCTGGGACAGGCGCGGGCGCTCAACCTCCTGGCCCTCGGCGAAGAGGCGGCGATGGAGCTCGGCGTCGACGCCCTGCGGGTGAAGCGGCGCATCTTCTTCGGCGCGGCATTGCTTACGGGCACGGTGGTGGCTTTCGTCGGCCCCATTGGCTTCGTGGGGCTCATCGTGCCCCAGGTATTCCGGATGCTCTTCGGGCCGGACAATCGCGTGCTCGTGCCGGCCGCGCTCCTCGGCGGAGGCGCATTCCTCCTCGCCGCCGATACCCTTGCGCGCACCGTGGTGGCGCCCGCCGAGCTGTCGGTGGGGGTGCTGACCTCGTTCTGCGGAGCGCCCTTCTTCATATGGCTCCTGCGCTCCCGCGTGGCCCGGGTGGCCCCGTGACACCGCTCGCGGAGTTTCGGGGCGTGAGCTTCGCCTATCCGCAGGGCGCAACGGGGCGTCCGCCTTTCGAGCTCCGCGACCTGAGCTTTTCCGTCGCCCCCGGCGAAGTGCTCGGGCTCATCGGTCCCAATGCGGCGGGAAAGACCACGGTGATCCGACTCCTGTCCCACGTGCTCCGTCCCTCGCGAGGGGAGATCCTGATCGGGGGCGAGGGCGTGGCGGCGCTCGGTCGCGCCTCCGTGGCCCGCCGGATTGCCGTGGTGCCCCAGGACGTCCCGCAGGGATTTCCGTTCACCGTCGAGCAGCTCGTCCTCATGGGACGCTTCCCGCATGCCCCCGCGCGCTTCTTCGAGAGCCGGGAGGACCAGCGCATCGCGCGAGAAGCCATGACCCTCACCGGGGTCGAGGCCCTCGCGGGCGAGCCGCTCGAGCGCCTCTCCGGAGGCGAGCGCCAGCGCGTCGTCCTCGCGCGGGCGCTCGCCCAGCAGCCGCGACTTCTCGTGCTCGACGAGCCCACCGCGCATCTCGACCTGCGCTACCAGGCGGAGTGTGTGGCGCTGCTGAGACGTCTCCACCGGGACGAAGGACTGGGCATCCTCATCGTCTCCCACGATCTCAACCTGGCCGCCGAAGTGTCCGATCGCCTGCTCCTCCTCGCGGGAGGCGCGACGGTGAGGCTCGGCGCCCCTGAAGACGTGTTGCAGGAGCCGGTGCTGGAAGCGGTGTACGGCTGCCGGGTCGTGGTGGACAAGCACCCCGCCACGCGCCGACCAACCGTCAGCGTCCTCTGGCCCGAGGGGAGGTGATACCGCCGCGCGCGCAGTGATCGTCGCGATCCTAGGGAAGCCGGTGAGACGCCGGCACGGTCCCGCCACTGTGAGTGGGGAGCCACGCCCGTATCCGCGCAACGGAAGCCACTGGGAGACATCCCGGGAAGGCCGGGCGGCGGCCACGATCCACGAGTCAGGAGACCTGATCGCGACATCGAAGAGCCCCCCTTTCGAGAGAAAAGGAGCGGTCGTGAGACAGATACTTGGAGCGCTGCTGGCGGCGATGCTGGCGATGGCGGTCTCGGTAGAAGCGCAGGAGACGAAGCCGGACAAGACGCAGGAGGCGAAGCCGGACACGAAGAAGGTCGAGCCGGTCGTGGTCACGGCGACCACGATCGCCACGCCCGCCGAGCAGCTCGGGGTAGCCCTGAGCGTGATCACGGGGGAAGACTTCAAGACCTATCACTACTCCGCCGTCGACGACGCCTTCCGGAATATCCCCGGCGTCAACGTCACGCAGCAAGGCAGCTACGGCAAGCTGTCGACGCTCAGCATCCGAGGCGCCAACGCGAACCAGGTCCTGATCCTCGTGGACGGGGTCCGCGTATCGAGCCCTACCTTGGGCCAGACGGACCTGTCCGACATCTCCCCGGATCTCATCGACCGTATCGAGGTCATCCGCGGCGGCCAGGCCACCCTCTACGGAGCGGACGCCATCGGCGGGGTGGTCAATATCATCACCAAGAAGGGGACGGGCCCCTTCTCCGCCATCGTGGAGAACACGGGCGGCAACTACGACACCTTCCAAAACCGGGCTTCGATCAACGGCACCTACAAGATCGTCAACTACTCGCTCTACGGCTCGCACCTCGAGAGCAACGGGCAGTTCAAGAACGACAACTCGGACAACAATGCCGCGGGCGGCCGGGTCGGCATCACGCTGCCCTACGACAGCGCGCTGAGCGTCAGCTACCGCTACAACAAGAACGACACCGGCGTGCCGGTCAAGGGCGTCTTCCCTCCGCCCCAGCCCATCGTGCCCATCATCAACCCCAACGCCAAGCAGCAGACCGAGACCACGGTGCTGAGCGTCGACGCCAAAACGCATCCGGTGGAATGGTGGGAGAGCCGCGGTCGCTTCGGCCGCTACACCAACAACCAGGGCTTCCAGGATCCGGTCGATCCCGGCGTCGACTTCGACGTGCCGTTTCGCTCCCAGGTGGACACGGACCGTCTGGAATATGAGCTCCTCAACTCCATCATCATCGGGCCGTGGAGCACCAGCACCGTCGGGTTCGGCTACCGTTACGAGCACGGGGACAACCAGGGCGTCTTCCAGGCCTCCCAGAACGTGAAATGGTTCCTCTTCGAGCAGCAGTTTCGTCTCTTCGATCGGCTCTTCATCACGGGCGGCACGCGGATCGAGGACAATAGCGTCTTCGGAAACGCCACCACGGGGCAGGGGTCGCTCCTCTTCGTCATCAAGGAGACGGGCACGCGGCTGCGCGGGAGCGCCGGCACCGGATTCCGGGCTCCCACCTTCAACGATCTCTTTTTCCCCCAATTCGGCAATCCGGACCTGCAGCCGGAGCGGAGCCAGACCTGGGACGCGGGCTTCGATCAGAACCTCTGGCAGAACCGTGTCCGCCTCAAGTTCACGTACTTCGCCACCCACTTCACCAACGCCATCACGTGCTGCGTGGTGCTCCCCACCGCGCCGTTCGGCGGCCCCGTCAACGCGGGGAAGGCTCGCTCGAAGGGCGTGGAGGCGAGCGCGGAGATCGACATCCTCCCGAATCTCGTGGCTTCCGTCACGTACACGTACACGGACACCGACAATCTCTCTACCGGGCGGCCGCTCGCGCGCATCCCGCGCAATGCCGGCAGCGCCGGCCTCACCTGGGAGCCGCTGCGCGGCCTCTCCGTCTTCACCCAGGTGTACGTGGTGAGCAGCCAGTTCGACAGCTTCGGCGACGTGTACAACAGCGGGCACACGCGGGTCGACGCGGGCGGCACGTATCGGATTCTCAATCAATTCGGCTGGCTGCAGCGCCTCGAGCTGGTGGCGCGGGCGCAGAACATCCTCAACGAGTCGTACGCCGAGGTGCGCGGCTTTCCGTCGCTGGGGGCCAACTTCCTCGTCGGCCTGCGGGCCGGATTCTGAGGGAGGCCGGATGATCGAGGGTCTCGCGGTGTGGATCGGGCCGGAGGCGGTGGTGCTCACGGCCGCGAGGCCGTTGAACGTGCTCTCCTCGGCGGTGTGGGGCGGTGGGCTCGTCTCGGCGCGAGCCATCGTGAACCTGCACGTCGCCCTCGATGATCCGTGCACGGACCCGTCGGCCATGTTCGGGGCCTACGCGCGCGCCCAGAGCGTGCCCGAGCCCTATGTCGGCCTCCTCACCGGCGCGTGGACCGAGCGCGCGACGGTGGGGGAGGAGAGCGGCGCGGGCATCCGTACCCTGGCCGTGGCCACGGTGGGCCTGAGCAATCGAGTGGCGGCGGGGCGGGCGCCCGTGACGCAGTGGACGCACGGCACGATCAATACCATCGTCGTGGTGGACGCCGATCCCGAGCCCGCCGCCCTCGTCAACGCGGTGATGACGGTGACCGAGGTCAAGGCACTCCTGCTCAACGAGGCAGGAGTGCGCGATGCCGCGGGCGGAGCGGTGAGCGGCACCTCGAGCGACGCCATCGTCATCGCCGCCACGGGCCGGGCGCCGCGCGTTCAGTTCGGCGGCCCGGTGAGCGAGATGGGCTGGAGCATCGCCCGGGCGGTGGGCACGGCTCTGGACGCGGGCATTCAGGGATGGCTGGAGCGGAATCGCTGATGCAGCCGAGGCGAGCGCTGGCCATTGGCGGCTCGATCGCGCTCCACGTGGGCGCCCTCGCGGGACTCCTGCTCCTCGCCGCGAGCCTGCGTCAGCCTGAACCCCTCTTTGTTGATCTCACTACGGGCGATCTCACCCCGGGCGCTCGGGCCGGAGACGAGCGCCTTCCGGCCGCCCGGACCTCCCCCGGACCGAAGACCGCGGCTCCGCCGGCGGCTCGTGTGCCGTCGCGCGCGAGCGCACGCGCCGCGCCTCAAACCGAATCGACTCGACCCGCGGAGATCGTTCCGGCGCCCGGGCCCGTGCCGCCGCTTTCCGGCGAGATGACCACCGCCGATCCCCCTTCGGGCCCTGTCGCGGATCCCCCGGCAGACGGAGCACGATCGGCGCCGCCCGCCGCGCCGGGGGCAGGCGCGGGGAGCGGAGTTGCCAGCGACGCGCCGACGGGCACGGGCCAGGGGTCCAGCACGGGCGGCGGTTCACGCCTCGCTCTCGGGGGGCCGGGCGCGGGACGGAGCGAGGTGCCCGCGGAGTTCGGGCCCTACCTCGCCAGCTTCCGGCAGCGCATCCAGGAGCTGGTCGTCTATCCGCTCTCCGCGCGCCGGCGCGGCCTGGCCGGGAAGGTCGAGGTCGAAGTGGTGCTCGAGCCATCCGGCCGGGTGCGCGCCGTCGCCGTCGTCGCATCCTCTTCCCATGCGATGCTGGACGACGCCGCCCTCGACGCCGTCAGGTCGCTTCCGCCGGTGCCTCTGCCCGAGAATCTGCCCAGGCGGCCCTTACGCGTGCGACTGCCCATCGTGTTCGATCTCCGCTAGATTCGCGTGGCGGTACTGCTCCTCGCCGTCGTCCTTGATCTGGCACTGGGAGATCCGCCCAATCGCTTTCACCCCGTCTCGTGGATGGGCGGTCTGATCGCAGCCGGCCGGCGCGGCGCCGATCGCCTCCCGTCGCCTCTCCTCGTCAGCTACGGTGTTGCCCTCGTCGCAGGGGTGACGACCGTCGCCTATCTTGGGGCTCTGGCCGTCCAGGCTGTCGCGGGATGGCTGCCGTGGCCGGTGAGCCTCCTCGCGCAGGCATGGCTTCTCAAGAGCAGCTTCTCTCTCCGCGGGCTCGTCTCCGCCGTGTGGCAGGTGCGTGATGCCCTCGCTTCGGGTGATCTCGCGGGGGCACGCATAGCCTTGGGGCGGCATCTCGTGAGCCGCCCCGTCGATTCCCTCGATCCGGGAGCGACAGCGTCCGGCGCTATCGAATCGCTGTCGGAGAATTTGACGGATAGCTGGGTCGCCCCGCTCTGCTTCTATCTCGTGGGCGGCATCCCGGCCGCCTGGGCGTATCGCGCCGTCAACACGGCGGATGCGATGATCGGCTATCGCGAGGGTTTGCTCGAGCAGCTCGGCTGGGCCGCGGCGCGGCTCGACGATCTCCTCAATCTCGTGCCGTCGCGCCTCGCGGCGCTCGCCGTGGTGGCGGGGGCATGTCTCTCCGGCGAGCGGACCGCCGGGGCATGGCGCGCATGGCGTCGCGACGGCGGCGCGACCTCGAGCCCCAATGCGGGGCAAACGATGGCGGCCATGGCGGGCGCGCTCGGCGTGATGCTGGAAAAGCGCGGCCACTATCGCCTCGGCGACGGAGGGGCGCCGGCCGTCGGGGGCATCGACCGCGCCATCCGCGTCTTCGGAGCGGCGGCGGGCGCGGGCCTCGTCGGTGTTCTCGTCCTCCTCCGCGTCTTCAGCTGACCTCGGGGGCTGACCCTCGGGCAGGGGGAGCCACCACCGGTAGGGTCGCCGCGCGCCCCGACTACCGCATCGCGCGGCGCGTTAACCGCGGGTCTTCCCTTTGGCGCGTCTAATTTTTGCGGGCCAGCAAAATGTGAGGGTTATGATTGACCGACGCCGCCATGCGCGGCGATTCGTCGCTTAAACAGCCAGAATGCAGAATTCGATCACCGAACTCTTGACGAGGTCGCTCAGGGAAGCCTTGGACAAAGCGGGGCTGCCGGCATCGGAAGACATTGCGTGGGAAGTGCCGCGAGAGGAGTCTCACGGCGACTACGCCACGAATTCCGCGCTGGCCCTCGCCCGCACCGCGAAGAAGGCGCCGCGGCAAATCGCCGAGGCGATCAAGACCAACTTTCCCCACACGCCGATGGTGATGAAGCTCGAGGTCGCGGGCCCGGGATTTCTCAACGTCTTCCTCGCTCCCGACTGGTGCGCCGATGCGCTCAAGGGCATTCTCGCCGACGGGCCGGCCTACGGCACCAGTCAGGCGGGACAGGGCAAGCGCATCCTGCTCGAGTTCGTCTCGGCGAATCCGACCGGGCCTCTCGTCATCGTCAATGCGCGGGCGGCCGCGGTGGGCGATGCGCTCGCGCGCATCCTTCGCGCGCAGGGCCACGGCGTCGAGTGCCAGTTCTATGTCAACGATGCCGGCAACCAGCTCCAGGCTCTCGCGCGCTCCGTCGACGTGAGACTCCGCCAGGCTTTGGGCGAGGCGGCCGAGCTGCCCGGGAATTCCTATCCGGGCGAATACCTCGTGGATCTGGTGGCGGAGTGGCTCGCCGCCGACCCCGCGGCCATGCGCGCGCTGGCCGCGTTGCCGGAAGCCGAGCGGATCGAGCGCCTCGGGCGGATGGCGGTGACCGACATCGTCAACGGCCAGCGGGCCGTGCTCGAGGCCTACGGCACGCGGTTCGACACGTGGTCGCACGAGCAGGCCGACGTGCGGGCCGGGGGCTGGCCCGAGCGCGCCATCACGGAGCTCCAGGCCGCCGGCCACACCTACGAGCAGGATGGCGCCCTCTGGTTCCGCTCGACAACCTTCGGCGACGACAAGGACCGCGTCCTGCGCAAGTCGGACGGTGAGCTGACCTACTTCGCGGTGGACATCGCCTTCCACCACTATGGCAAATTCGGACGCGCGGACTCGGTCATCGATTTCCTCGGCCCCGATCACCACGGCCATATCCAGCGCATGAAGGCCGACATGGAAGCTCTCGGCCACCCCGGCGAGCGCTTCGACGCGCTCATCGTGCAGCTCGTGACGCTCCTCCGCGACGGACAGCCGGTGCGCATGTCCAAGCGCCGCGGTGAGTTCGTGCTCATGGAGGAGCTGATCGAAGAGGTGGGGCGCGACGCCGCGCGCTTCACCTTCCTCACCCGCCGGCACGATAGCCAACTCGACTTCGATCTGGCGGTGGCCACGCGACAGTCGGCGGACAATCCCGTGTTCTATGTCCAGTATGCCCACGCGCGGGTGACGAGCCTCTTCCGCACCGCGGCCGAGCAGCACATCACCGTCCCGCCGTGGGACCAGGTGGACTTTCGATCCCTCAGGCTCCCCGCGGAGCAGACCATCATCAAGCGGCTGCTCCAGTTTCCGAGTCTCGTGGCGGGCGCCGCGCGGGCCCGCGAACCTCACCGCCTCGCCTACTATCTGAGCGAGCTCGCCGGCCTCTATCATCCCTACTACAAGTCCCACCGGGTGATCACCGAGGATCGCGATCTGACCCTGGCGCGCCTCGGGCTCGCCGCCGCGGTCGGGCAGGTGGTGCGCAATGGCCTCGACCTCCTCGGCGTCTCCGCTCCGGAGAGCATGTGATGCCCTCGCGCACTTCGACGGCGAGAGGCCGCGCCCGACGCCGCGGCGGACCGCTCCAGTGGATCGCCCTCCTCACGGCCGGCGCCGTCATCATGGGCCTGACCTTCACCCTGGGCATCCTCGTGGGTCGGCAGTGGAGCCGCCCCGCGTCGGTCACCACCGTCGACAGCAGCGCCCGCAAGACGGTGCCGCCCGCCAAGCGTGGCGGACTGGCCGGGGCCGATGTCGATCCACCGCAGGTCGACCAGAAGCAGCTGACCTTTTACCAGACGCTGACGGCGCCCCTCGGCCGCGGCTCTGCCGATGCGGCGCCGCGCCACGAGGACAAGACCAAGGCCGCGCCCGTTTCGGCGTCGGCGCGGTCAGATGCGCATCCGCCGCCCTATCCCTACACGAGCCGCGGAGAGACCATCGTCGAGAAGCCGGCCACCGCCGACTCACCCGCGTCGGGTGACAAGGCCTCCCGCGCCGCCGCGGAGCCGGTGGGCCCATGGGCGGTGCAGGCGGCGGCCTTCAAGACGCTGGCGCAGGCCGACGCGCTCCAGAAGCAGCTCAAGCAGGCGGGCTTCGACGCCTATGTCGTGTCGGCCGCGGGGACTGACGGCCAGCCGAACTACCGCGTCCGCATCGGCACCTTCAAGAGCAAGGCTGAAGCCCAGCGCGTAGCCGAGCGAGTGCGCGGTGAGCGGTCTATCGCCGCATTCATCACGCCCAAGTAGGGCGGGTGCGGACTCCATGCCTCGACGGCCCGGGGGAGTGCTCATCGCCCGCGAGGAGATCGCTGCCCGCGTGACCGAGCTCGGCCGCGCCATCGCCCGCGAGCACGCGGGAAGCGTTCCCCTTCTCGTGGGCGTCCTCAAGGGCGCCGCGGTGTTCATGGCCGACCTCATTCGCGCCATCCCGTCGCCGGTGGCCATCGACTTCATGGCGGTGTCGTCCTACGGCGCGGGGGCGCGCTCATCGGGAGCCGTTCGCCTCACCGCCGACCTTTCCGTCTCCATCGAAGGGCGCGACGTCATCCTCGTGGAAGACGTCGTGGACACCGGCCGGACCATCCACTACTTGAGACGCAACCTCGAGACACGTCACCCGCGGAGTCTCGAGGTCTGCACCCTGCTGGACAAGGTCGAGCGCCGCCAGGCTGACCTCGATCTGGACCTGACCTACGTGGGCTTCGTCATCCCGGACCGCTTCGTGGTCGGCTATGGCTTCGACCTGGCCGGGAACTACCGGGGACTACCGGAGATTCACGTCCTCGTGGAGGACTAAAAGCCCGCCTTCCACCCCCGGCCGACGCGTGGACCCGTGTGCTATACTCACAAACGCGATGAATTCCCCGTTCTACAAGAACCTCGCCCTCTGGATGGTCATCGGCCTCATCGTTCTCGTCCTTTTCAATGTGTTCCAGGCCAGCCAGCCCTCCAGCGGCAAGATGGTCTTCTCCGACTTCCTCAAGCGTGTGGAGTCGGGCGAGGTCAAGGAAGTGCTCATCCGCGGCAAATCCGTCACGGGCAAGCTTGGAGACGGCAGCACCTTCCGGACCTTCACCGCCGACTACCCCGAGCTCGTCAAGCTGCTCCGCGACAAGGGTGTCAAGATCGCCGTCGAGCCCGAAGACAGCAATCCCTGGTATGCCTACGTGCTGCAGTGGGTGCCCATGCTCCTCTTCATCGGCGTCTGGATCTTCTTCATGCGCCAGATGCAGGGCGGGGGCGCCAAGGCGCTGTCCTTTGGAAAGGCGCGTGCGCGGCTCATCTCGGAGAAGACGAACAAGATCACCTTCCAGGACGTGGCGGGGGTGGAAGAGGCCAAGGAAGAGCTCCGGGAGATCATCGAGTTCCTGAAGGACCCGCCCAAGTTCCAGAAGCTCGGGGGCAAGATCCCCAAGGGGGTGCTCCTCGTCGGCCCTCCGGGCACGGGCAAGACCCTCCTCGCCAAGGCCATCGCGGGCGAGGCCAATGTGCCTTTCTTCTCGATCTCGGGCTCCGACTTCGTCGAGATGTTCGTGGGCGTGGGCGCCTCGCGAGTGCGCGATCTCTTCGAGCAGGGCAAGAAGCATGCTCCCTGCATCATCTTCATGGACGAGATCGACGCGGTGGGCCGGCACCGTGGGGCGGGGCTGGGCGGCGGACACGACGAGCGTGAGCAGACCCTCAATCAGCTCCTCGTGGAGATGGACGGCTTCGAGACCAACGAGGGCGTGATCCTCATCGCGGCCACCAACCGGCCGGACGTGCTCGATCCTGCGCTCCTCCGGCCGGGTCGCTTCGACCGGCAGGTAGTGGTGGCGCGCCCCGACGTCAAGGGGCGGGAAGAGATCCTCAAGGTGCACGCCCGCCGCATCCCCCTCGCCCCGGACGTGGCCCTGATGGTCCTTGCGCGCGGCACCTCGGGCTTCTCCGGCGCGGACCTCGCCAACCTCGTGAACGAGGCGGCGCTCCTCGCCGCGCGCCAGGACAAGAAGACCGTCGAGATGATCGACTTCGAGAACGCCAAGGACAAGGTGCTGATGGGAGTGGAGCGACGCTCCATCATCATCCCCGACGCCGAGAAGCGCACCACCGCCTATCACGAGGGCGGCCATGCCCTCGTGGCCTATCTCCTGCCGGGGGCCGATCCGCTCCACAAGGTGACCATCATCCCGCGGGGCCGGGCCCTCGGCCTGACCATGCAGCTGCCCACGGACGATCGCTACAGCTACTCGAAGGAGTTCCTCGTCAATCAGATCACCATCCTGCTCGGCGGCCGCGCCGCCGAGGAGATCGTCTTCCAGCAGCAGACCACGGGCGCCGGTAACGACCTCGAGAAGGCCACCGAGATGGCGCGCAAGATGGTCTGCGAGTGGGGCATGTCGGAGAAGATGGGCCCGCTGACCTTCGGCAAGGCGGAGGAGCACGTCTTCCTCGGTCGCGAGGTGTCCCGGCCCAAGGACTACAGCGAGGAGACGGCCGTCATCATCGACTCCGAGATCAAGCGGATCGTGACGGATTCCGCGTCACGGGCGAAGCATCTGCTCGACTCGAACCTGGAGAAGCTCCATGCGCTGGCGCGGGCCTTGCTCGAGCGCGAGACGCTGGACGGCGAGGAGATCCATCGCATCCTGGCCACGCGACCCTTCCAGGAAGCCCCCGCTCCCGCCTGATCCAGCTCTGAGCAGTCCCGGCCCGAGCCTCGGGCCTCGCTCCCTCATGCACGCTTGCCCTCTGACGGCCGCAACCCGTATGACGGCGCCCCTACTGCCCGTAGCGCGTCGAATTCGATTGAGCCCGTGGTTGCCGCCAATGGTATTTTTGTGAGCGTGATCTCCCCCGTCCGCGCGGCTCTGGCAGGGGTTTCTCTGGGCGATGGCTTGCCTGTAGCCGTGATGGGTGCCCTCAATGTGGGACCGGGCTCCTTCTACGCGGGCTCGGTGGTTACGCGCTCCGAGGACCTCCTGCGTGCCGCCGAGCGCATGGTCAGGGAAGGTGCGACGCTGCTCGACGTCGGAGCGAGGTCTACGGCTCCCTATCTCTCCGACGCGGTCTCCACCTCCGAAGAAGCGGAGCGCCTGGCCTGGGCGATCGCCCTTCTCGCCGGCAAGCTCGGCGTGCCCCTCTCCGCCGACACGAGCCGGGTCGAGCCTGCCCGCGCCGCGCTGGATGCCGGGGCAGGCATCATCAACGACGTGCGAGGTCTCACCGGTGATCCCGATCTCGCCTCGCTCGTGGCGAGGACGGGCGTCGGCCTCATCGCCATGGCGTCCGAGACGGGTGCGACGACGGCCCGCCAACCGGTCGAGACAGTTCTCGAGGTGCTCCGGACAGGCCTCAGCATCGCGGAGCGGGCCGGCATAGACGCTCAGCGTATCGTGGTGGATCCGGGCATCGGCTTCTTCAGACGAGGCGATATCGCCTGGCACGAGTGGGACTGCGCGGTGCTGGGGGGTCTGGAGCGTCTGCGCGCTCTCGGCCGGCCGATCTGCGTCGGGGCCTCGCGCAAGTCTTTCATCGGGGAGATCGGGGGCGAGCCCGATCCCGCTCGCCGGCTGCCCGGCTCGCTGGCCGCGGCCACTGCCGCGGTGCTCGCGGGGGCGCACATGATCCGTGCCCATGATGTCGGTGACACCGTGCAGGCCGTGCGCGTGGCCGAGGCCGTGCGCCGCGCCCGGGAGCACCCCTGAGCATGTGGCCGGCCATCCAGAGCTTCCGGCTGCGCGACGCCATCGATATCCTGCTCGTGGCGGTGGTGCTTTATCGCGTCTTCGTGATGTTCAAGGAGACGCGGGCCGTCCAGATGCTCCTGGGGCTGGGCGCGCTCATGGCCGCCTCGTTTCTCGCCAACCGCTTCGAGCTCTACGGCACGAGCTGGATCCTCGACAACTTCTGGTCGTTCTGGGTCCTCGCGCTCATCGTGCTCTTTCAGCCGGAGCTGCGTCGGGCGCTCGCCCAGTTCGGCCAGAACCCGTTCTTCCGCGCGATGACGAGGGCCGGGCGCGAGCAGCAGAGCCATCTCCTCGACGAGGTGGTGAAGGCGGCGGAGTCGCTGGCGGCCAAGCGCATCGGCGGGCTCGTCGTGCTCGAACGGTCGACGGGACTTCGCAACTACGCCGAGCTGGGTGTGCCCCTCGATGCGATGGTGTCGGCTGATCTGCTCGAGAGTCTCTTCCTGCCCTATTCGCCCCTGCACGATGGTGCCGTGTTCATCCGCGCCGGACGCGTGGCCGCGGCGGGCGGCTTCCTGCCCCTGTCGCGCAGCGCCCAGCTCGGGCGAGCGATGGGCACGCGCCACCGGGCGGCCCTCGGGCTCAGCGAGGAGACCGACGCGGTCGTCCTCGTGGTGTCGGAGGAAACCGGCCGGATCTCCCTGGCCGTGGCGGGGCGCATCGAGAGCCCGCTCGATCACGAGGCCCTCCGCCGCCGGCTCGCCGAGCTTTTCTCGTTGGAGGCCGCGGCGCCGCTCCCCGACCAGCCGTGGTGGGAGCCCGCGCGCGACTGGCTGAGGAAATGAGGGTATGAGCCTGTCCTGGCTGACGCGCCACTGGGAGCTCAAGCTCCTCGCCCTCGCCTTCTCGGCGGGTCTCTGGGTCTTCGTCATGAGCTCCGAGAAGACCAATGTCACGCTTCCCCTCCCCGTCGAGCTCGAGGCGGTGCCGACGGGATTGGTGGTGACGAGCGAGCGGCCCGACACGGTGGACGTCCAGCTCCACGGGCTGCGATTCGCGCTGTCTCGTGTGTCGCCGGACGCGCTCCGGGTGAGGGTGAGCCTGGCCGGCGCCAAGCCCGGTGAGCTCGTGGTGGGCCTGGGACCGGATCAGATCGTCGTGCCGCCCGGCGTGAGCGTGTTGCGCATCACGCCGGCCGTTGTGCACATTGGATTGGCCAAAGAGCCCTGATGGGGCGCCTGTTCGGCACCGACGGGATCCGCGGCCTGGCCAATGAGGTGCCGCTGACCACGGAGCTGGCCTTCCGCCTCGGGCGCCAGCTCGTGGCCACCCTCCTCGAGCACCACGGCCTCGCCAAGGTACGGCTCGTGGTGGGGCGCGACACGCGGCGGTCGGGACCGATGCTCGAAGGGGCGCTCGTGTCCGGCGCGCTCTCCGCGGGTGCCGACGTGTTCACGGTCGGCGTTCTGCCGACTCCCGGCATCGCATATCTCACGCGAAGCCTGGAGGCCCAGGGGGGCGTGGTGCTCTCCGCCTCCCACAATCCCTTCCAGGACAACGGCATCAAGATCTTCTCCTCCGAAGGATCCAAGTTTCCCGACGCCTGGGAAGACGAGATCGAGACGCGCCTGTCCGGTCCGGACGGCGCGCCCAAGCCGACGGGCGCCGCCGTGGGGCGCCTCGTCCACTACGACCGCGCCGAGGCCGACTACATCTCCAAGGTGCGCCAGACCTTCCCTTTTGATCTGGGCGGCCTCACGGTGGCTCTCGACTGCGCGCACGGCGCCACCTATCGTGTCGCGCCCCGCCTCTTCCGCGCCCTCGGCGCGCGGGTAGTGGTGCTGGCCGCGCGACCCGATGGCCTCAATATCAATCGGCACTCGGGCGCGCTCCATCCGGAGCGCCTCGCGCGCCGCGTGCGGACGACCAGCGCGCATCTGGGTCTGGCCTTCGACGGCGACGGCGACCGGCTCATCGCCGTCGACGAAAAGGGCGAGGTTCGCGACGGCGACTACGCCCTCGCCATCTGCGGCCGCCATCTGGGCGGGGGCGGGCGACTCAAAGGGGACGTGGTCGTCACCACCGTGATGGCCAACCTCGGCCTCGACAAGGCGCTGGGAGAGAAAGGTATCCGCACCGTCAAGACCCAGGTGGGCGACCGGTACGTGCTCGAGGAGATGTCGAAGCTGGGCGCGAGCCTGGGCGGCGAGCAATCCGGCCATCTGCTCTTCCTCGATCATGCCCCCACGGGTGACGGTATCCTCTCCTCGCTCCAGCTCCTGGCCGTGATGCGGGAAACTGGCCAGCCGTTTTCGGCGCTGGCCGGCTGCATGAGCAAGTTCCCCCAGGTGCTCGTCAACGTCGCCGTGCGCGAGAAGCCTGCCCTCGAATCCATCTCCGGGCTCGCCGTTCGCCTCGCCGCGCGCGAGAGCGAGATGGGGCCGGCGGGTCGCATCCTCCTGCGCTATTCCGGCACCGAGAATCTGGCCCGGGTGATGGTCGAGGGCGAAGACCGATCGCACATCGAATCCGTGGCGGCGGAGCTGTCGGGGATCATCAAGAAGGCCATCGGCTCGTGACGGAGGTTAAGGGGGTGGGCGTCGACCTCGCGCAGATCCCGAGACTCCGCCGCGTGGTGGAGCGCTGGGACAATCGCTTCCTTCGTCGCGTCTTCACCGACGACGAGATCGCCTACTGCCGGCGCCGGCGCGACCCCATCCCACACTTGGCCGCGCGTTTCGCGGCCAAGGAGGCGACGCTCAAGGCCTTGGGCACCGGGCTCAGCATGGGGGTGAACTGGCGCGAGCTCGAGGTGCGCCGCGAGCGCGGCCAGGCCCCGACCATGGTGCTGACGGGACGGACCCAGGCGATCGCCCTCGCCAAAGGAGCCTCGCGCGTGCTGCTCTCGCTGAGTCATGATGGCGACTATGCGATGGCCCAGGCGCTGCTGGTCGGAGACTCGCCGGATGCCGCGGCGGGGCGCTCCTAGTCTCGTCCTGAGCCTCGCGCTCTTCCTCTCGGGCTGCGCGGGGCTCGTCGGAGGCAAAGAATCGGTGCCCACCGCCCAACCACCTCGACCGGACCAGCGCGGGCCGGCGCAACTCCCGGGGCAGGGGAATCTCAACGTTCAGAAGGGGCGCCCGGGCTATGTCGTGGGGGCGCCGCATGGCACCACCGACAGCGCCACCGACGTGATCGGGCTCGAGCTCGCCCGCCGCACCGGCTTCGGCTCCGCCGTGGCTACCGGCTTCGGCAAGCTCGACGCGGAGGGGCGGCGCTACAACGTCAATCGCCCCACGGAGAGCCTCGCGGGCGCGCCACCCAATACCGAGACGCAGACGGAAGGGGCGCGACGGGTCTTCGAGGCCTATAGCCGGTCGGTGACCGAAGCCAGCCAGGGTCCTCTGCGCGTTTACGTCGAAGTGCACGGCAATGGCCACCAGGACACGGCCGGCCGCGTGGAGATCGCCACGGTCGGGCTCAGCAAAGAGGACGCGTGGCAGGTGAAGACGCTCCTCGAGCTGATCCGCGACGCCCATCTTCGGGGCCGGCCGGAGACACCGCGGCTCGAGATCTTCGTGGAGCCCGTGGACACCCTGCGCTACTCGGCCTCGGCGTCCAAGTCGGGCGGGGTGCTCGGCCGCTCGGAGAAGGCGCTCCACGTCGAGCTGCCGAAGGTGGCCCGGACGACTTCGCGTGACGCCTACACGGACATGCTTGCCGACTTCCTCGTCCAGTGGGCCGACCTCCTGACCACGGCCGCGCGGGGGCGATAGCGATGCAGCCTGTGTTCACCGCGGCCGAAATGCGGGCGCTGGACGCCCGGGCGATCGAGACCTTGGGCATTCCAGGCCCGCGGCTCATGGAGAATGCGGGGCGGGGCGCGGCCGCCGTCATCGCTCGCGAATGGGCCCCGGTGCGGGGCAGGCGGATCCTCGTGCTCTGCGGCAAAGGCAACAACGGCGGCGACGGCTTCGTGGTCGCCCGCCACCTCAAAGCCAAGGGCGCGCGCCCGCGCGTGCTTCTGGTGGGCCTTCGCGCCGAGGTCACCGGCGACGCCGCCCAGGCCCTTGGGCGCTGGCGGGGCAAGGTCGAGGAAATCCGCGACGAGGCCGGAGCGGCCACGGTGGCACGCGCGCTCGCCGAGGCGGAACTCGTCGTGGACGCCCTCCTCGGCACGGGCCTGACGGGGGCGGCGCGCGGTCTCACCGCTCAAGTCATCGAGCAGATCAACCGGTCTACCGCCCGCGGCGGCGTGCCCGTGGTCGCCCTCGATCTGCCGTCCGGGCTTGGCTCCGACGGCGGCGCCTTGCTCGGTCACACGGTGCGCGCCACGCTCACCACCACTTTCGCGGGCCTGAAGCGCTCGCTCCTTCTTCACCCCGCGGCGGAGCACGCGGGTCGGGTCGTGGTTGTCCCCATTGGTGTCCCGCAGGTCGAAGTGGATCGTGGCGTGAGCACCTCTCTGCTCGAGGCGTCCGACATCCGCCCGCTCTTCCCTCCGCGGCCCGCGGAGGCGCACAAGGGCAGCTATGGTCACCTGCTCCTGATCGCCGGCTCGGTGGGAAAGACCGGAGCGGCCGCGCTGGCCGGCCGCTCGGCGCTCAGAAGCGGCGTGGGACTCTGTACCGTGGCGACGCCGGTATCCCAGCAGCCGATCGTGGCCGGCTTCAGCATGGAGACCATGACCGAGCCCATCATCGAGACGGCCGCCCAGTCCCTGGCCGTCAAGGCGCGCGAGCACCTCGTCGAGCTCGGCATGCAACGCGACGCCGTCGCGCTCGGCCCCGGGATTTCCGTCGATACGGAGACCCAGGCCCTCGCGCGCGCGCTCGTGGCGGAGGTGCCAAGGCCCATGGTGGTGGACGCCGACGCGCTCTCCGCTCTGACCGGGCATCTCGATCTCCTCGGGCAGGCGCCCGCGGCCCGCATCCTCACCCCCCATCCGGGCGAGATGGCGCGCATGCTCGGTATCGGCATCGCCCAGGTCCAGGCCGACCGTATCGAGACCGTGCGGCGCTTCTGCCTCGAGCATCGCGTGTACCTCGTGCTCAAGGGCGCGCGGAGCGTGCTCGGCTCGCCGGACGGCCGCATCTTCGTCAATCCCACGGGCAATCCGGGCATGGCCACGGGCGGTAGCGGTGACGTGCTGACGGGCATGATCGGCGCATTTCTGGCTCGGCGATTCGACCCGCTGGCCGCGCTCCAGGCCGGCTGCTACCTCCATGGGCTGGCGGGTGACCTCGCCGCCGCTGATCACGGCGAGGAAGGGCTGGTCGCCGGCGACATCATCGAGACCATTCCGGCCGCGTTCAATTCCTCTTCCCGATGAGGCTTCTCTCGCGGAGCGCCGACGAGACACGGGCGCTCGGCGAGCGGCTGGGCGCCCGGCTGGGCAAGGGCGACGTGGTCGCGTGCATCGGCGCGCTGGGAGCGGGCAAGACCTGTTTCCTCCAGGGGCTCGCCCGCGGCCTGGGCGTCGAGACCGACGTCACCAGCCCGACCTTTGTCCTCGTCAACGAGTACCAGGGGCGTCTGCGCGTCTACCACGTC
>Ga0137403_10001871_pt1 | contig 26196 bp, 19 predicted proteins | sample CZOMad2_1_16fung_FD_122057 | JGI IMG/M metagenome (GOLD analysis project Ga0137403, IMG submission 122057) | Vadose zone soil fungal communities from Angelo Coast Range Reserve, California, USA - CZOMad2_1_16fungal (Hybrid Assembly) | ecosystem: Environmental > Terrestrial > Soil > Vadose zone... | reverse complement strand
CGTCCCTCGGCGGATCATGATTCCGCTGCTCGTCACTAGCGTGGTCGGAGGCCTGGGCGGGGCGTACTTGCTACTGCACACTCCGGCACATACTTTTCTCCACATAATTCCTTGGCTCATGCTGGCGGCGACACTGCTGTTCGCTCTCGGTCCGTGGATCGTGCCGCGAAAATCCAGCTTGGCGCACGATGCTTCCGTTGCTTCGATTGTGGGAGCGTCGATCTTTGAGTTTGTGGTTTCGGTATATGGAGGCTATTTCGGCGGCGGTTTGGGGATCATGAATCTAGCCATGCTCTCCGCCATTGGTATGACCGACATCCACGCCATGAACGCTCTGAAAGCCCTCCTTGGCAGCGTCATCAACGGCGTCGCGGTGCTCACGTTCGTTGCCGTCCACGTTATCTATTGGCTGAAGGGCTCGGTCATGACTGCGGGCGCGCTAGTTGGCGGATACTTCGGCGCTCACTATGCGCAGAAGCTTCCGGCAAAGCTGGTGCGAGGGTTTGTGATTCTTGTGGGCACGTCGATGACGATCTACTTTTTCGTCAGAGTTGCAGGATAGTGGAGGCGCGGGCGTCCTCGCCCGTGCGCTCGCGCGACGTTCCTCAACCAGTTAGAGAACTAGTCTTGTTGCGGGCGAGCGGGGACGCCCGAGTCCGTGTCGCAACCCAGCCGCATCTCAAAAGGTAGAACGTTGATTCTCGGAAATAGCCGCGGAGCGGCACAAGAATATAGCCCACAGCGTAAGCTGTGGGTCGGAAGCGGAACAAAAGCAAGCCCCGGAGGGGCGAAAGAGCCGCTTGCGACACAGTCCCGCCCGCGCCACCATCGAACTTACCCGGCGGCGAACCTACGGCGCAGGCACGGAAAAGTGTTCGTGCGCGATCAGCCATTTGTCGCCGACCTTCTCGAAGATTACCGTCCAGCGCAACGTAGCCATTTCGTGTTTTCCACCCGTGGTCGTGTCTTCTTCCTTGACGGTGGCGTATCCCCAGGCGAGGTCCCCGTCGCGGTGGATTCGCGCGTCGTCATTGACCGTAAGCCGCAAGGCCGTGATCCCCTTGAAGAAAGTCTGCACGCCTGTCTGGTACTCCTGCCAACCGTTGTATTTCAGTGGCGAATCGTCGAAGAAAACATGGTCCGGGCCCTGCTGATAAAAACCGGCGACATTCTCGGTTTTCAGAGTGTCCCAACCATCCATGATTTTCTGCATGTAGGCGACATCGGGACCGCCTTCGGACTTGTGCACAGCCATTTTGTGGTCCGCTTTTTTGTCGGCGGCGAAGCTGAAGAGCGAAAGAGCAAACACGGCAAATGCAGCTAGGGACAAGGGTTTCACGGGAATCCTCCTGAAGTGACGGGAGGAATTTTCGCACAAGAAGGCGATTTGTAACAACACGAACGACGCTAAGAGTGATTGTCCAACCGGCCAAGTCGAGACTTGTCCGATTGTTCCTGTCCCGGCCAAACCGTCGCGCTGTAATGGTGGAAAGTTTGACCAGGCCCGCCGCCCCCGCTATAATCGTAGAGTTTGCCTGTACTTAGGACTCCGTTCTGGGCTCCGAGCGCCCGCGGTTCGTTGCGCCTTGACTGTCGTTAGAATTGGCGCTTCCGGCGGAAAACCACAGCAAGCAATAGATTTTGGGTTCCGGTGCGGCGCACGTGTTTGCGCGTTGGCGCGCCCCGGAGAGACTTTCGCAGAGCGTTTTGGAGGCAGCACTTATGTACGCGGTTATCCGCGCCGGTGGAAAGCAGTATCGGGTGGCTCCCGGAGATGTCATTAAAGTTGAGAAGACGGGCACTGGCCCCGATAGCGTCGTGGAATTCAAGGAAGTGCTGGCGATTTCGTCGGCTGACGGACAAATCACCAAAGCCGACGGCGCGACCGTGACCGGCCAGGTAGTGCAGGAAGACCGCCACAAGAAGATTCTGGTGTTCCACCTGAAGCGCAAGAAGCAGTACAAGAAGATGCGCGGACACCGTCAGGACTTCACCGCTGTCCGTATTACCGAGATCGCTTTTGAAGGGCAGAAGTTCAGCGCCCCGGTGCTGGAGAAGAAAGCTCCCAAGAAGAAAAAGGTAGAAACTCCTGAGGCGGAAGCCACTGGCAAGAGCAAAGCAAAAGCCAAGACCAAGAAAGCTCCCGCAAAGAAGGCAGCAAAGAAGACTCCGGCTAAGAAGCCAACTCCGAAGAAAAAGAAATAGCTCGCACGGTCTCCGGCGACCAACAGTCTCTACGACCAACACTTTCTAAAGGAATTGAGCGATGGCACATAAAAAGGGATTAGGCAGTTCAAAAAACGGGCGCGACTCCAACGCGCAACGGCTCGGCGTGAAGGCATTCGGCGGGCAGGTTGTGCACGGCGGAACCATTATTGTTCGTCAGCGTGGCACACCGATCAAGCCCGGACTCAACGTTGGCCGCGGCAAGGACGACACGTTGTTTGCCAAGATCACGGGGAAGATTAAGTTTGTGAACAAGGGCAACATGGGACGATTTGTGCTCGTAGAGCCGGTTATGGAGTAGGTTTGCGTGGGGACGGCCGCCCTCGGCCGTCCGGTTTTCTGGATCTTGAAGCGGTAAGCCTCGCCCCTGGCTGAGGCTGTTTTTTTTGGTACTGCATGTTTATCGATGAAGCCAAAATTCGGGTCAAGGCCGGCAACGGCGGCAACGGCTGCATGGCGTTCCGCCGGGAGAAGTATGTCCCGCGCGGCGGACCCTCTGGCGGCGACGGCGGCAAGGGCGGCGATGTCATCATGGAAGCCACCCAGAGCCACAACACGCTCGTCGTTTTCCGCTTCAATCCCGAGCACGAAGCCCAGCGCGGTCGCCACGGAGAAGGCTCGAACTGTACGGGCAAGGAAGGCTACAGCAAGACGCTGAAGGTTCCCGTCGGAACGATCGTCTACAACTTCGATACCGGCGAAAAGATTCACGATTTCACCTATGCGGGTGAGAGGTTCGTCGTCGCGAAAGGTGGACGGGGCGGCCGCGGCAACGCGCGCTTCACAAGTTCGACGCACCAGGCGCCACGGGAACATGAAGACGGCAAGCCGGGTGAAGAATTCACGCTTCGGCTGGAGTTGAAGTTACTCGCAGATGTGGCTCTGGTCGGATATCCGAACGTAGGCAAGTCCACGTTGATCTCGCGCATTTCGGCGGCGCGGCCGAAAATCGCCGACTATCCATTTACGACATTGGAACCGAATCTGGGGCTGGTCTCAGTCGGCGAACAATTTACCGACGAAGAAGTCAGCTTCGTCGTCGCCGACGTCCCCGGATTGATCGAGGGTGCGCATGAAGGCGCGGGCCTGGGCACACAGTTCCTTCGCCACATTGAGCGCACGCGGCTGATAGCGCATTTGGTGGATGTTTCCGATGCCAGCGGCCGCCCCGATCCGGTGAATGATGTGGAAGTCATCTCCGGCGAACTGGCGAGTTTCGGAGCGCACTTGGAAGACAAACCGGTGATCATGGTGGCGTCGAAGATCGATGCCGTCAACAAGGACAAATTGGCAAAACTCAAGCGTTACTGCAAAAAGCATAAGCTGGAGCTATTCGAAATTTCCGCCGTGACCGGCGCTGGAATTGAAGCGCTGAAGTGGGCGATGGCGAAGAAAGTTGTGGAAGTCCGAAAAGAGCAGGCGCTCCCTGCCGAAGAACCTGCGGAATTTTTCTAAACATGAAAGCCTGACTCGGAGCTAAAGACTGTTCCGTCAGCCCTGCCACGCCGCCTATCTTCCCATTATGTATTTTGGAACTAGTCCTCAAAATTCCAAATTTAGTCGTTGACTTAAGAACCGATCGGCCACACCATATCTATTGAGGGCTGTACCGGAAATGGATCTTGTAGACCTATCTCCTTTGTTTTCCGGATTTTCCATGTAAGTCCTTTAGACTCAAAGATTTTGGCTTTGGCTCCGCGTATCTTATTGATTCTAAAAGATCGGGCCCCCGAATAAGCAAAGGTTTCTCCGGCAATTCCGCGACCTGCCAAACTCGTTCGCCAGGAGTTTCACTGAAGCTCAGAATAAACTGGCTTGTTGGCGACGGTTGGGCTTGATTCCAAGATGGTCGTATGCCAGTTGGGTGGCTACTCGTCCACGCGGCGTGCGGTTCAGGAAGCCGATCTGCATTAGGAACGGCTCGTAGATGTCTTCTATTGCATCCGTGTCTTCTGCCAGCGCCGCCGCGAGCGTCTCCAAACCCACCGGGCCGCCCTGGTGCCTTTCGATGATGGATAGCAATAGCTTGCGGTCCATTTCGTCGAGGCCATACTGGTCGACTTCCAACATCTCCAGCGCGGCCTGCGCCGTCGGCTTATCCACTTTGCCCGACCCTCGCACCTGCGCATAATCCCGGACCCTGCGCAACAAACGATTCGCGATGCGAGGCGTGCCTCGCGAGCGGCCCGCAATTTCTACCGCCCCCGCCGTATCGACCTCGACGCCGAGAATCTCAGCGGAGCGCTCCACAATTACACGCAAGTCTTCGGAAGTATAGAATTCCAGCCGGAGAACGATCCCAAACCGCGACCGCAACGGCGCCGAGAGCAATCCAGCCCGCGTGGTTGCCCCGACAAATGTAAACGGCTGCACTTCTAACGTGTGCGTCCGCGCCGAGGGTCCCTGCCCAATGATGATGTCCAGACGGAAATCCTCCAGCGCCGAGTAAAGAATCTCTTCCAGCACCGGCTGCATGCGGTGAATCTCATCGATGAACAGCACTTGTTTGTTCTGCAGGTTTGTCAAAACGGCGGTCAGGTCGCCCTTGATCTGCAAAGCCGGAGCAGCCGTCGACTGAAAAGGAGCTCCCATCTCGTTGGCGATGATGTTCGCCAAGGTTGTTTTGCCGAGGCCTGGAGGACCGTAGAGCAAGACGTGATCGAGCGCCTCGCCGCGTGAGCGCGCCGCCTCGATGGCAATCGCCAAATTCTCTTTGACCTTATTTTGCCCGATGAACTCGGCGAGCCGCTGCGGGCGCAGCTTCAGTTCGAACGAGGAATCGTCGTCCACCGGCACGGCGGAGACTAGCCGTTCCTTCTGGTCTTGGCTTTTTGTTGAGACAGGCACGCTAGGGCGATAGTAAAGCGAAAACCTGCCCCGCGCAATTGGCGAAGTTGCTCTCTGGCGACGGGCAAACGCTGGGAAGTGCTTACGAGCGTCTAAACGGCGAACTCCTCGGCGTGCTGGGAGGAAGAACAAAACCTTGCCCAGCCAGATCATCTTTCAGCCAGATCAGCGAACGACCCACGAACCGGTTATGAGTTCGACACCGAGGGAAGCTAAGGCGACGTCTTCCTCCGACGAAAGGCCGCTGACCGCGACGGCTCCGGCAACCTCGCCGTCCTTCCAAACCGGGATTCCGCCACCCCAGCCGACAAACCTCGGATCGCCGTAGTAAGCAATGTCGTAGCCTTGTTCTGGGTGTCTGACCTTTTCTCCGATTTGTTGAGTCGGTTTGCGAGCTCGTGCGGCCGTCCACGCCTTGTTCATGGCAATTCGAATCGAGGAGATCGGAGCGCCGTCCATGCGGGCGAAGTAGATGAGTTCGCCGTGCGAATCGGCGACAGCAACCACGGCGGCTTTTTGCAGCTGCAAGGCTTTTTCAACGATAAGATCGACCGCTTGTTTGGCTTCGGCGAGGTCGATGGCGGGAAGCGTTTTCATAGAGGGGAAGGATACAGGGATTTGCGGCATCGAGCGAGGGTCTGGGGCAGGGCCCGAGCCGGAAAGGGTCGCTTTCCGGCTCGGAGATTCATGCGTCGGACTATTAGAAGTTCAGTCTCAGACTGAATTGAATCAGATGGTGGACGAACACCACCACGCTGGAGAACTCGGCCTTGTTCCAGACTGACAGCAAGGGTGGAACAACTTAGAAAACCAGCTTTCCCGCAAACTGGATCAAACGGCTCTGGGCTGCGCCCCCACCGAAAACAGTTGAGGTGATTTGCCCGAATCCGTTACCCGTTGGGGTGCCATTGAAGCCGGCTGCCGGAGGCGAGAAAGGCGGGTGGTTGAACAAATTGAAGAACTCCGTCCGGAACTCAAAGCCAACTCTCTCGGTAATTGACGTGCGCTTGAACACTGCGAAATCCCAGTTGTTCGTTCCAGGTGCCCGCAGGGTAGAATCCACGCGCGCCTCGGTACCGAAACCCCAATCTGGTGGGGCGGCAAAGCAAGCGGTGTTGAACCACTGCGATACGTGACCTCCGCCCGAGGATTTGCTGCAACCGGACACGACGTTAGGCCGTACGTTGGAGACGCCGAGGTTGGCGGCTTCCAAGGGGGTCGCCGTGCCAGCCCAGGTAACCTTCAAGGGGAAGCCACGCTGGAAGGATGTTTCACCGTCAATTCCCCAGCCGGAAACGGCTTTGTTCGCCACTCCATTCAGGCCAGAGGCAAATCTCTTGCCGTGACCGAAGGGGAGATCCAAGACATAACTGATCACCAGCCGCTGCGACACATCCTGTGAGGACAGAGACTTTTCTCCTTTTAGATTGTTCCAGTCCTGAACCTGTCCGACACCACCGGTCGGACCTTCCAACCAACTTGTCAAAGTATCGGTGTTGGTCAGGAGTTTTGAATTGGTGTAGGCCACCAACATGGTACCGCCGCCGTTGAATCGCCTCGTCACCGTAGCCTGCAAGGAGTTGTAGCTGCTGCTACAGCAACCGAATCCCGCCAGATTCACGTCGTTATATTGCGGGTAGCGCCGATCCAGTTGACCCGCCGCTATGGTGGCTCCGTTGAGGTTGGGCTTGGGACTTCCAACCAGGGGGTTCGGCACCTGAGCTATAAGGCCCGCTTGCTGCGAGAGAAAGGAGTCAGGTATTTGGTTGATGTGGGTTGAGTACTGCTGCAGATGTACGCCGTGCGAACCGGCAAAGGCGACATCAGCGAAGAAACCAGCGGGCAACTGGCGTTGGACGTCGAAGTTATACTGCTCGACATATCCATACTTGGGGTCGGCATGGGGTGCCAGCGTAGGCGAACCGTTCGCTGCGACGAAGGCCGAAAGGTTGGGCTGCGGATTGCGTCCGGGCGGCAAAAGAATCCCCCCTGCACCGAACGGGCCACTTGTATCGGTACAAGAGAAATTGGCAAAGGTGCTGTTCGGTACATTTGCCAACGAACAATTGGTTCCGTTCAGAGTACTGAACGGAGTCAAATAAGAGTTTGTCGTAGCGTTGAAGCCCGTGGTCGCCAGATTCACAACGTCATTGTCGGGGTTCAGTCCAAACGATACGTAGTTTGGAATATAGAAAGTGCCGAAGCCACCGCGAATCACTGTTTTCTGATCGAGCGCGTAGGCGAATCCCAAACGTGGGGAGAACGCCTTCTTATCCATAGGGATATTGGTGCCTCCCGAGGACACTAAGGACGCATCGCCGGGGCACGTAGAACCCGCAGTTCCGCCGCAACCGGTGACGGTGGCATTCGTGGCCGAGGGATTCCAGAAGGTAAGCCGGTTGAAGCGCTCCGACCAAGTTCCTTGCAACTCATAGCGAAGCCCCAGGTTCAGGGTGAGTTTATTTGTCACGCGAAAAGTGTCATCAAGGTAGAAGGCGCGGTAGACCTGCCTGCCAGCAGTTTGAGCGGGAACCTGCGCAACACCTTCCGTCTGGTTTACGAAAGACCCCTGGTTCTGTGACAAACCGAGCAAGAAATCGGCGAACGCGAAGCCAGATCCATCGGCAGCCGAAGGGCTTGACGATGTCCAGTTTCCGGCAAAAGCAAAAGCACCGCTGGCGATGTTGGTTTGGAAGTAGTTGTCGAGCCCAATCTCGAACTGGGCGCCTGCCTGTAACGTATGCTTGCCCCGAATCATCGTAAGCGCGGGGGAGATGTTGTACTGCGTGTTGTGGTTCCCGATGGCGCTGTTGCCTTGCGACTTTCCGACGTCGTTGGGGAATGGGAAGGCTGGAGTAGGCGGAGTGCGCATCGAGTTCGGCGGGGTGTTGTAGGCGGTGGTCCAACCCAGTTGCGTCAAATCATAACCCGCAAGCAGAGGCGCCCGGGCGTAGACGAAGCGGCTGCCCGCCAAGTTCACGTCGAGAATGGTGGTTGGCGAGAACGTGTGGTTCAAGTCCAACGCGAGCAGCTTGCTGTGGTAGAGTTCCGCGCAACGATCCTGACAGAGACCGGTTCCCAATGGATTGCTGGGAAGATCCGTCAGCCCGAAATACGCAAACCTGCCAAAGAGGCGGGTATTGCTCCCAAAGTTCTGATCTCCGCGCGCGACGAACTCGTTCGTGTTTCCGCCGGAAGCGGCGGCGCTCGAATAGTTGTTCACTACGCCAGCACCATTCGCCGTCGGGAAGACCTTGTTCCATATCGTGGTTGACGCTTGGCTGAACTCCGCGCTAGGAATGCAATTTCCTAGGCAAGATGGATTGCCTGGATCCAGTCCGTAAGCCTGGCGAGCTCCGGTAGCCTGATTCACGGTGTAAGGGTCGAAGATGGTGCCCGCGGCGGAATTACAAACGCCGTTGGTGAAGCCCGCGGTGCACAACGCCGAGAAATCTCCGTTCAGCATTCCGGCACCGGGAACGGTGGTGGTGTTAGGCGCGCCCGTTCTCTGCCGGTACTGCTCCCAGCTGACGTAGAAGAAAGTCTTGTCCTTGATCACAGGGCCACCGAGTTGGAGCCCGTACTGGTTCTGCGACCACGGCGGCGGCTCGTTCTTCTGGCCGTTTTGTAACTGGAACTGCTTGTGGAAGTATTCGTTGGTGTTCAGCACTTTGTTGCGGAAATATTCATAGGCCGAACCATGCCAGCTATTGGTCCCAGATTTCGTGCTCAAGTTCACGATGCCGCCCGAGAACTTGCCCCATTCTGCACCCTGATTGTTCGTTTGGACTTTATATTCGTTGATGGAGTCCTGGGTAGGAATGATGATCGGCAAATTGATGTAGCCGATATTCAGGGGCTGACCGTCGAGGTACTCGGCACCCTGGTTGGCGAACGAACCTCCGACCTGGTAGTTGCCCCAGCTGAACGGGTTCTGGCCCACCGGCGAACCGCCGGATCCCCCCTGAGCAACAGCCGCCGGAGAGACCGTAATCAGGTTAAAGATATTTCGTCCGTTCAAAGGCAATTCATTGGCCTTGCGCGCATCTACCACTTGACCGAGCGACGAAGTCTCGGCCTGCAATAGTGGGGTCTCGGCTGTAACTTCAACTGTCTCGCTGAGCTCACCGACGGTCAACGCCGCGTCAATGTGAGTATCTTGCTGCACCTGGACCACGACATTGGTCCGGCCGAAATGCTTGAAGCCGGATTTCTCGATGTCCAGGCGATATTCGCCGGGAATCACGTTCACAAACTGGTATGAGCCCTCTCCACCCGTGGTCAGGGTGTGCTTTTCCTGGGTTCCGGTGTTCGTAAGGGTGACCTTGGCATCGGTGACCGCCGCTCCGGAAGGATCCACTACTGAGCCATCGACAGTGCCGTAGGTGCTTTGGCTGTGAAGGGAAAGAGAAGTCGTTAGGACCAGAAGCACAGACAGCAGAAGCGTCCGTAACTTGGAAGACGTCATACCTGCCCCACTTTCAGAAATTGGAATGTTTATCTTATATTTTGGATAAACTCGAAGACACTAGCCGGGTGTCTACACTGATCCCGAGAAGGTTTCGGAGTCATCCATATCAACTAAGTACGGGAAGGAGCGACCACTTGTACCAAGTTGGGAATGATGCAATCAATAAAACGAGCGACGAGGATCGATACCCGTCGCGCCACCTTAGGGATGATTGGCTTCTTTTCTTAGCAGGGCATAGAGAAAAGGTTTACCGCTTGGCTTCTGACTGCCACCGTGAGGCTCGACCGTAACGAAGACGGCATCGATCTCCGACAGTTGCTTTGGATCATCCAAACGCAGAACCCAGCGGCGATTCGATTCGCTATCCATGTATAAAATGCCCAGGTTCGTGGGGCGGGGCTTTTCGCCCAGTTCGGCATCTCGCTGTCCCCAGACCTGGAAGGCGCTGGCGTTTTTGATTCCCGGTTCGTGGTCAAGGTCAAAGGCATAGAAAATCAGAGACTTGTTCTGTGTATAAAAAACACGCCCGAAGGATTTGCGGGTGTGACTGCCGCTGTCGACGTCGAAGACGTCGGCGATATAGAGTTTGCGCGCACCCATGAGTTCGCGGATATCGCGGTCCGAGGCGAGATACTGCTCGTCATCCTTGAGCCGGCGGTCTTGCTCGTGAGCGGCGGCAGACAATTCTTCGACCTTCGACTCGAGGGATGCGGTGTGCAACAAGGTGCGATCATGGTCGGCGCGAAGGTTCGTCAGCTCCGCGCGAAGGAGCTCGTAGGATTTTTCCGCATCCCGTAACTGGCCGGCCAGTTGGTCGCGCTCTTCGGAAGCCTGCCGAAACAATTCCTGCCGCGTGCCATCGGCTGCGGTCAGACCAGCCGAGCGGTCTAGCGCCGCGCGCAACAGCGTTCGCAATCCGGCAATATCCTGTTGCTCGTTGGAAACCTGTCCCTGCAAGCGCGCGATTCGCTCGGTCTGCGAGGCGAGTCGCTCGTCCGCATCCTTCGCCCGAGTTGCGAAGCCTTCGGAAGCACGCTTTTGCGATGCAAGCTCCGCTTCGGATCCTGATGCCGTGGGATTCAGTTGCCCGGCCAGATGGGAACGTCCGCCGAGATGGTAGGCGCCCACAGCGACTCCAACGACCAGACAGGCCGCCATAGCTACCGTCGCCCACTGCGCTGCCACGCCCCTAATCAGGGCAAAGTTAGCGGCGCGGCGTGGGCGGTCAATCTCGACGACACCCTCGGCCAGCCTGAGTCCTTTTCGGTCCGCTTCTCGAACCTGCTCCAGCAATTCGTTCCGCACTGAGCGAGGATCCCAGCCATCGAATTTTGGGCTTTGGTCACCAGCGACCGCCAGATACGCCATACCCTCCGAGTGAATCAGAGCATACTCACCGTAAACTTCGTGGCACGCGACACAGTGCTGCAAATGGTTCTCGAGTTCGAGTCGTTCCCCACTTGTGAGAACGCTCGCCTGGGCCAGTGCCGCCAGTTCTCTAAATTTCTGGTGACCGTCCGGTCGCTGGTCGTCCCGTCGCTGATCCTTATGCATCGTGATTATCCCGAAGCCTCTTTACCGCTGGGCTTTTCCGCAACCGCTCCAAGCCACGGTAGAAATGATGGCGCACATTGCCGAAGGGCTCCTGCAGCCGCTCCCCGATCTCTCGCAAGTCCAGCCCCTCGAAATAAAATAGTTCCAAAGTCTGCCGCTGCACGGGTGTCAATTCTTCAAAAGCACTCTGCAAGTGTGAGAAATCGAGTCTCACACCGACCTCGTGTTCCGTATCGCCGTGGCCCACTAGAGTATCGTCCAAAGATTCGATATCTGTACCAGCATAGAATCCCCGGCGCACTAAATGCGCCTTCCGGTCCCGGGCACGGCTGAAAGCGATCTGCACAACCCATCCCTTGGCGGTTCCTTTTGCCGGATCGTACAGGGCGGCTTTTTGGTACAGGCACAGAAAAGATTCCTGGACCGCCTCCTCCGCTTCACCGTGGTCGCCCAAAATGCGTAGCGCAATTCCGAAAACCAGCCTCGAGTACCGGCCAAACAATAGGTCCAGGGCTTTTGCATCCTTCGCCTGGATGCCTGCCATGAGATCTTCGTCCGTGGGGGTCCGAACCTCGACCGGTTGCGCCGTAGAAGTAGAACTCTCCCGGCCCGTGCCAAAGATGACAGGAAACGCCAGCGCGCGGCCATTCGGGGGAGAGCTCATTCTCAGACTTGGAGAACCGTCGTGCCCACAGAAACCCCGGCAAACCTATAAGGAGGCGCTGGGACTTTCGGCGTCCAAGTCGTTAGCGCTTCCACAGCTTCCCGGGAGTCTGGCGCCAGCATATATCAGAACATCCAAGGGCATCTAGCCAAATGTGCCGTGCTGCTGAGAAAAAATGTTTGGACAAAAACTGGTACACATCTCGATTACTGGCCGTAAGGCTATGGATCGCAGGAAGCATCGTGATTTGGTTTCGCGGCCCGAGTGGCTTGTGCTAGTTTTCAACTTTGCCCATGCTGAAAAACCCACGATGAAAAGGCTCCGTAGGACGACGGACGGCGCGGGGCACTCCGACGGGTACCGGACACCCAGGCTCCTCCTGGCCTTCGCGCTGGTATTTTCAACCCGGCTGCTGGCGCAGTCCGCCGACGCTTCGCTTACTGGCCGCATTACCGATCCGAACAAGGCGCTGATTACGGATGCCAAGGTGACTGTCATCAACAGCGGCACCGGAGTCCACTATTCGGGCCTTACTAATGAAGCGGGAACATATTACGTTTCCAATCTGCCGCCGGGGCGGTACCGAATAGAAGTAGAAAAGCTCGGTTTCAAGGCCGTGATCCAATCGGGCCTGGTCTTGCACGTACAGGACGCGCTGGAAGTGAATTTTGAGATGACGCTGGGATCCGCCTCCGAGAGCGTAACCGTGGAGGGAGAGCCGCCGCCGCTCGATACTGAGTCATCGACCGTGGGCACGGTCGTCGAACAGCGGGTTGCTAATGAACTGCCGCTCAACGGGCGCAATGTTTTCAACCTAATCGTCCTCGCTCCATCGGTGATTCCGCAAGGCAGTTCTACGGGTACGCCCGTGGGGGTCAATCCGTTCGGGTGGGGCAACTACCAGGTCAGTGGCTCGTTTGGGAATCAGAGCGCGGAGTATCTCGATGGACAGCCGCTGAACATCGGTTACATCAATCTGCCTGTGTTGATTCCGACCCAGGATTCGATTCAGGAGTTCAAGGTGCAAACCAGCAACTTGGGGGCGGAGTGGGGACGGTTCGCCGGCGGCGTGACCACATTAAGAACAAAGGGAGGGACAAACTCCCTTCATGGAGAAGCATACGAATACCTCCGCAACGGCGTATTTAACGCGAATAACTTTTTCCTGAAGGCTGCCGGACAACCACGACCACCTTGGATCCAAAACCAGTTTGGAGCCGAAGCCGGCGGCCCCTTGCGGCTGCCTCATTACGACGGACGCAATCGCACATTCTGGTTCGTCAATTGGGAGGGTTTCCGGTTGCGTACCGGAGAGCCGTTTACCACAACCGTCCCCACTACAGCAGAGCGCAACGGAGACTTCACCGGTATCAATGCCCCGATTATGGATCCTTGTGCTGGTTCGGTAAACAGTGAGGGGGCTTGCCCGGAAAGCAGTGCGACGCCTATCCCCTTCTCGGGCAACGCTATTCCAGGCAACCGGATTAGCCCAACCTCCAAGGCTCTTCTTAATCTGTGGCCCACAGCGAATGTCCATGGGCTGGCAACCGCGTCAGGTACGATCAACAACTACAGTACGGTTGCGAGGACTGGCGGCAACCAGAACCAAGTGGTGGCGCGAATTGACCAGGCTCTGACCGGACGGCAAAGGATCTTCGTTCGAACCAGCTATTGGAACGTGCTGGACTTACCGATTGATCCCCTGCAGAACGGACTGTGCTCGGACCGGTGCTCGGAAAAGTATTCGACGAAAGCGACCGCGGTGGCCTACAACTACACCATCAACCCAACCACGATCGTGGATCTGAACGCCAGTGTTAGCCGCTTTCGATACAACCGGTCTCCCACGAACGCCGGGTTCGATTTGACTTCGATTGCCTGGCCGGCGAGCTACAACGCTGCCGTGCCGGCGATCATGCGCACTCCGCCGACTCCGTGCGTGGCGAATTTTGGCGATAACATCATGTGCACTCAGGGGCAAAGTTTCATCCAGGACCGGAACACTCAGTACGATCTATCGCCGAGCTTGACGTTAATGCGCGGCCGCCACCGGTATCATGCCGGTCTCCAACTGGAAACTGGGTACGACAACTATGCGCAGACGAACGTGGCCAGTGGCGCTTTTGACTTCTGTGCCGCCGGCCAACCCTGTTTCTCGGGATTTCCTTTCGCCGATTTCCTGTTAGGGTACGCCGACAACTTCAGCAATTTTGAAAATCACTTTTTTGCTCAAGCCGTTGTCCCGGCGTTCACGGCGGGAAAGCAAACCTATCGAGCCTTCTATTTCAACGACGTCTGGCATGCTAACGACAAACTGACGGCCAGTTTTGGTCTGCGCTATGAGCTGCAGGGGCCTTGGTCTGAGCGCTTCAATCGGCTCTCGTATTTCGATCCGGGCGCAAAGAGCTATCTGAATCAGCTTGTCGCACACGGCACGCCGCAGGTTGCGGGAGATGTCTTCCTGGTACCCTCGGGAGCGACGAGCAATCTTCCCCTGCGGAAAAACAATCTCGCGCCCCGGATCGGAGTGGCTTATAGCTTGACCCCAAAGACTGTCGTTCGTAGCGGCTACGGAATATTCTGGGTACCAAGCGATGTTTCATTCGCACTCAATCCGGTGAATGACATGCTCAATGCAGGTACCACGACGTACACAGGGACCGTGGATGGGGTTCATCCTTTTAGATCCATCACGCTGCCTTTTCCGGATGGCATTTTCGCGCCGCCTGGCCGTAGCCTTGGAACGGTCGGCACTCAACAGTTTCTTACGCAGGTTGTGCAGTCCATCACAGAGGCAGACCATTCTCACCATCACGGCGCTTACGTCCAGCAATGGAACTTGACGGTCGAGCGGTTGCTTCCAGGCGGATTTTTGCTCTCGGCGGCCTATGTAGGTTCCAGAGGCAACCATTTGGAGCAATACTCCCAGCAGGTCAATCAGATCTCGGACGCTAAACTTGCAGAGGCGGCGGCCCAGTTCGCGTCCGGTGGCCGCTCGGCAGTTACGCTGCTGCAGTCTGTTCCGAATCCGTTCTTCGTGAACGGGAAAGCCCTGGCTTTGGCCGCGCCGACCACTACGGCGGGGCAGCTTCTCCGCCCTTTTCCGCAATATACGAGTGTGGAACTAGCGGGGCGTGGGTCCTTTGCCAGCGGGTATCACTCCTTGCAGGTCAGTGCACGCAGGCGCTTCGCGGGCGGTGGTTCGCTGCTGGTCGCTTATACCAATTCCAAACTCATCAGCAACACCGACACGCTGACCTCCTGGCTGGAGACGGGCGTGGGCCCGCTGCAGGACAATAACAACCTTCGGGGTGAACGCTCCCTTTCCTCTCAAGATGTGCCGCAACGGTTGGTGGTCAGCTATGTTCTGGATCTTCCCTTCGGACAGGGCAGAAAGTATCTTTCGAATGAAGGAAGCCGCTTGAACGCCGTTATAGGAGGCTGGGGAATTGATGGGGTGACGACGTTTCAAAGGGGTTTCCCTCTAATCTTTCGCAACGGTCAAGCCAATGATGCAACCCTATTCGGCGCGGGCTCGCGTCCGAATGTGTTGCCCGGATGCCGCAAATCCGTTTCCGGCGTGTCGATCGCTCGACTGAACCGGTGGTTTAATACTGGCTGTTTCGCTGCCCCGGCGGACTTCACTTTCGGCAGCGAACCGCGAGTGGATTCGACGCTGCGCTCCGACGGGGTCGACAATTTCGATTTCGCTGTGTTCAAGAAAGTTATGCTCGGAAGAGAGGCGCGGGCAGGCGGGGAGTTTCGAGTGGAGTTCTTCAACTTGTTCAATCGCACTCAGTTTGCTCCCCCGAACACGACATGCTGTTCTGCGAATAATGCGAACTTCGGGGTGGTGACCAGCACCGCGCCGGGGACGAATCCTCGGCTCATTCAGTTCGCTTTGAAGCTGTTGTTCTGAGTTACCTGGGTAAAACGCCTCCGGAAGACAAAAGTGAAGATGCCGAAGCGGTGGTCTCGATTGCGTAGAGTCCTGGGGACGTTAAAACGACTGTTCGGCGTTGCGTGTGCAAGTGCGGTGGTCGCCGCTGCCACCTCGAGTACGTCCTTGTTCGAAGTAAAGCTGCCGCAGGGCATTGATTTCGTCCTGCGCAATTCTCCCTCTCCACAGAAATACTTGATTGAAACGATGCCCGGGGGGGTTGCATTACTCGATTACAACGGAGATGGCTTATTGGACATTTTCGTCGTGAACGGAGGCCAGATCGAGTCTCCGATGAAGGCTCCTGAAAATTTCAGTCGACACGATCCGCGCTACTGGAACCGTCTCTATCGCCAAAACCGCGATGGCAGCTTTACCGATGTCACCGAGCAAGCAGGTCTGGCGGACGCCGGCGACGGAAACTACGGCATGGGAGTGGCGGTCGGGGACTACGACAATGATGGATTCCCCGATCTTTATGTGACGAGTTATGGAAAGAATGTTCTGTACCACAACAATGGCGACGGAACGTTTACAGATGTGACCGCCAAAGCGGGGGTAGCCGGGGATGGCTGGTCTGTCTCCGCGGGTTTCTTCGACTACGATAATGACGGGAAGCTCGACCTCTTCGTCACCCGTTACATGGAATGGGATACGCAACACAGCAAAGACTGTGGGGGCAACTTCCATACCTACTGCCCGCCGGGGGAATTCCCGCGTACCACGAACATTCTTTACCACAATCGCGGTGACGGGACATTCGAAGATGTGAGCGTTCGTTCAGGAATTGCCGCCAAGAAAGGACACGGCTTGGGCGTGGCTTTTGCGGACTACGACGGCGACGGGTTGACAGATATCTATGTTGCAAACGACGGCATGCAGCAATACCTTTTTCATAACAACGGAAATGGCACGTTCACCGAAACCGGGATGGAAGCCGGCGCCGCGCTTAATGTGGACGGAGGACCACTCTCGGGCATGGGAGTGGTATTCCAGGATTACGACAATGACGGCCGTCCCGACGTGATTGTGACAACCCTCCCGCGCCAGACTTATGCGGTGTTCCACAATGATAGCAAAGGCTCCTTCAGTGATCGCGGCTTGCAGACTGGATTGACTATGCTTTCCGGGGTCACGTCCGGCTGGGGGGTCGGACTCGAAGACTTCGACAATGATGGCCAAAAGGATCTATTCGTTGCTCAAGGCCACGTGCTGGACAATGTCGAGAAGATTGACCCATCGTTGCATTATCTAGAGCCTACGTTGCTGGCACTCAATCGCAATGGACGCTTTGAGCCCGCAAACCCGGGAACGGACGAGTTGGTGGCCGCACGCGGCGCCGCGTTCGGAGATCTGAATAACGATGGGGCAATGGATGCGGTGGTCACCGTGCTCGGTGGACCACCCCAGATTTTTATGAACCGGGGCGGTATCTCGCATTGGCTGACTATCACGCTTCGCGGCACGCGCAGCAATCGCGACGGCTTGGGCGCGCGGGTGCAGGTCAACGGACAAACTCGCTTCGCCACAACCGCGGGCAGCTACGAATCCGCGAACGATAAGCGCTTGCACTTTGGACTGGCAGCTGCAAAGGCCGCTAAGATTGAAGTGTACTGGCCTTCGGGAACCCACCAGACTTTGAATGACGTCCCGGTCGACCAGTTTCTTGAAATCCGAGAACCGGAGCGGCCATGATTCTAGGGATCGTGATGCTTTGGCTGGCATGGCAAGCGCCGTCGCCGGAAGCGGTGCAACACGTCGAAACCGCCCGCCACGCCGAAGCTGAGAAGCGCTTCGAGCTTGCCGTCGCAGAGTACCGCAAGGTCACCGATCTGGAACCAAATTCGGCCCCGGCTTTCGTGAGCCTTGGGCAGGCCCTTATTGAAGAGCATGATTTCGGAGGTGCGATCAGGCCGCTGAAGAGGGCGCTGGAGCTTGACCCGAATTCGGCATCTGCGCACCAGTTGCTCGGGTATGCGCTGCTCGCCCAGGGTTATCCAACGGAAGCGATTCCCCATCTGGAGAACGCCCACGAACAAGCTGCACTGGGAATCGCGCAGGCGGAAACCGGACAATTCGCCGATGCGATCGTCAACCTGCAGGCAGCATTGCAAAAGCGGCCCAACGACCCGGACCTCCTCTACTATTTAGGCCGAGCCAGCGGGCTTCTTTCCAAACAATCTATCGACACATTGCTCACGGCCTATCCGGATTCCGTCCGAGCCCACCAATCCATGGCCGAAAACTATATCGTCTTGCGCCAGATGCCGGAGGCGGAGAAGGAATATCAACACGCTCTACAATTGCGCCCCGATACGCCGAATCTTCATTTGGAACTGGGACACGTGTACGCGCAGACGTCCCGCTGGCCACAGGCGGAGGAACAGTTTCGAACTGAGACAAAGCTGCAACCAGGCAACGCGGAGGCCGCCTACCGCCTGGGAGATGCGTTGTTGCAGCAGGGAAAGGCGAAAGAGGCGCGGGTGGAACTGGAACATTCCGATAAGCTTCTGCCGCAAATGCCGGAGACGCTCTACGCGCTGGGCAAAGCTGAGGCTCTGGAAGGAGACTCGGCCGCGGCTGAGAAAACCTGGACAACTCTGCTGAGTATCGAAAAGGAGGGGTCGCTCGCGGCTCAGGCGCACTTTGGATTGGCGGGACTCTACCGTAAGCAAGGCAAGGCGAAGGAAGCCGAGGCGGAACTGCAGGAATCCCAGAGGCTAAAGAACTCTTCGTCGAGCGCTGAAGAGCAAAAATAAGACGAGCTACAGTGCTGAATGGCCGGGACTACTTCGCGGGTGTTATGACGATATTCCGGTAAGCGACGTGTCCATCTTCGCTCCCCTGCAAGTAAATTGGACCGGGGAGCTCCTCGTGACTATCCAGGGCGCTTCCTGTGATTCCCGGGATTTCCTGATTGTCGATGATCGTTTTCCCATTCAGCGCAACGGTTACCCTTCTGCCCACCAACGTTGCGTCATACGTTTGCCAGACTCCCGGCGTACGCGGGGGCTCGGGTGACGGAGCGAGGAAGCCGTAGACCCCCCCGGTGCGCTGGCTTGGGGCTTCTGGCACCGGGTCGTCTTCCACCTGGAGTTCATATCGACCGCGCAGATAGACGCCGCTATTGGATTTTGGCGAGCAATTGAACTCGATATGGAGCTTGAAGTCCTGGAACTTGGCTTCCGTTATGATCTCAGGGCCGTGCCCAGGGCTGACGAGCGTGCCGTTCTCCACGGTCCATACCACTTTGGAGTTTGGGTCGCTCGTCTTCCAGCCCGTCAGGTCGTTGCCATTGAACAATGGGTGCGGCTTTCCCCACTTTGGCGTACCGGATCTTTTCAATGACGGCGCCCTCTTCGCCGTCCATTTCCAGGGCGTTCCGTCCTGTCCGGTGGTGGTTCCCACCAGGAGGTTTCCCTCCAACTTCCCTTGGAACACCATGTCATCTTTGCGGTCTTCCTCTTCTTTCGGCGAAACAAAGGTAAGTTCGCTGTTCACGAGATCGACTTTCGGAAGCATCCGCGCGTGACCCCACCGGCTTACCATCCGCGCTTTCAGCTGCCCTTTATCGTCGGAAAGCTCGAGCCAGGAGGGATATTCGCGATCCGGAGCCTGCAAAGTTAAATCCCAGCGGCCGAGAAAGGGTTTCACCGACGCCAGCGAGCGCGAGGACTTCTGGTCCTGAGAATATGCCGCGGTGACGAACAACGACAGCAACATGCCCCCTACAAATACGGTGCGTCGAAGTTTCATGCTCGTTCCTTTTCTTGACCTTTGTTCCGTTCTTGCTGGGACGATCCGCCAGCGCGATCTACTAGCGCGGTCCACTAGCGCGAGTTGCAAGCCCGCGCCCCAAGCGCGTCCTACGACTTGATCGTCTTCGAAACCGGGTCCCAGTACACCGGTGTCTTGCGGTAGTAGGACTCATTCGCCATGTGGCAACCCAACGCGGCATGGTGACCGAAGACGGCATCCTGCAAAACCGGCTTTCGCGATCGCACGGACTCGAAGAATTTCCAAAGGTGCGGGCGAAGATCGTCGTAATCGTTGCCTTTGAAACTAAGACCCTCGGGCGCAGGTTCTTGACCGGGCTTAGGGTCGTGTTCGGCATGCCACTGCGCAATATAAGGATTCCGCAAACGGCTCGGGTAGGACGAGGTGTAGTAGCTGGGACTGAGATCAATACCCGCCTGAGGCGTGTAGGTGACACCGAACTCGCCAAGCTCGATGATGCCCTTCGACCCCATGAAGCGAGTGACCTCGGTGGATTCCGTCCCCAGACTCAAGCGCATGTAAACCGGAACATTGGCATACTCGAAGAGGACAGGATGGACGTCCGGCGTATTGCGGCCATCTTTCCAGCGATAGATGCCACCGAAGGCAGAGACACGTTTGGGAACTTCATTGATGCCGAGGACACACTGCATCCCGCTGATCAAATGCACCAGCAAATCCCCTGCTACGCCGGTACCGTATTCCTTCCAACAGCGCCAACGCGCAAACAATAGCGGGTCGAACGCCTTCTTCGGTGCGGTTCCGAGCCACGTATCCCAATCCAGATTGTCTGGAGACAGGTCGGGCGGCGGCGGATATTCCCATGCGCCGGTAGGATCGTTACGGCCCATTGTTGCCTCGACCAGACTGAGTTCGCCGATGGCGCCCTGGTCGTAGAGTTCCTTGGCTTTGGCGCACAGAACGGAACTCGTCCGCTGCGCACCGACCTGCACGATGCGGTCGGTCTTCTTGGCGGCTTCGACCAGCGCCAAGCCATCCGCGGGAGTATGGGAAAACGGTTTTTCGCAATAGACATCTTTGCCCGCGGCCAGCGCGTCCACCACAACCTGTTTGTGCCAATGGTCCGGAACGGCGACCACTATCGCATCAATTTCCTTGTTGTCGAGCAACTCCTTGTAGCGCCGCGTGGTCGGAATGGGCTTGCCGACGATTTCGCGTGCCAGCTCGTGCCGACCATCATAGAGATCGCAAGCAGCAGCGCATTCCACGCCCGGAAGCTGGATGGCAGTGGTCAGAAGCCCCGAGCCTTCCATGCCAACGCCCACGATCCCGAAACGAACCCGGTCACTGGCCGCGACGGCTTCCTGCGATGCAAATAACGGTTCTGAATCCAGAAAAATAGACGTGGCAGTCAACGTGGCACCCGCGGCTCCCGCGGTTGTTTGCAAGAATTCACGGCGCGAAAAACTATTCCTCTTCATGCTTGCGATCTCCTTCGGCGCTTTTTTCGAAGTCTGCATTACGAGACTTGAAGATACGCGGAGTACTGCTTCTCGGCAATGCCGACAAACCCCAATATTCTAACGCCCCTGCTCGGATAGAATGATTGCGGCCGATGAGATCCGCCATGAACACCGCGGCAATTCGTGAGGATTGGGTAGGGCGCGTCATCGACGGAAGGTTTACTCTGCTCCGATGGCTAGGTGGCTCTGCCCGGGGTGAAGTCTTCCTCACGGAACTGCCCGGACATCCGGAGCAGAAGGCCGCTATCAAGCTCGTTCCGGCGGACACCAAAGATGCGGAGGCCCTCGTCGCTGGATGGGCGGCGACAACAACCCTATCCCACCCGCACCTGACACGCCTCTTTCATGCAGGACGGTGTCAGATCCATACTGTCCCGCTGCTCTACGTCGTAACGGAATACGCCGATGAGGATCTCTCGCAAATTATTCCGGAGCGACCGCTGACGGCCTCCGAAGCGAGGGAGATGCTGCACCCGGTCCTCGACGCGCTCGCCTATCTTCATGAAAGAGGTTTGGTACATGGCCACCTTAGGCCATCGAACGTCATGGTTGTCGATAATCAGGTAAAGATTTCCTCGGACCGCGTTCATGTCGTCGGCGAGGATGGCGGACACTTCTCGGCTCCGACCGTGTATGACGCACCGGAAGTTGCTCAGAGTATCTCTCCAGCGGCGGCCGTCTGGTCGCTCGGGGTCACCCTCGTCGAGGCTCTCACTCGGCATGTACCGGTTTGGGATAGGTCAAAAGATGCGCAGCCGGTTGTGCCGAAATCGGTTCCACAACCCTTCGCCGATATTGCTCAGGAGTGTCTCCGGGTCGACCCGACGCGTCGATGCACGCTCGCCGAGATCAAAGCCCGTCTCGAAAATGCCCCATCCAGTTCGAAGGCCGTCGACACAACCAGCCGAACAATCCTTGTTAAACGCGGCGCGCTCGCCATCGGCGTTCCAACACTCGTCGTGCTCGCCGTAGTTGCAATCGTAAACCTGCGACCAGGGACTGCTCCTTCGCCGACAACCGAAGAGCAGCGCCCCGCGCCCTCAACACCGTCCTTGACCTCGCGCTCACCTGAAGTTTCCGAAACTCAAACTTCCAAGGGAGTGCTAGTCAAGGGCGCCGTCGCCGAGCGCGTCCTACCCCAGGTACCACGAAGCGCGAGGCAAACTATTCAGGGCAAAATTAGGGTGATAGTGCGAGTGCGGGTTGATCCGAGCGGTGATGTTTCGCATGCGAGACTAGACTCCACGGGCCCCAGCACGTACTTCGCGAACCTGGCTCTGCAAGCAGCACGGCGCTGGAAGTTTAGGCCAGCGCTACTTAATGGTCAGGCCGTACCCAGCGTGTGGGTCCTGCGATTCCGATTCGGACGACGCACAACAGACGTATCGCCGGTCGAAGCAACTCCTGCCTAGTGCGGGGTTGCCATAGCGACATCAATTCCAAAACCGAATGTGAAAGTCCTGCCTGGGATTCATCGGGCCCGATCTAAAAAGATGGGCCCGACCGAAAGCTTTGCCTACTTTAAGGCCTTGATTTCGGCTACCAGCGCCTTGATATCGTCAGCGGTCAGCTTTTCCTTGAAGGGCGGCATCTTGGGCTTGGAGGTGTCGTTGCCCTCTTCGATGGCCTTCATCAGTTCGGTCTCGGTCTTGGAGGCGCGGGTTTTCAGAGCTGGAATCTTCATCGCCGGTTTTCCCTCCGCGTCCGCGCCGTGACAGATCTTACAACGAGTTTTGTAATTGGGATTGTCGGTGAGGTCTTCCGCGGACGCCGCTATGGTGCATGTCATTCCGGATAAAACGACTGCGGATAAGAATTGCGTGACGAACTTCTTCATTTTGTAATGCCTCCTGATTTATCAACAAACTGCGAAATGGTGTTCCTACAAAGTCTCTGTTACGCCTGCGGAGCGCTGTGTTTCAATCGGCCGGCGGGACTTGCCCCTGGGGCCGCAATTGACGCGTGAGCGTGACCATGACAGGTCAAAGTGCATGAGTTCGTCGCCTGATTATAAGAGATAGGCGCCGGCCCATTCGGCCCCACAACGTTCACGTCGAAGTTCACCAGCCTCTCTCCCGAAACACTCCCGTTTTGCGCGCCCATGCCGTGAGCAACGTGGCAGGTGGAGCACGAAAAGCCATCATTGATATGACGGGCGTGCTCGCTGAAGCTGGTATTCGTCAAAATCTGCGACAGGTCGTGACACTTGCTGCACATGGCATACGGGCCATTGATGCTCAGGTCGGGACTGGGATAAAGGTTCGATAGCAGCCCACCCGGAGACGCGGCCTGGCTGAACTCGTAGCGGCGTTCCAGAATATGGCTGAACCTGGATCCGTGTGGGCCGTTGGGACCGATGCCGCCGAATTCGCGATTATCGTCGCTGTTGTGACAGTCGGTACACAAGACGCGTGAGCCGATGGTACGTGTGGAGTTGGTGCCATCCAGATTCAGCATCTGACTGCGCAAGCTGGGCTGCGACAAGGCGCTGCGGCGGTCGTGCGTCACAGGATGGCTGGAGGTGGAGGAGGGGCTGAATTCGGAAATCAGGTTCAGGGGATCGGCGGCCGAGACTACCCGGGTCGGCAGATATCCGAAACGCGCGGGATCGGTTAGCTTGCCGGCGCTGGTGCCATGGCAGCGCAGGCAGTTCTCGAATTGGTTGATGGCGGGATTGAGGACAGTGATTCCATCGGCGGCGCTGACGCCAACGACGCCGTTTTGCGAAGGGCGAATCGCAGGCGGAGCGCCGAGCGCGGCTGCCTGCATGCTCTGGTGAGGATTGTGGCAGTCCACGCAGGTGGCGTGGCGATTGTTATTGAGAACGCCGCTCTCAGTGCGATCGTGAACGTTGTTCCCAAGCGGAAACGGATGGCCGCCTTTGGCGAATTCGGCGAAGACGTTGGGCGCCGCGGGCGTGACGCCGCTGCCGCCGTTGTGACAAGCTAGGCAGGCCTGCTCGTCGGCGCCGCGCAGTAGCCGCGCGGGACCGGCGGCGTTGTGCGACATGTGGCACTGGTTGCAGGCATTTTCGGCAACGCTGTTATAGCCACCCACGTAGGGCTGGTTGGTTGTGTGGTTGGTGGCTGTGGCATGGATGCTGACCGGCCAGTTGGCCAGATAGTTGGCCTGCCCACCGCTGGTTTGCGCGCCAAGCACGCGATTCGGATCGTGGCACGCGAGGCAGAGTTGTCCGCCCAGGTTGTCGCGGACGAGGAACATGCCGATCGTGTGATCCTTCGCCTGGAAATGCGCGTCGTGGCAGGTGACGCACTCCACGTTTCCCTTCACCATCTTGACGGCCGGATCTTTGGTGGCTGCGCTGCCAGAGAACAATTGCGACGCGAGTTCCGGCGAATCCACCAGCGGTATTTTCATGCTGAAGGGATGCGAGCTGCGCAGGTCGGCGCCGAATTTCGCGGTGGCCGCCATGGAGCCGCCCATGTTCATCTTTCCGGCGGCAACGGTCTGGCCCGGGGCCACTGTTCCGTCGTGACAACTGAGGCAGAGCTTGCTCGAGTTCCCAACCACCGGTTGGATCGCGGCCTGGTGGTATGTGGAGCTTGTGTAGCTGGTGTAGGCCTGCACCGAGAGAACCTGATTCCACAAGGGAGGTCCGGGCAAGGCAGAATGCGCGGCGTGACAGTAGAGACAAGAGGCCGAGGTACTGCCCTTGAGCGGTGATATTCCCGCAGGCGATAGATCGTGAACGCCAAGTTGATCTCCGGGAATTTGCCCGGAGACGGTGGTCGCCATACTTCCCAGCATCAATCCAAGAATCATGACGAAAAGACGGGGTCTGTTCATGGCTTCTGGACCTCCGCCTTCTGTGTTGGACTTTCGTAGCGCAGCACTTGTACGCGCCGGTTGTAGGAGTCGATTACGTAGATGTGGTCGTCGGGGGTGATAAACACACCGGCAGGGAGCTGGAATTGTTCCGGGCCGCTCCCGGTTCCGCCGAAGTAGTACAACAGTTGCCCCTGCTGATTTACGACTTGCACCTGGTCGCCGAGACCATCGACAACGTAGAGATTGTGTTCGCTATCGACCGCGATTCCCTTTGGTCGAAACATGCTGGCACTGCTTACCTTGCTACTGTCTGGGCTGCCTCCGATCTGCGACATGAACTTGCCGGAAAGATCGAGGATTTGTACACGAAAATTCATGGCGTCGACGACATAGAGCTTTTGGTCAACCAGCTTCAGCTCAGTCGGAAAATTGAATTCACCGGGGCCAGTACCGCCCTTGCCAAAGCTTTGGAGAACCGAGCCTTGCATGTCGAGAACGAAAATCTTCTGGCGTAGTGTGTCGGTGACGTAAATTCGCTGGGCAACGGAGTCGACGGCGATGCCGGTTGGGCGCTTGAAGTAGCCTTCGCCGCCTCGCAGACTGCCGATCACCCGGCGGAGCTTACCGTCCACATCGAAAACGAAGATCTTCCCCGCTTCGGAGTCGGTGACGTAGAAATTGTCGTCGGCATCGACGGTGACGCATTGAGGCGACCGGAAGGGTTCTTTGCCGTCGCGGTAAATCAGCTTGTACTTCTGGCGAGCGAAGTCAAAGATGTGGACTCCGCGAAGACCCGGATCCGTGACGATGACACGCCCGGTGGAATCAACCGCCAAGCTATATGGGCGCACCAGATCGTGCAGATCGGGCGGGCCGGCTACAAGGTCGAGGACTTTTGTCCAGAATTTTCGCTTGACGGTAACTTCGCGATCCGAGGTAAAGGTACGTTCGAAGACGAGACGGCGCCCACCCATAAGTTCCAAATCAGGGACGGAGACCGGAGCCAGCGAGTCACGTTTGGAGCGCGAGGCGGCGCTCAGGTCGCACGGTGCGCCAGCGACTAGAGCAACCATCAGAGACAGCGTCAAAACGCGAATTGGCAAATTCTGGTTCATTGAAAGCCGCTACTGGATGCCGAAAAGGTTAAAGTGTCGCGTTACGCCCACGAACAGCGACTGAAAATTCGCCGGCTTGGCACCACCCGTCCCGATTCCCTGGTAGAGATAGTTGTAGCCAGCGACAAAGTGCATTTGCCGGTAGTAATAGTCGGCGACAAAATTTCCCTGCTTTACACTGTTCTCGGAGGTGATCGAGGCTGCTGTTGTCTGGTAATCGGTGTGGGTGTAGCTAGCAGAAATGTTGAGGCGCTCCGTCGGGTGAATGGACCCGCCCGCCCAGTAGGACGTGCCTCCGTAGAGAATCAGGAGGCTCGAAGGAATGACGG
>Ga0137403_10001869_pt1 | contig 26211 bp, 24 predicted proteins | sample CZOMad2_1_16fung_FD_122057 | JGI IMG/M metagenome (GOLD analysis project Ga0137403, IMG submission 122057) | Vadose zone soil fungal communities from Angelo Coast Range Reserve, California, USA - CZOMad2_1_16fungal (Hybrid Assembly) | ecosystem: Environmental > Terrestrial > Soil > Vadose zone... | reverse complement strand
ATCACCTCGCCCTTCAACGGGCGGAGGAGCGGACTCCGTCGCCGCCGTCGCTCAAAACTCGATGTCGCCGGCGGCGGCCAGTTCGACGAAGCTGCCGTCGAGGGTGCGGTTGTGGTGGGCGATGATCTGGGCGGCGGAGAGGACGGGCGTATCGAAGGTCGTGTGAGCATCCTTGGCGAGCACGACCTTGTAGCCGAGATCGGCGGCGGCGCGGCAGTTGGTGTCGATGCACATTTCCGTCTGCATGCCCGCGATGACGAGGCGCGTGATGCCGAGGCGCTTCAGCTGCGCATCCAATTCGGTGCCGGGAAAGGCGCTGCAACGGGTCTTGCCGAAGACCGGCTCGCCCGGTCGCGGGGCCACGTCGGGATGGATCTCCCAGCCGGGGCCTGGCTTGCCCAGCAGATCGCCCGGGCCGCCGTCATGCTGAATATGCAGGACAGGAACGCCGCGTTTGCGCGCGCGCGCGAGCAGGGACGCAGCGCGCGCCAGGACGCCGTCGCCGTCGTGGGGCTTCTGCGTGTCCATGAACATGCCGCGCTGCAGATCGATCACCAGCAATCCTGTCGTCATCTTCGCCCTCTTCGATGTGCATCAGCCGTACCGGAATCTGGCGCCGCCGGCTCGAAACGCAAGTGCCATTCAGACCCATGCATCGTTCATCGGTTGCCCTCCCTCAGCTGTCATCGCCGGGCTTGACCCGGCGATGACAGCTGAGGGAGGGTCGATTAAAGCTTGATGAGGGCTGATCACGTTCGCGAGAATCGGTGTGGCCGGCAGGCTTCGCTTGCACCGAGAGAGAATCCTGCCATAGTCGCGTTTTAATGACTGTCCCGGCCGCCCGTTCCGCCCCGCTCGTCTATTCGCACCGGCATATTCTGGGGATCGAGGGCCTGTCGCCCGCCGAGATCACAGGACTGCTGGACCTCTCCGAATCCTACGTCGAACAAAGCCGGCGCGCGGACAAGAAGGATACGGTCCTGCGCGGCCGCACGGTCATCAACCTGTTCTTCGAGACCTCGACGCGCACGCGCACCTCCTTCGAGCTGGCGGCCAAGCGGCTGGGCGCCGACGTCATCAACATGTCGGTGGCGGCCAGCGCCATCAAGAAGGGCGAGACGCTGCTGGACACGGCGGCGACGCTGAACGCCATGCGGCCGGACGTGCTGGTGGTGCGCCACCCCGATTCCGGCGCGGTCAACCTGCTGTCGCAGAAGGTCGACTGTTCCGTCATCAACGGCGGCGACGGCAGCCATGAGCATCCAACCCAGGCGCTGCTCGATGCGCTCACCATCCGGCGGCGGCGCGGCAAGCTCGCGGGCCTGCTGGTGGCGATCTGCGGCGACATCCGCCACAGCCGCGTCGCCCGCTCCAACATTCATCTGCTGACGGCGATGGGGGCGCGGGTGCGCGTGATCGCGCCGCCGACCCTGCTGGCGCCGGGCATCGAGCGGCTCGGCGTCGAGGTCTTCACGGACATGCGCAAAGGGCTCAAGGACTGCGACATCGTGATGATGCTGCGGCTGCAGACCGAGCGCATGCAGGGCAGCTTCGTGCCGTCGATCCGCGAATACTTCCACTTCTTCGGCCTCGACTACGACAAGCTGGCCGCCGCCAAGCCGGACGCCCTCATCATGCATCCCGGGCCGATGAACCGCGGCGTCGAGATCGACAGCGAAGTGGCCGACGACATCGACCGCAGCCTGATCCGCGAGCAGGTGGAGATGGGCGTCGCCGTGCGCATGGCCTGCCTCGACGTGCTCACGCGCGCGCTGCGGACGAACGAGCCGGCGGCATGAAGAAGATACACCACAGAGACACAGGGGACACAGAGGAAGGGCCAAAGCTGGCTCCACATTGCCCCCCATTTTGTCACCCCCGCGAAAGCGGGGGTCCAGGGCGAGCGACGGAGCGGTTGCCCTGGAGTCCCGCTTGCGCAGGAATGACAGGAAAGAGCGTGCTGAGGTCTCCAGGATGATGTCGAAGCCGCTCAAAACCCTGGCGCGTCCGCTTGCCATTCTCAATGCGCGTCTGCTCGACCCGGCGAGCAAGCGCGACGAGCGCGGCGGAATACTGGTGCAGGACGGCGTGATCGCCGATGTCGGCCCGCAGGTGAAGGCGCAAGGCTTGTCCGATGATTTCGAGCGCATCGATGCCGGCGGACATTGCCTGGCGCCCGGCCTGATCGACATGCGCGTGCAGCTGCGCGAGCCGGGCGAGGAGCACAAGGAGACGATCGCGACCGCCAGCATGGCCGCGGCGGCCGGCGGCGTCACCAGCATGGTGTGCCTGCCGAACACCGATCCGGTCATCGACGATGTGGCCGGCGTCGAGTTCATTGCCCGGCGTGCGCGCGAGACCCGGCTCAGCAAGATCTACTGCTATGGCGCGGTGACGAAGAATCTCGCCGGCAAGGACCTCGTGGAGATCGGACTGCTGAGCGAGAGCGGCGCGCTCGCCTTCACCGATGGTGTGGCGGCCGTCGGCGATGCGCGCGTGATGTTGCGTGCCCTCAGCTACGCGCGCTGCTTCGGCGCGCTGATCATCCAGCATCCCGAGCATCCGAGCCTGGCCGAAGGCGGCGCCATGAACGCGGGCGAACTGTCGACGCGGCTCGGCCTTGCGGGCATTCCGCGCCAGGCCGAAGTGATGCTGATCGAGCGCGATCTGCACCTCGTCGAGATGACCGGCGGCCGCTATCACGTCGCGCACGTCTCGACCGCGCTCGCGGTGGAGGCGATCCGCCGCGCCAGGCAGCGCGGACTCAAGCTTACCTGCGATACCGCGCCGCCCTATTTCGCGCTCAACGAGAACGAGGTCGGCGATTACCGCACCTTCGCCAAGCTGTCGCCCCCCTTGCGCGCCGAGGATGATCGCCGCGCCATCGCCGCCGCCGTCGCCGACGGCACCATCGACTGCATCGCCAGCGATCACGCGCCGCACGACCAGGAATCGAAGCGCGTGCCCTTCGCCCAGGCGGCGGCCGGAGTCATCGGGCTGGAGACCCTGCTGCCGGTTTCGCTCGAGATCCATCATCGCGGCGAGATCTCGCTGCTCGATCTGCTGGCGAGGATGACGATCGCGCCGGCTACCCTTCTCGACCTGCCGCAGGGTCGGCTTGCCAGGGGCGCGCCTGCCGATCTCGCGCTGTTCGAGCTGGAACGCGCCTACCGAATCGATGTGAGCAAGTTCCGCAGCAAATCGAAGAACTCGCCGTTCGACGAGCGGCCGGTGCAGGGCCGCGTGCTCCGCACCATCGTCGACGGGCGCACGGTCTTCGCGGCGGAGGGCTGATCGGTGCCCGGATTCTTTTCGAGCATCGCGATGGGATGGCCCTACCTGCTGGCGGTTCTGCTTGCGGGCTATCTGCTCGGCTCGATCCCGTTCGGCCTGATCCTGACGCGGCTGGCCGGCCTCGGCGACATCCGCCGGATCGGCTCCGGGAATATCGGCGCCACCAATGTGCTGCGCACCGGCAACAAGGCGCTGGCGGCGGCAACGCTGCTCCTCGACGGCGCCAAGGGCGCGGTGGCCGTGCTGGTGGCGCAGCGCCTCTACGGTCCGGATGCCGCCATCGTAGCGGGCGTCGGCGCCTTCCTCGGTCATCTGTTTCCGGTATGGCTGAAGTTCCGCGGCGGCAAGGGCGTGGCGACGACAATCGGCATCTTCCTGGCCATCGCCTGGCCGGTCGGGCTGATCGCCTGCGCCGTCTGGCTGCTGGTCGCACTGCTGTTCCGCTACTCGTCACTGGCCGCGTTGATCGCGGTTGCCGCCGCGCCCGTCGCCGCCTGGTTTCTCGCCAATCACCAGACCGCCGGCCTCGCCCTGTTCCTCGCCGTCGTTGTCTGGCAGCGCCATCACGAGAACATCGGGCGTCTGCTGAAGGGCCGGGAGTCAAGGATCAGTCTGGGCGGTTCGAAGAAGAACGCCGCCGGCTGACATCACGACAGGGCCGCTGCAATGCCGTCGATGCGTCCTTCGACTGGCCCGGGATGAGGCGGATTCTTGGTGGCATAAAGAAAAGCCCTCATGCTGAGCCTGTCGAAGCACGCACCGCGTTGATCCCAATCTCCGAAGGGCACAGTCTCCGCATTGCGGCTTGACTCGCCGCCGGCAAACCCAGCATCACCTGTGGCCCCGATGGGCGGCACTCACGCGCAACCGAGGCGACATGATCAGCGTGCGGCATTTGACCAAGCACTATCAGGTGCACGAGAAGCAGGAAGGCTTTCTCGGCAGCCTGCGCGCGCTGTTTCATCGCGAGTACAAGGCGGTGAAGGCGGTCGAGGACATCGCGTTCGAGATCGCGCCGGGCGAGATCGTCGGATTTCTCGGTCCCAACGGCGCCGGCAAGACCACGACCTTGAAGATGCTGTCGGGCCTGCTGCATCCGACGTCGGGGGACGTGACGGTAGCCGGCTTCACGCCGAAGCGGCGGCAGCGCGAGTTCCTCACGACGATCACGCTGGTGATGGGGCAGAAGCAGCAGCTGATCTGGGACCTGCCGGCCGCCGACTCGTTCCTCGTCAATCAGGCGATCTACGACATTCCCGACGACGTCTACCGGCAGCGTGTGGGCGAGCTGACGGAAATGCTCGGCCTCGGCGGCTTGCTCAACAAGCAGGTGCGCAAGCTCTCGCTCGGCGAGCGCATGAAATGCGAGCTGGCGGCGGCGCTGCTGCACGGGCCGAAGGTGCTGTTCCTGGACGAGCCGACCATCGGGCTCGACGTCAACATGCAGCAGGCGGTGCGCGATTTCGTCGCCGGCTACAACGAGCGCCACGGCGCCACCGTGCTGCTGACCTCGCACTACATGGCGGACGTGACGGCGCTCTGCCGCCGCGTGATGGTGATCGACAGCGGCGACCTGATCTTCGACGGCGACCTTTCGAACCTCGTCGAGCAGACGGCCCCGCAGAAGCTGCTGAAGCTGGAATTCCGCGTGCCGCAGAGCGAGGCGGTGCTGCGCGGCTATGGCGAGCTGCGCGACCGCTCGGAGCTGCGCGCCGAACTGCGGGTCGCCCGCGACCGCGTGACGGAGACGGCGGCGCGCCTGCTCAACGACCTGCCGATCGCCGATATCGGCATCGAGGAAGTGCCGATCGAGGAAATCATCGGCCAGGTCTTCCGCGGCCGCCAGGCCGTGCGCGACGCCGCCAAATGAAGGCGACGCTCATCCGCCGCCTGCGCCTGGCGCGCGTCTTGTTCTCGGTCACGCTCGCCGCCTTCATCGAATATCGCGCGGAGGTGCTGATCTGGATGATCGCGGGCACGCTGCCGCTGATCATGATGTTCATCTGGATGGGGTTGGCCGCGAACGGCCCGGTCGGCGGCTATGCGGCCGTGGATTTCGCCGCGTACTTCCTGCTCGTCTTCATCGTCCGGCAGTTCACGGTGTGCTGGGTCGTGCAGCCGCTGTCGCGCGAGATCAGGCTGGGCGAAATGTCGTCGCGGCTCATGCGCCCGCTCGACCCCTACTGGATGTATGTCGCCGACCACCTGGTCGCGCTGCTGATGCGGCTCCCCATCGTGCCGCCGGTGGTCCTGATCGGCCTCGCCCTGACCGGCGCCTTCGTCAAGCTGTCGATCGCGGCCCTGCCGCTGTTCCTGCTGGCGATCGTCGGGGCCTGGCTGATCCGCTTCAACATGCACTACACCCTCGGCCTGGTGGCCTTCTGGACCGACCAGGCGACCTCGTTCGAGGGGCTGCTGTTCACGATCTACATGGTGTTCGGCGGCGCGCTCTTTCCGATCAACCTGCTGCCGCCCGCGGCGCAGGAGATCATCGCGCTGACGCCGTTCTCCTACATGATCGGCTTTCCCGTCGACATCATGCTGGGGAAGCTCTCGGACGCCGAGGTGCTGCGCGGCTTCGGCATGCAGGCGCTGTGGACGCTGGTCTTCATCGGCACGCGCCAGCTGACCTGGCGCCACGGCCTGAAGCGCTATTCCGCCGTGGGCGCGTGATGCGCTATTTCGCCCTCCTGCGCATCTTCATGGCGAACTCGATCCAGCTCGAGCTGGAATACCGCGCCAATCTGCTGATCGACTTCGTCAGCTCGCTGCTGGGCTTCGGCTCGGGTCTCGTCGTCATCTACGCCATGTTCAGCCACGCCACGTCGATCGGCGGCTGGTCGCTGCCGGAGGCCATCGCGCTCTTCGGCGTGTTCATGATCTTCGAGGCGTTCATCGAAGTGTTCCTCTATCCCAACCTCGGCAAGCTGCCGGACTATGTGCGGACCGGCAACATGGACTTCATGCTGCTGAAGCCGCTGAGCAGCCAGTTCCTGGTCTCGTTCCGCTACTTCAACATCTGGCGCGCGCCCGACGCCATCGTCGGTGTGGCGCTGGTCGGTTACGGCATGATCGAGACCGGCGGGCTGGCGCCGGCCAGCATCCTGCTCGCGGCCGTCATGCTGCTCGCCGGCGCGGTCACGACCTACGCGATCTGGTGCATGCTCACGACCACCGCGTTCTGGTGGGTGCGGGTGAGCAACGTGATGGAGCTGTTCAACGCCTTCTTCGTGGCCGGGCGCTTTCCCATCACCGCCTTTCCCACCTGGGTGCGGGTGATCCTGACCTTCATCGTGCCGATCGCCTTCATCACGACCGTGCCCGCTTCGGCCGCCGTCGGCCGGCTCGACTGGCCGATGGCGCTCGGCAGCCTCGCCATTGCCGCCGGCTTCCTGCTGCTCAGCCACCTGTTCTGGCGCTGGGCGGTGGCGAATTATACGAGCGCCAGCAGCTGAGCAGGCTCGCAGCGCTGCATCGCCACCGTGCGTCCTTCGACAAGCTCAGGATGAGGTAGATCTTTGATGGCATTAAGAAAATTCCTCATCCTGAGCTTGTCGAAGGACGCACAGCGGCGGTCCGAAACGCCTGCGGGTTACAGGCTGCCATACAACCTTTAGTTGCATCCTATTGACGTTCTACATCTTTGCTGCAATGGTGCGGCATGGCTCACGCACCTACGCCCCTCTCCGACAAGGAACGGCTCGACCGGCTGCGGCTGATCCGCAGCGAAAATGTCGGGCCGATCACGTTCCGCTCGTTGCTGCGGCGGTTCGGCAGCGCGCGGGCCGCGATCGAGGCGCTGCCGGACCTCGCCCGCCGCGGCGGGCGTAGCGCGCCGCTGCGGGTCTGCCCAGTCCCGCAGGCGGAGCAGGAGCTGAGTGCCGCCGACCGGATCGGCGCGCGGTTGATGACGACCGATGACCCCGACTATCCGGAAGCGCTGGCGGCGATCTACGACGCTCCGCCGCTGCTCTACGTGCGGGGCGATGCCGCCCTGCTCCGGCGCCAGGCCGTCGCCATCGTGGGCGCGCGCAATGCCTCGGCCAACGGGCGGCGGCTGGCGCAGGACATCGCCCGGGATCTCGGGGCGGCCGGGTTCGTGGTCGTCTCCGGCCTCGCCCGCGGCATCGACCATGCCGCCCACCGCGGCAGCCTGGACAGCGGCACCGTCGCCGTCGTCGCCGGCGGCATCGACATCGCCTATCCGCCCGACAATGAGGAGCTGCAGTGGGAAATCGGGCGGCGGGGCGTGATCGTGGCGGAGATGCCCCCGGGAACGGTGCCGCAGGCCAAGCATTTCCCGCGCCGGAACCGGCTCATTTCCGGCCTCAGCCTGGGCGTGCTGGTGGTGGAGGCGGCGCTGCAGTCGGGCTCACTGATCACGGCCCGGCTGGCCCTGGAACAGGGCCGGGAGGTGCTGGCGGTGCCGGGCTCGCCGCTCGATCCGCGCTGCAACGGGACCAACAACCTGCTCCGGCAGGGAGCGATTCTGGCCGAGGGCGCGGCCGACGTGGTCGCGGCGCTCCAGGGCATGGCCGGCACCGCGCTTCGAACGGAGCCGCAGAATGGCTGGCAACTCTCTGAAATTGCGGCAGATTCTCCTTCAGACGACGCCTTAAGAACCGTTCATGAACTGCTGGGGCCGGCCCCGGTCATGGTTGACGAACTGGTCCGGCAGTGCCATCTGTCAGCCCCCGCCGTGCGGGCGGTCCTGCTGGAATTGGAGCTGGCGGGGCGCCTGGAACGCCATCCGGGCAACCGCGTTTCCCTTTTGTTAACCGCAACGGCGCATGGTTCCTGACGGTTTCTCCCTGTAAGGGCAGCTCCAGACAGACATAAAGAGTCAATGCAGATCGTCGTCGTCGAGTCGCCGGCCAAGGCCAAGACCATCAACAAGTATCTCGGCCCGGGCTATCACGTCATCGCCAGCTTCGGGCATGTGCGTGATTTGCCGCCGAAGGACGGTTCCGTGCGCCCGGACGACGACTTCGACATGCTGTGGGAGGTCGACAGCCGGGCGGAAGGCCACCTGAAGGAGATCGCGCAGGCCGTCAAGCAGGCCGACAAGCTCATCCTGGCTACCGACCCCGACCGCGAGGGCGAGGCCATCTCCTGGCACATCGCCGAGGAACTGCGCCGGCGCAAGGTGCTCGGCGACATCGACGTCAAGCGCGTGGTCTTCAACGAAGTGACGAAGGGCGCCGTGCTCGACGCCATGAAGAACCCGCGCGAGCTGAATCACGAACTGGTCGAGGCCTATCTGGCCCGGCGCGCGCTCGACTATCTCGTCGGCTTCACGCTCTCGCCCGTGCTGTGGCGCAAGCTGCCCGGCAGCAAATCGGCGGGCCGCGTGCAGTCGGTGGCGCTGCGCATCATCTGCGAGCGCGAGGCCGAGATCGAGGCTTTCAAGGCGCGCGAATACTGGAGCATCGAGGCGCTGTTCAAGACGACCGCCGGCGACGAGTTCAAGGCGCGGCTGACGCACCTCGACGGCAAGAAGCTCGACAAGTTCGACCTGCCGGACCAGGCAACCGCCGAGGCGGCGGTCGCCAAGATCATGGCGGGCGCGCCGTTCGAGGTGGCCAGCGTCGAACGCAAGACGGTGCGGCGGAACCCGTTCTCGCCGTTCACCACCTCGACCCTGCAGCAGGAGGCCTCGCGCAAGATCGGGCTCGCCGCCAGCCGCACCATGCGCATCGCGCAGAAGCTCTATGAGGGCGTCAATCTCGGCGGCGAGACGGTCGGCCTCATCACCTATATGCGCACGGACGGCGTGGCGCTCTCCAACGAGGCGATCGCCTCCTGCCGGTTCTACATCGACCGCGTCTACGGCATGAAGTATCTGCCGGAGACGCCGCGGGTCTACAAATCGCCCGCCAAGAACGCCCAGGAAGCCCACGAGGCCATCCGCCCGACCGACATGGATCGCCGCCCGCAGGATGTGGCGCGCTATCTCGACCAGGACGAGCAGCGGCTCTACGAGCTGATCTGGAAGCGCACGCTGGCCAGCCAGATGGAGAGCGCCGTGCTCGATCAGGTAGCGGTCGACATCAGCGGCGCCCGGGGCGGGGTGACCTTGCGCGCCAATGGCTCGGTCGTGGTGTTCGACGGCTTCCTCGCGCTCTATCAGGAGGACCGTGACGATCCGTCCGAGGACGAGGAGACCGGCACGCGCCTGCCGAATATGACCGAAGGCCAGGCGGTGACGCGCGAGAGCGTGACGCCGGAACAGCATTTCACCCAGCCGCCGCCGCGCTTCTCGGAAGCCAGCCTGGTGAAGCGGCTGGAGGAGCTCGGCATCGGCCGGCCCTCGACCTATGCCTCGATCCTGCAGGTGCTGCAGGACCGCAAATATGTCCGGCTGGAGAAGCGGCGTTTCATCCCCGAGGATCGCGGCCGTCTCGTCACGGCCTTCCTCACCAGCTTCTTCGAGCACTATTTCGCCTACGACTTCACCGCCCTGCTCGAGGAGCAGCTCGACGACATCTCCGGCGGCCGCATCGAGTGGAAGAAGGTGCTGCGGGACTTCTGGGGCGCCTTCAGCGAATCGATCGCCGGCACCAAGGATCTCAGCATCACCCAGGTCATCGATACCCTCGATGCCGAGCTGGGGCCGCATTTCTTCCCGGCCAACGACAATGGCCATGATCCGCGGGTCTGCCCGGGCTGCAAGGCCGGCCGTCTCGGCATCCGGCTCGGCAAGTTCGGCGCCTTCATCGGCTGCTCGAACTACCCGGAATGTCGCTACACGCGCCGGCTCGGCGTCGACAACGGCAATGGCGAGCATGAGGGGCCGAAGCTGCTCGGCAGCGACCCCGCGACCGGCCTGCCGGTGACGCTGCGGCATGGGCCCTATGGCCAATATGTGCAGCTCGGCGACGGCAACGGAAATGGCAACGGCAACGGCGCCGCTCCGGTCGAGGAACAGCCGAAGGCGAAGGGGAAAGGCAAAGGCAAGAAGAAAGCGCCGCCCAAGGAAAAGCCCAAGCGCGCCTCGCTGCCGCGCGGCCTGTCGCCCGCGGACGTGACGCTGGAGATCGCGGTCGGGCTCTTGTCGCTGCCGCGCACGGTCGGGATGCATCCCGAGACGAGCGAGCCGATCGTCGCCGGTCTCGGGCGCTTCGGCCCCTATCTGAAACACGGCGACGCCTACAAGTCGCTGCGCGGCGACGATGACGTGCTGACGATCGGCCTCAACCGCGCGGTGACGCTGCTGGCCGAACCCTCCAAGGGCGGCCGCCGCACGCAACCCGGCAAGACCCTCGGCAGCCATCCGGCCGACGCCGCACCGATCACGCTCCACAGCGGGCGCTATGGCCCCTACATCCGCCACGGCAAGCTGCTGGTCTCCCTGCCCAAGGGCAGCGAGCCCGATGAATTGACCCTCGACGGCGCCGTCGCGCTGCTCGCCGCCAAGGCCGAGAAAGGCAAGACCGGCAAGGCCGAGAAGCCCGCCGCAGCCAAGGCCCGCAAGGCCAAGAGCAAGGCGGCGCCGGAGGCCGACGAGTCCGATACTCAGGAGCCGGCGAACACCGCCCCGAAGCGGCCGACCCGCAAGCGCGCCGCGGGTTGATCCCAAGACTCCGTTTGCGACCCCGCGTCGGATTTTCCTATTGCTGAATGGCCACTGTGCGTCCTTCGAGACGCGCGCTGTCGCGCGCTCCTCAGGATGAGATAGGTTATCGATGGCGCTAAGAACGTTTCCTCATCCTGAGGAGGCCGCGAAGCGGCCGTCTCGAAGGACGCACGATCGCGATCCAGCAACTTCAGCGAATTGTCCACAGCCTCTTTCGTGGCAATGACAGGGATATGTGATGGGTCAAAAGACACGCCTGCTTGCCGGCATCCTTGGCGTCGCGGCCGCGATGTGTTCGCGCGGCGCGATGGCCGATGGGATCGATGGCAATTGGTGCTATTCCGACGGCCGGCATTTCTCGATCCACGGCCCCGATATCGTGACGCCGGGCGGCACGTCGGCGAAAGGAACCTGGTCGCGCCAGGCCTTCTCCTACCGGATCCCGCCGGCCGAGGCCGATGCCGGCCAGACGATCTACATGCTGCTGCAGGATCAGGACACGGTGGCGCTCGCCGTCGGCACGCAGCCGATCGTAGCGGATCCCGCCAGCGTGCAAATCTGGCACCGTTGCAAGGACTAGTGGTCTGATCCTGACGCTTGGTTCCCAAGCGTCAGGTGAATCAGCCCACCAGATCAATAAGCTGGTGGTTCGATTCACGCAACGAATGGGAACCATTCGTTGCGATCGAACCACTAGGTCAGCCAGCTGCCCCGCTGACGACGATCGTGCCGGGTTGACAGCGCGCCGGTCGTTGGGTCACCTCACGGCGTGGGGGTGACCATGAAAAGCAACCGATTCCTGACAATTACGTTCATCATCGCGGCAACGCTCGGTCTCTCGGGTGGCCTTGCGGGAGCCGCCGACTCCGCAGGCTCGGCGCAGGCCACATCCACCTTCACCTTGGGCGAGCAGGACGGCGCCAAGACGCTGGATATCACCAATGTCACCTTCGAAATCACCAACAGCTTTGTTCCCGGGCGGCCCAAGGACGAGCGGCTGCTCCTGCGCAAGACCGCGAAGTCGCGGGAGGTGGTCGGCGACGAGGGCATCGAGGCCACCGTCACGGTCGAGGCCTGGCCGCTCGGCACCGATGTGACGGCAAAACCGCTCTACAGCGTGACCCTCGAAGGCCTCGACGCCACCACCGAGGACGGCGCCGTGCTCGTGTTCAACCGCGGCACCGAGGAGGTCGACTGGTGGTCGGTGTACAAGCTCGGCACCGGCGAACCGCTGTTCGACAGCTATGTTCCGGTGCTGCGCCTGTCGCTGTCGCGCGACGTCCAGACGGTGCGCTATGTCGGCTTCGAGGTGCCGCCTGATGACGCCGCCAATGCGAAGCTGCGCGAGCCGCATGTCGTGGGCGTGCTCGACTATGCTTCGGCCGACAAGGTCATCCGCCGGCTGCTCCTGACCTGCAGCGACGCGAAGCGCGCGGCCGACCTGCGCTCCTTTGCGGACACGATGCGCACTCTGACGCTCGAGGAGAAGGGCGACACGGTCCCGGAGCCCACGCAAACGCTGCGTCTCCGCTGGAGCGCGTTCTTTCCGTCACCGCCCAACCCGGTGACAGCGTCGATCCCGATCGCAGCCGACGACCTCGATTCCGCCCATGCGCATTTGCCGGCCTGCATGAAGCTCCAGCCCTGGTCTCCCTAGCCACAAAGGGGATTGGATTGCGCATCTTCGCCGCCGGGCTGGGTACGGAGACCAACAGCTTTTCGCCGCTGCCGACGGGCCTGCGCGGGTTCGAGGAATATCTGCGGCTGCCGGCGGGCACGCACCTGCGCGAGCCGCAGGAGGCGACGGGAGCGCCCTGGGCCGCGCAGCAATATGCGGCGCGCCACGGCGCCACGGCCATCCTCGGCCCGATCTCCTTCGCCATGCCGGCCGGGCCGACGGTGCGGCATGCCTACGAGACGCTGCGCGACGAGGTGCTCGAGGCGCTGAAGGCGGCGCTGCCCGTCGACGTCGTCGCCTATTCGCTGCACGGCGCCATGATCGCCGAGGGCTATGACGATTGCGAGGGCGACATCCTGGCACGCACGCGCGCCCTCGTCGGACCGAACGTGGCTGTAGGCGCGCTGCTCGACCTGCATTGCCACCTGTCGGCCGCCATGATCGAGAACGCCGACGTCATCGTGACCTTCAAGGAATACCCGCATATCGACTTCGTCGAGCGTGGCGAGGAGCTGGTCGAGCTGCTGGTGCGCACGGCGCGGCGGGAGATCCGGCCGCACATGGCCGTCCACGACTGCCGGATGATCGACCTGTTCCACACCACGCAGGAACCGATGCAAGGCTTCGTCGCGGACATGCAGGCGCGCGAGGGCCGCGACGGCGTGCTCTCGCTCTCGGCGGCGCACGGCTTTCCCTGGGGCGACGCGGCGGACATGGGCACGAAGATGCTCGTCGTCACCGACGACAAGCCGGAACTCGGGGCCCGGCTGGCGGCCGAATTCGGTGAGCGGCTGTTCGCGATGCGCGGACGGGCGCAGAAGCGCCCGCTGAGCATCGCCGAGGCCCTGGACCATGCCGGCAAGGCCAACGGCGCGCCCGTCGTCATCGCGGACACCGCCGACAACGCCGGCGGCGGCGCGCCCAGCGACTCCACCTTCGTATTGCAGGCGGTTCTGGAACGCGGCCTGCGGGACGTCGCAATCGGGCCGCTGTGGGACCCGATCGCCGCCGGCGCCGCCATGGACGCCGGCGAGGGCGCTACGCTCGACCTGCGCATCGGCGGCAAGATGGGGCCGACCTCGGGCCAGCCGCTCGACCTGCGGGTCATGGTCGGGCGCATCTGCCGCAACGCCCTGCAATCCTACGGCCCCTCGCACGAACCGCTCGGCGACTGCGTCGGCGTGGCGGTCAATGGCGTCCATATCGTGTTGAACACGCTGCGCACGCAGGCGTTCGGGCCGGAACTCTTCACCAATGTCGGCATCGATCCGCGCTCATGCCGGATCGTCGTGGTCAAATCGACCCAGCACTTCCACGCCGGCTTCGCCCCGCTCGCCGCCGAGGTGCTGTATATCGGCGGTCCCGGCACGCTCGAGCGCGACCTCGCGCGGCTGCCGTTCCGCAAGACCCGACGGCCGAAATGGCCGTTCGACGCGATTTGAGGGCGCAAGTCTTACTTTGGCCCTTTTTCAAACTGACTGACGCCTCGTACTTTCACGCTACTTACCCTCACCCCTACCCTCTCCCGCTTCGCGGTAGAGGGGGCTGGCGAGGTCGTGCCATACGATCCGGCCCTCGCATCCGATATTTCGGATAGTGGACTCACTAGACGATCACAGTCTCGCTAGAGCACGTCCCGATCAGGTGAGATACGCCGCCTCACCATCTCGTTGTCATCCCGGCGCAAGCCGGGATCCATAGACGCAGGCGGCGATGGAATTGGCTCAACGCCCCCGTCGCCGGTGGTTATGGATTCCGGCTTGCGCCGGAATGACACTGTGAGGTGGTGATTCCAGTCGCTCGGGCTACGCTCTAGCGTTCGTGCGGATAGAGCGCGGTGGCGCGTCTTTCCGCACTCGCGTGGCACGGCGTTGCGCCGTGGATGACAGCCTCGAACGCGAGATGCTAGTGGTTCGATCGCAACGAATGGTTCCCATTCGTTGCGTGAATCGAACCACCAGCTTATTGATCTGGTGGGCTGATTCACCTGACGCTTGGGAACCAAGCGTCAGGATCAGACCACTAGAGCGCGCCGCGCAGGGAGCGTAGTTCCTCCTTCGTCACGCGGCCGTCGCCGTTGGCGTCGGCGGCCGCAAAACGCTGCTGCGCCGCGGCGAAGTATTCCGCCGCCGATACCTGCCCGTCGCCGTTCTTGTCCATGGCGGCAAAGCGCTTGGCGCGGGAGGCGTCGAGCTTCTGCTGCTGCTCGGCCGAGAGCTGCCGGCCGCCCTTCTCCGCCATGAATTCGGCCTTGGTCAGAACGCCGTCGCCATTGGCGTCGCGCCGCTTGAACATCTTCTCGGCGGCCGCCTCGCCTTCGGCCGCGCTGAGCGCGCCGTCGCCATCGGTGTCCATCTTCTGCAGCAGGCGCTCCATGAGCCGGCCGGAGCCGGCTTCCCCCGCGCGGGCCGCGCCGGCGGCCATCGCCGCCAGGCCGATGAGCGCAACGGTCAACAGCATCCGGCGCCGACGGCGGACCGGCAGTCGAACCATCTGGAATCCCTCCCGTAGCAGCAGGCGGGGCGCGACCGCTCGTCGCGGCCCGAACTCCGGGGATTACACGGTCGCCGGCGGCGAATCCTGCGCCGGGTCCGCGGTCACTCCGGGTTGACCGTCAGATGCTCGAGGGCAGCCTTTGCATCGGTGCTGCCCTGGTCGGCGGCCGCCTGGTACCAGCGGCGGGCGGCGCGGAGATCGCGCGGGGCTCCATCGCCGCGTTCATGGGCCTGGCCCAGGGCGTACTGGCCAAAGACGTCGCCATGCTCGGCCGACTGGCGAAACCAGCGCACGGCTTCGATGGCGTCCTTGGTGACGCCGTATCCGTTGGCGTACATGTTGCCGACGTAGAAGGCGGCCTGCGCATCGCCGAGATCGGCAGCCGTGCGGAAGCGGTTCATGGCTTCATTGTAGTCCTGCACCGTGCCCTGGCCTTCCTGGTACAGGAAACCCAGCCACAGCATGGCCTCGGTGTCGCCGCCATTGGCCAGTTCCTGGAACTCGGAGAAGGCGGCGGGAAAATCGCCGCTCTGGTACGCCGCCTTGGCGCTGGCCAAGTCGGCGGCCGCAGCGTCGGCGGCGGCGACGCTCAGCAGCAGCGCCAGACCAATTGCTCCGCTTTTCATTCGCCCCATGCCGCCCTCCTGGCCGCCTGCAGTCTTCCCTCGAGCATGATCGAGATGAGTTGAACCACCGGGCTCTCATTGTCATGCCGGCGAAAGCCGGCATCCATATTCACAGGCCCGTGTTTATGGATACCGGCGTGCGCCGGTATGACACTCAAGGGAACCTGCGATTCAATCTGCACTGATACTGCTCTAGTGGTCTGATCCTGACGCTTGGTTCCCAAGCGTCAGGTGAATCAGCCCACCAGATCAATAGACTGGTGGTTCGATTCACGCAACGAATGGGAACCATTCGTTGCGATCGAACCACTAGGACGCGCTCGGCGTCCACTCGCGGGCGCGGCGTTGCGCTTCGCCCAGTTGCACGCCCGTCAATTGTCCGGCGACGGCGTCACGATCCGCCGCCGCACGATCGCGATCGACGCCCGCCGGCAGCCGCTCGGCCGCCAGGCTCAGCCATATATGGGCCTGCACCGGGTCCGCATCGGTTCCCCTGCCGCTGCGGTAGATCTCGCCCAGATAAAACTGGGCCACGGAGTCGCCGGCCACGGCCAGCGGCTCGAACTGGGCGAAGGCGCCGGCGAAATCGTCGAGCTCATAGGCGCGCACGGCCTTCGTCAGCGCGGCGTGGTCGGAGACGATGTGCGAGAACAACTCGACGAAGCCCCGGCGGGCCCCGACGTCGGCATTGCCGCGGGCCATCGCGACCTGATACCAGCGCCGCGCCAGCTGCCAGTCGCGCGCCACGCCGCGGCCGTCCCGATACATGTCGCCGAGCGCGAAGGGCGCATAGTCGTCGCCCGCCTCGGCGGCGGCACGATACCAGCGCAGCGCCTCGGCGTCGTTCTGCGTCACCTCGATGCCCGTCTCGTGATAGTACCCCAGCCAGGCCATCGCCCGGGAGTCGCCGTCCGCCGCCGCCTGCCGGAACAGCGCCAGCGCCTTGGCACGGTCGGCGGTGACGCCGAGGCCCTCGCTGTACATGTAGCCGAGATCGGCCCGTGCGGTCGGGTTGTCCTGGGCGGCGGCCGCCTCGAACAGGCGCAAGGCCTGGCCGTAGTCGCGCTCGACGCCGCGCCCATCCAGATAGAGATTGCCCAGGTTGGCCTGTGCCCAGCCGTCGCCCTGATTGGCGGCAGCGAAATACCAGTGGACGGCCTCGGTCACGTTCCGGGCAATGCCGCGGCCGGTCTCATAAAACACGCCGATGCAATTCTGGGCATAGGCATCGCCGTTTTCGGCCGCCAGGCGATACCAGCGGAAGGCCCGGGCCGGATCCGCCGGCACGCCGAGGCCGCCGTCATAGAGGTCGCCGAGCCCGCTCTGGGCGGTGGCGTTGCCCTGGATCGCGGCGGCGACATAGAGGCGGAGCGACTCGCCGTAGTCCCGCGCCACGCCGCGGCCATTCCTGTAGGAATTGGCGAGATCGTTCTCGCCCCATTCGTAGCCCTGGTCGGCGGCGCGGCGGTACCAGCGCGCGGCCTCGGCATCATCGCTCGCAACGCCGTGACCATATTCGTACAGCAGTCCGATCTGCGTCTGCGCATAGGCGCTGCCGCCGGCGGCGGCGGCGCGATACCAGCGCAACGCCTTCGCATAGTCGCGGGCGACGCCGCGCCCGCCCTCGTAGATGTCGGCGATGCCGGCCTGCGCATCGGCGTTGCCCTGCGTGGCGGCGGCCACATAGAGCCGCAGGGCCTCGCCATAGTCCTGCTTCACCCCCTGCCCGTTGTAGTACAGGTTGCCCAGGTTGTTCTCGCCCCAGTCGTAGTCCTGGTCGGCGGCCTGGCGGTACCAGGCGGCGGCGGCGGCATAATCCTGCCCCACGCCGCGCCCGCTTTCGTAGAGCAGGCCGAGATGATTCTCCGCCTCGGCATCGCCGCCGTCGGCCGCGCTGCGATACCACAGCAGGGCCTTGTCGTAGCTCTGCGACACACCCACGCCCGCCTCGTAGAGGTAGCCGAGATCGCCCTCCGCCTCCGTATTGCCCAGCTCGACCGCCGCCCGCAGGAGCTGCACCGCCCGCGCGAGATCCTTGGGGACGCCGACGCCGTCGCGATAGAGGCGGGCCAGGCGCGTTTCCGCCCAGTCGTCGTCCTGATCGGCGGCGGCGTGGTACCATTTGGCCGCCTCGGCGTCGTCGACGGTGACGCCGAGGCCCTGCTCGTAGAAGCGGCCGATCTCGCCCTCGGCATAGGCGTCATCCTGCGCCGCCGACTTGCGATACCATTCGAGCGCCGCGGCGTAGTCCTGCCGCACGCCCTCGCCGCGGCTGTAGAGAAACGCCACCCACGACATGCCCGTGACGTCGCCATGGCCGGCGAGCGCCTCGAACTGGCGGAAGGCCTCGGCCTGGTGGCCGCGCCGATAGGCGCCCTCGGCCGCCACCAGGTCTGGCCGCGACGGATCGATCGTCAATTCGGCGGCGGCATTGCCGACGACGCCGATGACAAGCATCGCCGCCAGCACCGCCCTGTCTGTCACCAGTCGCATCATCGCCCGCAACTGCCGTGTCGAGCACGGTTCTTAACCGCCCGGAGGCGGCATTCTAGCACGGTCGAGGGCGGCAGTGGCAGCCCTGGCGGCGACAGTTACTTGGCGTGATAGCGCGCCAGGCCGAACAGCATGTCGACGGTCTGGCCGTCGCTCGACAGCGGCAGCAGCAGCACGTCATAGTTGACATATTCGCGCCGGCGCCAATGGAGCGTCTCGTGGCGCACAGAGAGGCGCCCCTGCACGGTATCCTCATAGTGGCGCGCCATGGCGGTGGCGGCCGCCCCGGGGACGAACTCGTCGAGAAACCTGTTGGTCATCTCGCCTTCCAGCTCGGTGATGCGCGTGCCGACCAGACGAAAGCGGAAGCGTTGCGGGTCGCCCGGCACGACATCGATGAGGAAGATGTTGGCCAGGAGCTGCGGGATATCCAGTGGATCGATGTCGGCGCGCGCCGCCATCGCCTTGCCGGCGCCCTTGCGCAGCCAGTACTCGTAGAACTCCAGGAAGCCCGCATTCTCCGGCCTGTGCAGGAATTCGCGCAGTTCCGGCGTGGCTTCGACGGGCTTCATGACATCACGGTCGGCGTGACGTTCTCTCGTGGCATCGATCGGCGGTCCAGCGTTCGAAGCCTGTCACGATTCGGTGCCGGTAGCCAGCGCCCGCCCGGCCTTTGCCATGCATGAGCCGATCCGCTAGGAGAAGGCGGCCAACGAACGGGGGACGCATGTCCGCGCGAACGCAGGGCCGCACCGGCGGCCAGCTCCTGGTCGACGCCCTCAAGGTCCACGGCGTCGACCTCGCCTTTTGCGTGCCCGGCGAAAGCTATCTGGCCGTGCTCGATGCGCTCTATGACGCGCGCAATTCGATCCGCCTCATCACCTGCCGGCAGGAGGGCGGCGCCGCCAACATGGCCGAGGCCTATGGTAAGCTCACGGGCAAGCCCGGCATCTGCTTCGTCACCCGCGGCCCCGGCGCCACCAACGCCTCCATCGGCGTGCACACGGCCTTCCAGGACTCGACGCCGATGATCCTGTTCGTCGGCCAGGTGGCGCGCGACCAGGCCGAGCGCGAGGCCTTCCAGGAGGTCGACTACCGCCGCATGTTCGCCCCGCTCGCCAAATGGGCGGCGCAGATCGACGATCCCGCGCGCGTGCCGGAACTGGTGAGCCAGGCCTTCCACCGCGCCGTCGCCGGCCGCCCCGGGCCGGTGGTGATCGCGCTGCCGGAGGACATGCTGACCGCCACCGCCGCGGTCGCGGACACCGGCCCCTACAAGACCGTGCGGCCCCATCCAGGGCCGGCCGACCTGCAGGCCATGCGCACCCTGCTGGCCAAGGCCGAGCGGCCCTTTGTCTTGATCGGCGGCGGCGGCTGGGACGCGGCAGCGGTGCAAGACATCACGGCTTTTGCCGAGGCCAACGACCTGCCGGTCGGCGTCTCCTTCCGCTGCCAGGACCTGATCGACAACGCGCACAAGAATTATGCCGGCCATGTCGGCATCGGCCCCCATCCGGCGCTGGCGGCGCAGGTCAAGGAGGCCGACGTGCTGCTGGTCGTCGGCGCCCGCCTGGGCGAGATGACCACCGGCGGCTACACGCTGCTCGAGGTGCCCGTGCCCAAGCAGACGCTCATCCACGTCCATGCCGGCGCCGAGGAGCTGGGCCGCGTCTATCAGCCGGCGCTGGCGATCAATGCCGGCATGGCGCCGTTCGCTGCCGCCGCGCGCGCGCTGACGCCGGTCGATCCGTCGCGCTGGGCGGCCCGCACCGCGCAGGCGCACAAGGACTACCTCGCCACGCTCGAGCATGAGGGCCACGCCGGCCCGGTGCAGATGCCCGTGGTGATGAAATTCCTGCGCGAGCGCCTGCCGCCCGACGCCATCCTCAGCAACGGCGCGGGCAATTACACGACCTGGCTGCATCGCTTCTATCAGTATCGCCGCTTCCGCACGCAACTGGCGCCCACCAGCGGCGCCATGGGCTACGGCCTGCCGGCTGCGGTGGCGGCGAAGGCCGTGCATCCCGAGCGCACGGTGGTGTGCTTCGCCGGCGACGGCTGCTTCCTGATGAACGGCCAGGAGCTGGCGACCGCCGTGCAATACGGCCTCGCCATCATCGTCATCGTCGTCAACAACGGCATGTACGGCACCATCCGCATGCATCAGGAGCGCGAATATCCGACCCGCGTCCACGGCACCGATCTCGCGAACCCGGATTTCGCCGCCCTCGCCCGCGCCTACGGCGCCTTCGGCGAGAAGGTGGAGACGACGGCCGACTTCGCCCCCGCTTTCGAGCGCGCGGTGGCGGCGGGCAAGCCAGCGCTGCTGGAGCTGCGCCTCGATCCCGAGGCGATCACGCCGCGGCTGGGATTGAGTCAGATTCGCGAGAATGCGCTGAAGGCAGGACGCGGATGACTCGGCAACCGCAGGCGGGTGGGCGATAACGCCGCCAAGACTCCCCGGCGAACGCCGATTCCTACCGACCGTCGCTCCTACCGGAAGAACACCACGGCGGCAACCAGCGTGGCGAGGCCAAGGGCGGCGCCGAATCGGCCGATGCGTTTGATCCGGCGGTCCGGAAGCAGCGGCGCCAGGCCGGGCGCGTCGGTTGCAAGCGGCTGCAGGATCCGGTCAAGCGCCGCCAGCGTCGGTACCAGAGTCGCGAAGTCGACGGCGGGCACCGCTTCCGTTTGTGCGGGCGCCGCTGGCGGCGGCGGCGGCGTGCGCGCTTTGACCGCGAATTTCGTCTTCGACGCCTTCGCCGCGCGCGGCTTCACGCCCAAGAGGCGCGCATGCTCGCCTTCATCGAGCCACCAGGTCGGCCGCTGCTCCGCCCGTCCGATATCGGCGGCGGGATCGTGGAGCGAAATCGGCCCGAACGCGGGCGTGGATTGGGATCGGTCGGATGACGGTGGCAACATGGCCGGGATTATCGGCGATGTTGGTTTACGGATTGTTAACTACACGGAGGCGGGCGGCCTTCACTCCGGCCCGGCGACGTCCTCCGGACGCTGCCATCGATCCCTGAGGCGAAAGACGGCGGCGGGTGATATCCCGCCGCCGTCGCGTGTGCAGCGGAGAAATTCGAATCGGCCGCCGTCAGTCCTCTTCTTCGCCGTCTTCTTCGCCGTCGATCGCTCCGAGTTCGACGACGACCTCCGTCGGCTCGGGCGGATGCGGAGCCAGTGTCGTCCGCCGTTCGTCGGTCCAGTTGGCCAGCTTCACCACACTTCCCAAATGGTCGTCCTCCGGCGACGGCTCGACAATGCTAAGACCCTCGGAGTCCAGAAAGAACGTGTGGCTGCCGAACACGGTCTCGAGCTGGGGCGTAGCGGCATGGTCCTCGGGGACCGCCTGGCATTCGATGCGCTCTTCGACACGCTCTACTTGAGGGGGAGCTAACTTCATGATGCACCTCCGTCTGGTGGAAACATGCCAAGGGCAACCTCAAAACACAAAAACCCGCACGAGCGGAATGCTCGCTGCGGGGCCTGCCACCCGATGGTGGTCCGATTTCGCGGCCACTGAGCTGCCTTGACGACCGCCATATGGGACTACCGTTCCCGCGATCAACCCCATCCGCGCAATTGCACGGCATTGACACCGTCGGATCCCAGTATGCAATTCGCCTCCGCCGGGACGCCGACGCAATCCCGTCAGTCTCCCGCCGCGCAGTCCTCCGCCCAAAACTCGTTGGCGAAGCGCGCCTGTGGATCGTAGCGGTTGGCCCCGCGCCGCTCGTCCTCGATGCGGCGCAGCTCGACGCGGCGGATCTTGCCGGAGATCGTCTTCGGCAGCTCCGCGAACTCGAGGCGGCGCACGCGCTTGAACGGCGCCAGGTGCTCGCGCACATGGGCGAAGATAGCAGCCGCCGTCTCGCGCGTCGGCGGCGCGCCGCCGGCCAGCACAATGAAGGCCTTCGGCACGGCGGCCCGCAGGGGATCGGGACTCGGCACGACCGCCGCCTCGGCCACCGCCGCATGTTCGATCAGCACGCTCTCCAGCTCGAACGGACTGATGCGGTAGTCCGAGGCCTTGAAGACGTCGTCGGCGCGGCCGACGAAGGTGAGATAGCCGTCGCCATCGCGCCGCGCCACGTCGCCGGTGCGGTAGTAGCCGCCGGCCATCGCCGCGTCGGTGCGCTCGGCATCGTCCTCATAGCCGGGCATCAGCCCGAGCGGCCGCGGCGCCAGCGCCAGGCACAGCTCACCCTCCTCGCATTCGCGTCCCGCGACATCGAGCAGCGCGACGCGATAGCCGGGGAGCGGCCGCCCCATGGCGCCGGGCTTCACCGGCTGCCCCGGCGCGTTGGCGACCTGCGCCGTCGTCTCGGTCTGGCCGTAGCCGTCGCGGATGGTGAGGCCCCAGGCCGCGCGCACCGTGTCGATGACCTCCGGATTGAGCGGCTCGCCGGCGCCGACCAGGTTGCGCAGCGCCGGCTTCCACGCCCGCAGGTCCTCCTGCACGAGCATGCGCCACACCGTCGGCGGCGCGCACAGCGACGTGACGCCCGCACGCACGACGGCGTCCAGCACGGCCTTGGCGTTGAAGCGCTTGAAGCCGTAGACGAAGACGGTGGCGCCGGCGTTCCAGGGCGCGAAGAAGCAGCTCCAGGCATGCTTGGCCCAACCGGGCGAGCTGATGTTGAGATGGATGTCGTCCGGCCCCAGCCCGAGCCAGTACATGGTGGAGAGATGGCCGATGGGATAGCTCGCATGGGTGTGCAGCACGAGCTTCGCCTTGGCCGTGGTCCCCGAGGTGAAGTAGAGCAGCAGCGGGTCGGCAGCAGCGGTGACGCCGTCGGGATTGAACTCCGCCGCGGCCGTCTCGGCTCCCCGGTAGTTCGTCCAGCCCGGTGTATCGGCGCCGACGACGATGCGGGTGAAGCTGCCCGGCAGGTCAGCAAACTTGGCCGTTTCCTCGGTCGCGGCGATCACCTGGGTCACGCGCCCGCGCGTGAGGCGATCCAGCAGGTCGTCGCGATTGAGCAGCGTGGTCGAGGGGATGAGGACGGCCCCGAGCTTCAGGGCGGCAAGCATCACCTCCCACAGCGGCGGCACATTGCCGAGCATGAGCAGGATGCGGTCGCCGCGCTTGACGCCGAGCGCGCGCAGGAAGTTGGCGGCGCGGTTGGCGCGCATTCGCATCTCCGCGAACGACGCCTTGAATTCCGTGCCGTCCTCGTTGACGATCCACAGCGCCGGCCGCGTGTTGCCTTCGGCCAGGCGGTCGAAATAGTCGAGCGCCCAGTTGAAGTGAGCCGCCTTTGGCCAGCGGAAATCGCGGCAGGCGGCGTCATAGTCCTCGCGATGCCGCAGCAGGAAATCGCGCGCGGCGACGAACTCCTCGGCGGCGCTCGCTTGTTTTTCTGCCATTCCGATCCCCCCGGACACGCGAAGACTTGAGGCGCCGGCCAGACCCATCGGCGCTCCGGTGACCAGCGTTGCACCAATGACCATGACCGGCAAGCGCGCCGCGCGTGACTCGTCAGTCCCCAGCCGGACGACCGACCGCCTCCGGCGTCCAGCTGCGCTGTCGTCGCGCCAGCCGGTTCTCCGTTGTCTCGCCCTCAAAATCCCTGGGCGCCTCGACGAACTGCGACCGATCCACGTCATCGAAGGTATTCACGTTGACCACGGCATACCGAGTCCCCTCGATCACGCATGTCGCCACCGGCATCACGCCGCAGGTCAGACAGACGTGAAAATCCGCTGTCTTCGTTCCGAACCGATAGCGCGTCGCGCGGGAGTCGTCGGCGATCCGCAGAGAGAAGCGGCCAGCCGGATGCGAGGTCCAGATGGCTCTGTGCTTTGTACATAAGGCGCAGCCGCAGGCACGAACCGGGATCGTCGGCCCCGATTCGGGCCAGTCGAACGCAAGGCTGATGTTTCTACAATGACAGCTACCGTGAATCCGGCGATAGGAGACTGAGTCGTGCATATCGGTCGCCCTCGGCTGATGATCGGCGAGCTCTTCGCCAAGACCAGATAGCACACTGCGATCCGGCCGCGTAAGCGCCTCTCGGCTCACCCTCCTGCCACGGCCGGTCGTGGCGCCATTTGCGGAAGTCTCGATCGGTGGCGACCATCTCCTCCACAAATGGGAGGACAGTCGCGTCTGGCGTTGCACCAATCGGCAAGGCTCGGCAAGCTCGGCGCTTGCCGCCCGTCGGGGATGCAACGATCAAGGAAGACCGAGGCCGTGGACTACAACCAAGCCGGTATGGGGCGTCTCTATGACCTCGCAAGGAGCTACCGGCCGGAGGTCATGGCGAGTTGGTTGCGCCCTATCGGTGCCTGCGTTCCGGCGGCGCGCGACATACTCGACCTCGGCTGCGGCACCGGACGCTTTACTCAGGCATTGGCAACCTTGTATGGAGCGCACGTCACGGGTATTGACCCGTCCGCTTCGATGCTAGCGCAGGCGGCAGACAAGCTTACGTCGCCCGACGTGCGCCTCATCTGCGCCGCTGCGGAGGCCATCCCCACGCCCGATGCATGCTTTGATCTCATCTTCTCATCCATGGTGTTTCACCACTTGGTCGACCGCGAAGTCGCGGCGCTCGAATGCCGTCGCGTGCTGAGGCCCGGCGGGTCCGTCGTGATCCGCAATGCGACGCGAGAGACCAATCGGCATTCTCCCTACGCACGATTCTTCCACGGCTTTGTCGCCGTGGTCGACGCAAAACTCCCCGCGCAGAGCGACATCGCCGACGTGTTCGCGCGTACAGGATTTGTGCTTCATGCGCATGTTCCGGTCTGGCACGCCATGGCACAACGCTGGGAGGATTTGGCCGATAAGGCTTCTCTGCGGGCCGACTCGTTGCTTGCCGAGATTCAGGACTCCGCATTCGCAGAGGGTCTCAGAGCGATGCGCGCACACGCCGCACACGCAGATCCAGCGGAACCTATCGGAGTTGAAATCGACCTCTTTGTCTTTCAACTGCAGCGGTGAAGGTAGCGATGCCCCAACACTTCGTATGTCTCACCTTCGATCTCGACAACACCTCCGGCATGATCGCGCGCGGGCTGACGACGCCGACCATGATCTCGCGCGGGGATTTCGGCATGGTCGCGACCGAGCGGCTGCTGGAACTGCTGCGTGCGCACGACATCGCCAGCACCTGGTTCGTCCCGGGCCACACCATCGAGGCCTATCCCACCTCCTGCGCCGCGGTCGTCGCGGCCGGTCACGAGATCGGGCATCACGGCTGGACGCATCGCGTGCCGGCCAGCCTCAGCCGCGAGGAGGAGGAGCGCGAGCTCGTGCGCGGCAACGAGGCCATCCACAAGCTCACGGGAAGCAAAGCCCGCGGCTACCGCTCACCGGCCTGGGACCTGAGCCCGCATTCTCTCGATCTTCTGCTGGCGCACGGCTTCGTCTACGACAGCAGCCTCATGGGCCACGACTATCTGCCCTATCAGGCCCGCGCCAACGACGTCGTCGAGCTGGAGGCGCCGATCCGCTACGGCGCAGATACGAAGCTGGTCGAAATGCCCATCAGCTGGTCGCTCGACGACTTCCCGGCCTTCGAATACATGCGCTACCAGAACCTCATCCAGCCCGGCCTCATGAATGCCGGCCTGGTGCTGGAGAACTGGTTCGACGATTTCGCCTACATGCGCGACCACTATGACTGGGGCGTGCTCACCTACACCTTCCACCCCCACGTCATCGGCCGCGGCCACCGCCTGATCATGCTGGAGAAGCTGATCCGCCGGCTGCGCGAAGGCGGCGCGCGCTTCGTCACCATGGAGCAGGCGGTGGCGAAATATCGCGGCAAGTTTCCCGGCGGGCGCAGCGAGCGCGGAAACTGAGGCTACTCCTTGACCGCGCCGGTCAGCGAGGAGACGTAGTGCTCGACGAAGAACGAGTAGAAGATCGCGACCGGCAGCGAGCCCAGCAGCGCCCCCGCCATCAGCGAGCCCCAGTGATAGACGTCGCCCTCGACCAGCTCGGTGAGCACGCCGACCGGCACCGTCTTCTGCTCGGTCGACGAGATGAAGGCGAGCGCATAGATGAACTCGTTCCAGGACAGCGTGAAGGC
>Ga0137403_10001868_pt1 | contig 26213 bp, 25 predicted proteins | sample CZOMad2_1_16fung_FD_122057 | JGI IMG/M metagenome (GOLD analysis project Ga0137403, IMG submission 122057) | Vadose zone soil fungal communities from Angelo Coast Range Reserve, California, USA - CZOMad2_1_16fungal (Hybrid Assembly) | ecosystem: Environmental > Terrestrial > Soil > Vadose zone... | reverse complement strand
CCTCCCATCTGGCTACCAATCTGTTTTGGGCTGGTGGTCAACTGTGCTGCACAGCTGGGAGACTTGACCGAATCGATGTTCAAGCGTGCTGCAGATGTGAAGGACTCTGGGACGTTGCTGCCGGGTCACGGAGGAATGCTAGACCGTACAGATGCCCTGCTCTTCGCGGCGCCAATAGGAATGCTAGTATTTCTTATCACCGAAAGCCTTTTTCACGCAGCTCCCATGATTCGGATTCAAATAATCAAATGACCCGCATTGCCATCCTCGGCTCCACTGGCTCGATCGGGCGTTCCACGCTCAAGATCGTTGAAGCCTATCCTGAGCGATTTAGCATCGTCACGCTCGCGGCGGGAAATAATCTTGATCTTGCATTCGAGGATGCCAAGCGTTGGAAGCCCAAGATCATCTCCATGGCGACCGCGGAAGGCGCGGAGCAGCTCCGCAAAAAACTGAAAGTCGCGGGACTGGAAAAGATTGAAGTCTCAGAAGGCACTGCGGGCACGGTGAAAGTCGCGACTCATCCGGAAGTTGATTTCGTCGTCAGCGCGATCGTCGGTGTCGCGGGACTCGAAGCCACCTACGAAGCGGTAAAGGCCGGCAAAAATATTGGACTCGCAAATAAGGAATGCCTGGTCGCGGCCGGAGAGTTGATCACAGCCGAGGCGCGCAAGCACAACAAGCCGCTTCTCCCGATCGACAGCGAGCACAACGCGGTGCATCAGTGCATGCGCGGCGGAAAGATCGACGAGGTCAGCAAAGTCTGGCTCACTGCCAGCGGCGGGCCGTTCCTGAACACCCCGAAGAAAGATTTCGAGAACATCACCGTCGAGCAGGCGCTGAATCATCCCACGTGGAAGATGGGGCGGCGCATCACCATCGACTCAGCCACGCTGATGAACAAAGGATTCGAGGTCATCGAGGCCTGCCGGCTGTTCAATCTGCCGCCCCGCCAGGTCGAGGTGATCGTGCATCCCCAGTCCACCATTCACTCCATGGTCGAGTTCAACGATGGCAGCATCCTGGCGCAGCTTTCGGTCACCGACATGCGGCTGCCTATCCTCTACGCGCTCACTTATCCTGAGCGCATCGAGAGCGACCTCAAGTTCAACGTACTTGACCTGAAAAGATTGGACTTCGCCGCACCGGATCTCAACAAGTTCCCTTGCCTGCGCCTTGCTTACGAAGCTGGCGCCCTGGGCGGAGCCAAGACCATCGCCCTAAACGCTGCTGACGAAGTCGCGGTCGCAGCGTTTCTCGAAGGGTCGATAGCCTTCAACGACATACCGCGCACGATTGAAGGGACGCTTCGTGAAACTCCGGACCGCCATCCTGAATCTATTAAACAGGTGCTAGAAGTGGATGCCGAGTCGCGCCGGATCGCGACTCGACTGGCCGGACGCCCTTCCCACGCCAAAGTGGCTGGGTAGAGGCTCTGCCAAAAAGTAACCTTCTCCCCGGCAAGAAATCCGGTTAAAATCGTTCTCTTACAGGTAATCAGCCTTCCTATGGAATTTCTAGTCAATGCTTTGACCGTTGGCCTGGTGCTCGGTCTGCTCGTCTTCATACATGAATTTGGTCACTATGCCGCCGCCAAGCTGTGCGGCGTTCGCGTAGAAGTCTTCTCCATCGGCTTTGGAAAACGCCTGCTCGGATTCAAGCGCGGTGAAACCGATTACCGCTTAAGTGTGCTTCCGCTGGGCGGATACGTAAAGATGTCGGGCGAGAACCCGTTCGAAGCCTCGACCGGTGATCCGGGCGAATTCATGTCGCATCCACGCTGGCAGCGCTTCATTATCGCCATCGCCGGTCCGTTCATGAACGTGTTGCTTGCCGTCGCTGTGATGACCGGCATCAACATGGTGCATTTCGAGCATCCGGACTTTGAAGACCAGCCCGCCGTTCTGGGGTGGATCCAGGACAATTCTCCGGCTGATAAAGCCGGCCTCCAAGTCGGCGACAAGATCGTTAAGTTCGAAGGCATCCAGAACCCAAGCTGGCAGCAGATCGAACCGCGCGAGGCGATGAGCGCTAATCAGCCGCTGCATCTGCAGGTCCAGCGCGGCATGAGGCTGTTCGATCAGGTTGTTGTACCGGTGCCGGTCGATAAGGACCAGCGCGGACAGGCAGGCTGGGAGCCTTCCTACGCTAACACCCTTTCCACGGTTGAGCCCGGGCTACCCGCGGCGAACGCGGGGCTTCAGGTAGGCGATGAGATCAAATCTCTCGACGATGTGATCGTCCGCTCGAACAGTGCTGTCATCGCATTCCTGCAAAACAATAAAGAGAAACCGGTGAGAGTCACCTACATCCGCGGTGGCAAAGAGTTGACCACCACGGTGACTCCGATCCTTGCTCAGGCGGGCAACGAGAAAAAATACCGCATGGGCGTGAGTCTGCAACCGCCCGTGCATTACGACAGATTGCCCTTCGGGCAGGCCCTGGTTTCCTCGTTGAAGTGGAACCGCGAGAATTCTCTGCTGATCTTTGAGATGTTGAAGAAGATGGTGCAGCAGAAGGTCTCGATCCGCCAGATGTCCAGCCCGATAGGCATGGCGCCCGTGCTTGGCGACCAGGTCAGGCGCGGAAGCTGGTTCTCGCTTCTCTTCCTGACTGCGCTGATCAGCTTGAATCTGGGTATCTTCAATCTGCTGCCGATCCCTATTCTCGACGGCGGACTCATCCTGTTGCTCTTCATTGAGGGGACGATCCGGCGCGACATCAAGCGCGAGATCAAGGAGCGCATCTATCAGGTAGCGTTCGTCTTCATCGTCCTGTTTGCGGTCGTAGTCATCTTCAACGATGTTGCGAAATCATCCATAGGACGCACCCTGCATCTGAGCTCTCTGCACCGCGTTCTGCACGTTGGTTAATGGCTTGGGGGCCGGTCCGGCCCCCGGCTTTCCCATGCTAAACTGAATATTCACCATGGCCAGTATCCAACGCAGGAAGGCTGTAACCGTCACCATTGGCGGCGTCCGGGTCGGCAGCGATGCACCAGTAGTGGTGCAATCGATGACCAATACCGACACCGCCGACGTGTCTTCGACGGTGCAGCAGGTCGCTGCCCTGGCCCGTGCCGGCTCTGAGCTTGTCCGTGTGACGGTGAACAACGATGCCGCCGCCAAGGGCGTTCCCCATATCGTGGAACAACTCGACAAGCAGGGCGTGAACGTCCCCATCATTGGTGACTTCCATTACAACGGCCACCTTCTCCTGAAGAAATATCCTGATTGCGCGAAAGCACTCGCCAAGTACCGCATCAATCCCGGCAACGTCAGCATTGGAAAAAAAGACGACGACAATTTCAAGACGATGGTCGAAGTCGCGGTAGAGAACCAGAAGCCGGTGCGTATCGGCGTGAATTGGGGATCGCTCGACCAGCAACTGTTGACCCGCATGATGGATGAGAACACGCGCCGTCCTGAAGCTGAGCAGCGCGAGGCCCGCGACATCACCATGGACGCGATGGTGGTCAGCGCGCTGCGCTCCGCAGAGATCGCCGAAAAAGTCGGCTTGCGTCGCGACCAGATCATTCTGAGTGCGAAAGTCAGCGGCGTGCAGGATTTAGTTGATGTCTATCGCGATCTGGCATCGCGATGCGATTACGCTCTGCACTTGGGTTTGACGGAAGCCGGCATGGGTGCAAAGGGCATCGTCGCTTCGGCAGCGGGAATCGGTGTGCTGCTGCAATCCGGCATCGGCGACACTATCCGCGTCTCGCTCACGCCTGCCCCTGGCGGCGATCGCACTGAAGAAGTCACGGTCGCGCAGCAGATCCTGCAATCGCTGGGAATCCGCAGCTTCACCCCGCAAGTCACGGCATGCCCGGGATGCGGACGCACCACGTCGACTTTCTTTCAGGAGATGGCGCAGCAGATCCAAACCTATCTGCGCGAGCAGATGCCGGTGTGGAAGCAGAGCCATGTTGGTGTGGAAGAGATGAAAGTGGCGGTGATGGGGTGCGTAGTCAACGGGCCCGGTGAATCCAAGCACGCAAACCTGGGAATCTCGCTACCGGGAACGTTTGAGGAGCCCAAAGCGCCGGTCTATGTGGACGGCCGCCTGGTGGTCACGCTGAAGGGCGACAACATCGTGCCCGAGTTCATAACCATGCTGAACGAGTACGTGGAATCGCATTACTCGACTTCTTCACGCAACGCCTCCAAGGCCGCTGCGGCGCATCCCCTGCCTGTACTGAACTAGCTTTCCTGCATCCTGCTCGCCGCGCGCGCGGTCATTTCCAATCACTTCGCAAGATGATTGCGGTCGATCCAGTCGGGGCCGGATCGAGCATTAAACGTGCAACAGAGTCAGTGTGACGAACAGCCAGGCGCCGAAGCCGACGACCAGAGTAGTCACGCGGAAGAACACGCTATCGACCAAATCGTTGTATTTCGCGTCCATGATCCTTACCTCCTGCATCCATAGACGGACTGTAACCGTCTTGGTTAGGAGATACGGTGAAGATTTCGGAAAAGTTCCGTGAATTAATTTTCGATGAACGCGGTTGACAAAATCAGCGGTACATCGTCACCAAAACCCAGAACGCGGCGTAGCTGGTAGATGGGTTGGGAGCGAAGCACGCGCCAATGCAGATGCGGCTCGCAGGCTCGCGGCTGGCATTCAGCAGCGACTCTGGGAGTTTGGATGGATCGGTAAGCGTGAACGCCATCACGCGCGAGGCACCCGGCGAGATGTTGAGCACGTCGCGCGCGTGCACTTGGCGCTGCTTCCCTTCGCAGGCCAGCTTGCGCAGATCTTGCGACTTGGTCGCGGTGACTTCCGGCAATCCGTGCGAGACGCGCAGCCGGTTGAAGTCGGCGATGACCTCGTCCTCGACCTCTTCGGCTGTACGGGTTGAAATGGAATGAGCAAAGTCCTGCACCACAAAGAACTGGTTCCCATTTTTCGCGACGCCGATGCCGAGGCTGTTGTACTTGGGATTGAGCAAGTTCTGACGGTGCGGCGGAGAGTTCATCAGCACTTGATGGACCCCGTCCGCTGATTCCGCATCAGCCACGTTCTCGGCAACGGAGTCGAACCGAAGACCTGTTGCTGCCATCCGCTCGCGTAAAGCCGGTTCACCGCTGAACTGGTGCGAGAGCGCCTGCTTCTCTGCCATGAGCTTGGCATGCGCGCGCGCCGCCTGCGCCGCCTGCTCGTTCCACTTCAAAGGCTCGATGCCGGCATCCTGGCGCGCCTTGTTGGCGAACTGGAAGATCTGCTGCTCGGCCCGGCGTAGATCAGTATCCGTTGCGACCACAGCCAAATTGAAGAAACCGAGGGTGGCGACGAGCAAAAAACGAGTGATTGCATTCATTGTCGATTAGAGGTACCCAGCATTGGATGCAATAAGAACCCACACAAGCTGGCGCTTGTGTGGGGCATCCCACCTTGATTTATCCCGCTGCACGCTTTGATTTGATCTCGCTCAGCAGACGCTCGATCTCGTCTTCCTTCTCAAGCTGCGCAAAGCGGTCGTCGATGTCGTCGACCACCATTTCCATCTTGGCCTGCCCCACCGCTTCCCCGTGGGCGACCTTCTGCTTCATACGCTCAAAGCCGCGGACCTTGCTTCGGTCGCCGACAGCGATCTGCGCATCGGCAGCCTTGCCCACCGCCCGCGAACGCCGATGCTGCGCGATCAGAAGGTCGCTCTTCGACTGAGCCTCGGCGAGCTTCTTATCCAGCTTATGCAGTGCCGCCTTTAGATTCTCGACTTGTGTCTTCTGATCGGTGACCTGCTGGCCGAAAGCCTCGTCCATCTGCTGATAACTCTTGTGACGCTCAAGCGCAGCGCGCGCCAGATCGTCCTGCTTCTTGTCGACGGCGAGTTCGGCTTTGCGCATCCACTCGGCCGACTTCTCTTCGTTCTCCTTGCGGCGCTTTTCCAACAGGTGCTGGTCGGCGATGGCGATGGCCACCTGCGTCTTCACCTGCAGAAGCTGGTTCTCCATATCGAGGGTGACTTGCTTCAGCATCTTCTCCGGGTCTTCCGCCTTATCGACCAGGTCGTTCAGATTCGCCCGGACCAACGTTGCGACTCGCTCTAACAGTGCCATGATGTACCCCTTTCACTTCTACTGCATGAAACTTCCTGGCCGGCAGCCTCCGTCATTCAGAAGCTGCCGGATTAATACTTACTTCCCTGCGCCGGCCGACTTCCCCGTGGGCGGAGCATCGGGCTTGGGCCCGTTGTCGCCTATCTGACGCACCTTGCCGAGCAGCTCATTCATTTTCATGCCGCTCAGCGCCTCGAAGAGTGCCGGCACCTGCGCGGCCATCTGCGCCATGTCACCGGTGATCTTGTGCATGCCGGCAGAGTCGCCGTTGCCGGTGGAAACGATGGTGATCTTGTCCACCTGCGAGAGCGGTGATGCCATAGCGCGCACGATCTCCGGCAGCCCGGTGATCAGCTTGTCGACGACCGCAGCCTGGTTGTACTCCTGATAGGCCTCGGCCTTGACGTTCATCGCCTTGGCTTCTGCTTCACCTTTCTTGAAGATGATCTCCGCTTCGGCTTCGCCCTGCGCGCGGATTGCGCTGGCGCGGCCTTCGGCTTCAGCAATCTGACGTTGCTTGTCAGCCTCGGCCAGATTCAAGATGCGCTGCTTCTCGATCTCTGCGCCCTTGAGTACGGTGGCGATCAGCTCTTTCTCATGCCGCAAGATCTCGGCCTCCTGCACCTTGATCTGCTGTTCTTTCTCGATCTGCTGCACCTTCACCGCTTCCGCCGTCACTTGCTGCTGCATGACGTTGGTCTGGATCTCGTACGCCTTGTCGGCTTGCGCCTGTTGCCGCTTGGTGACTTCGAGATAGTTCGCCTTCTTGACCTCAAGATCGCGCGTGGCTTCGGCCTGCTTGGCTTGCGAAAGCGTCTCCGCCAGAACACGCTCCTGGTCGGCTTGCGCCTTGGCGATGGCCGCTTCCCGCTGTGCCTGCGCGCGCTTGATGGCAGTATCGCGCTCGGCTTCGGCGGTAGCCACGTCGGCGTCACGCTTGATGCGCGCCACGTCCGGTCGTCCCATGTTGGCGATGTACTCGTTCTTGTCGCGAACCTCTTTGATGGTGAAGGAGACGACCTCGAGGCCCATCTTGTTCATGTCGTCTGCGCAGGTAGAGCGCATCCGGTCGGCGACCATCTCCGGCTCCTTCACGATCTGCTCGACCGTGAGCTGCCCGATGATGCCGCGCAGATGACCTTCCATCACCAGCCGAATCAATCCCTGCCGCTCTTCTTCCGACTTCGACAGGAACTGCTCGGCAGCGGTGCGGATGGAGACATCGTCAGACTTCACCTTGATCTGCGCCACCGCTTCCACCGTGACCGCCACACCTTGATTGGTGTAGAGGTCCTGCTGCGGCGCCACGTCGAACGACATCAACTCCAACGACAAAGTTCGGTAAGCCTCGACCACGGGAATGATCACAGTGCCGCGCCCGATGATGGTGCGGTTGCCGCGAAAGCCGTACACGATCAACGCTTCATTCGGTCCCGCTTTGCGGAACCACGAGGCGATCATCATCATTCCGACGAGAACGACTGCGATGATGCCGCCAATCACTAAGTAGCTCATGCTGAGTTCCATAACTCCTCCTCGATCCTGCTGAACCCGTTACTTCTCCCCGACGGCGACTCCGTGCTCGTCGGCAAACTCTTCCCACACTCGTACGAAAGCGATCCCCTTCTCGTAACGCGTGACCACTACTTCCGCACCCTTAGCGATCGCTGACCCGTTATCGCTACGCACGCCGCAGACGCGCCTTGTGCCGGCCTGCAGGTACACCATCTCTCCCGTTCCACCTTCGCGGACGGTGATGACCACGTTTCCCACCACGCCGACCATTTCGAAGTCATGCGGGTCCAGCGGCTTCTCGTGCTTCATCAGCAAGCGCATGAAGCGATAAACCATCCATGATCCAGTCAGGCCTCCCGCTACAGACAGCAACACGATGAAGAAGCTCGCTAAGTAATGTCTCTGCGTCAGCAGATAGCCGATCCCACCGAACCAGCAGACGAACACCATCAGAGTGGCCATGTTGAAGAATGGCAATTCGCCTGACGATGGCTGGTGGAGGGGCGTCCCATGTCCGCCACCAATATGAAAGTGCGGATGCCAGTGCCCGATGTGCATGTCAGGCATGTGGAACGATGCGGGCAGATGCAGGTGCAACATTCCCCCCAGCACCCCGATCACACTGAACACCAAGCCTACGAAGAAACATGCGAGGTAGAAGGTTTCCCAGTTCATGCGTTGGCTTTCCTTTCCGCAGCCTTTGTGTCCTTGTGAGCCTGGAGATCTTGCTCATAATCCGGCTTCAATACCTGCATCAGCCGGTCAAGTAGCTCCGGCGTTTCCAAAATCTCGTTCAGCAGTACCAGGCACTTGCGTGAATCCGAGTGCTTGGCCAGCGCCAGCAGCGCCTTGCATACACCGACGTCTTTCCTGAAACGCTCCGCGCCGCTTACCAGCCAAAGGTCCAATTTGTCTTCGAGCGCTCCCACGTCGGAGATGAGCTCGGTGTTGTACCCCTCGGGGTCATCAACCAAATACCCGGGATGAACTTTGAAGAACTTGGCCAACAGCATGCGCGTCGTGTTGGTCAGGTGCGGGCGCGTGCCGCTCTCGATCTGCGAGAGATACGATTGGCTAATGCTCTTCTTCATCTCCTTCTGCATAGCGCGCGCCAATTCCAGCTGCGACATCTCGCGGTCAAGCCCGCGGAGAGTGCCTTCGACTGCGCGCAGATAACGGATTTTCTCTCCTAGCTTCATAACAAATTGCAATTATTATATTACAATTTGCAATTAGGCAGTAAAGAACTATATTCACTGCGTTTTGAGGCACTTACGGACCATTTACTTAGAAGTTATAGGCCGGCTTCGATGCGGGAGCGCGGATCGAGCAGGTCGCGCAGCGCGTCGCCGATGAAGTTAAAGGACAGTACTGCTAGCATCACCGCGGCAGCGGGAATGAGGACGAGATGCGGAGAGTCGAAGAGATGCGAACGGCCGTCGTTGAGCATGGAACCCCAGCTCGCGGTGGGTGGAGGAACGCCGAGGCCCAGGAAACTCATGGTGGCTTCGGCTAGTACTGCGCCAGCCATGCCGATAGCCGCCTGCACGATTACCGGCTGAATGATGTTGGGAAGGATATGGCGGGTGAGCACGCGCCAGTCGCTGGCCCCCAGGGCGCGGGCTGCCTCTACATATTCCCTTTCGCGCGCCGCGAGCACTTGGGCGCGAATCAGGCGAGCGTAGCCCACCCATCCGCCGATGCAGAGCGCGAGGATCAGATTGAAGATGCCGGGCCCAAGGAATGCAACGAAGGCGATGGCCAGCAGAATCCCGGGGAACGATAAGAATGCGTTCATCACAACGATGTTGAAGAAGCGGTCGATGGTGCCGCCGTAGTATCCCGCGATGGAGCCGAAGATCAGTCCCAAGAATAGTGAGCCGGCTACCACGCTAACGCCAACCAGCATCGAGATGCGGGCGCCGTAGATGACGCGTGAGAAGATGTCGCGTCCAAGTTCGTCGGTGCCGAACCAATGGGCATGCGAAGCCGGTTGCAGCCGCGTCGGAAGATCGATGTGGGCGGGATCTTGCGGCGATATCCAGGGCGCCAGTAGCGCCATGGAAACAAATATTGCGATCAGCACCATCCCGGCAGTCGCCAAGGGATTTCGCCGGATCAACTGCCCTGCGGAGTTCACTGGCGGATCCTCGGGTTGGCGATGGAATACAGCAGGTCGGTGAGAAAGTTCACGGCAACGTAAGTTAGGCCGATGGCAAGGATGCAGCCTTGCACCAAAAAATAATCACGTCGAGCGATGGCCGAGATTGTCAGGCGTCCTATCCCTGGCCAGGAGAAGATGGTTTCGGTGACGATGGTTCCCGCGAGCAGTGCTCCGAATTGCAAGCCGACAACGGTCAAGACTGGCACCAGCGCGTTGCGCAATGCATGCCGGTAAATGACCACTCGCTCGGAAAGTCCCTTCGCCCGCGCGGTGCGGATGTAGTCTTGCCCTAACTCCTCGAGCATTGAGGTGCGGACCATGCGGGTGAGAATGGCCGCCAGTGCGCCGCCCAGAGCGATGGCAGGAAGCACCAAGTGTGTCGGCGTTCCCATACCTGAGACTGGCAGCAGACCCAGAGTGATGGCGAAGAACAAGATCAGGATCGGCCCCAATGCAAAATTAGGGAACGAGAGGCCGAGAAGGCTCACAAAGCTGATCAGGCGATCGTCCCAGCGGTTGCGACGCCGCGCCGAGCGCACTCCGGCGGGGACCGAGATCAGTAACGCCAAGATCAGAGCGGCCGCGGTCAAGAGCAATGTTGCCGGATAGCGCTGGCGGATCAGCTCGCCCACGTTCCGGTCGAAGCTGATGGATTTTCCCCAATCGCCTCGAAAGATCCCCTTCCAGTAATTCAAGTATTGACTGCCCAGCGGGATGTCGAGGCCATAGGCATGGCGTGCTGCTTCCAGGTCCGCGCTGGGAGCGCCTTCTCCGAGCATTGCCTGGATGGGATCTCCCGGAACCAGATGGATCAAGAGAAACACTGCCGACACCACCAGCCAGATGACCGGCAGCGTATATAAGAGGCGGATTAAGACATAACGGGCCATCAGAAATTGCTGGCTTCCGCGCGTTGTGACTTCCGCCGGTCGATCTCTTCCAGCTTCACCTGTGCCACCCGATTCCCTTCCATGGCGGTGATGGTGAAGCGATGATTCTCGTACTCGAAGCTGTCGCCCTGACGAGGGATGCGTTGCAGGCGCGACATCATAAAGCCGGCAAGAGTCTCGAAGCCTTCGTCGCGCGGAAGCGAAACGTTGTGCTGAGTTTCAAGGTCGAGAAGATTTTCCGCTGCATCGAGGAGCATGGTGCCTGAGCCGAGCCGGATGGGCGCGCTCTCGGCTTCGTCGAATTCGTCTTCGATCTCGCCGACCACCTGCTCCAGAACGTCTTCCACGGTGACCACGCCCGAGGTTGATCCAAACTCATCGACAACCACCGCGAGATGGCGGCGCCGGTTCTTGAATTCCATCAGCAAATCGGTGAGAGGCTTGGTCTCGGGCACGACCAGCACATCACGCATCAGGTTGCGGACCTGCATGTTGACGACGGCAAGTCCGCCGGCGCGGGCACGGGTCAGCTTCTGATGCATCAGGCGAGCGATGTCCTTCGAATAAAGGACGCCGATGATGTGTTCGGGACCCTGCTTGGGATCATAGACCGGGATGCGCGAATGCTGCTCTTCGACGACGCGCCCCATCGCTTCTTCCAGAGGCATGTCGGCTGGGAGCGAGAAGATGTCGGGCCGTGGCACCATGATCTCGCGTACGGTGACGTCGGCGAGTTCGAGGGCGCGATGGATCATGTCTTCCTGCACCTCGGGCAGCATGCCGACGCGGCTGCTGGCTGTGACCACCAGCTTTAGCTCCTCGGGCGAATGCACGCCGCCTTCTTTTGATTGCCGCGTTCCAAAAAGCCGCAGCACCAGACCGGCGCCTTTGCTCATGATGTACATGAAGGGACGGGCAAGAGTAAGGAACACATCCATAGGCCCGGCAACGGCCAGCGCCACCCGCTCCGCGCGGTGGAGCGCAAGCGATTTGGGGACGATCTCACCCAGGATGACGTGCATGTAGGTGATCAGAGCGAAAGCCAGGGTGGCGGCGATTCCGTGGGCATAGAAAGCGGCATGCGGCACCTTATGGAAGAACGGTTCGATCAACTGTTCGATGGCGGGCTCGCCCACCCAGCCCAGGGCCAAGCTTGCCAGGGTGACTCCCAGTTGAACACCCAATAAGACTTGATCGAAGTTGCGGTGCAGGCGCTGCACCAACCGGGCGCCCACTTTGTGGGCCTCGATCAGCTGTTGAATCCGAGTATCGCGGATGCTGACCAGCGAGAATTCCGCGGCCACGAAAAAGCCATTGGCAGCGATCAGCAAAACCACCAAAAACAGCTTCAACGCCACGTGGGAGAAATAGGGCTCGGTGACCTGAAGGAATGCGGTAGCCGCAAGCAGCAGCAACGCGGGATCCATGGGCCTTGAATTTTAACATCCTTACAGAAAGCGGCTTACTTTTGCAGGGGTGCTTTGTCTAACCCACTGCCAATGCAAGAAGTGGCAAAGTGGTCGCAGGCAGGTGCCAGTAACCGCCAACTGCGACGAATGCAGCGGGACAGGCTGAAATCGAGGGAACTTTCTTCCCCGAACCCGCGTATCCAAGTCAGGTCGTACTATCTTTTGATGTCCCGCGGAGGCGTTTGTGGCGAACGGTAACGGCAAGAGCAAAAAGAAGAAGCTCTTCATCATTGCCGCCATCGTTGCGGTGGTGGTCATCGTTCTTATCATCATGGGAGCAAGCCGCGGCGGCGCTAAGATTCCCGACGACAAGAAAGCCAAGGTCGAGCAGGGTCCCCTGGCAAAGAGTGTGGTCGCCACCGGCAAGGTTGAGCCGATCACCAAAGCAGAGATCAAGTCCAAAGCCAGCGGTATTGTGAAGCGCATCCTGGTGGACTACGGCGACGTGGTGAAATCCGGGCAAGTTCTGGTCGAGCTCGACAAAGAACAGATCCAGGCGCGTGTGAACGAGACCACGGCGCAACTCGAGGGCGCGCAAGCCAACCTGCACGCTGCAGAGGCGGAGTTGGAACGCGCCAAGGTGGATGCCGAAGGCCCTGATGTTCCCATGTTGAAGCGTGCTTACGAGCGCGCTCAGGGCATGGCGAAAGAGGGCGTTGTCTCCGTGGCCGCTTTGGACGACGCACAAAAGAATTATGAAATGGCGGTCAACAAGCAAAATATCGCCAAAGCACAATTGGTCTCTGCCAGAGCCAAGCTCGCACAAGCCAAGGCCAGCGTAGCGGAATTTGCAGCCGTGCTTGAAAACGCGCGACAGGATCTGCGCAATACGACGATCGTCTCGCCGCTCGACGGGATCATTCTTTCCCGCGATGTTGAAGTGGGTGATGCGGTCAGCTCCATCCTGGTGCTGGGCTCGTCGGCCACGCTCGTGATGACCGTGGGTGATACGCACGAGGTTTACGTCAAGGGTAAGGTAGACGAGAGCGACATCGGAAAGATCTGGGCGAACCAGCCCGCGAAAATCAAGGTGGAATCTTTCAAAGACGATAGCTTTAACGGCAAAGTCACTAAGATCTCGCCCATGGGCGCGGAGAAGGACAACGTCACCACGTTTGAAGTCCGTGTCTCGATTGAAAACCCCCAGGGCAAACTCAAAGCCGGTATGACCGCCAACGCTGAGATCATCCTTGAGGAGCACAAGGACGCGATCATCGTTCCCGAAGGCGCGATCATCTATGACAAGGATAAACATGCATCGGTCGAATTGGTCGATCCCAAGGGCAAAGACGGCAAACGCAAAGTCGACGTGAAGGTAGGGATCTCAAACGGTGCCAAGACCGAGATCGTCAGCAATAATTTGAAGAAGGATGAAGAAGTGGTCTTACAGTAGCGAGTAGCAGCTTCCAAATAACCGCGCCTTTAGTGGCGCGGCTCTCTTTCCCCACACACCTTCGGCTATCACAGCTATTCCTATTGGTCGCTTAGCCAACGCTTTGACCCATTTTTTCGCCAAGTGTTAGAATTTCTACGAGTTCCTGCGCTGTCCTGCAGGGACACCGGGCGCGGCCAAGCCTCAAATTTCACTTAATCCTGAAGTGGAAGCGCGATTCCCGTCCAGACTACTCAAACTTTCTATTGATCCTTTGGAGGGATTTGTATGCAGAATCGGCTCGCGCACCGTATGCGCCGCCTGTCACCGCTGGTTCGTCTAGCGATGACTGCTCTCGTTTTTATCGCCGTCGTCACCTTATGCGGATCGCTCGCGATGGCTCAGGCTTCGAGCCCTAACCAACCTGCCGGATCGGTCACACCGTCCGCCCCTGCCGTTGAATCGGCTACGGTCCCTGCGCACGAGGCTGCAGGGGAAGCTAATCTCCAACTGCCAGACCTCTCGTCGCAGACCTTCATGGGTGGCATCGACGGCCACAAGCTGCTGCTGTTCGGACTGATCATCTGCGTTCTTGGCCTGGTCTTCGGACTCGTCATTTACATGCAGTTGAAGAACATGCCGGTGCACCGCACCATGCGCGAAGTCTCCGAGCTGATCTACGAGACCTGTAAGACCTACCTGATCACGCAAGGAAAATTCATCGCTATCCTGTGGATCTTCATCGCGGTGGTCATCGGGCTTTATTTCGGCAAACTGGCTCCAACCCCCGGACATCCTGTCGCGCAGACCGTTTTGATCATCCTGGCATTCAGCGTGGTTGGAATCCTTGGCAGTTACGGAGTGGCATGGTTCGGTATCCGCGTGAACACCTTCGCTAACTCGCGCACCGCATTTGCCGGACTCCGCGGCAAACCGTACCCGATCTATACCATTCCACTGAAAGCCGGCATGAGCATTGGCATGCTGCTGATCTCGGTCGAGCTGCTGATCATGCTGTGCATTCTTCTGTTCGTCCCCGGCGACTACGCCGGACCGTGCTTCATCGGCTTCGCTATCGGCGAATCGCTGGGAGCAGCGGCGCTGCGTATCGCCGGCGGCATCTTCACCAAGATCGCCGACATCGGCTCCGACTTGATGAAGATCGTCTTCAAGATCAAGGAAGACGATGCCCGCAACCCCGGCGTGATCGCCGACTGCACCGGTGACAACGCAGGCGACTCGGTCGGCCCCAGCGCAGACGGCTTCGAAACCTATGGCGTCACCGGTGTGGCGCTCATCACGTTCATCCTGTTGGGGGTGAAGAGCCATCCAGTGCAGGTGCAGCTGTTGGTCTGGATCTTCGTGATGCGCATCATGATGATCGTCGCCAGCGCTCTCTCTTACTTCGTCAACGAAGCGATTGCCAAGGCACGCTACGGCAATTCCGACAAGATGAACTTCGAGACCCCGCTGACCTCGCTGGTATGGATCACTTCGATCGTTTCGGTCGTGATCACCTTCATCGTCTCGCACCTCATCATCCCTGACCTCGGCGGCGACCCCACGTTGTGGTGGAAGCTCGCCACCATCATCTCCTGCGGCACGCTCGCGGGAGCCATCATCCCTGAATTGGTGAAGGTATTTACCTCTACCGATTCGCGGCACGTGGCTGAAGTCGTGACTTCTTCGCGCGAGGGCGGCGCATCGCTCAACATCCTCTCAGGACTGGTTGCAGGAAACTTCTCCGGCTACTGGCTCGGTATGGCGATGGTCGCTCTGATGGCGACCGGCTACTACATCAGCACCATGGGTTTGGGCGCGAACCTGCCCGGCACCACCATCCCGCTGATGCTTGCACCCGCGGTCTTCGCCTTCGGCCTGGTGGCCTTTGGCTTCCTGGGCATGGGTCCGGTCACGATCGCGGTCGATTCCTACGGTCCGGTCACCGACAACGCACAATCCGTGTATGAGCTTTCGCTGATCGAGCAAGTGCCGGTTGCTGAGATCAAGCGCGAGTTCAACATCGACGTGAACTTTGAGCGCGCCAAGCACTTGCTGGAAGAAAACGACGGCGCCGGTAACACGTTCAAGGCGACTGCCAAGCCTGTGCTGATCGGTACCGCGGTCGTGGGTGCGACCACGATGATCTTCTCCATCATCATGGCGCTGACCAACGGGCTCACCGCTAACCTGCAGTATCTTTCGCTGCTGCACGCTCCATTCGTCCTCGGGCTGATCTCCGGTGGCGCAATCATTTATTGGTTCACCGGCGCTTCCACTCAGGCCGTGACCACGGGCGCGTACCGCGCGGTCGAGTTCATCAAGGCCAACATCAAGCTGGAAGGCGTGGAGAAGGCCTCCGTCGCCGACAGCAAGAAGGTGGTCGAGATCTGCACCAAGTACGCGCAGAAGGGCATGTTCAACATCTTCTTGACCGTGTTCTTCGCCACGCTGGCCTTCGCCTTCGTGGAGCCGTATTTCTTTATCGGCTACCTGATCTCCATCGCCATCTTCGGCTTGTATCAGGCCATCTTCATGGCCAACGCCGGCGGAGCGTGGGACAACGCGAAGAAAGTTGTCGAGGTTGAACTGAAGCAGAAAGGCACTCCTCTGCATGACGCGACCGTGGTCGGCGATACCGTCGGCGATCCGTTCAAGGACACGTCTTCAGTGGCGATGAACCCGGTCATCAAGTTCACCACCCTCTTCGGTTTGTTGGCGGTCGAGCTGGCGGTGAAATTGACGCAGGACCAGGGTGCGGGCGTCAGTCACGTGTTGGCGCTTCTGTTCTTTGCGATCTCGGTGGTCTTCGTGTGGCGGTCGTTCTACGGCATGCGCATCGGGGCGGAGCAGAGCCGAGCGGTTGCTGCGGAGAGAGCTGCTTAGCAAATTGCAAACGAGAAAGCCGCCTCAAGTTGAGGCGGCTTTTTTTATTCAGAGCGGATCGTGCTGCCGTATCCGTCAGCCTTCATCTTGGTGCGGACGCTCTTGGCCAGCTTTTCGATCGCCTCCGCCTTGCGGATCACTTCCACCGACAGAACGTGTTCGTTGCTGCTGTCCACTGATTTCTTCAGCTCGCTCGCAAGTTTGTAGAGCTCGTCCGTGTCGCGTTTCAGATCGCTCTGGCGTTCTTCATTGCGCTGCTTCTCGGCGTGTTTTCTCATGGCTTCGAGGGCCGGATCAGGCGGTGTCTCTCGACGCTGTGGAAGGGCTTGGGCCGCGCTTGTCCAGGTCACGTTGCAGATTGTCAGGGCTAAAACACAAATGAGAACCGAGAGAACAAGTCGCCGCATCCAGCACCTCACGCATGAATATTCTATAATCTCGCTTCGCTCCGGAGATCTCCCCTTTGAACGTGTATGAGTGGAAAGACATGCGGGCCGACACAGTAGAGTGGACCCGGCATGCCCTGCCTCGGGTCCTGGTCGTTCTGGTAGTGGCGTTCGTGTTGATCCGGTTAGTCCGGGCCGCCACGCGCCGGCTCGATAGATTCAGCCAGAACATCACCACCGGCGAACGCGTCCACCAGATGCACCAACTGCGAACGCTGGCCCAGGTGGTCAATAGCGTTGGGGTTGCGGTCATCTTCTTTCTTGCGGCGATGCAGATCCTGCCGTTGCTGGGCCTGGACATAAAGCCTCTGCTCGCCAGCGCCGGGATAGCAGGTCTCGCCATCGGATTCGGCGCGCAAACCATTGTCAAAGACGTGATCAACGGTTTCTTCATCCTTCTCGAGGACCAATACCACCTTGGCGACGTGGTGCAGATCGCCGGGGTGAAAGGTACAGTCGAAGACATGAGCCTGCGCCGCACCGCCCTTCGCGACGGCGACGGCAGTCTGCATTTCATTCCCAACAGCGAGATCAAAGTGGTCTCGAACTTTACCCGCGATTGGACGCAGATCTCGCTTCATGTCGCCGTGGATTACTCCGAGCAAAGCGAACGCGTCATCAAAGTACTCCGCGAAGCTGCACTCGAGGTCCGTAACGATCCTCGTTTCGCGGAGGTGATCGTCGCCGAGCCGGAGGTGCCGGGCATCGAGCGGGTCTCTGGACATGAGGTCGTCTACCTCATGCTGGTGAAGACGCGTCCCGGACAGCATTTCGCGGTGAGCCGCGAGCTGCGGCGCCAGATCAAAGAGTGCTTCGAGAAGAACAACATCAAGATGGCGGCGCCTCCGCGCATCGCGGTCTTCGACCAGGAAACTAACCGGCAGAGTGATATCGCATGACTGCCAAGAAAGCACTTCACTGTGGAACTAGGGCTGAAAAATAAGGTGGCCATTGTTGCGGGATCAAGCGATGGCATGGGGCGCGCCACGGCGGAGGCGTTTGCCGCCGAAGGCGCCAACGTTGCCATGTGCGCCCGCACCGAACCGAAGCTGCTGGCGGCGGCGGACGAGATCCGCTCCCGGCACAAGGTGCAGGTACTGGCGCAGCCGGTGGACGTGACCAACACCCAAACGCTAGAGAGATTCATTGCCGCGGTGGCCGACACGTTCGGGCGCATCGACATCTGCGTCGCCAATGCCGGCGGACCGCCACCGAAGAATTTTCTCGCCATCTCCATGGATGAGTGGCGCAAAGCGGTGGAACTAAGCTTTTTGAGCGTGGTGGTGTTCGCGCGCGGTGTGATCCCGCACATGCAGCGACACAACTGGGGACGATTCGTGACCATTACTTCAAGCTCGGTCCGGCAACCCATCCCTGACCTCATCCTTTCAAGCGCGGTGCGTCCTGCAGTGGTGGGACTGGTGAAAAGCCTGGCGGGCGAGTTCGGTAAGGATGGGATCACGGTGAACAACGTTGCGCCGGGTTACACAGCGACCGACCGATTGAAAGAGCTGGCGAGCGTGCGCGCCCTCGCAGCCGGTATCAGTGAGCAACAGATCTACGAAAAGTGGGCTGCCGATATTCCTATTCGCCGCCTGGCCAAACCTGAAGAGATCGCCGACACCATCGTCTGGCTGTCATCCGACCGCGCCGCTTCCATCACCGGCCAGACCATCATGGTCGACGGCGGCGCCTACAGAGGGATGTGACGTTGAGCGAAACCTCTTCGCGCAAGCGACTCATCCTTCCCGCGCTGCTCCTGTCGCTTTATGTCGCGCAGTGCCTGTGGTTCATCGGCACGCAATCGCTCACCTGCGATGAACCCGCCCACATGGTCGCCGGCCTCGAAGCGATACGCGACAACAAATTTGAATTTTTGAATGACCAACCTCCGCTGGCACGCGTCTTGTTCGCCGCTCCGTTGCTGCTTCAAAAGACACAGATCTACTGGTACGAGTGGCTGCAGGTACGCGCCACCACGCCCTCTCCGGAAGTGATCGCCTGGACTGGCCGACCGGTGAACGTGTTTTTGGGAGTGATCCTCGGGATCGCCCTGTGGCGAACGACGCGAAGGTGGTTCTCTGAAGGCGCCGCCAACTTTGCGCTGGCACTGTTCGCATTTTCTCCCGGGATGATCACGCATTTCTCGGTAATGGCGGTGGACGGGATCTCCACGCTGATGATCTTTCTGACGGCGGTGCAGATCGCGCGCTGGTGGCGAGATCCTTCGACCAAGCAAACGGTATTGCTCGGAGCGGTGCTTGGTCTGCTGCTTTTGGCTAAGTTCTACACGCCGCCGATGTTCGTGCTGGCGTTTGCCTTGGTGCTGATCCTGAAGCCGGGCGGATGGAAGCCAAACCCGCTGCAATGGAATTGGCGGCAAGGAATCGCCGTCTTTCTGATCGCAGGAGCAGTTGTCTGGGCGGGATATTTCTTCCACGTCTCCCGGGTCTCGTTTGAGAACGGCCACGCAACCGTTACTTTTCCGAATCGTGGCGAGAATGTAGGTATCCCCTACCGCGGCAAGGACTTCAACTTCGCTGTTCCGTTCCACGCCAGCTTCAACGTGCTGGTGCCCGCGGCTGAATATCTGGAAGGCGTTTGGCTGGTCAAGGAGCACAACAAATTCGGCCATCCAACGTTTCTACTGGGACGCATCTCGCGCATGGGGTGGAACCTTTACTACCCCATCGCCATCGTCTTGAAGTGGCCCACGATCGTGCTTCTGCTGGCGCTGGCGGGGCCGGTGCTGGCGATCCGCCGCAAGATAACGATGCCCGCCGAATGGCGGGTCATGCTGCTCTTCCCCGCTCTGCTGTTTGCAATGGCGATCTTCAGCAGCATCCAGATCGGCGATCGCCACATCCTGCCGCTGTATCCCTTCCTGTTGTTGCTTGCGGCCGGCGCGTGGCATTGGGCCAAGGACAAGCGCCGCTGGCGAGCGCTCCTGATTGCGGCGGTGGCGCTGAACGCGGCTGACGTACTGCGCTACGCTCCCGATTATCTTTCCTACTTCAACATTTTCGTGAAGCCCGACAAGAGTTGGGCGCTGCTCTCCGACAGCAACGTAGACTGGGGTTCCGGATTATTGGCGCTGCGCGCCTACCAGCAAAAACATCCGGATGAAGAGTTGCATGTGGCATATTTCGGAAGCGTCGATCCCAAGATCTACGGCATCCGCTACACGCAATTGCATGAGACTGACCGCGCGACGGGCACCGTTATCGTAAGCGCAATGGACCTGACCGGCCACTCCTTCCGGGATCCATTGTCCTACCGGTGGGTTTTACAATACCCGCGTAAAGCCATCCTCAATCACACGTTGTACGTCTTTGACGTGCCGCCGGATAAAGCCAAGTAGTCACTACAACAAAGACGCCGTAGACGGCATCTATTTGGAGTGATGTACCCCGCGCTCGCGAGTTGCGTTGCCGTCGTAGTGGCCGTCTACCTTCTCGTCCAGCATTGGAGATCACGTAATCGGCGCCAGCGCGCGACCAAGATCATCCGCCGCCTGGAAGAAGCGCTGGCCGGTCGAGGACATGTGATCAGCTTCCACTGGCTGGCCGAGACGCAATTTGAGGCCGCTCTCAGGTTTGCCTCCAGCAGCTTCAAACGTTCGTCGATCCGGGTGGAATTCTGCGATTCAGCGCTTCCGCTGAACCCATGGTTGTGGCGCCAGCGCGAAGAAAGTGAAAAATTGATATTCAGGTCAGACCTGGAAGCTGCTCCGCGCTTTCGGCTGAATGTTCTAAACCAGCGCTGGACCGCCCAGAGCGGAAAAATCAAATGCCTGGATGCAGCGCAGTGGAATTATGAGCCGGTCATGCCGGTCATCTTCACCACCGCTTGCGATTGGAGTCCGGAATTGGCGGCGACGGTGGTGACTTCACGTTCCAATCAGCAGCAATTCCAGGATGTGCAATTCCGCAAAAGCTCTCCACACTTTTCCGCGAGCATGCCGCTGCACATTTTTTCGGAGGGTGAGAACCACCTGGATTTTTTCACGGGGCTGCGAGACCTCGCGTCCGAAGTATCTACGGCAGCAAAATCACAAGGAAATTAGGCGACGTCTTCGCTCTGCTGCATACGGTTCTTGGGAAGAACCTTGGCAGCCATGGCTTCCGCGGAGGGAACGTATAAGTCCCATGCCAGGCCAATGGCCTTCATGGTGCGGATGAACATGTAGGAGAAGTCGATCTCCCACTTCTTGATGCCGTGACGCGCTGAGGTCGGGAAGGCATGATGGTTGTTGTGCCAGCCTTCACCATACGACATCAAAGCTACCCACCAGTTGTTGACGGCGAGATCGTTGCTGAGAAAATTCTTGTAACCCCAGAGATGGGACGCCGAATTCACGAACCAGGTAATGTGATATGTGGCCACTAACCGGATGCACATTCCCCACACTACCCAGGGCCATCCGCCCGCCAGATAGAGCGCAACCGCAACCACGACAGCTACGATGTAATTAATGGGCTCCAACCAGCGATAGAAGCGCTGCTTGTGAAGATCGGGGGCATAGCGCAGGGCGATCGCCTTCATTTCCTGCCGCTTGGGCACGTTCAGCACCCAAAGCATATGGCTCCACCAGAAGCCCTCGGCGGCGGAATGTGGATCGCCCGGAGTGTCGCTATGCTGATGATGTTTGCGATGCAGCGCCACCCACTCAACCGGGCCTCCCTGCATGGAGAGCGCACCGCAAATGGCCATGAAATACTCGACGACTTTTGCGGTCTTGAAGGAGCGGTGGGTCAGCAAACGGTGATAGCCGACGCAGATGCCGAAGCCGCCGCAAAGTACGTGTAAACCAACGCACACCAGGACCGCTCCCCAGGTGGTCTGCCAGATAGCAGCGAGTGCCCCTAAGTGAATCAGGACAAAGAAGATGGTGCGCCCGATCGAGAAATTCTCGCGGTGCGGGCTGTCGATTGCGCCGAGTTGTAAAGATACTTGTGCCATTCAGGTGTTTCACTAAGTATACCGGATAAATCAGAGCCTCAGCGCGATTGTTGGTGATTTTCTAGGTTACTTTCGACCACTTCGAGAGTGGCCGCGTAATCAAGGTCACTTTTCCCCATTGCACGCGCTTTTTCATAGACCGCGCGCAGGCTTTCCAGTCCTGGAAGATGCACCTTGATTTGTGCAGCCGCTTCCTTAACTAGGTTAAGGTCCTTCTCCATCAATCGCATGGGGAAATTCGGAGTCCAATCGTGCTTCAGGACAAAAGGGGCTTTGTAATCGATGACTCCCGAGCGAACCATTGAGGCTTGTATCAACTCGATCAGCTTCTCTGGCTTGACGCCCAGTCGGGTGGCAAGCGTGAGCGCCTCTGCAAAGCCCTCGTAGATCATGGCGATCTGCAGATTCATCGCGAGCTTGGCGGACTGGCCGAGTCCCGTCTCGCCCATGTGGACGACTTTTTTTCCCATTGCGGAGAAAAGTGGTTCGAGTTTGGCGAGAGTCTCCTCTTTTCCGCCGACGATGAAGATGAGCTGCGCACTCTCTGCGCCGATCTTCGAGCCGGTGACGGGAGCGTCTACGTAGTCGGCGCCTCTCGCACGCAGCTTCGCCGCAAAATCACGAGTGGATGCGGGCGAGATGGTGCTGGAATCGGCAATGATCATGCCGGGCTTGGCAACCGTGCTCACGCCGTCTGGCGCAAGCAGGATGCGTTCCACCGCTGCGGTGTCAGAGACGCACATCCAAACCACTTCGGCACCGCGAGCAGCGTCGGCCGGCGATTTAGCAGTCTGCGCGCCTTCGATCGACTTCGGCGTGCGATTCCAGATTGTCACATCGTTGCCCGCCTCAACTAAGTTGCGCGCCATCGCGCCGCCCATGATGCCCAAACCTAAGAATGCAACTTTCATCTCTACCTCGCTGAAAGATGAGAGGATACACGCTTAAAAATTCCACAAGCAACTAACAATGTAAAATGTGGCAACGCGCTCTGCTCGAACGCGTCTAATAACTACCGGCCGATGCTCAATATCTCTCTCAAGAACAAGGCGCGTCAATTTGGACGATTGGTCCGCCATTCGGCGCGGACTCGCCGCACCGGCAAGACCCGCAAACCTGTGCTGGTCGACGGCAAAAACCTCGCCGTCACTTTCATTGGACACTCCGGATTTTTCCTGCAGATCGGCGGAAAGAATGTCGTCGTCGATCCCAATTTCGCGCAGTGGCTGTTCATACTGAAGCGGCTGCGCGTTCCTGGCGTCCGCATCAAAGACCTGCCGCCCATCGATTATGTGCTGGTCACTCACGCCCACTTTGATCACCTGCATAAGCCTTCGCTCCGCGCCATCGCGCGCATGACGCGCCGCAAGTCCGGAGCTCCGCCGCAGATCATCGTTCCGCGCGGCGTGCACGACCTGATCTACGGATTGGGTTATCGTGAGATCGCTGAGTTGGAATGGTGGGAGGAATATGCCGACCAGGGCTTCTCGGTGACACACGTTCCGGCACGCCACTGGGGCGCGCGCATGTTACGCGACTATCACCGCGGCTTCGGCGGATACGTCATCCGCTCCGGCGAACACTCTATTTATCACGCCGGCGACACTGCTTATTTCGGCGGCTTCCGCGAAATCGGCAACCGCTTGCGTCCCCGCGGCGCGCTGCTTCCTATCGGCGCGTACAAGCCGGCGTCATATCGGAACGTCCACACCAGCCCTGAAGATGCTGTGCGAGCGTTCATCGACCTCGGCGCGGAGTGGATGGTCCCCATGCACTACGGAACCTTTCGCTTGTCGCACGAGCCGATGGAAGAGCCGGTGCAGCTACTCGAGCAAGAAGCGATAGCGGCCGGCGTCATGGACCGCGTGCACGTTCTAGAAGAAGGCGTGACCCGCGTCTTCTGAGTCTTCGATTCACTCGATTTACAATCCCAACTCATGTACGTAGACAGCCACGCCCATCTTGAAGGCAACAAGTTCGACGCCGATCGCGAGGCGATGCTCGCGCGCGCAAAAGAAGCGGGCGTCGAAAGCATTCTGCTCATAGGCAGCGGCACTGGGCCAGGCACCTACGACTGCGCCATCAAGTTAGTCGAGCAGAAGCACGAGAATGCTCCCGAGCTGTTCGCTACGTTGGGCGTGCATCCGCACGAGGCGAGTCTGGCGGGCGAGTCTGATTATGCAGAGATGGAGAAGCTGGCCCGCAATGCGAAAATCATCGCCTGGGGGGAGATCGGCCTCGACTACTACTACGATCACTCTCCGCGCGACGTGCAGAAGCAAGTCTTCATTCGTCAAATGGAGCTGGCTCGCGCGGCGAAGCTGCCCATCGTCATCCATTGCCGACCCTCCGACAACAGCGAGAATGCATGGGACGACGCTCTGGCGCTGATCCGCGAGCATTGGACCAGATCCGGCATCGGCGGGATACTGCACTGCTTCACGGGCGAGCTGCACCACATGCGCGCGGCGCTGGAAATGGGATTCATGATCTCCTTCGCCGGCAATGTCACCTTCCCAAAGGCAGTGAACATTCGCGAAGCAGCAAAGCAATGTCCGCTCGAGCGCATGTTCGTCGAGACCGATTCGCCCTTCCTGGCACCGGTTCCCTATCGCGGCAAGCGAAACGAGCCCGCGTTCGTGATCGAGACGGCGCGCCACATCGCTGAGCTGCGCGGCATCGCGGTCCAGGAGCTCGCAGCTTCGACCAGCGGGAACTTCAAGCGCTTCTTCAGACTCTAGCGCCAGCCTGGTTTACACTGTTACAAACCTGCGGAGCCGCGCCAACCCTATGGCTGAGAACAGTTTCGACGTCGTGAGCAAAGTGGACCTGCAAGAGGTGGCGAATGCCATCCAGAACGCCCTGAAAGAGGTGCACACGCGCTTCGATCTGAAGGATTCGAAGTCGAACATCGTCCTCGAAGGCAAGGACAACGACCTCATCCTGACCTCGGTGGATGAATACAAACTCAAAGCGGTTACTGACATCCTGCAGAACAAGCTGGTGAAGCGGAATGTCCCGTTGAAGTCGTTCAAGTACGGCACCATCGAGCCGGCGGCGGGAGCGACTGTGCGCCAGAAGATCACGATGCAACAAGGGATCCCCATCGAGAAGGCGAAGGACATCGTCAAGAAGATCAAGGATTCGAAACTCAAGGTGCAAGCTTCCATCCAGGGTGATACCGTCCGCATCAGCGGCAAGGACCGCGACACCCTGCAGCAGGTGATCGCTTTATTGCGTGGCAGCGACTTTGGCATTGATATGCAGTTCACGAATTACCGCACTAATTGAATGAATACCGTCGCTACATCTTCGGCCAAAGAACTCTTCGAGCTGTTGCGCGAAGACCTTTCCGCCATCGAGCGAGAATTCGGACGCGACACGGTGTCAACCGTCGAAGCAATCACCGATATCGGTGAACACCTGCGCGCCGGTGGTGGCAAGCGCATCCGCCCGGCGCTGCTGTTGCTTGCGGCGAAGCTGATGGGATACGAAGGGCGCGGCACCATCAAGTTGGGGGCCGTGGTTGAGATCATCCACACCGCAACTCTGGTCCACGACGACATCATCGACGAAGCCAAGACCCGCCGCGGGCGTCCGGCTGCGAATACGCAGTGGGGAAATTCCAAATGCGTGCTCGCCGGCGACTGGCTCTACATGCAGGCTTTCAAGATCGCGGTGCAGGAGCGTAACTTCCGCATCCTCGACGTGCTCATCGAGCTGACGCAACAGATGGTAGAGGGCGAGCTGTTGCAGATGGAAAAGCTCGGCAAGTGCATCTCTCTCGATGAGCATTTCGATCTGATCTATCGCAAGACGGCCTGCCTGTTCGCTGCCTGCATGCGCATGGGCGCGGTGTTGGCCAATGGCACTGAGGATCAGGAGAATAGGCTTGGGGAGTACGGACGCAGCCTCGGTCTTGCATTCCAGCTCGTAGATGATGTTTTAGACCTCACCGCTTCGGAAGAGGTTCTCGGGAAACCCGTGGCCAGCGACCTGCGCGAAGGTAAAGTGACCTTCGCTGTGATCCACGCTCTCGAGCGCTGCACGCCGGCCGAGCGCGGCATCGTAGAGACGGTGTTGCGCGAACGCAATCTCGATGGCGTCAGCCACCAGCAGATCCTCGACCTGCTCACCCGGTACGGCTCCATCGACGCCGCCATGACGCGCGCCCACGAATACGCCGAGGCCGCGCGCAAGAGCATCTGCATCTTCCCCGACTCGGACTACAAGCGGGCTCTGCTCTGGGCCCCGGAGTTCGTGGTAGCAAGAGAAAAATAACCGCCTCCATGCCTAACGAAGTCGAGATCAAGTTCGCCATTCCCGACCTCAAAGAGATCCGCAGCCAGCTCAAGTCGCAGACCTTCCGCGAAGTAACCCCACGCACCCACGAGATGAACACGCTGTATGACCGTCCGCTGAGACCGCTGCGGCGCAGGGGCGA
>Ga0137403_10001866_pt1 | contig 26222 bp, 16 predicted proteins | sample CZOMad2_1_16fung_FD_122057 | JGI IMG/M metagenome (GOLD analysis project Ga0137403, IMG submission 122057) | Vadose zone soil fungal communities from Angelo Coast Range Reserve, California, USA - CZOMad2_1_16fungal (Hybrid Assembly) | ecosystem: Environmental > Terrestrial > Soil > Vadose zone... | reverse complement strand
CGAGTACGGCGATCGATCCGGGACGGGACATGGTGGACCTCTACGGCTACACCAGCATGGCGGTTGCCGCGCTCCAGACTCAGGCGCGTGAAATCGAGACGCTGAAGAAAGAGATGGCGGGCTTGCGCCGAGCGCTGCACGCGAGGGATGGCGCGGGTCGAAGCACCGGTTCCGGATCAACGCGATAGGCGTACCCCGGGCGGTCAGTGGACCGTGAGCGGCTCGATGAACCCGCCGCCGCGAGAGGGGTCCGCACAGAGCTTGGCGATCTCGTTCACGTCGGCCCGCAAGACGGCTCGTCCTTCGCCGCCCCACCTACTTGGTCGGCGTCACGGATGATGCGTCGATCTCGTCGCGGAAGGTGTACGCGCCGACCTGCTTCACGCGCTGGAAGACGCCGCGAACTTCGACGCGATCACCATCCTTGATGGCGGGCGTGCCGAACGTGAAAACCTTCACGGCCTCCCCCTGGTCAGACAGCCTGAACGTCGTGTACGGGTTCCCGCGCCGCGACGCGCGGCTGCTCACCTCCTGAGCCGTCCCGCTCGCCGTCACGGTCTTCTGGTCGAAAGTGGCGGGGTTCTTCGCGATCTCGGCCACTGTCGCGGCGCTCGCCCATCGGGCAGGGCTTGCTAGTGCCAACACGCAGATCAGCGCGAGCGTGCGGGTAGCGCGCCGCGAACCCATCATGGTCCCCATGAACGCCATCTTCGCTATCGGGCAGCGCCCTGCTGGGCAATCATCCCGGCTGGATCGACACCACGTCCAACTCGGGGACTTCCTCCTCGCGGTGCGCACCGGGGACCGTCTTCAGGATCGCCTCCGCGACCCGCCGATAGAGCCCGAAGAACTCGTCGTCTCCGAACGCGGCCCCGCTATGGAACAGGCCGGCGTTGTAGGGCTTCCCGCCGATGAGCGCGTCTTGGCGGTCGTAATGCCCGAGCACGTCGGCATGGTCGGCCACGACAAAGCCACCGACCTCCTCCCGCCGCCCCGATTCCCGATCTTGTTGGAGTGCGACCGCTTCCTCCGCACGCTGGTGGCAGGAGCACCTCGACCTCGTGATCCGAAGTAGCGAGAGCTCCCCATCGCCCCCCTCACTCTGGCGCGCACCGGCACCTGACGCGGCTCGCATCCTGATCTCCTTGAGCAGCCCCGGGTAGGTGATACCTGATCTCTTCGGCGGCGCGGCGGGCGTGTCTGTGGGGGCGTGGCTGTGTCTTGACGCGCAGAAGATGCCTCGCGTAAGGATGCCCGCGTCAGAGGGTCTTCTCAGGCCGCTATGGGCGCCTCCGCAGCCGAGCCGAATTCGCACGACCAGGTCGCCGCGTCCCGGCTCGCCCGCGGCGTCTTCGTCGGCCGAGAGCGCGAGCTCGACGTGTTGCGGGGTGGCCTGGAGCGATCCGCCGCCGGCCGGGGCAGCGTCTTCATGGTGGTCGGCGAGCCGGGCGTCGGGAAGACGGCGCTCCTTGACGAGTTCTCGGTGCGCGTCCGCGAGAGCGGCCTCCTCGTGCTTTGGGGGAAGTGCTGGGAGAGCGGCGGGGCGCCCGCCTACTGGCCGTGGGTGCAGGTCATCCGGGCGTACGCGCAGGCGCGGGGGGTGAGATCTCATGGCGTCGCCGGACCAGGAGGGATTGCCCTCGCGGAGCTCGTCCCCGAGCTGTGCGAGGACGTGGGCGGTATCGGGCTACTGCCTTCACTCGAGGCCGAACACACGCGATTCGCCCTGTTTGACGCCGTAACCGTCTTGCTCAAGGCCGCGGCTGCAAGCGAGCCGCTGGTGCTCGTCATGGACGACCTCCACAGTGCCGATCTGCCGTCGCTCGCGCTCCTGCGTTTTCTTTCCCGCGAGGTGCACGAGGCGCGCATCCTCATCGTGGGCAGCTATCGAGCCGTTGACGCGCGGCGGACGCCCCAGGTCACGGCGGCGCTTGGCGCGGTCGCCCGCGAGGCGCACCATCTCCCGCTGCGCGGGTTCGGCCGGGGCGAGGTGGGTCGGTTCATCGAGCGGACGTATGGCCTCTCGACCGCCGATGCGGTCGTTGCCAGCGTGCACGCGGCAACGGACGGCAATCCGTTCTTCGTCGACGAGGTGGTGCGCTTGCTCGCGGCGGAGGGACGGCTCGACGGCAGCGCCACGCCAGGGCGCCTCGGTATCCCCGGAGGGGTGCGCGAGGCAGTCCGCCGCCGGCTCGCTCCCCTTTCAGCCGATTGCGGAACGTTCCTCACCGTTGCGGCCGTCGCCGGCCGGGAGTTCGATCTCGCCTGCGTCAGGGTCACGACCGGCCTCTCGGCGGACGCGCTCGGCGTGGCACTCGCCGACGCGCTCGGGGCAGCGACTCTCGTCGAGCGCTCGGCGGCGCTCGGGCGCTATGCCTTCTCCCACGTACTCGTGCGCGACTGCCTCTACGAGGACCTGACACCCCCACGTCGGCTTGAGCTGCACTTGCGCGTCGCCGAGGCGCTCGAGAAGCTGCACGCGGCGGATCCGGAGCCGCACCTCGACGAGCTGGCGCACCACTTCTTCGAGGCCGCTGCGGGTGGCGGCGCGCAAAAGGCGGTCGAGTACTCGACGCGAGCCGGTGACCGGGCGCTGCGGCTCCTCGCCTACGAAGACAGCGTGGCCCACTATGAGCGCGCGCTGCAAGCGCTCGAGCTCACGCCGCCCGAGGCGCGGCGGCGCTGCGAGCTCCTGCTTGCCCTCGGACTGGCGCAGGACCGCGCGGGCGATAGCGAGGGCGCGAAGCGCGCGTTCGAGGGCGCCGCGCAGATCGCACGCGCGCTCGGCTCGGCAGAGCTCCTGGCCCGCGCCGCGCTCGGCTACGGAGGCCAGTGGTCCCTCGCCTTTTCCGCCCCCCGTGTCGACCAGCACCTCCTCGACCTGCTCGAGGAGGCCCGCGCCGCGCTCGGCGATGAGGAGAGCCCCCTCGCCGCCCGCGTAACGGCGCGGCTCGCGCTCAAGCTGTGCTTTTCCGGCGGGCGCGCGCGCGGCCAGGCTCTCAGCCGCCAGGCCCTCGCCCTGGCACACAGGTTGGGGGACACACCCACCCTCGCCTACACCCTCTGCGCGCATCACGAGGTCCTTCTCGGGCCCGATCACCTGGAAGAGCGGCATGCTATCGTGGAGGAGATCTTCCGCCTGGCCCGCGAGGGCGGCAGCAAAGAGCTGATGCTCCGGGGCCACGCTCGCAACCTCTACGATCTCCTCGAGGCCGGTGACAGGGCGGCTCTGGACTGCGAGCTCGAGGAGCACGGGCGCCTCGCCCGAGAGCTGCGCGCGCCATTCGACCTCTGGTTGAACACCCTCTGCCGCGCGCAGTATGCGCTCTTCCAGGGACGGCTCGACGACGGCGAGCGCCTTGCGAACGAGGCGCTCGCGCTGGCGTTGCGCGTCCCGGGGCAGTACGCGGCCGAGGAGAATGCACACTGCGGCCATGCGCTGCAGGTCTACATCGCGCGCCGCGAGCGGGGCAGCGTGGAAAGGTTCGAGCCAACCCTCTGCCAATTGGCCGAACGCCATCCCGAGATTCCGGCGTGGCGGGCGCAGCTCGCGCGGCTGCACCGCGAACTCGGGCGGGACGCCGAGGCACGCGGCGAACTCGACCGCCTGGCGGCGGACAACTTCGCGTCGCTCCCCCGCGATACGACCTGGCTCGCAGCGTTGGGCATGCTCGCGGAGGTGTGCGCGCACCTCGCGGATCGCGAGCGTGCGGTTCAGCTCTACGAACTCCTGCGTCCCTTTGCCGCGCGAAGCGTGGAGGTCGGCTGCACGCTGAGCGGGGGCCCCGTGTCTCGCTATCTGGGCCTTCTGGCGGCCACTCTGCGCCGCCGGGACGACGCTGCCACGCACTTCGAGGCGGCGCTGGCGATGGCCGCCCGCATGGGGTCCCTACTCTGGATGGCCGAGACTGCCTACGCCTTCGCCGACATGCTGCTCGCCCGCGGTGACCCGGGCGACGCCGAGCGGGCCCATGCGCTCCTCGCGTCGGCGAGGGAGACGACGTCCGCGCTGGGCCTCACGCGCCTCGCGACGAAGATCGAGGCGCTCACGGCGTCCGCGGCTGGCGCGCGTCCACTCGTGACGACACCATCCGTTGCTCCGCCCGGCGAGGGCGTTTTCCGCAAGGAGGGCGAGTACTGGACGATCGCCTACGCCGGGACGGTCCTGCGGCTCAAAGACGTCCGCGGTATCGCCTATCTGGCTCAGCTGCTGCGCTACCCGGGGCGCGAGTTCCATGCCGCGGAGCTGATGGCCCTCGTCGATGGCCCGGACCCCGAGCGACTCACGAGCGCGCGGCCGAGGGAGGCGGGCCTGCGCCTCGCGGGGCGTGATGACGCCGGAAGCCTGCTCGACGCGCGCGCCCGGGGCGCGTACAAGGTGCGCCTCGACGAGCTCCGCGGTGAGCTCGCGGAGCTGACCACCGTGCACGACGCCGGGCGCGCCGCGGCAGTCCAAGAGGAGATGGACCTCCTCACGCGCGAGCTCGCGCGGGCGCTGGGCCTCGGCGGCCGAGCACGGCGCGCCGGGTCGGCTGCCGAGCGGGCGCGGGTCAACGTGACCCGGGCGATCAAGAGGACGATCGCGCACATCGCCGAGAATCATCCGGCTTTGGGTGCACACCTTGCTCGGACGGTGAAGACCGGGACGTTCTGCTCCTACGGGCGGGACGCGAGCGCCGTCGTCACCTGGACGGCATAGAGCTCGGGCGTGCCCCGCAGAGGGTGTTCAATTCTGTTGAACACCCGTTCCGCCTCTCGTCACGCCTATTAGGTAGGAGGCAAGGCGGGGGCCGGAGACGCCATCCGAGACCGGACCCAACCGGTGCGTCGGCACGCCGCCGCGCGATGCAGAGTCGAAGCGCCCCATAGCCCTCAGGAGTCGATGGAACACGTCTCCATCACGAGGACGGAGGAGGCTCAGAGTGTGCCCTACCTACGCGACCGCGTTCAACGCCGTGTGCCGATGAGGTGGCCGATGCGACGACTGCTCGCGGTCCTGGCGCTACTGCTCGTCGCGTCTCGCGCACTCGCCGCCCCCTGTGACACGCCGACCGTCATCCCCGCGCAGGGCGGAACCTTCACCGGCACGACGAGCGGCACGAGCTCGCTGGCGGGCAGCTGCGGCAGCTCGGGGACCTCGCCCGAGCAGGTGTTCCAGTGGACCCCGGCGGTCTCCGGCACGGCGACCATCCAGACGTGTGGCGCCGGCACGACTTTCGACAGCGTCCTCTACATGCGGAGCGGGCCGTGCGCGAGCGGGGCCGAGGTGGCGGCCGGGTGCAACGACGATGCGTGTCCCAATGCGAGCGGCTTGAACCGCGCCTCCAGTATCACGACGACGGTGACCGCGGGGCAGACGTACTTCATCGTCGTGGACGGTTACGGCGGGGCGCAGGGGACCTTCAGCCTGACGGTCGCGGCGCCGACGGCCTCGACGACGACCACCACGCAGCCCACGACCACCGGCATCAGCTACATGTACGACCCCGACGGCCGGCTCGTAGCGGTCGTCGACCCGAGTCAAGACAGCTCCGGGGGCGGGACCGCGATCTACAAGTACGATGCGGCGGGGAACATCATTGGCATCACTCGGCAGGCGACATCGACGCTCCAGGTCATCAGCTTCAGGCCGCCCTGCGGCCCGTGGAATAGCACGCTGACGATCTATGGAACCGGCTTCAGCCCAACTGCGAGCAACAACCTCGTGACTTTCGGAAACGGGATGGGGGCGACTGCGGTTCCCACCTCAGCAACGGCGACGCAACTCGTCGTCACCGTGCCCGGAGGATCCGGCGGCGCCACATCCGGCACGATCACGGCGACCGTCGGCACGGCGACGTCCCCTCACAGTTCGCAGAGCTTCACGGTCGGCTGCGGCGGCGGGCCTCCAACCATTACCGATGTGACGACGTGCCCGGGCACGTCGTGCGCGACGGCACACATTGGTGCGCAAGCCAACGAAACGTACTCGCCACCCACTCCCGCAACGCCCGTCACGATCCTCGGCGCCAACTTCGATGCGACCCCTGCGAACAACCGCATTGTGTTCAATAACACGGTGGCGGTGGCGGGCTCCACGGGGACGCCCTCGTCGCTGTCAACGACCGTTCCCTACCATGTCGGCTCCGGTCGGGTTTTCGTAACGACGGCATTAGGAACCGCAAGTAGTAGCCCGGTGGATTTTTATGTCGCTCCGTACTCGCCCGATCGCCTCCGGTACTACACGGTAAGCGAGATCGATCCGAACGCGCTCGGCCGTATTGCGGCGCTTCCAGGGATGCTGACCATTGGCAACATCGCAAGCGGTAAAGTGGGGTTAGTCCTCTTCGATGCGACCGCGGGCCAACAGGTGAGCATACAGTCCAGCAACGTCTCGGTTCCCCAAGGCTCACTATTCGTTGATGATCCAACCGGTGACCGAGTACTTGGATCATCGGCGGGAATCTATGCCGGCTTTACCGAGGTCGGCACCACTTGGCCAATACCGTTGACCGGTACATATACGATTGCTGTCGCGCCCGATCCGACCTACAGCGGTGGACTGACCCTCAATATTGCTCTCAGCAATGCGACCCTTACGGTGAGGCCGAGCAGCTTTCCAGCGGGGGGCGCCATCAGCGCGAGCTGGAGCGGGATCGCGTTTCCAGCGACCTACGACAGGGTTGGACTCTTTCAGTCGACCGACTCGGATGACACGCCGACTGGTTCTGTTTTCGCGGAAACTGGGGCCACCGCGAATGGGTCCGCGACATGGGGCGATAGCGTTCTCAGCATTCCCCACGCGGGAACGTGGGAGCTTCGACTGTTTAGCGACGGTGGCACGAAGATCGCGGTCAGTCCGTTCAATGTGACGTGCACGGGTGTGATACTCAGTGTTACGACGCCGGGGAATACTGGGAGCGTCCAAAGAGGCGGGAGCGTCACGGCCAGCTGGACGGGGATGACGGCCCCTAACTGCGCTCCGACTGTCAACGACTGGATCGCTCTCATTGATCCAAATCCTAGCCAGATCAGTCGGCAATCAACTGGTCAGACGAGCGCAAATGGCACATTGCAAATTCCGATTCCTGCGACTGCGACGCCTGGCCAATACGCCCTGTGGCTTTACGCGAACAACACGCACACTCGGCTAGCGACGAGTTACGCTTTCCTCGTGACACAATGATGGGGGGGATCATGAAGAGGGCACTGACGCTCTTCGCTGTGCTGACGGTCCTCGTTTCCGTACTCTTCATCTCGCCGCATTCGGTTCCAAGGGCTTCCGTCTTGTCTCCCCTGGGGGACGGAGCGGCCCAGCGACCTGCCGGCCAAGCTACGACGCTCCTGCCAGACGGCCACGTGTTGTTGACGGGCGGCGAAGGGCCGTTCGGGCCTACCAGTACCGCAGCCCTCGGGTCCCCCGAGAGCGGGGAGATGGTCGCGCTCGACATGGGACTCCAGCATCCTCGCGCCTGGCACACCGCGACAGTACTGCCGGATGGCACGGTCCTCATCTTTGGAGGAGTCGGTGGCGACGGGCGCCTCGTGCCGAACGCCGAGCTGTTCAATCCCGACAGCCAGACGTTCAGTGCCATCGCCTTGAGCGTCGCGCCGCGTGCCCTGCACACGGCGACGCTCCTCCTAGATGGGCGTGTCCTCATCGCGGGCGGACTGAGCGAGGCCCTGGTACCGTCTGCCAGCATCGAACTCTGGGATTCAAGCACCGGAATCGTGAACTTCCTCCCAGCCGAGCTCGACCCGCCGCGGTTCGGTCAGAGCGCGACGCCGCTGCCCAATGGAACCGTGCTCTTACAGGGTGGGTTCGACGCTACCGGGCGTGCGCTCACCCATGACGAGCTGATCGATCCCGAGAATGGGAGCGCGACGACGCTTCCCGAGACTTTGGCGCAGCCCGTCGAAACCGGCCCGCCAGACGTAGAGGCGTCCATCCCGAAGGATGGCGCCAGCGATGTGGCCGTGACGAGCCGGATCGCGCTGCGGTTCTCACAACCGCTCGTTGTCCGAAGCGTGAACCGTGTCACAGTGACGCTTCTGGGGCCTGATGGAATTACCGCCGCGAACGTCGTGCCGGCGGAAGGGGGCCTCCTCACGTTCATTACCCCGACCGCGCCGCTCACGCCAGATGCGCGGTACACACTCGTCGCGGCCGGCCCCACGGACGCGTTGGCTCTTCCGCTGGCGCGCACAACCATAGCCTTCACGACCGCTGGAGTCCCGGAGGCCGGGTCCCTCTCCACCTCGGGAGTCACCCCCGCCTCGACCCCGGTCGGCGTTCCCGAAGGAGAGGAACGTCCCGCACTTCCGAAAGGCCCGGCGCCGCCGCCAACGGTTTGGGTCCCGACCGCCGAAAATCTGCGAGGGGACTGGCGGATTCATTTGCCGCCGTCCCCATGGCAGTCGCTCCCTGCGTTGAACGCGCCGCCCGGGGTGACCGCCCTATCGGGTCAAGTCTTGCGACTCGATGGCTGGCCCCTTCCGAACGTCACGATCGAAATTGGCAGGCGGCGGACCAAGACCGATAAGAGCGGACGCTTCCTGCTGCCGAAGGTCGACGCCGGTCGACGGCGGGTGATCATCGATGGCGGCTCCGCCAGCACGAAAGCTGCGACCTTCGGTTTCTTCATGATCACCCTGGTCATCAAACCCGGACGAACCACCGTGCTCCCGCAGACCATCTGGATGCCCGTGTTGGACACGCAACACGCGATTGCGCTTCCCTCTCCTACGACGACAGAGGTGGTCGCCACGACACCGCTCATCCCGGGTTTTGAGGCTCATATCCCGGCCCACACGGTGATTCGTGATGTTGCCGGCCATTCCGTGACGTCGCTGACGATCACACCACTTCCTCTCGACCGAACCCCGTTCCCCGGGCCCGTCGGTGTCGACTTTCCGATGCTCGCTACGCTACAGCCCGGCGGCGCGACGGTAGAAGGAATCGATGGGACGCCCGGCCCCGGCATCCGGCTCATCTACCCCAATCAGCGAACCGTTGCCGGCCTACTCACCAAATTCTGGACGTATGATGCTGGGGGGAAGGGATGGTTTGTCTATGGCCCAGGTCACGTGAGTGGTGACGGACGGCGAGTTGTTCCAGACCCTGGCGTGGGAATCCATGTGCTTATGTGCAGCTCTTACCCCACGACCAATGAACCAGCCAGCGGCCCACCACCGGGCAACTGCACCAAAGATGGCGAGCCGGTGGACCTCGCCACCGGTCTGCTTGTCATCGACGCTACCGACTTGTTCGTTCCCGACGTGATTCCCATCTCCCTAACGCGGACCTATCGTCCGAACGATCGGCAGGTCCACGAGTTCGGAATTGGAACGTCCTCTAACTGGGAAACCAACCTGTATACGCAACCTGAGTCCGGAGGGGTGCTCCCGATCTCATATCTAGATCTCCTGCTGCCCGATGGCGGGCACCTGACCTACAACTCGGTCGATTACTCCGGTGCAGTCTGGTACCACCAAGCGCAAAGTCGAGCCTTCCAATGCTCAACCTGCACCGTGGGGACCCCGACGCGCTACTATGGATCGCACATCCAGCTAACACCAGCTTTCGACCTCAACTCGACTGCTGGTTGGGACATCTTCTTCGTCGATGGTACGGTCCGCCGTGTTGGCGGATTCACCCCCAACGCCACGGTACAAACTCAAGGCTTCATCCGCGACCGCTTCGGGAATACCGTCACACAGTCAATTAGAAGTTCACAAATCCAAACGATCAGATCACCGAATGGCCGATGGATAGAACTCCATTACAATCTGCAGGGGTTCATCGGTGTAGCGAAGGATAGCCTCGGCCGCCAAGCGTCGTACTGCTACGACTCCAATAACCGTCTGACACAGGTGACAGACGCGAACGGTGGTATTACGACGTATACATACTATCCGCCGAGTACGAGCGACCTCAACCAGATGACCCAGATTCAGTATGTGGACGATGCTCGGCGAAACCAGGACTGTGGATTCACACCCACCTCCTGCGGGACGACGCCTCCCGCATGCAGTCTGCCCCACACCATGGCGACCACCTACTATCCGAGCGGTGCGCCGAACGGGCAGGCCGACCTCGTGCAGACGCAGACGCTCAACGATGGGACAACCAACGCTGTGTACACTTTCGCGTATGTGATGAGTGGACCGTTCAGTACGCAGACGGATGTGACGGACCCCGAGAACAAACAGCGGCGCGTCCTATTCAACAGTTGGGGGTATACGACGAGCGATACACGTGCACGTACGACGGCCGACGAGCGAACCGTCACCTACGGACGGAGCTGGATGTCGGGAACAAATCAGATCTCCTCCATCACGGAGCCGCTCTATGGGAGCACGAGTCGGACGACATCCCTCGACTACTGGGCGACGGGCCTCGTCAAGACGATCACGCGCCATACGCCGAATCTGGCGACGGATTCGGTGACGTCCTTCGCCTATGAGCCAACGTACAACCAGCTGCAGAGCATGACTCAGAGCATCAGCAGCGGCGTTAACCAAGTCGTCAGCTTCGGCTACGACACTAACCATAACCTCACGACGATCTATGACCCGGCGAACAGCGCCAACCAGACGATCCTGGGCTATAACGCGGGTGGTCAAGTCACCTCGATGCGAGATGCCAACAACAAGCAGACGCTGTTCGGATACTTGAGCGGCGATTTGGTGAGCATCACGGACCCCACGAATGAGACAACGAAACGTGTCCTGGACGCCGGTGGCCGCCTGCGGCAAGTAACGAACCCACTCGGCGGGGCGACGCAGTATGACTATGACAATATGAGCCGCCTCCGGCATGTGATCGACCCATTGGGCGGCGTAACGGAGTTCCGGTACGATCCGAATGGGAACCTCACTAAGGTCATCGATCCACGACAGCAGAGCACGGGAAAGTCCACGCAGTATGTCTACGACCGGCGAGATCGATTGATCCAACGTACTGATGCACTCAACCGCTCCGAATCCTTCGGCTATGACCGCTTCGGAAACCTGACGAGCTTTAGCGACCGTAGGAACCAGGTAACGACCTTTGGATATGACAATCTCAATCGGCGGAAGTTCGTGGGGTTCGGGACGGTAGGAGCGCCACCGAGCTTGACGTATGACAGCACGATCAACGCCTCCTACGACCTTGGCAATCGGCTCATACAGCTGACCGACTCGCTCGCGGGAGGTTCGATCACACGAGGCTACGATGACCTCGGCAACTTGATCTGCGAGTCCACGGTGTCGGGGTGTGCATGCACGTCGCCTACATCCCCGTCGTGCGCGGGGGGGACGCACGGGGTCGTGAGTTCAACCTACGATCTGGCTGGGCGACGCACCAGGAGGGGGGCGGGCGGCCAGGCGCCCGTGAATTACTGCTACGACGCGGCCAATCGCCTTACGAGCATGATTCCCGGGACCTCGACGTGTTCCACGGCCAATTGCTCCACGCCAACCACCGCGTACGTGACCATCTGCTATGGATCCGGGCGGGCGGCGGACGACACTGCTGAACCAGGACGGCAGCTCGACGACGAGCGGCGTCAAGATGACCTACGGCTATGATGACGACTCGCGGGTGAGCAGCATTCAGTACAACAAGGTGTCGGCCGCGACCTTGCTCGGTGCGCTTACCTACATGTACGACACTGCGGGCAGCCGCACTCTGCAGGGTGGTACGTGGGGCCGAACCGGACTCCCGGCGGCCCTTGACCTCGCGGAGTACAACGACGCGAATCAGCTCGCACGGTGGGGTAGCGGGATGGCGCCCGGCACGATAATGTACGATGCGAACGGAAACCTACTGACGGACGGCACCTACAACTACGCCTGGAACAAGCGCAACCAACTGGCCAGCATCAACACGTCCCCTGCAAGCAGCTTCAACTACGATGCCTTGGGGCGCCGGATACAGAAGAATATCGGCGGCGCAGTGACTGGCTTTACGTACGACGGCCTCAACCCCGTGCAGGAGGTGTCCGCCACGAATATCGTCACCGCGAATCTCCTCACGAGCCCCCGCATTGACGGGTACTTTGCCCGCACAGACGCGTCAGGGCGTGCCACGTTGCTGCCCGATGCGCTGGGGTCGATTGCGGCGACCACGGACAGCAATGCGGCTGAACAGACGCGGTACACTTACGAGCCGTTTGGAAAGGCCACGGCTACCCTGATCTCCGGCACCTCCCTCAGCTCAAATTCCTTCCAGTTCACGGGCCGGGAGAATGACCTGCCGTCCCTCTACTACTACCGGGCCCGGTACTACTCGCCAACGTGGCAGCGGTTCATCAGTGAGGATCCCTTAAACGTTGCAGCTGGAGATGTCAATTTTTATGCATACGCGGGTAATGTACCAACTGGCTTTGTCGATCCGTTTGGACTGACACAGTGTGATATCAATTCGGCCTTAGACTTCCTTATTCCAAGTGGGCCTTGGCTCCCGCGAATGTCAGTGCCGCCCAGTGTGGCGACGGCGGACTTGGGCTTTGACTCCGAGGGGAAGAAATTTCTGGGCAACACGAAGGGCTCCGACGTAACGCTCGACTGCCGTTTCCTGCTGCCACTGGATACCGCCCGTCTCGACCAACTGCTAAATACGATCTTGCACGAATCGATTCACCGCTGGTACGATGGTAACGGCTTGGCGGGGGACGTGAACAATGATGACCCCAAGGGCGTCGGCTTTCCCTACGATTACGCTAATCACGTTACGCCGGATTTCCTGCCTAGCTTTCTTGGGTGGCGGGATAAGGTGTGTGGCGCTCGGCCGGAAAAGGTCAAGTGGTCGTGGTACAGCAAGACGTGCGGGGGCTAGCTGAACGCGGGCATTGAGCTGTCCTGCGAGGAAGACGAGATCATCGTATGGTCGAGAATGACTGCCCCGGGACGTCTTGCTCAGGGTGCGAGAGGGTCACGGCGTCCAAGAAGAGCGTGCGGGCCGCCCTATTGGCGGGATGGCTCCTCGTTGGTCGCCCGGCGCCGTGGATCGATGATTGGTCGATGAGAACGCCTGGTTCATTTCGGACGCAGGTCTCCTGCGAACGCTATCTCGGGCGCCGGCGCGCCGTCGCAACGAGTCCCCAAGACGTTTGGTTTTGGGAGCACGCTCGCTGCGTCACGAAAGAGGAGTTTGACACCTACCCGAAGCTGCGTGAGTGAGGCACTGAATGACTCGCTGGGTTCGGCGGGCGGGACCCCCACCGAAAGCTCTTCGTCAGGCGTTGCCCAACGAACGAATCGTCGGCGACAGAGGAGGATGGAACATGACCAACCGAAGGTGGGTTATAAGGGGAGCGCTTGCTGTGGCGATCTGTCTCGGCGGTGGAGCAGGACAGGGGGTTCTTGCCGCAACCGCAACCTCGCTTTCGTACACGGTCTCGCTGCCGAATCTCAGTGGTCCCCCGACCACGATCAGCTTCCAGGGCCAGGCGGACGGTGCGACCCTGACGGGCACGATTCAGTTCGAAGGCCAAAGTGAACAGGTGAGCGCGACGATCGGCGGTGATGGGTCAGTGTCGGGAAAGGTTTTCCAGGCGGACGGTACGCCGCTTGGCCTGTTTTGGGGCCAGCCAAACGGTCCGCGCAGCATGAAAGGGAGTTACGACCTGAACGGCCAGGTGGGGGACTGGACGGTACCTCTGCGGGTGCCGGCGCCGAAGAGTCAGCAGGGCGAGCGTCCCGAGCCGCGAGCGTGAGCCGGTCCACGCTTTGAAGCGACGAACGCGGCGAGATGAGTCGGGAACAGCGAAGTTGCCGGCCGAATAGCCACACGAGCTTACTGTCAGCTCCGTCCCGATGAATGGTGGGAGCGCGTGGAACGCATCGGTTACTTCCGCGTCGGACACGCAGGTGGGACGCCATTGGGTAGGCCGATCTCGACGGTCTCATGGCCGAGCCCCGTGTCGGCTTCATTCCAGAACAGCGCATAGCCGGTACCCCGATGCGCGATGCACGTTGGCCCGACGCAGCGGAAGGGCGTACGAGCGCGGCGTGCAGCTCCACTTCATCCGCCCCGGGAAGCCCGTGGACAACGCCTTCATCGAGTCCTTCAACGGGAAGTTCCGGGACGAGTGCCTCAACGAGCACTGGTTCCTCGATCTCGACGATGCGCGCACGAAGATCGAGGCGTGGCGGATCGACTACAACGAGGTGCGGCCCCACAGCGCGCTGGGGAACCGAACCCCAACCGAGTACGCTGCGCGGGCGGGACTAGCACAATAGCCGGACGGATCCGGGGGGCAGGTCACGCGGACACGCGGACACGCGGCGACCCCCGAGAAGGCGATCCTCGCGCACGATGGTCAGATGGTCACGGGCGCGCGGCACGGGATCGCTTCGCGGCGCTCCGGCTACGCGCCCTCGAGGAAAGCTGGGGCCGGTGGACCGCGGCGATGACCGCCTTGTCGCTATCGCGCCCCTGCCCCCCCTCACATCCCGAGCCGCCTCATCTTCTTCAGCAACCCCCTATACGTGATCCCCAGCTCCTCCGCCGCCCGCGTCTTCACCCCGCCCGCCCTCGCGATCGCCGCCTCGATCTGCTCGCGCTCGAAGCTGTCGGTCCGGTGCTGGAGGAGGCTCGACGCGCCCCCGTCCCCCGCCGCCTCCTGGAGCCGCTCGGAGAGCAGGTCCTCGGTGATCGGCGCCCCGGGCGCCGCGAGCAGCACGGCGCGCTCGAGCTCGTTGGCCAGCTCGCGCACGTTCCCCGGGAAGGGGTAGCGGGCGAGGAGCGCGAGCGTCTCCTCGCTCGGTTCGGGGACCGGCTTCTTCACCTGGCGCGCCAGCCGCCCGAGCAGGTGGCGCGTGAGCGCCGGGATGTCCTCGCGCCGGTCGCGCAGCGGCGGGAGGCGGATCGGGAAGACGCGCAGGCGATAGTAGAGGTCCTCGCGGAAGCGGCCGGTCTTCACCTCGTCCTCGAGGGTGCGGTTGGTGGCCACGATGACGCGCGCATCGACCGTGCGGGGGCGGTTCTCGCCCACCGGGCGGATCTCCCCCTCCTGCAGCACGCGGAGAAGCTTCGCCTGGAGGGCCGGGCTGGTCTCCGAGATCTCGTCGAGAAAGAGCGTGCCGCCGCTCGCCACCTCGAAGAGGCCCTTGCGGTCCTCGGTGGCGCCCGTGAAGGCGCCGCGGCGGTGGCCGAAGAGCTCGCTCTCGAGCAACCCCTCGGAGAGCGCGGCGCAGTTGATGGCGACGAAGAGGTGGTCGCGGCGCGGTCCAGCGGCGTGGATGGCGCGCGCCACCAGCTCCTTGCCGGTGCCGGTCTCGCCCTCGAGGAGGACCGTGGCGTGCGAGCCGGCAACCCGGGCGATCAGCTGGAGCACGTTCCGCATCGCCTCGCTGGCGCCCACCAGCTCGTGCGGCCGCTCGACCTCGCGCAGGTAGGCGTTCTCGGCCGCGAGCCGCTCGTTCGCGCGCCGGAGCTCCTCCACCAGCCGCCCGTTCTCGCGCACCAGGTGGAAGGCCTCGATCGCGCGGCGCAGCGTCAGGCGCAGCTCCTCGCTCTCCCACGGCTTGGTGACGTAGCGGTAGATGCGGCTCTTGTTGATCGCCTGGATGATGGCGTCGATGTCGGTGTAGCCGGTCAGGATGATGCGCACGGCGTCGGGGCGGATCGCCATCGAGCGCTCGAGGAACTCGGTGCCGCTCATCGCCGGCATGCGCTGGTCGGCGACGATCACCGCCGGCTCGTGCGTCTCGAGGAGCGCGAGCCCGCGCGCGCCGCTCTCGGCGGTCAGCACCTCGAAGTCATCTTCGTAGTTGAAAGTGAACGCGCGCAGGATGTCCGGCTCGTCGTCCACCAGCAGGACCGGGAACTGCCGGTAATCGACCTCCACCGCGTCCCCCTATCGGGCGCCGCTCGCCGCCCTGTCAAGCGACGCGGCGGGCTGCGCCACGGGCAGGATGATGCGGAAGGTCGCCCCCCGGCCGGGGGCGCTCTCGACCTCGATCCGCCCGCCGTGCGCAACGAGCACGCCGTGGCTGATGGCGAGCCCGAGCCCCGTCCCGGCGCCCACGTCCTTGGTGGTGAAGAACGGGTCGAAGATACGGCCCACCACCTCGGGCGCCATGCCGACGCCGTCGTCCCGGATGGTGACGCGCACCTGGGCGCCCTCGGCGCGCGTCGCGAGCCACAGGTTCCCACGCTCGTGGATCGCGTCGCACGCGTTGGCGAGCACGTTCATGAAGACCTGGTTCACCTGCCCGGGGTCGCACTCGACCGGCGGCAGGGTGCCGTAGTCGCGGTGGATCTCGATCCGGTCGCGCCAGCGCGGCTCGAGCAGGCGGAGGCTCACCTCGAGCCCGTCGTGCAGGTCGACCCGCTTGCGCGTCGCCTCGTCCAGCCGCGAGAAGCTGCGCAGGTCCTTCACGATGGCCGCCGTGCGCTCCGCGCCGCGCGCCATGACGGCGACGATCTCGCGCGCGTCGGCGAGGAGCTGCGCGACCTCGGGCGACGCGTCGGCCGCCGCCGTCTCCAGCCGGCGGCGGAGCGGCGCCACGCTGCTCGAGATGAATGCCACCGGATTATTGATCTCGTGCGCCACGCCGGCCACCAGGCGGCCGAGCGCGGCCATCTTCTCCGACTGCACGAGCTGGACCTCGGCGTTCTTGAGCTCGGCGTAGGCCTCGGCCAGCTCGCGGTTGGCGCCCTCGAGCTGCTCGGTCCGCTCGCGCACCCGCTCCTCGAGGCGCGCATTGAGGGCGACCAGCGCCTCGTACGAGCGCGCGTTCTCGAGCGCGATCGCGGCCTCGTGCGCGAGGGCACGCAGGAACTCGACGTCGCCCGCGGTGTAGAGGAGCCCCGAGCGCTTGCGGCCGGCGGTGAGCACCCCCGCCAGCTCGCCGCGGAGCTCGAGCGGCACGGCGAGCTCGGCGCCGAGCGCGGCGAGGCCCTCGCGCGCGGCGGCGTCGCCGGCGGACAGGACCTCCCCCTTCGTGAGGCGCGGCAGGAGGGCGCTCGGGACGCCGGTCACGCCGCCCGCCTCGCCCGCCGTCCCCACCTGGAGCCGCGTCCCGGTGTTGGGGATCGCCTCGTCGACGGCGTCGCACACCAGGGCCACGATCCGCTCCCGCTTGAGCGTCGCCGCCAGCTCCGCGCCGACCGCGGCCAGGACCTGCGCGCCGTCGTAGCGGATGCGGAAGAAGACCCGATCGACGATGGCCTGGAGCCGCGTGCGGAGCGGGTTGAAGAGGACGAGGACGGCGAGCGTGAAGAAGACGGGGAAGGCACGCGAGTGGGCCTGGAGGACGACCTGGAAGAGCACGGCCGCGGCGAGGTACGCCGCGCCGACCGCGCCGGTCAGGAGGAGGTAGTAGGCGCCGCGCCGCACCGCGGCGCTGCCGGCGCGAGGGGCCGGCGCGCCCGAGGCAAGGCGCGCAGTCGTGGCAGCGGTCTCCGCCATGGCCGGCACTGAGAGCGAACTGTAGCGCAGCGGCCCCGCCCTGCGCCAATCGTGGAGCCGCCGCGGTGGCAACGCCGTGGCCGCCCGGGTAGGAGGGCAAGGCATGCGCCCGCTCCGCCTGCTCCTCGCCGCCGTCCTCCTCACCTCCTGCGCCCGCCTCCCGCCCGCGGAGCTGGCCGCGACCACCCCCTTCGGCCTGGCGCGCACCCAGGGCCGCTTCGTCACGGTGGAGGGCCTCCGCGTCTTCGCCATCACGCTCGGGCAGGGCCCCGAGGTCGTGCTGCTGCACGGGAACCCTGCCTCGACCTACTCCTGGCGCAAGGTGCTGGAGCCGCTCGCCGCCCGCCACCGGGTGCATGCCATCGACCTCCCCGGCTACGGCTTCAGCGACAAGCCCGCCGACGCGCCTTACGACCCGGCCTGGTTCGCGCACGTCGTGGTCGGCTACCTGGACGCCGCGGGCGTCCGCCGCGCCGTGCTGGTCGGGAACTCGATGGGCGGGCACGTCGCCACCGAGACGGCGATCCTCTACCCCGAGCGGACGGCCGGCCTCGTCCTCCTCGGCGCGGCCGGGCTACCGGAGGCCGAGCGCGACGGGCGCCCGCTCTCGCTCCGCATGCTCACCTGGCCCGTGCTCGGCCCGCTGCTGCGCCAGCTCCCGGGGCGGGGCCGGGTGCGCGACGGGCTCCGCCGGGCGGTCTACGATCCCGCCACGGTGAGCGAGGCCGACGTGGACGCGTACTACACGCCGCTCCGCACCGCGGGCGGCACCAACGCGCTCGTCGCCCGTCTCCGCCAGCCGACGCCGGCGGACCGCGCCGCGCGCGTCAGGACCATCCGCGCGCCGACGCTCGTCATCACGGGCGACACCGACCGGCTCGTCCCGCTCGAGACGGCACGCGCCTACCACGCGCTCATCGCGGGCAGCGAGCTCCTGGTCCTCGAGCGCACCGGCCACCTGCCGCAGGAGGAGCGGCCCGAGCGCGTGGTGGCGGAGATCACGCGCTGGGTGCAGGTGTCGGCCGCTCGGGACTGACCCGGCGCCCGCCGAAGCCGAAGATCGCGAGCGCGGCCGCGGCCATCCCCGCCGCGACCAGGAACATGACGCGATGCCCGAAGGCATGCGCCACCGGGCCGAGCGCCATCGAGCCGGCCGTCGTGCCCAGGTTGAAGGCGCCGTTGTAGCCCCTGCAGTGCGCGCAGCGCGAAGATCGCCGGCCCGATGCGGTCGACGAGGAGGAAGGCGCCCGCCGCGGCCGACATGGTGGCGATCCCGCCGAGCAGGAAGATGCGCCGCCCGAAGCGGTCGAGGAGCGCGCCCACGGCGAGCACACTCACCAGGCCCGCGAGGCCGCTCGTCCCCATCACGAGCCCGATCGTCCGCTCCGTGCCCCCGAGCGCGCGCACGTGCAGCGGCAGGAGGAAGAACGAGGCGAAGGTCAGGAAGAAGCAGAAGTTCGCCGCGGTCACACGCGCGAAGCAGGCCGTGCGGGTGGAGGGCGGCATGGACCGATCGGCGCGCCGCAGCTTGCCGCGGCGAGCCGCGCATTATACAGACCGCGCATGGCGACGGAACGACGGCGCGAGCTCCGCCGGCGCCGCAAGCGGCGCCGCGAGCGCCTGAAGGAGCGCCGCCACCAGCGAGCGAAAGAGCGCCGCCGCCAGCCGCGCGCGAAGACGTAGCCGGGTCGTGCGAGTGCGAGCGTCGGTGCGGCGTGGGCGGGGGCACCCGCCGGCGCTCCCGCGTCCTCGGCCACGCGCGACTCGTAGGCTGCAGCGTCCCCCCGACACACCGCAGGCGCGCGCGGGACCTGCGGGGGTCGCGGCGGCGGGTGCCCCCGCCCACGCCGTTGCGCGCGCACCGCACGCGGCCCGGCGGCGCGGCGGGGCCGCCCTGGCGGCGCCTCTGCGCCGGCACGTTCGCTCGGCCGTGGACACCCGCCGAGCCAGCGCAGCGAAGCCGCGAGGGTGGCCCCGCCACGCCGCCGCGCACCGGACGCGGCGCCTACGCCGCCGAGCGGTGCTCGTCGCCGATAACGCCGGGGAGGAACGACGCGGAAGCGGGTGCCGGTCCGAGCGTGTAGCGCGGCGAGTGCCGGCGTCCGTGCGGCGTGGGCGGGGGCACCCGCCGGCGCTTCCCGCGTCCTCGGCCACGCGCGCCGCGTCGGCCGCGACGTCCCCCCGACATGCCGCGGGCGCGCGCGGGCCTGCGGAGGTCGCGGCGGGGGGTGCCCCCGCCCACGCCGTCGCACGACGGAGCGCGTCGCGCGCGGCCCGGCGGAGGGGCGGGGGCGCCGTCGGAGCGCCTCTGCGCCGGCACGCCTGCTCGCTCGGGAACGCCTGCGGAGCCGGCGCAGCGAAGCGGAGACGGTGCCCCCGCCCCTCCGCCGCGCACGGAACGCTGTGCCTACGCCGCCGAGCGGTGCTCGTCGCCGATGACGCCGGGGAGGACGACGCGGAAGCGGGTGCCGTGCCCGAGCGTGCTGGTGACCTCGACCGTGCCGCCGAGCCGGGTCACGAACTGCTTCACGATGTAGAGCCCGAGGCCCACGCCGCCGTGGCGGCGCGTCGTCGAGCCGTCCACCTGACGGAACATGTCGAAGATGATCGGCAGGTGCTCGGCGCCGATGCCGACGCCCGTGTCGCTCACCTCGACCACCAGGGCGTCGTTTTGCACCGTCATGCGCACCCGCACCTGCCCCTCGCTGGTGAACTTGAAGGCGTTGCTCACCAGGTTGCGGACCACGAGCGAGACCTTGGCGCGATCGGTCATGATGCGCTGGGCGAGGTCCTCGGGCGTCTCCCACTCGAAGGCCACCCCGGGCGCGCGCGGCAGGCCGGCGGTGCTCGCGTGCAGCGCCTTGAGGAGGTCGCCGATCGGCACGGCGGAGATCTCGACCATGTCGCGGCCGGCCTCGAGGCGGCCCACGTGCAGCGTCGCCTCGATCAGCTCGAGCAGCTCGCGGCCGCGCGCGTCGAGGCGGTCGATCAGCTCCCGCTGCCCGCCCGTGATGGGGCCGACGGCGCCCTCGCGCAGCATCTCGGTGTAGCCGATGATCACGTTGAGCGGCGTGCGCAGCTCGTGCGACATGGTCGACACGAACTCCGACTTGAGCCGGTCGGCGGCCTCCAGGTCGGCGACCAGGCGCGCGTTCTGGAGCGCGATCGAGGCGTGGTGGCCGAGGCCCTCGGCCAGGCGGAGCTGACGGCGGTCGATGGCCCGCCGGTCCTGGAGCCGCCCGGCGGCGATGAAGCCCGCCACCCAGCCACTGCGGAAGAGCGGGATGGCGATCCAGGCGCCCGAGCGCCAGCCGCGCGGCAGCCACAGGGGGCGCACGGTCGCGCCATCGCCGATCAGCAGCTCGCGGCGTGTGATCGCCTCCTGGAGCCGCGGGAAGTCCTCGAGGCGGAAGCGCCCGTTGCCGATGGCGTCCAGGTCCGCCTGGGGGACGCCGCTGCCGCCCGCGATGCTGAAGGTCCCCGAGCGTTCGTCGAAGCGGGCGGCGATCGACCAGGGCAGCTCGAGGACCTCGCTCGCGCCGCGCACGAGCAGCTGCCAGAGCGCGTCTTCGTCGAGGCAGGAGCTGAGCCCCTGCGAGAGGGAGAGGAGGACGCGCGAGACCTCGGCGTCCTGCTGCTGCTGCTCCATGGTGCGCACGTTGACGAGCGCGAGGGCCGCCTGCCGCGCGATGCCCTGCACCAGCTCGATCAGCCCCCCGGCGTCCTCGTCGTCGTAGCCGACGAAGAGCGCCCCCTCGAACGAGTCCCGGCACACCATGGGGGCCGCGAAGCCGCGGCGGAAGGGCAGCGCCACGCGTCCGGACACGAGCGCATGGCTCGGTCCAGCGCCGAACTGGACCACCTCGCCCGCACGCAGGCGCCCGATGATGGGCAGGTCCGCCGTATAGCGGACCTCGGCCGCGCCGTCGGGCTCGACGTCGAGCCCGTGGGCCGCCGCCAGGCGGAGGCCCTGGCGCTCCGCGTCCCAGAGGAAGATCTCCACGCGCGGCACGCGCACGAGGGCCACCGTGGTGTCGCACACGGCGCGCAGCAGCGCCTCGACCGTGTGCATCGCGCTCACGTGCTGCGCCACGTCGAGCAGGACGCGCACGCGCGCCGCCTCGCGCTCGTTGCGGGCGAGCAGGTCGGCGCGGGCGGCGGCCAGCGCCCGGCTCCGCTCCTCCTGCTCCCCGAGGAGGCCGCTCAGGTAGTGGCTGAGATAGGCGCAGAGCGCATCGACCGTGGTGACGGCCATGACCACCAGGACGACGAAGCCCCACTCGCGGTAGGCGTCCGGGCGATAGAAGCCGCCGGACCCGAGGTGCGCGACCATCCCGCCGAACTCGCCCACGCCGAGGAGCGCGAGCTCCAGGGTGGCGAGCGCGACGTGGATGAAGGCCAGGGGCAACGGCAGCACGGCGCCGTAGGCGAAGAAGGCCGGCGCGAAGAAGAGGACGCCGAGGCTGGTGAGGCCGCCCCCGAAGTGGAGGAGAACCACCAGCGAGAGGGTGTCGAGCGCCACCTGCGCGTTGACCACGGCGGCGATCCGTCCGGGGTGCTCGACGCGCAGGAGGCGGCCGCCGACCTCGTTGTAGATGCAGACGGCGAGCGCGACCGCCAGCACCGGCACGAGCGCCAGCTCGTCGGGAAGCAGGAGCTTCTCGAGGACGGCGACCGACAGCCCGGCCAGGACCGTGATTCGGCGCAGGGAGACCATCCACAGGACGAGGTCCCGGCGCAGGTGCGGCGCGCTCCGAGGCATGCTGTCGAAAGCAAGCGTTGCGCCAGCGCGGCGAGCGGGCGGGGCGTCCGAATATCCTTGAAAATACGAGCCCTGCAGGGCGGAGGATGCCGTAGCGCTCGCCAGGCGGCGTCACCGGCGGTGTCACCTGTGGCACTCGGGTGCGCTAGGGAGTCCCGGCCGCCAGCCAGCCGGTCAACCGGCCGAGCTCCTCGCGTCCGTGCTCCCAGAGGAGGGCGCGGGCCTGGCGGGGGCGCCAGAGGCCGGCCGACTCGCCGACCAGCCCCGGCGCCGGATCGCGCACCACGGTTGCGCGCAGGAACGGGAACTCGTCGATCAGCGCCGCGGCCTCCGAGCCCTCGAAGAAGGTCGCCGTCGCGGTCTCGCCGGCGGGCAGGTGGCGCGGGCGACGCTCGCGCTCGCGCTGGGTCTCCTCGCTCGCCCACGCCACCGCCGCCCCCTCGTAGTACTCGAGGACGGTGCGGAGCCCGCTCAGCACCGCCGCCGGCGCCGCCGCGCGCGCGGCGAGCGTCTCGACCTGGCGGCGGAGGTGGAGGACGTCCTTCTGGTAGGCGGTGAGGCTTGCGCGCGGCCGGCCGTCGTCGGCGAGCGTGGACAGCCCGCGCGTCACCTCGTCGACGCTCACGTGCGTCTCGGGAGGCAGCGGCGAAGGCGGCGGGGTGGCGACCAGCGCGCGCACGCTCGGCGCCTCTGCGGGCGCCGGCGCGGCAACGACGGCGACGGCGCGCTCCCAGGTGCTCGCCGCGAGCGCGAGCGGGAGCTCGGTGTCGGCGCGGCGCACGAGGAGCAGCACGGCCTTGCGCTCGCGCCTCGCCTCGCGCACCACGCGCGCGTAGTCGCCGCAGCTCCGCGCGAGCGTACCGTTCGCCTGCACCACCGCGTCGCCGACCCGGAGGCCGCCCGCCAGCGCAGCCGAGTCGTCGTCCACCGCCGCGACCGCGAGCCCGCCCGCCGCCGCCACCGCGAGCGCGACGCCCGTCTGGCCCCGACCCTCTTCGCAGGGACCGGCCGCGCGGGCGCTCCCAGCCGCGGCGAGCGCCAGCACGAGCGTCACCAGACGAGCGTGCGCCATGCTGCCTCCACCGCCGCCCGCAGGGCCGCGGGCGAGCCGTCGTTCTCGATCACCAGGTCGGCGTGCCGCCGCCGCTCGGCGTCGGACATCTGCGCGTCGAGCCGCCGCTCGACCTCCTCGCGGGTCAAGCCGCGCGCCGCCATGATGCGCGCGACGGCGTGCTCGCGCTGAGTGGAGACCACCCACAGCCGATCGACGAGCGGCCGCCAGCCGGCCTCGAGCAGGACCGCCGCCTCGACCACGAGGGGGCCGTCGAACCCCTCGGCGCGCGCCGCCGCGATGCGGCGCCCGACCTCGGCCGCGATGAGGGGGTGCACGAGCGCGTTGAGCCGCGCGCGCGCCGCCGGGTCCGCGAATACGAGCGCGCCGAGCGCGCGCCGATCGATCGCGCCATCGGCGCCGACCACGCCCGACCCGAAGGTCTCGACCACGCGCGCGAAGCCCTCGCTCCCCGGACGGTAGACCTCGTGCCCGATCCGGTCGGCATCGATGACGCGCGCGCCGAGCTCGGTCAAGAACGCGGCCACCGTGCTCTTGCCCGCGCCGATCCCACCCGTGAGCCCGACGACCGGAGCCACCATCGCCGCCGTCGCTATCCCAACCCGGGCGGCAAGTCGAGGTTCCCCGGGCCCGCATGCTATAGGGGCGCGCGCCTCCTTCCCGCAATGAAGCTCGCCAGCCGCCGCCGTCGGATCGCATTGCCCGGGGGCGGGGCCGTGTCGGCGGTGGTCGCGCTGCCCCCGGGCTTCCGGCGTCCGGGCCGCACACCCGCCGTGATCCTGGCGCACGGCGCGGGCAGCGACATGACGAACCCGTTCCTCTCGAGCGTGCATGCCGGCCTCGCGCGCGAGGGCCTGGTGGCGGTCAAGTTCAACTTCCCGTACACGGAGGCCCGCCGGCGCGCGCCCGACCCGCGCCCCGTGCTGCAGCGCTGCTACCGTGCGGTGGTGGACGCGGTGCTCGGCGATCGCCGGCTCGCGCCGCCCTGGGTCGCGATCGGGGGCAAGTCGCTGGGCGGCCGGATCGCCTCCTACGTGGCCGCCGACGGCGCCCCCGTGCGCGGCCTCCTCTTCCTCGGCTATCCCCTGCACCCCGCCGGCCGCCCGGAGCAGCTCCGTGCCGACCACCTCCCGGGCGTGGCGCTCCCGATGCTGTTCGTGCAGGGCACGCGCGACGCCCTCTGCGACCTGGAGCGGCTCCGCCCCGTGCTCGCCCGGCTGCCGCGCGCGACGCTCCACACCATCGAGGGCGGCGACCACTCCTTCCGCGTCCCGCGCCGCGCGGGACGAACGGACGCCGACGTCTGGGCGGAGATCGTCGCGGTGGCGGCGCGCTGGCTCGGCGGGCTGGGCGCGTAGCGGGCGCGGACAGCCTCCTATGCGCGCGGCGCGAGCGCGGGGCGCACGAGGCCAGCGTAGTACGCGCGCAGCCAGGCGATGGTCGCCGTCTCGCCCTCGGCGACGAGGCGGAGGATCTCGCGGGTCTCGAGGTCGTCGTCGAGGCGGTCGAGGACGTCGGTGATCGGGCGCGTGGCGCTCGTGTCCTCGGGGTAGCGGGCGAGGAGCGTGGCGAGCTTCTGCTCGTCCGGCAGCGCCGCGGAGCCGAAGCGCTCGATGGCGGCGGCGCGCACGGGCTCGGCGAGCGCAGCACTCGGCGCGGCGCCCATCTCGCCGAGGCGCTCGGCGAGGAGCTCGGCGTGAGCGGCCTCACGCTCCGCGATGACGCGCAGCCCGCCGCGCAGGCCATCGAGTGCGCAGACGGCGATCCACGCCGCCAGCACCTCCGCCGAGGCCGCCTCGGCGGCGCGCAGGTCGTCGAGGAAGCGGATCACCCACTCGCGCTCGGGCGCGGGATCGCTCACCGCCTCACGCCCCTTCCTGCTCGAGCACGTCGCGCATGCGCCGGAGCCAGCGGACGGTCGCCCGCTCGTCGTCGACGATCGTCTCGAGGAGCGCGTGGGTCTCGGCATCGCCCTCCGCCCGGCGCACCAGCTCGCCGAGCGGCCCGTCCTCGCGCGCGGGCAGGCGCCCGAGGAGGAGCGCCAGCTTCGAGCGGTCGGAGACCCCGGGATCGGCGACCACGCCGCACACGGCGGCGAGCTCGCGGCTCGGGCGCGCGCCGGGAACGCCGCCGAGCGAGCGCAGGCGCGCCTCGGCCAGCGCGGCGTGCCGCCGATCGCGCGCGCGGATCACGCGCAGCCCGCCGCGGAGCCGCGCGTCCGCGCAGGCGACGATCCAGCGCCCGACCGCCTCGGCTCCCGCCCGCTCGGCGGCCTGGAAGTCGTCGAGGAGCCCGATCACCCGCGCTCGCTCGGAGCCGAGAGGCGTCCGGAGCATCGCGCGAAGGCTACGGCTTCCGTGCCGGGAGTGTCAAACTTCCCGGCTACTTGCGGGCGATGACACGGATCTTGTGACGGCGCTCGACGGGCGGCGCCTCGCTGCGCGTGAGGACGGCCCCGAGGAGCTGGCCGAGCCGCAGCGCGCCGCCCGAGTAGACGGGGTCGGCGAGCACGGCGGCGAAGGCGGCGGGGGCGTCGTCGGGGCCGGGCACGAGGATTGCGCTCGGGGGCGGGTCGAGCGCGGCGAGCCGCGCCACGATCCCGTAGCCGTCGCGGCGGGGCAGCGCGAGGTCCACCACCACCACCTCCGGCCGCACCACCTGGAGCAGGTCGGCGGCCTGCTTGGCGTCCCAGGCCATCGATACGGAGAGGCCCTTGCGCGCGAGCGCCTGACGGAGGCTCATGAGCGCATCCACGTCGGCGCCCGCGGTGACCACCCGCGTGCCGCGCACGGCGTAGCGCTCGAGCGTCTCCGCCACGTCGTCGGGATCGAGCGGGCTGCCCGTCGCCTCGACCATGCCGAGCATGAGCGCGCGGTCGGCGCCGGGATTCGCCAGGCAGCCCCAGAAGCGCGCTCCGCATCCCGCCGCGCGCGCCGCCGCGAGCGCGCCGAGCGCTCCGGGGGCGAGCAGGTTGACCACGATACGCGCCGGCGAGAGCTCGCTC
>Ga0137403_10001865_pt1 | contig 26223 bp, 24 predicted proteins | sample CZOMad2_1_16fung_FD_122057 | JGI IMG/M metagenome (GOLD analysis project Ga0137403, IMG submission 122057) | Vadose zone soil fungal communities from Angelo Coast Range Reserve, California, USA - CZOMad2_1_16fungal (Hybrid Assembly) | ecosystem: Environmental > Terrestrial > Soil > Vadose zone... | reverse complement strand
GCCATGCGCCCGGCAAGATTCGAACTTGCGACCTCTGCCTCCGCAGGGCAGCGCTCTATCCCCTGAGCTACGGGCGCGCGGGAGCCAAGTCTAGCCGCGCGGTTGCGCCGCCGACGCTCAGCTCTGCGTCGTCGGGAACCTCGTTGCGCACGTACGCCAGGGCAACTCCCGGCACCGCGCTCGTGACGCGGCCGACGGACTTGCCGTCGTGCTCGATCTCGTCGCCCGGGCTCGCCGCTTCGACCGCGAGCACTCGTAGCTGCCGATTGACGTGCCCCCGGTAGTGCAGGCGCGCGATCGGCTCCTGGCCCGGGTAGCAGCCCTTGGTGAAGCTGATGTGCGTCTTGTCGAGCCCGGCCTCGGCCGGCAGGACGCGGTCGTCGAGCTCGTAGCCGTACCGGGGCGTGCCGGCCTCGATGCGCATCCGCTCGAGCTCGCCGGGGGCGATAGTCGGCTCGAACTCGACGTCTAGGACTTCGTGCGCGAGCGCTCCGTACTCGTCGGTCGGTATCCCCTCGTCGCCGCCGAAGACGATCGTCGAGGTGTGCTGCTCGGGCTCGATCTCGCACTTGGCCGCGAAACGCATCTTCCGAAGCTCGGCCACGACGGCGTCGCCCAGCTCCGGCTCGGTCAGCAGCAGAAAGTCGTCCTCGCCGCGGCGCCAGACCCGTAGCGTCGCGATCACGCGCGCCTTGGGCGTCAACAGCAGCGCGTCGCACACTTCGCCGACGGCGAGCGCCTCGACGTCGTTCGAGACCATCCGCTGCAGGTAGTCCTCCGCCTCAGGCCCAGAAAGGCTCACGAACGCGCGCGGGCGGAGGGCTACAGAGAGTTGGGAAGGCTGGGCAACCACCGCCGTCAGTGTAGGGACGGCGACACCCCACACATTTATCTCTCCTAGGTCCTGGTGCCGTAGCGGAGATAAACGACGCCGCCGCCGAAACGGCGTTCGTCCAGCAGTTCAAGCTTCACGCGGACACCGTCGGGGAGCCAGGCGTTGCCACCTCCGACGATGATCGGTGTGATGAAGAGATGAAGCTCGTCGACCAACCCCGCCTTGATCGCCTGGCCGGCGAGGTCGGGACCGCCGACCGAGAGATCGCGTTCCGCTGACGCCTTCATCCGCCGGACCGCCTCGGGGTCGAACTCCCGCTCGATCCGCGTCCGAGCGCTGGCTGCCTGCTCCAGGGTCTTGGAGTACACGATCTTGTCCGCCGCCTGCCAGATCTCGGCGAAATCGCGCTCGGGCGGCGGTGACTGGTCGGCGAGAGTGTCCGCCGTCTCCCAATAGACCATCACGTCGTACATCCGCCGCCCATAGAGGTAGGTGCCGATCAGCCGCTCGAGCTCGTTGACGAGGGTGTGGACTTCCTCGTCGGGCGCAGCCCAGTCGAAGTTGCCGTCCTCATCGGCCACGTAGCCGTCGAGGGACGCGATCGCCGAGTAGATCAGCTTCGCCACGGCTCGTATCCTGATCGCTGAGTCGCCATGGTGACGATCGACGAGATCCGCGCATTTGCGAGCACACTCCCTCGCAGCAGCGAGGCGTTCGTGCGAGGCCGCGTCAAGTTCCGCATCGGCCGGATCGTCTATCTGTCTTTCTCACGTGACGGAACAGTGATGGGCTTCGCATTCCCCAAGGACTGGCGCGACCAGCTCGTCGAATCGGAGCCTCAGAAGTACTCGCTGCCGGGCGAGTCTGACCTTCGGTACCACTGGGTCCACGTCCGTCTCGACAAGATCGACGCCGACGAGATGCGCGAGCTGGTCGAGGACGCCTGGGCTTTCACCGTCCCGAAACGCGTGGCCGAGGAATACGCCGCCTCGCGCGGTTAAGCGGGCGCCGGATCCGGCGCGTCTCGCCGGCGAACTCGGCGCACCTCGCGCACGAATGCGAGGACGCATAGGTTCGGCACGGACATCGGCGCTGCAGCGAGGATCAGCGTCCCACGCACGCCGAGCGGACCGACGAGTGGACCGGCGAGCGCCTGCCCCGCAGGCATCAGACAGAGCGACAGCAGCCAGTCGATCGACCCAACCCGGGCGAGCCTGTCAGGGCGCAGCTCCTGCTGCAGTGCCGTCTCCCAGAGCGTGTTCCCGAAGACGATCGCGATGCCGAAAGCGGCGCTGGTCGCCACGATCACGGCCAGGGGCAGCGGCGGCTCGAGCGCGAGGACCGGGACTGCACCGATCGACCAGATCGCGAAGGCTGTGGCGACATGGTGTCGCGGGCGGAACCGGTAGACGAGGAAGCCTCGCCTCTCCGCCAATCCGCAGGACCGCGAACGCGAGCGCCACCGGAATCAGCGCGTCGCCGATTGACGAGCTGGTCCGTCCAAGCCACAGCAGCCGGAACGGCCGCTCGGTCAGCGGCCCGAAACGTCCTCGACCGCGCACGCTCGCAACCTAGATGCCACCTGGCTGATGGGCGCCGTTGCATATAAGTCCAGGAATCGTGTTCCGCTCCAAGGCAGAGCAGAAGGTCGCCGACGCCGGTTACGACCCCGCGCGCCTGCCTCCGGGCCAATATCTGACCGAGAAGTGGCCGGTGCTGCACGCGGGCGGCGTGCCCGAGACCGACCTCGCGAGCTGGGACTTCAAGCTCTTCGGCGAGGTCGAGAATCCGATCACGTTGAGCTGGGAGCAGCTGCAGGAGCTGCCGTCGAGCGAGATCATGATCGACATCCACTGCGTCACCCGCTGGAGCCGCTTCGACACGAGCTTCCACGGCGTCCACTGGCGCGATCTCGCCGAGCTGGTCAAGCCGAAGCCGAGCGCCCGCTTCGTCGTTGCCCACGCTGAGCAGGGCTTCACCTCCAACCTCCCGCTCGAGGCGCTCGAAGACGAGCAAGCGATGATCGCGTACGAAGCCGGCGGCGAGCCACTCGAACCCGAGCACGGCTGGCCGCTGAGGCTAGTCGTGCCGAGCCGCTACTTCTGGAAGAGCGCAAAGTGGCTCCGCGGCCTCGAGCTCCTCGACCACGATCAGCCCGGCTTCTGGGAGCGCTACGGCTACCACAATGACGCTGACTACTGGCGTGAGGAGCGGTACAGCTTCTAGGCGGGAATCAAAGCGTTAATATCGCCCCCTCGATTCGAAGGAGGGGTGAGATGAGGAGATTCTTTGCCGCCACGGCGCTCGCCGTGAGCGCGGTGGCTCTCGTCGTCGGAGTTGCGGCGGCGACGCCAAACGGGGCCGACACGCTGGTGACCGTCGGCAGCCCGTCGACACCGTTCTCGCAGAACAAGCAGAACGAGCCTGCGGTAGCGGTGAATCCCGCCGACCCGACCATCGCGGCGGCGGGTGTCAACGAAGAGATCGACATGGAGGCGTGTAACAACCGGGACGACAAGACGTGCCCGTTCACACCCGGTGTGGGGGCGTCCGGCGTCTACTTCTCGGACACCGGCGGCTCGAGCTGGGTGCAGCCGACCTACACCGGCTGGACGGCGAGAGACTGCCTCGGCCTCGTCGGGACGCAGGCGGCCGCGGCCGACAACTGCGACCCGCACGTCGGGCCGATCGGGACTTTGCCGCGCTACCTCGACAGCGGGCTCGTGTCCGACGGCGACCCGGCGGTCGGTTTCGGCCCGCAGCGCGGATCGAACGGGCAGTTCTCGTGGGACAACGGCTGGCGGCTCTACTACGCGAATCTCAGCTCGAACTTCAGCGCTCAGCGGTCGGAGTTCGCGTTCAAGGGCTTCGAGGCGATCGCCGTCTCGCGTCTCGACAGCCAGAACTACGCCGCCGCCAAGGCGGGGAGCAACGGTGCCTGGAAGGCGCCCGTGATCGTGACGAAGCAGAACGCGGCGCTCTTCTCCGACCACGAAATGGTCGCGGTCGACGACGCCTCGTCGAGCCCGTTCTTCGGCCATGTCTACGTCTGCAACGCGGCGTTCCGTAGCCAGGAGATCGGCGGCTTCCCCGAGCCGATCGTTCTCAACTCCTCGGCAGACGGCGGGGACACGTGGACGACGCGCCAGGTCTCCCCGGCCGTGAACAACAACACGATCAGCGGCCGGCAAGACTGCGCCGTCAACACCGACAGCAAGGGCACGGTCTACGTCTTCTGGGACGGCTTCGACCCGATGACGAAGACGCTCGCGATCTTCATGATCCGTTCGTTCGATGGGGGCAGGACGTTCGTCCGGCCGGCGCGGATCGTCACACACATCGACGAGACGGGGATACGCGACTTCACGGGCGACCTGACGTTCGACGGACAGGCAGGTGCACGTGACGGCTCGTTCCCGACCGTCGACATCGCGAACGGCGCCCCGACTGGTGCCGATGCGACCGACGAGATCGTGCTTGCCTGGTCGAACGGGCCGACTCCCTCGGACACGCACCCGGGACCGAACGAGCAGGCGAGAGTCATGACGTCGACCAACGGAGGCGGGACGTGGACCTCGTCCGGCGTCGCCTCGCCGGCGAGCGACCGGCCGGACTTCCCGGCGATCGCGATCTCGCCCGACGGGACGGACGCATACCTGACGTACATGAACTTCCTGCGGCCGTGGCAGTCGGACAACACGACTCCGCGCTTTTTCCAGGGAGTCGTGCGGCACGCGGACGTCAACCCCGCGACCGGCGCGATCGGCGCCTGGAGCGACATCCACCGGGCGCCGACCGGCGACGCCCGTGGCTCGAGCGCAAACGCGCTGATCGACGAGTTCCTCGGCGACTACGACTACGCGTTCGCAACGCGAGACTCGGTCACGGTCGTCTGGAACGACGCCCGGAACGCCGCAGACTGTCCTGCAATCGACGCGTACCGGGACGACGTTGCGAACGGGACGGCGGCGGGCGTCTCCACCGACCCGACCCGGCCGGCGCCGAAACAGCAGTGCCCGGCGACGTTCGGCAACACCGACATCTTCGGCGGCTCGTACGCCGATCCAACGCCGTAGCTCAACGCGCACACAGGGGGCGCTTCGGCGCCCCCCTTGTGTGAGATCGCCTGCTATAGGCTCCGGTGACGTCGCTGGGCACTTCTCCTACGGCGTCTGGACCGACTGGCGGAACACCGTCGCAGGCCAGGACCCGAGCGAAGCGGCCGGTGGCGCCGACGACAGGACCGCCGACGTCCTCCAGTGCCGGACGTCGACCAAAACATCTGCGGTGATTTCATGCCGTAGCAAGCGTCTCAACGGAAGTGCGAAGGCCCGGCCAAGCCGTGCCTTCGCTTTTCTCGGGAGGGATCACTCCAATGGGGGAGAACAAGACGCCCCCGGGTCGCCGATAAGAAACGCGACCCACCTCCCCATCCCCTCGTGCGAGACGCCCCTTTTCGGGCGTTTCGCCGTTTCTAGGAACAAAAAGGGCCGGCAGCAGCCGGCCCTTTTTTTCGAGGCGCGAGCCTCGTTACATCATCCCGCCCATGTCGGGCATGCCTGCGCCGGCGCCGACCGGGTTCTTCTCCGGCGGCTCGGCGACGACTGCCTCGGTGGTGAGGATGTTCTTCGCAATCGACGCGGCGTTCTGCAGCGCCGAGCGCGTGACCATGGTCGGATCGATGATCCCGGCGGCGAAGAGATCCTCCACCTCGCCGGTCTCGACGTTCAGACCGTTCCCCTTCGTGGCTTCGCGAACCTGCGCGACGACCACTGAGCCCTCCATGCCGGCGTTCTGCGCCAGCTGGCGGAGCGGCTCCTCGAGCGCCCGGACGATGATCGCAGCGCCGGTCCGCTCGTCGGGGATCTTGATCGAGTCGAGCTTGATCGAGTCGACCGCGTTGACGAGCGCGACGCCGCCGCCCGGAACGATGCCCTCCTCGAGGGCTGCCCGAGTGGCCTGCAGCGCGTCCTCGACGCGGTGCTTCTTCTCCTTCATCTCGGTCTCGGTCGCGGCGCCTACTTTGACGACGGCAACGCCGCCCGCGAGCTTCGCCAGGCGCTCCTGGAGCTTCTCACGGTCGAAGTCGGAATCGGTGTTCTCGATCTCCGCCTTCAGCTGCTTGATCCGAGCCTTGATCGCGTCGGAGTCGCCTGCGCCGTCGATGATCGTCGTCGTGTCCTTGTCGACGACCACGCGGCGGGCGCGGCCGAGCTGCGAGACCTTCGTGTTCTCGAGCTTGAGGCCCATCTCCTCGGTGATCACCTCGGCGCCGGTGAGGATCGCGATGTCCTCGAGCATCCGCTTGCGGCGGTCACCGAAGCCCGGCGCCTTGACGGCGACGGCGGTGAAGGTGCCGCGGAGCTTGTTGACGACGATCGTCGCGAGCGACTCGCCCTCGACGTCCTCGGCAACGATCAGCAGCGGCTTGCCGGCCTGGATGACCTGTTCCAAGATGGGCAGCAGGTCCTTGACGGCCCCGATCTTCTGGTTCGCGACCAGGATGTAGGGGTCCTCGAGGACGGCCTCCATGCGTTCGGCGTCGGTGATCATGTACGGGGACAGGTAGCCCTTGTCGAACTGCATGCCCTCGGTGAACTCGAGCTCGAGGCCGAACGTCTGGCCCTCCTCGACATTGACGACGCCGTCCTTGCCGACCTTCTCGATCGCGTCGGCGATCACGTCGCCGATCTCGCGCTCGCGCGCCGAGATGGTGGCGACGCGGGCGATGTCCTCCTTGCCGTTGACCTCCTTGGACTGGTTCTTGAGGTCCTCGACGACGGAGTCGACCGCTGTCTCGATGCCGCGCTTGAGCCCCATCGGGTTCGCGCCTGCGGCGACGTTCTTCAGGCCCTCGCGGACGATTGCCTGAGCGAGGACGGTCGCCGTCGTGGTGCCGTCGCCGGCGACGTCGTTCGTCGCCGTTGCGACCTCGCGGACGAGCTGCGCGCCCTGGTTCTCGAAGACGTCCTCGACCTCGATCTCACGCGCGATCGTGACGCCGTCGTTGGTGATTGTCGGCGCGCCGAACTTCTTGTCGAGCACGACGTACCGGCCCTTCGGGCCAAGGGTGACCTTGACCGCGTCGGCGAGGATGTTGACGCCGCGCTCGAGCGAGCGCCGCGCATCCTCGTTGAACTTCAGCTCCTTGTGAGCCATTCAGTTTCCTCCCTTTGGTGTTAGGCAGCAGCGCCGGCCGGCTCACGCGTCCCGATGACCTTGGCGAGCACATCGGACTCGCGCAGGATCAGGACGTCGTCGGAGCCGAGCTTGACCTCGGTGCCGCCGTACTTCGAAAAGATGATCTCGTCGCCCTCGGCAATCTCCATGGGGATGATGTTCCCCTCGTCGTTGCGGCTGCCAGGGCCGACCGCGAGGACCTTGCCGCGCTGCGGCTTCTCCTTCGCGGTGTCAGGCAGGACGATCCCGCTCGTCGTCGTTTCCTCTTCCTCGAGGACCTCGACGATGAGGCGATCTCCCAGCGGCTGTAGATCCATCCAGATGCCTCCTTGAGACGTACTTTGTGACACTGCTTGGCACTCTCAGATGTGGAGTGCCAGGCGAGTTTATAGGCTGGGAAGCGGGCTGTGCAAGCAAGTGTGGGTTCGATGGTCACTGCTGTGTTACAAACCGGCGGTGAAGCGAGAGTTTTCAGCGGGCGGCGTGCTTGTACGGCGATTGAAAGGCGAATGGGTCCTGGCGGCGATCCGTCCGGCAGGCAAGAAGCCAGGCCTGTGGGCGCTGCCGAAGGGGAACATCGCGCCCGACGAAGATCCGCGCGAGACGGCGCTGCGCGAGGTGCACGAGGAGACCGGCGCGCACGGGCGGCTCGTCGAGAAGCTCGGCGACGTCCGCTACACATACACCTGGGCCGGGGAGCGGATCTTCAAGATCGTCAGCTTCTTCCTCCTGCGCTACGCAAGCGGGCGCCTCGGCGAGCTGCCGCCGGAGACCGCCCACGAGGTCGACGAGGTTCGTTGGTTGCCGCTCGACGAGGCGCCGAAGCTGCTCGCCTACGGCGGCGAGCGCCAGATGGCAGAGAAAGCCCTAGCTTTCGTCCGTAACGGAGCCGTATGATCTGCGCGCTTTCGCGCCTCACGTGACCGCAGCCATGTACGCCCTCAACTTCTACTCGCCGATGGTGGCCGACCAGCTGCGCTCCGGTCGCAAGTCAGCGACGATCCGTCTCGGCGACAAGTCGAGCAAATACAAGAAGGGCATGATCGTCCAGGTCCTCGCGGGTGCCCGCTACAGCCCACGGGAGAAGGTCTTCGAAGCCGTGATCGACAAGGTCGAGGTGAAGACGCTCGCCGACCTCTCGCCGCGGGAGATCGAGCACGACAATCCGGAGATCCGGCGCACGGAGGAGATGGCGCACTTCCTCGGGCAGCTCTACAACCGTGAGGTCTCGGACGACGCGACGGTCACGGTGATCCGCTTCTCGCAGATCAGGTCGTAGCGTCGTTGCGCATCGGCTTCAGGGACTGGCACCGGCCGGTGCCAGTCCCTACAACCGTTACTTGTCGGGTCGGCGAATCGGCACGCCGAACTGCTCTGGCGGGCGCAACTCCGCCCCGCAGACTTCGCACTCGACCGCGAACGCGGAACTGAAGCGCGAGCCGCAGTCCGGACAGCGGGCGCGCATCTCGCCGCCGCATTGCGGGCACGCGCCTGGCAGCTCGTTCTCGAACTCCTCGAAGTAACGCTGCACGAACCCGCAGCCGAGACAGACGGCGACCCAGTCGCCGAGGGTTTTCCGGCGCTCCTCGCGCAGCCAGTCGGCAGCCTTGCCCACGACACGGACTGTAGCCCCGGGCGGGCACGCAACCGGTTTTTCTCTACGGAGCGAGAGCTTGCCCAGTCGTTAGAGTTCGTCGGCGATGGCGATCCGCGAAGCAGAGCCGCTCGGCTCTCTGAGTGAGGTGAAGGAGGCGGGACTCGACCGCGAGGACCTGCTCGGGGTCTACCGCAACATGGTGATCACGCGCGGGATCGAGGAGCGCGGTCACATCCTCTACAAGCAGGGGAAGATCCCGGGCTCGTTCTACACCGGGCGCGGAAACGAGGCCTCGGCGGTCGGTGTTGCGACCGCGATGGGGCCGAACGACGTCGGGACGCCGCTCCACCGCGACATGGGCGTCCACGTCACCCGCGGTGTCGAGGCGTGGCGGATCTTCGCCCAGTACATGGGTCGCTCCGACGGGCCTACCCAAGGTCGCGACGGCAACGTCCACATGGCGGACTCGAACCTGGGCCTGATCGCGATGGTCAGCCACCTGCCGGCGATGCTCCCGGTCGCGGTGGGCTGCGCGCTCGCTTTTCGGATCCGTGAGGAGAGCCGCGTCGCCGTCGGCTGGTACGGCGAGGGCGCTTCGGCGCGCGGCGACGCGCACGAGGCGATGAACTTCGCGGGCGTACGCCGGCTCCCGGTCGTCTTCATCTGCGACAACAACCAGTGGGCATATTCGACCCCGACGCACCTCGAGTACGCATGCGAGCACCTCGCCGACCGCGCGCAGGGCTACGGCTTCGACGGGGTCGTCGTCGACGGCACCGACGTGCTTGCCGTCTACCGTGAGACGAAGCGCGCGATCGAGAAGGCGCGCGCGGGCGGCGGGCCGACGCTGATCGAGTCGCTGACCCTGCGAATGGAGGGCCACGCCGTCCACGACGACGCCTTCTACGTCCCCAAGGAGATGTTCGAGGAGTGGGCCAAGAACGATCCAATCGAGCGCTTCCGAACGTGGCTGTACGAGCAAGCCGAGCTGACCGAAGCCGAGGAGGACGAGATCTCTGCGGGCGTCAAGAAGTTGCTGAACGACGCGCTCGCGCGCGCGGAGGAGTCGCCGCTGCCCGATCCGGCCAATCTTGCCGACGGCGTCTACGCGACGCCCGAGGACCTCGACACGCCCCACCACAAGTAAATGGCTCCTCCGGCAACAATCAGTGCGCCTCTCGCCCGCGATCTGCGGCGCGCTGCGGCGTCCTCAGTCGCCCCCGTGCCAGCAGCACGAGGACTCCCTGCGTCCTTCCATCGCTTGCAGCTCGCGACCGAGAGACGCGAGATCGTCACCGGAGAAGCCATTGGCTGAAAAGACCTACCTCCAGGCGATCTCCGACGGCCTCCGCGAGGAGATGCGCCGCGACAAGCGCGTCTTCGTAATCGGCGAGGACGTCGGCGTCTACGGCGGGGCCTTCAAGGTCACACTCGGCTTCCAGGAAGAGTTCGGCGCCTGGCGCGTGATCGACGCGCCGCTCTCTGAGACCGCAATCGTCGGCGGCTGCACCGGCGCGGCGATCATGGGCATGCGCCCGGTCGCCGAGATGCAGTTCGCCGACTTCATCTCCTGCGCCTGGGATCAGCTCGTCACGGTCGCCGCCAAGCAGCGCTGGCGCGCCGGTACACCCGTGCCGATCACCGTGCGGCTCCCCTCGGGGGGCGGCTTCTCCGGTGGCCCGTTCCACTCGCAGAACCCCGAGAGCTCTTTCGCGCACATCCCCGGGCTGAAGGTGATCTGCCCCGCGACGCCGGAGGACGCGAAGGGACTGCTCGCGAGCGCGATCCAGGATCCGAACCCGTGCCTCTACTTCGAGCACAAGCACCTCTACCGCCGGATCAAGGCCGAGGTGCCGGACGAGCGCTACGAGACGCCGTTCGGCAAGGCGCGCGTCCACCAGGAGGGCGACGACCTCAGCGTCATCACCTGGGGCGCGATGGTCTACACGGCCGAGGAGGCCGCCCAGCAGCTCGACGCCGACGGGGTCTCGGTTGAGATCCTCGACCTGCGTACGCTCGTTCCCTGGGACAAGCAGGCGGTGCTCGAGTCCGCGCGCAAGACCTCGAAGGTGCTCGTCCTGCACGAGGACACGCACACAGGCGGCTTCGGCGGCGAAATCGCGGCGACGATCGACGAGGAGGCCTTCGAGGACCTCGACGCGCCGGTGAAGCGGATCACCGCGCCGGACACACCCGTGCCGTTCTCGCCGCACCTCGAAAAGGCGTTCATCCCTCAGGTCGAGAACGTGGTCGCAGGCTTGCGCGACCTCGCTGAGTATTAGGAGGTCTCGTGGCCACGGAAACCGCCGTCGACGTCGTGATGCCCCAGATGGGCGTCTCCGTCTCCGAGGGGACGGTGACAAAGTGGCTGAAGTCCGAAGGCGAGCAGGTCGAGGCCGACGAGGCGCTGCTCGAGATCTCGACCGACAAGGTCGACACCGAGGTTCCCTCGCCGGCGTCGGGGACGCTGACGCAGATACTCGTTCAGGAAGGCGAGACGGTCGACGTGGGGACGAAGCTGGCGCAAATCGGCGGCGCGCCGGGCGCGAACGGCCAGGCACAAGCTGCGCCGCCCGAGCCCGCGACCGCTCAGGCGGCGGCGGAGTCCGCGGACGCCTCAGGCGCCGAAGGCGAGACGGCGACTGCTGAGTTGGTCGAGGAGGCAAGGTCTGCCGAGCCCGAGCCGACCGCGGCAGTACCGGTCAGCGACGGCGGCACCGACGGCAAGAGCTTCGTCTCTCCCGTCGTTGCCCGCATTGCCTCCGAGCACGGCGTCGACCCAAGCCAGGTACAGGGCTCGGGCCGCGGCGGCCGCGTGACCAAGAAGGACATTCTCAACTTCATCGAGGAAGGCGCTCCGGCGGCAGCTCCCGCGGCGCCGGCAGCCCCGGCGGCTCCCGCCGCCCAGCCGGCCGAGGCGCCCGCCGCGCCCGCTCCACCCACTCCGGCACCGCCTCCGCCGCAACCAATCGCCGCCGAGGCCGGCGAGCAATTCGAGCCCATGACGGCAATGCGCCGCGGGATCGGCGAGCACATGCGCCGCTCACTCGACACGTCAGCGCACGTGACGAGCGCGATCGAGGTCGACATGTCGAGGGTCGTCGCGATTCGTAAGAAGCTGAAGCAGGAGTACGAGAAGGACTACGGCGTCAACCCGACCTACCTCTCCTTCGTCGCCCGAGCCACCGTCGAGACGCTCCGCGACTACCCGTGGATCAACGGGGAGATCCGCGGCGAGCAGATCGTGACGCGGAACTACGTCAACCTCGGCTTCGCGGTCGAGCTCGCCGACGGCAAGGGCCTAATCGTCCCGGTGCTCAAACATGCCGAGGGCCTGAACCTGCTCGGGATCGCGCGCGGCGTCACCGACATCGCGCAGCGCGCCCGAGACAAGAAGCTGACGCCAGACGAGGTCCAGGGCGGGACCTTCACGATCACCAACCCCGGCGGCTATGGCACCTTCCACGGCACGCCGGTGATCAGCCAGCCCCAGGCCGCGATCCTCGGCACGTACGCCGTCGTCAAGCGCCCGTGGGTGATCCAGGACGACCGCGGCGAGGACGTGATCGCGATCCGTCCGATCATGAATCTGACGCTCACATACGACCACCGCCTGGTGGACGGCGCCCTGGCCGGCCGCTTCCTGCGCGACCTGCGCGAGAAGCTGCAGACCTGGGACGAAGCCGCCTACTAGCGTGGCTTCACGGGGGAAACCATGTTTCCCCCGTGTGCCCCCTTCTTCTTCGCGCTACAACCCTTAGGTAGTTGCGCCTCCCGCCGGGCAAAGCCCGGCTCCGGCGGCTACCGACCGCCGCTCCATCCACGGCTAACCTGCCGGCGTGGCTCGACCCGCTCACGTCTTAAACCTCGAGAGCGTGGCCTATAGCGAGGCATGGGAGCTGCAGCGCTCGGTCGCACGCGGCGTCTCGGAGGGTGCGCTCCCGGACACGGCTCTTTTGCTCGAGCATCCTCCGGTCGTGACGCTTGGGCGGCGGACCGATGAGGGCGAGCTGCATATTCCGCCTGACGCCGAGGTCGAGATCGTCGAGACCGACCGTGGCGGCAAGTCCACCTACCACGGGCCGGGGCAGCTCGTCTGCTATCCGATCTTCGATCTGACCCGGCATGGGCAAGACGTCAAGAAGTACTGCCGGGATCTCGAGGAGGCGCTGATCCGGACGATGGCGCCGTTCGAGATCGAGGCCACGCGGATCGAGGGCCTCACGGGCATCTGGCTGAAACGACCACCACGGAAAATCGCTTCGATCGGGATCCACATTTCGAAATGGATCACGACCCACGGCTACGCGCTCAACGTCGATCTCGACCCGGCGCCGTTCACGAAGTGGATCACGGCTTGCGGGATCGAGGACGCCCAGTTCACAACGATGGCGCGGGAGGTCGGGCGACCCGTCCCGGTCGACGAGGTCCGGCCGCACGCGGCCGCCGCGCTCGCCGAGGTCTTCGACCTAGTCTTCAACGAGCTGCCGGAGGACGCGATCGACGACCAGCGCCGACAGGCGCTCCACGAGCGCCCGGCTCAGCGGGCCGCCGTTTCCAAGTAAAGACTGTTACTTGGCTCTCGAGCTGCCGCCACGGTCGGGGCCACAACTAGACTCGGGCCCGTGGAGGAGTCGCTTCCCGTAGCCGAGCGGCCGCGGCGGCCCGAATGGATGAAGGTGCGCGCGCCGAGCGCGAATTCGCGCTACTTCGACGTCAAGAAGCTGATCCACGGGCAGTCGTTGCACACGATCTGCGAGGAGGCGCGTTGCCCGAACATCGCCGAATGCTGGGGACGCGGGACGGCGACCTTTCAGATCCTCGGCGACACATGCACGCGCGCCTGCCGCTACTGCTACGTCCACTCCGGCAAGCCCGAGCATCCGCCGGACCCGCTCGAGCCCCTACGGCTGGCCAAGGCCGCCGCGGAGATGAACCTCAAGCACGTCGTCGTCACTTCGGTCGACCGGGACGACGTCCCCGACCGGGGCGCCGGCCACTACGCGGCGACGATCCGCGCGCTGAAAGCCAAGCTGCCCGAGGCGTCGGTCGAGGTATTGACACCCGATTTCCTCGGCGTCGAGGAGGAGGCGCTCCGCACCGTCCTGGCCGCCAGGCCGGAGGTCTTCAACCACAACATCGAGACGGTCCGCCGCTTGCACGCGCGCATGCGCGGGGCGAAGGCGAGCTACGACAAGGCGCTCTGGCTACTCGCCCGGGCGAAGGAGCTCGCGGACTACCCGGTCCTGACGAAGTCCGGAATCATCGTCGGCCTGGGGGAGACGAACATCGAGGTCGTCGAGACGATGCGCGACCTCCGCCGCAATGGCGTCGACGTGGTCACGATCGGCCAGTACCTGCAGCCGAGCGCGAAGCACGCGAAGATCGATCGCTGGGTCCACCCCGACGAGTTCCGCTGGTTCCGCGAGCAGGGAGAGGGCCTCGGGTTCGGCTCCATCTTCAGCGGGCCGTTGGTTCGCTCGAGCTACCGCGCGGACGAGCAACGGCATGCGGCCGCCGCAGGGCGCGGCGCGGTTGCCTACTAAGCCCTAGATCAGATCTGGCAGCTCGGCGGCACGTACGCGGTCGCGCGCGAGCCCTTGTTGCCGGTCGCGAGCACGCGGATCGACGCGCACTTGCTGCCGTGCCGGAAGAGCGCGGTGAAGCGACCACGGCGGGTGGCAGTGACCGTCTTTCGGTAGACGGCCGGACTGCGGACGACGACCCTCACGCGTTCTGCCGCTCTAAAACCCGAGCCCTGCACCGTGATCGGGATGACCCTGGTCACGTTGATCATCGGGTGCGTGCGGGCCAGGCCGCTGGGCGCGGCAACAACGGCTGCGAGGACGGCCGTGAGCAAAAGCAGACGTTTCATCGGTTCGGAAGTATGGATCGTAAGTGAGAAGAGGGCCGCCGGTAGGCGGCCCTCTTCCATCGTGGGCTTGTCGCAGCTACTTGCCCAGGTCCATCTGCCAGATGCCCTGCGAGTGCGTCGCCGCGTAGAGCACGCGCTTGCACTTGCCGCCGCCCTTGCACGTGGGCTCACGCGAGGACGGCTGGATCGCGAGGTGCATAACCTCGTAGCGCGGCATTCCGTCCGTCACGTGCCACGAAGCGCCGTCGTTGTCGCCCCGGAGGACGCCGAAGTCGGTCGCCGCATACAGCGCGTGGGTGGCATCGTCGCGGACGACGTCGGCAATCGGTAGATCGCCGTCGTTCGTCGGGGTCGGATAGGCCGACGAGCCGTTCTCTACGTGCAGGTTCGTGAACGTGCCTGCGCCGGTGGTGCCGGTGTTCACCACGCTGAACACGTGGCCCGGCGTCGTCGGTGTCACCGCGTTGTAGCCGGAGTACGAGATCCAGGCGTGGTTCGCGTTCGCCGGGTCGACGTAGATCGAGCTCGGGAATCGGGTCGGAGAGCCACCTGATGCCGAGTTGTCGATCCGAAGGAACGTGACCGTCGACGGATCTACCGCGTCCACGTTTTGCGTCACGAAGATCCTGCCAGCCGAAGTCGCCACCCACATCGTGCCGTGATCGGCGCTGTCGCGCGCGATCCAGGAGACCGTTCCGCCGGTGCGGTCGCTTCCGTAGAACGTGCCGGTCAGATCGCCGGGCACGCCCGGCACCGGGGGCCGGATGGTGGTGGTGGTGCACGGTGGAATCGTCGTGGTGCTCGCGAGGCCGTCGCAGTAGGGCCCGCCGAGCGGCCGGCCGTCACCGCAATTGATGTTCGTCGAGGCGGTCACGAACTCCTGACAATTCGCCTCCATGTAGGGGATGTCCGGGCTTTTGTCCTGTGGCCCGGTCTGGGTCGGATGGCCGCCGTTGAACGCCCAGCTCCGCCAGACGTGCTTCGCGCCCTCGTAGATCGGGTGCGTGCCGGGAACCGGGTTCGGGTCTCCGACCTGCGGCCAGTAGAACGACGGACCTTCGCCACTGCGGCGGACCGGAGCATCACCAACGACCCAATTCTGCGGGTCGCCGTTCTCGAAGCTGACGTCAGCCGATCCGCTCGTGAACTCGTTTGCCATCCAGTTCGGGTGCGCAGCGTCGAAGACCGAATTGCCACCGTCGCCGTAGATGACCTGCGTGAACGTGTTCAGGCTGCATCCGTCCATGTTCGCCCACGTGCCGTTGTCCTGCGTTCCGCCGAGGACGCGGCACGGGTTGAACGGATCGATTGCGACGTTGATGAACTGGATCGTGCTGCTCAGATTCCTGTCGATGTGGCCCAGCTCGACCGGGACACGCGAGAGCAACCGCTTGCACCCGACGTTGTCCGAGCCGGTCACCGGCCCGCCTGTAACGCCGTCACGGCCGACCTCGTCGCACTGGGAAGAGATGTCCGCGAAGGTGCCGCTCGTGCGGATGATCCCGCCGTCCGAGCCCTCGAAGATCTGGGTCGGATTCTCGGGATTGATGACGATCGCGTGCTGGTCCGGGTGGATGCTGTTCGACGCCCTACGGCACGCCGGGTTGAACCCGAAAGCGGAACTGTACGGCTCGTAGGCACACCAGTGTGCCACGGTGTCCTGATCGTCCGTCGTCAGATCCGTGAACGTACGGTTGCCGTTCGCGGCATCCGGGTCGCCCGCGGTGTTCGAGTAGAGCACTGCGCGGCCGTTCGACATGCCGGCGCCCTGGCCATTTTGATCGTGCCCGAAGCCGCAGCCGACGCCCTTCGTGTCGCACGGCTGCTCGTCGTACTGCATCGCGCCGATCACGTAGACCGTGTCGGGCATGCCGGCCGGCGTGTAGAGCTCTTCGTCGTACCAGCACTGCGCCCAGCAGAAGTCCTGCGTGGGGAAGTACGGGTTCGCCGTATCACGTGAGGTGAGGCACTGCCACCCGGTCGTGTACAACGCCGGGAAGGTGTGCGTCGCGGGATTCGGCGAGACGCAGGCCGACCCCACGGGGGTCACCGACCCCTGCGAAGCCAGCAGTGCCGCCGCCGGAAGCTGGCCGTTGTCGGTCCGCCAGAAGTTTGCCGCGAACGGGTCGGTCGGCCCGCCGCCGGCAGCGGTGCCGTCGGTCAGGTAGATCCGTGTGTGGCCGTTCTTGACTGTGAGCGCGAACATCGTGCGGTCGATGCCGGCGTTGAGGTTCTGCGCGCCGTTCACCAGGTTCTGGTCGAACTGCGGTGCGAACACCTGCTGGAAGTTCGTCGCCGCCGCTCCGGCGTCGCGCCGCCACGCGCCGGCGTCGAAGCCCGCCGCGTAGACGACATCGAGGTTCAGCGGGTCGAGCCCGAGATCGGTGATCCCGAACGAGATCCCGTTATCGGGCTTCGCGCCGTTCCAGACCTCCGTGAACGTCACTCCGCCGTTGTGCGACTCGTAGACGCCCGGCTCGTTGGCGCCCGGCTCGAACCGCTGCGTCTCGCCGGCCGCGCCGATCACGTGGTTCAGGCCGCGAACGCCCAGCGCCGAGCCGACCAGGATGTGGCTCGAGTCCCGCGGGTCGATCACGACCGAGTTGATCCCGCGGCCGAGGAAGGCATCCACTCCGGGGCTCGCACACGTGTACGTCGCATTGCTGACGCACGCGTCGTTGAGCTTCGTCCAGTGATCGCCGCCGTCGGTCGACTTGTAGATGCCGACGCCCGCCTCGCAGCCGGACGAGCAGCGGTTCGCCTCGCCCGTTCCGAGGTACAGCGTGTTGTGAGTGGGATCGCTCGGGTCGAGCGTCAGTGTCCCGACCGAGTTCTGGTCGAGCTGCTCCGGGCTGACCTGCTGCCAATTCGGTTTCGGAGCCAGAGTGTTGTCGGTTCGCCAGACGCCGCCGCCCGAGACGCCGGTCCAGAGCCTGCACTGTTTCGCTGTGCAGTCCGGATCTGCCACGAGCGCCGTCACGCGGCTCGCGGTGTCGTTGGTCGCGCCCGAGAATGAGATGACACCCGGCTCCGTAGCGTTCTGCTTGGGGCCGTAGAGGTGCCACGTATGCGCGGCGCCCTTCGGGTCGCCCTTCTTCGCGTCTGCCGCGGCGATCGCGTTGAACGTGTCCTCCGCCCGCTGGGCGATCGCGGGCGGGATCACGTTGGCCGGATATGTGCGCTCCGCCGACATGTAGGCGTCGAAGCTGACCGGACCGAGGCCGGGGCTGTCGCCCGACGAGTCGGGATCGCCCCCCTCGGCCTTGGCGAGCACCGCAGCGCTCCCGGCCTGGGCGCCTCCTGAACCGCCCGCGAACGCGAGCAGCACAGCCGCCAGAACCGCCGCCGCGATCACGACGGCAACCATGGCGATCCTGTATCGCTTTCGAAGCATTCTCCCCCTCCTTAACTCGATGAGTTGCTTCGTCACGGCCGCCGCCGTGTTGGCAGCGACTCGCAGGGGCGACATACGGAGACTTCACTCGAGACGGTGAACCACCTCAGCGTTGAGGCTGCGACCCGAACGGGCAGCAGCGGCTGCAAGCGCCCTCCGCAGCTCCTCCGGAATCCGCAGGAGGAAGCGATAGTCTCCCCTGGCAAAGCCGCGCGACTATAGACGGTCTTGGTCGCGATATCAAGTGTGATATCGCGCTTTGTCTGCCGGGACGGCGTCTAGGGCGCGACGGCAGCGCCGGCGTCGACGAGCCCCGCCCCGTACGCGCCCGCAAAGGGGATCTGAACCGACGTGTCCAGGTGGCAGTAACCGGTGTTGCAAGGCCGACCGTCGTAGGTCGGGCTCGTGTTGTTCGGGTCGTCGGGACCCGTGTAGTTCGTCATCGTGTGCCGCGCAGTCGACTGGAGACGATTGACGAGATCGGCCGGATCGCGCCGGAGCGCCGGCTTCGCCGAGAGCACCAGCGCGGCGACGCCGAGCGCGTTCGGCGCCGACATGGACGTTCCCTGGAGCCAGCCGAACCCGGCTCCGTCGACCTTGAAGCAGGCGAAGTTGAAGAGCGAGGACTGGAGCGGGTCGCGGCAGATATTGCCGTTCTCGGCCAGCGCGCCGAGCGAGCCCCAGCCACCGTAGAGGATATTGCCGTCGCCGCCGTCCCAGCCGGGGAGGTTGAAGCGCCGCGCGCCGCCGGGAGCGGCGAGGTCGACGCGGGAGCCGTAGCTCGAGTAGTAGGCGAGCTGGTCGCGGGCGCCCACATGCATGCCGAGCCCGAAGGGATCGTCGGCCGGCGCGGCGCCGTTGGCGTTGTTCGTGGCCGAGACCATGACGACGCCCGGGACCCCAGCGGGCGTCTCGAGCAACCCGCGCAGGTCGAAGTCCGCGGAATCCCTGCCCGGGGGCGTGGTCGCGATCCCGTCCGTCCCGTTCGAGACCTCGCCGACACCGCTAAGCGTCCGGCCGCCGACCGTCGTCGTCACGCGGTCGATACGCACGTGCTCGTTGCCGGCCGCGGCGAAGATCGTGACGCCGCGGGTGCGGCAGTACTGGACGACGTCGTTGAAGAGGAGGTAGGTCTGCGCGTCGGTCGGGTCGCTCGGGTCGAGATAGCCCGTGATCGACATGTTGACGAGGTCGACCCCGTCCGAACAGGCGGTGAGGAGGCCGGAGAGGATCCAATCCGGCATCCCGCCGAAGCCCGAGGCGAGGACCTTGTAGCTGGAGATCTGCACCCGCGGCGCAACGCCGTTCGAGGCAAAGCCGTTGAGCGAGCCTGCGATCCGGCTCGCGACCCAGGTGCCGTGGCCTTCCTTGTCCTCCTTGCCACAGTCCGTGAGGCCGGCATCCTTGAGCGCCTTCTCCCCGACCTCGTGCCTGAGCGCTTCGCAGGGGACGAAGGTCTCCGCCTTGCCGGCGATGTTGTCCTTCAGCTCGCGGTGCGATTTCTGGACGCCGGTGTCGAGGACAGCGACCTTGATGGTCCTGTCGCCGAGGGTCGTCGCCCATGCGGCGGGCACGTTCATCCGGGCGTCGTCCCACTGGAGGATCCCCTCCGGGTTGGTGACGCCGAGGAACGAGGAAGCGTCGTGCCACGGATCCGGGAAGGCGGGAGACTTGCCGAAGACGGGCGAGCTGACGGGGCCGCCCCGAGCGCCGCCGTCGAGGGTGAGCGGGCTGTCGAACATCGACTCGGCGAAGAAGCCGGCGACATGGGAGTTGGCGCCAATCCGGGCGCCGAAGTCACGTGTAACCGGCACGACCGCCATCGCCCCGACGGGACTCAGATCGGTGACGACGTCTCCGCCGGCGTTCGCGATCGCCGCCTGCATCTGCGCGGGCGTCGTGCCGCTCTCGAAGCGCACGATCGTGATCCCGAATGGATTCGGTTTCGATTGCGCGGCGGGAGCGACGGCGAGGAATGCCGCAACGCAAAGGGACAGGAAAACGAGCCGCTTCACCGCAGACACTCCATCGGCAGTGGCTGGGCGACCCTTTATCCCTGGTTAGAAAGAGGAAGGGCCGCCCGGAGGCGGCCCTTCGCAGCTCGCTTGAAGCAGCGGCTTACTTCTTCTTCTTGTCCTGCATAGCAAGCGGGCAGGGAGTGTCGAGCCACGGAGTCAGGTCTCCGGCCCCGCCTCCACCTGCTGCTGTGAGCTTGTCGAAGAAGACGTCCGACTGCTCGCAGATCGGGTTACGGCCCGGTTGGAGGTCCGTTGCCGCGCCGCCGCCCGAACCACGGCCGTTCCGCGCGTCGGTCCAGAGGCCATAGACCCTGTCCCGGTTCGGATCGTCGCCGTTCTGGTTCAGAGCCGGGTTGATCGAACCGGTCGCGTTGCCGGTGTAATCACCCGCGAAGATCCCGGCACGGAACGTGTAGTCCCAGTTGGAGGGCACGTCCGAGACCTGGAAGTTCTTGAACGGCAACGTCGCCGAGTTCTGGCCGTTGCCCGGAACGGGCGGGCCCGGATTCGCTGCGCTCGGCGGCGTGAACGGCTGGTCACCGCCGGGATTGAACCCGGTCGCCACGGTGGGATTGACGATTGCCTCAGGCGCGACACACTGCCTCGCCCCGGCCGGAACCGGGCCGGTCGTCGACTGGTGCACCGTCAGCGTCGACGTGATCCGGCAGCTCGCGCCCCAGAACCAAACGAGGTAGTTCCCCACCACCGTCTTGCTCGTGGGCCAAGGGCCCACCCCGGCAGGCGAGGTCGTGTCGAGCCGCCTGTCGTGGAAGGTCACATTGATGTCCCCGTCGGTGTTGATCGTGATCCAGGGGAACCACTGATCGTTTCCGGTTCCCGCCGCGGGGCAGCTGGCCGCTCCGGTGCCGAAGGCGCTGACGCTGCTTGCGCGCCGACCGCAGTCACGATTCGGGGGCGTATCCGACCGGTCGTTGTTGACGCGCGTGGGTCCGATCCAGGTCTCCCCACCGTCCGTCGACTTGTAGAAGAAGACGTCGTTGTTGGAGTTGCGGATCGTCCCGTTGCGGTTGTCGTACAGCGCAACGTAGAGGTCGTTGGCGAATGCCCCGCCCCGCTTGTCGGCCACGATCGAGTGCATGATCGGATCCATCCGGAAGCAGCTGTTCGTCAGAACCGCACGCCCACCCTGCTGGCCGCGGGCAGTGCAGTCGGTGCGACCGTTGCTGCTTCGCGGCTCGTTGAGGTCATAGATCGTGTCGACCCGCATCGGCGTCGAGAAGGTGTTCCCGCCGTCGGTCGACGTGACAACGAGGTACTGGTCCTCATCGACGGTGTCGCCGTTGAGGAAACCGACCCAGACCTGGCCCGTGGCCGGGCTGACCGTGGGTTGCGAGCCCTGGCTGTCGTCGCACCCGTTACCTGGCCGGCCACCGGCCGCGCAGAAAGCCGCGGCCCCGTTGATCACTCGCGGATTCGACCAGCTGTGCCCGCGATCATCGGAGTAGCTCAGGAAGATCTGAGCCGACCCGGCGCTCGAGAACAGCGAGTAGGTGACGTACAGGCGGTCGCTGCCGACCTGATCGGCATTGCAAGCGATCGCAGTGCGGGTGATCGGGGCGAAGCACACGGGCGCCACACCCGTCGGCCGCGGACCCGCGGTCATCCACTCCTTGTCGAAGGTCGGACAGCCCGCCGTCGCGGTCTGCTGGCAGAAGTTGATCGTGCCGTCGCCCGGCTGCCTTGGATCGCCAGGCCCGCCGCACACCGCTGCATTGTCGGTCGTGTTCGCCGGCGTGGTGTCGATCGCGACACACGGCCGGCTCCACGTGAACCCACCGTTGGTCGACCGGCTGACCCAGACGCCGTTCGTACTGTCGGTCCGGTTGAAGTTGATGTCGGCGTAGTAGGCGACCCCCTGACGGTCGTAGACGAGCGCCGGATCGCCGCCGCCGTCGAGATTGTCACCGCTAGGCAATGACGGGAACGGGATGATCCCGTCGTACCAGTGGTTGCCGTTGTCCGTCGAGGCGTAGAACCCCGAGGTCCCCCAGCCGAGCCGGTAGTCGTTTGCCCCGCCGACGATGTTCTTTCCGTTCTGCGGATTGATGTCGAGCGAGGTCTCGTCCTGCGGGAAGCAGGAGTAGTCGTGATTCGCTCGGACGTTGCTGCCGGCGTTGCTCAGCTGCTCGACTTGATCCTTCGCGAGCTGACGGAGTGGCTTCGGGTTCCCGCCTTTGAGACCGGCCTGCGGGCACTCCGTGAGCGCGTTGCCAAGACTGTTGAAGTCCTTGTAGGCGACAGGCCCGGATAGTGCTGTCGTGTCTTCGTCCTCGTTGGCCCACGGCGGGTCCTCGACGGCCGATGCGGTTCCTACCCACAAGACCATCAGGGCGCCTAGCGCCGCCAGAGGAAGAAGCACAGCTAATGCTCTCTTCACTCTCTCCCCTCCTTTGTCCGCGCCGGCGACCCCCGCCGACCCGACTGACCGCGCGACTATACGCGAGGTCGCTACCAATCGCGTGAGCCTTCTATTACTCGAATGGCATACTCGAAACGTGATCGGCCTGCTGATCCTGCTGATCGTTGCTCTGCTCAGCTTCGCCGGCACCGGCTCGGGGACGTCGGGATCGACACCCGCTCCGCAGTCGCACCATCGCTACTCCCAGCCGCGGTCGACGGATCCGTGCAGGGGGGCGATTCCCGGCAACAGCAGCCGCTCGAAGAGGCCGATGCCAAAGGGCTGTCTGCCGCCCCTAACCGGCCGCATCCCGTAGCCGAGCTTCCTGCTTGCGTGCCAGCGCAAGCGCCTCCGGGAGCGTCAGCTTGAACCCGTTCAGCTCGAGCTCGGCCGTGGCGTTTCGCTCGCGCCACGCGATCGCGTAGTTTCGAACGGTCACGACTCCAGTTCCGACGACGAGCACGCCAACCGCCTGGTCGCCCAGCTTGCCGACATCGATCTGCTTTGCGCCTGCTTGCTCCAGCTGTGCGGGATAGAGCTCGAAGTCACGCTTCGCGCCGCCGGCGTCCTTGAAGAGGTCGACGCGCGAGGCGACCACGAGCGGCCCCTTCGTCTTCGGCGAGCCGCCCCGGTGATAGCGACCGATCCATCCCCCCGTGCGGCCGAAGCGCTTCGGGTCGCTGCGCGCACCTGTCTGGTCGGCTGAGAGCTGAGGGCCTACATAGAAGGCCGCGAACCCAGGCGGCAGATCGGCCCTCTGGAGCACGAGCTGCGAGAGCTTCTTGCTCGGGATCGTCTTGGCCGACGAACCGCAACCCGAAAGCGCCAGGACGGCGGCGAGCACGACCGCGCAGGCAACGAGTCCGGACGCCGCGGCAGCTCGCACGGCGCGACGTTAGCCGAAGTGCTATCCGTTAGCGCTTGTCGTGCGGCTTCGCCATCGCGCGGTAATCGAGCGCTTTGTCGAGCGTCTCCTCGTCGACGCCGGCGTCGCGGGCGACGTCGCGTAGCGGACGGCCTGAGCTCGCGGCTTCTTTGACGATCTCGGTCGCCTTGTCGTAGCCGATGTAGGGGTTCAGGGCCGTGGCCGCTGACAGCGTCAGCTCGGCGTAGTGCTCGGCCCGCTCGCGGTTCGCCTCGATTCCCTGGACGCACTTCACATTGAGGAGGCGCGAACCCGCGGCGAGCAGCTTGATCGACTCCAACAGGTTGCGGGCGAGGAGCGGCACGAAGACGTTCAGCTCGAAATGGCCTTGCATGCCGCCGACCGTGATCGCCGTGTCGTTGCCGATCACCTGGGCGGAGACCTGGGTGACGACCTCAGGGATGACCGGGTTGACCTTGCCGGGCATGATCGAGCTTCCCTTCTGAAGCTCAGGCAGGCGGATCTCCGCGAGGCCGGCCCTCGGGCCGGAGCCCAGCCAGCGCAGGTCGTTGGCGATCTTCGTCAGCGAGACGGCGACGACCTTGAGCGCCCCGGAGGCCTCGACGATCGCGTCGCGCGCGGCCTGAGCTTCGAACGGGTCGGCCGGAGGCAGTACTTCGAGACCCGACTCTTCGGTGAGCCGCGTGCGCACTCGCTCGGCGAACTCGGGATGCGTGTTCAGACCTGTGCCGACGGCGGTGCCACCGAGCGGGATCTGCCCGAGCCGGTGCATCGTCACCTCGAGGCGCGAGATTCCCTGCCGGACTTGCGCCGCGTAGCCGCCGAACTCCTGGCCGAGCGTGACCGGGACCGCGTCCATCAGATGCGTCCGCCCCGACTTGACGACGTCGTCGAACTCGCGCGCCTTGGCCTCGAGCGCCTCGGCCAGCCCGCCGAGCGCGGGCAGCAGGTCATTCGTCAACTCGTCCAGCGCGGCGAGATGCACAGCGGAGGGGAAGACGTCGTTGGAGGACTGGCCCATGTTGACGTCGTCGTTCGCGTGGACGTCGTCGCCGGCCAGTGCGGCGATCACCTCGTTCGCATTCATGTTCGACGAGGTGCCGGAGCCCGTCTGAAAGACGTCGATCGGGAACTGGTCGTCGAGCTCGCCGGCCGCGACACGGTCTGCTGCCGCCGCGATCCGCTCCCCCTTGTCGGCATCGAGGACGCCGAGCTCTGCGTTGACGCGCGCGGCGGCGGCCTTGATCCGTCCCAGCCAGCGCGCAACCGGAGGCGGGATCGGCTGACCGGATACCGGGAAGTTCTCCACTGCCTTGCGCGTCTCGGCGCCCCAGAGCTCTTGCCGCGTCTCGGTGGACACGGTCTGAGTCTAGGTCACGAGCGTATTGATCTAGATCACAAGGCGGCGTACAAGCGGCGCCGCTCGGGCGGTCGGTCTCGCAGGACCCGCCGGATTTTCTCGGTCAGATCGGCGACGAGGGCCCAGCCGACGTAATCGCAGCGGTGGCACTCGCCCGCGTCCACCTTCGCCCCGTCGGGCGTGGGAACCTGGCGGACGTCGCCGCAGCGGAGGCACTCGATCATCAGCGTGTCCATCGCCCTTCCAGGATCGGCGGATTCACGCCCGCGCCCGTCCCTGGAATGAGGGACTAATCGGTTGAATACTTGGGCTGAACCTTCTCGCCGCGGATGGCCGCGACGGCGTTGTTGGCGGCGATCGCGGCTTCGCCCATGCCGATCGTTATCAGCGTGATCTTGCCGGGATAGCCGGCGACGTCGCCCGCGGCGTAGACGCGCGGCAGGTTCGTCTGGCAGCTGGTCGGATCGATCTTGATCTGACGCTTGCCCTCGAGCTCGAGGCCCCAGTCGGCGATCGCGCCGAGATGCGAGTGGAAGCCGAGCAGCGTGATCAGTGCATCGCACTCGACCTGCTCGATCTCGCCGCTCTCCGTGTTCTCGACCGTCACAGCGCTGATATGGCCGTCGCCGTGCACCTCGCGCACCTCGTACGGGGTGAGGATCTTGACCCGGCCCTCGGTCTCGAGCTGCTTGGCCTCGTTCACCGACGTCTCGAGCGCTCGGAAATTGTCGCGCCGGTGGACGAGCGCGATCGGGTGCCTGGCCGTGTCCTGGAGGCCGAGCGTCCAGTCGAGAGCGCTGTCGCCGCCGCCGACGATCACGCACGTTCGGTCGCGGAAAACATCCTTCTCGCGCACGAAGTAGTGGAGGCCCTTGCCCTCCCAGACATCGATGTCGTCGATCCCGAGCTTGCGCGGCTCGAAAGCCCCATGGCCGGCGGTGATGATCAACGCCCGGCTGAGGAAGGGCCCGCCTTTGTCCGTCGTGACCGAGAGCAGCTCCTCGCCGTTCTCGCTCAGGCGCTCAAGCGTCTGCACTTCCTCGCCCAGCCGCACATCGGGGCCGTACTGAAGGCCCTGCTCGGCGCAGAGGTCGATGAGCGCCTGCCCCTGGATCTTCGGGTAGCCGGCGACGTCGTAGACGTGCTTCTCCGGATACACCGCAGCGACCTGACCGCCGATCTGCTCGAGGCTCTCGATGATCCGAACGGAGGCGTCGCGGTGGCCCGCGTAGTACGCGGCGGCTAGGCCGGAAGGGCCGGCACCGAGGATCGTGATGTCGACGACGTCGCTCACGCGCCTGATGCTAGCGCCAGGTTTTGCTCAGACGCAGTCGGCGGGCGAGAAGTCCTGGTGGCCCCGTCCGGAGCGGCACCGTTGCGTCTGCTCTGAGGAGACCAGGCGCCAGCCGTCGCCGTCCGGCTCATACCGAAGGACGGTCCTGACCGCCGCAACCGAGTCGTCGGCAAGGCCTTCCTGCAGGATCGTCACCGTCGTCGGGCCACCACCTTCAGCCGAGGACACCGCGGACGTCGATATGCGTGCCGACTGCGTTTGCTCGGCGTGGACGTGAGCTAGCGCTAGCTCCGTCGGCGAGCGCTTGGCCGCCGCGGTCGAACGCGTCGACGTCCCGGTGCTGCCGGAGCCGCAACCCGAGAAAA
>Ga0137403_10001864_pt1 | contig 26225 bp, 22 predicted proteins | sample CZOMad2_1_16fung_FD_122057 | JGI IMG/M metagenome (GOLD analysis project Ga0137403, IMG submission 122057) | Vadose zone soil fungal communities from Angelo Coast Range Reserve, California, USA - CZOMad2_1_16fungal (Hybrid Assembly) | ecosystem: Environmental > Terrestrial > Soil > Vadose zone... | reverse complement strand
CGAAGCGAGCTTAGCGCGGCGTATCAGACCGCGCGAAAGGACTCCACTCGGCCCTCTCCCAGAGCCGCTCGCCGCACACCGTGCAGCGTGGGAGAACTTGGTGAACGGTTACGCGGTTCCCACAGGCGGTGCAGGAGAACTGACCTTTCGCCAAGGCACCAGCGGGCCAGAACTCCACGCACTCGTCGTCGGCCGCGGTAGCTGATGAGAATCTGAGCTGCGACTCCTCCACGTCATCCCCTTTCACGAGTGAACCTGGACAGCGAGCCGCAATACCCTCCTTGTAGGCTCGCACGGAAGGTCTGTCAACAGGCCGGCGCCGGCGTTTGATTTCGAGAACCCGTAGGCATCCGCCTCTGCCACCCGAACGTTCGGGCAATGTCAGACCTACGGGGGAAGCAGCCGGATCCAGCGTTCGAGATCATCTTTGAGAGCCGGGACAGGGGCTTTCGCGCCTAAACGGTGAGTGCCGCAGGGCGCCAGGGAGAGGGAAGGCCCCTGCCCCGGACCTAGAACGTCCATTGTGCGCCCGTCTGAGGCGATACTCAAGAGCCGACATTCGCCCCAACGTCGGCTTCCGCTGGGCTTGAACCCGACGTCAGCCTGGGGTTGCGCTGAGGCCGGCCGGGGTGACGACGACATCGCCGGTCGAGGCAGGCAGTTGAACCGCCTTTCCGTTCAAGGTTGCGTCCACGTTCCACGGGGCCCCGATCCGGATCCAGAGTCGCGTCGAGACGAAGTGAGCGGTTCGACCCTGCTCGAGCGTCCTCTCGTAGACCAATCTGCCGGTCGCCGAGCCATGGTGCACTGAGAGCCAACAGCGACCTCGGCTAGCCACCAGCACGATCCGAGCGACCGCCAGCGGCTGCCTGGCCGCAGGGGGCGTGGTTGGAAGAGCCGCCCGCGTGGTCGTGCCGGTCTGAGCAGGCGGGGGCGCGGCGGTGGGGTGGTGGCCACCGTTGCTCGAGAGCCGCCAGGCAATGACGGCGATGCCGGCCGCCAGCACTGCCACGGCGAGCAGCCGCGGTGCAAGGACGAACCGGCGGCGGCGTCGAATCCTAAGCTGAGGGGGTGCCGCCGGCTCCTCCTCAGGAGCGAGGCGTCCGTTGTACTCCTCAACGAAGCGCTGTCCGTCGAGACCGAGGTAGTCCGCGTAGGTGCGGAGGAACCCTTTCGTATAGGCAGGGCCGGGTAGGACCTCGAAGCGTTCGTCCTCGAGTGCTCTGAGGTACTTGGCACGGATCCGCGTGTCGCCCTCGGCTTGGGACAGCTCCAGCTTCTGACGTATCCGCGCGGCGCGGAGACTGTTGCCGATCTCGAACATGGGCAAGCCTGTTCCAGATGCAGACTACGCGCTTGACGTCGATCGCCCGTTTTGGGCACGGTCCGGCGGGTGCGAACGATCATTCTGCTTCGACACGGCAAGTCGAGCTGGTCGGATCCGACCCTCGCCGACCTCGACCGCCCGCTCGCGCCGCGTGGCGAACGCGCCTCGCAGAGGATCGCCAAGTACATACGACAGAAGAAAATCCGCCCCGCTCTCGTCCTCTGCTCCCCTTCGCTTCGCACTCGCCAGACGCTCGAGGCAATCGAGTCTTCGCTCGGCAAGCAGTCGGTGATTGAGCTCGAGCCGCAGCTCTACGCCGCCTCGGAAGGAGAACTGCTCCAGCGGCTCCAGGCGCTTCCCGAATCTGTCGATTCGGTGATGCTGATCGGGCACAACCCCGGCCTCCACGAGCTCGCGCGTACCCTTGCTTCTCGGGGCGACGAGCTGCCGCAGCTCGAGGAGAAATTCCCGACCGGCGCGCTCGCCACGCTCGTTGTCGACAGCGAGAGCTGGGCCGCTCTCGGCCCCGGCGATGCTGAGCTCGTCGATTACGTCGTCCCCAGGCAGCTCGGCTGAGCCGCGTCAAAACCCCTCGACCGAGGCGCCGACTAGACGACAAACAGCTGGACTACGACCGCTCCGGCGCAGGCCTCGCGTGGGACGCCGAGATCTCGGCGAGGTCCGGCCTGCTGATCGCGTCGGAGCCGATTACCGCGACCCGCGACGAGCGGACCGCGCGCAGGGTTGCAGTGCGACGCCCGTCCCCGAGCACCGCCCGCTCCCCCAGGATCGCGCCCGAACCGACTTGCGCGACGACCTCGCCGTCGATCTCGACGTCGAATACCCCGTCGAGCAGCACGAAGAGGTCGCGACCCGGCTCTCCCTGCTCGACGAGCGTCTCGCCTCGCGCCACGCGACGTCGAACGAGCTTCGCGCCGTCGCGGAGGATCGAGGTCGCGAGCCTGCGTTCGAGCTCCGATTCCACTGCGGCGGCAAAGGCCGGCGTCCCCTCGTCGCCCCACGGCGTACCGTCGCCGAGCTCGAACTCGTCCGCCCCGAAGACATCAACGAGCCGCCGGTCGGCGGCGTAGAGCGAGTGGCGGGGAAACGGGCTCGCGGCGACGAGCCTGGTCTCGCTCGTCCCGTCCGCGTGGATCAGGAGCTCGAGCGTCGTCCAGGCCGAAACGGCGCCGACGTGGAAATAGGGCCGGCCGACGACAGGCCTGTGCGCCGGCAGGCCGATCCGGCCGCCGACGGTCTGCGTGAACCGGACCCAGCCGTCGCCGACCTCCGGCTCCGGCTGGATCACTGGAAACTCGACAGCAGGGAAGAAGACCTGCTGCGACTCGAGCTCCGGCCCGTCGCCGATCAGGCTCCTGCCGGTCTGCCCGTAGTCGACGACCTCGCCACCACCGACCTCGATCCAGGCGCGAAGCTCGTTGGCCTCGCGAAAGGCATCCTGGCGGCGAAGCTCGTCAATGTCCGGAACGGTCTCCGGCGGAGGTTCGTCGTAGTGAGCGACGGCGAGCTCGAGCGGGACCAACGGGATCCGGTCGAGCGCGGCAAACGGTAGCCATGTGATCGCGGTTGCCGAGGCGTCGATCCGCATCAGACGGCGGTTCTTCGATCTTCGCGCGCTCGAGCTGCGTCGGCCAGGGCCTCGATCGCTTCCTCGAGGCGGGTCCGGATCTCGTCGTCGGTCAGGCCGCCGTCCTCGAAGCGCGTGTGCGCATGCGGGACGGGCAGCTCGAGGTCGAGGACGCGCGCGCCGACTGCCGCCAGCACCTTTCGCAGCTCGGCTTGTGCCCAGACCGCCCCGAAGCCTCCGGTGCTCGCGCCGACGACGGCCACGGGCTTGTTCCGGAGCGCGTTCGTCGCGACCGGGCGCGAGACCCAGTCGATCGCGTTCTTCAGCTGGCCTGGGATCGACGAGTTGTACTCGGGCGTGGAGAAGAACACCGCGTCCGCCGCTCCGATCGCCTCGTTCAAGCGCGCGACGCTCTCCGGGCGCGGATGGACGTCGTCGTCCTCGTCGTACGGCGGAATCTGCTTGAGGCCGTCGTAGAGCACGAACTCGATGTCCGGGCCGGCGGCCTCTGCCGCGGCGCGCAACAAACTCGTGTTGTGCGAGTCGCGGCGGAGGCTGCCTGAGATGCCCAGAATTCGCGTCACGGTTCTAGCTGTCGTCTCCGGGCTTGACGAACTGCAGCTCGGCGAGGATGGTGACGTCGTTCGCGAGCGACGGCTCGCCGCTCGGGAGTGGGTTGTTCCAGTTGATCCCGAAGTTCGTGCGGTCGACCTTCGTGGTCAGGTTGAGGCCGATGCGCTCGGTCCCGTAAGGATCGGCCATCGGCGCGGTCACCGTCCCGGTCACTGTGACCGGCTGGGTGACGCCCTTGATCGTCAGCTCGCCGTCGACCGAGACCTTGCCGTCGCCGTCGAGACCGATGTCCTCGGCGGTGAAGCGAAGCTCGGGGTATTGCTCGGCGTCGAAGAAATCGGGCGACTGGAGGTGGGCCGAGAGGTTCTCCTCGTTGACATCGATGCTCGCGACGTTCGTCGTGCCTTCGAGCGTGGCGCGCTCGTCGTCGACGGTCAGTTTTGCCGCGATCTCGTTGAAGTGGCCCTTGAACGTCCCGGCGAGGTAGGAGACCTCGAAGTCGACCCGCGAGTGAACGGAATCCAGGTTCCAGGTACCGGCCGGGGCAATTGTCAGAGTGGTGTTCATGGCGCTTGTTGCTCCTTTCGTTGCGTGGTGTACTATTGAGTACGCAAACAACACTACCATTATTCCTTGATGACGCAAACTTTGACAGAGCAAGCGATCGAGCCGGCCGTCCGGGCGTGGACGAGACTGCTGCGCGCGTACGCACTGACGACCAGATTGCTCAGTGCCGAGCTCCAGGAGGCGCACGGCCTGACGATCAATGACTTCGAGGCGCTGCTCGTGCTCTCGAACGCCGAGGGCGGGCGATTGAAGCGGGTGGAGCTCGCTCGGAACCTGTTGCTGACGCCGTCGGGCATCACACGCCTGCTCCGGGGCCTCGAGGATGCGGGGCTCGTCGAGCGAGCATCCTGCTCGAGCGACCTGCGTGTCACCTACGCGCAGCTCACGGACGCCGGCCGCGAGAAGCTCGAGGCGGCTGCGAGCGCCCATACGGCTTCGATCTGTGCGCTCCTCGAAGAGCACTTCGAGACCGGAGACCTCGACGCGATCGCCGAGATTCTCGGCAAGCTCCCGGGCGTCACCGACGGTGACGACTCGTGCTCCCCGGGCTGACCGACGTCATCCCGCGACGCCCGTCGGGGGGTTCTGCAAGTCTGAAAGGGTGTTCCCTTCCCGGGACAGTCGGCGCGAGGCTGCGTGATTCCGCCGGCCGAGCTCGGTGAGCTCGGGCGTTCCGCAGCCTGCTGAGCGGCGAGGAGCAGGCGGAGACAGGTTCGGCGTCACGAACACGCTCTGGGGGTTCCTCGCGATCGGCCTGGTCTCGATCGGCGGGGCGCTCCTCAGCCGCGACGTGCGAACCCTTCGCCGCGTCGACGGAGCGGGTTACACCGAGGCCGAAGCGCGCGCGACGGCCGCCTCGTAGACCCCCAGGTAGTCCTGGACCATCCGCTCCGGGCCGTAGCGCTCCTCGGCGTGGCGCCGCAGCTCGAGCGGGTCAAGCGCGTCTGCGCGCTCCAGCGCGGCCGGCATCTCCCGGTAGTTGTCGACGATGATCCCGCTGACACCGTCCTCGATCACCTCGGGGACGGCGCCGTGGCGCGTCGCGATCACAGGCGTCCCGCAGGCCATCGACTCGATCATGACCAACCCGAAGGGCTCCTCCCACTCGATCGGGAAGAGCGTCGCGCGCGCGTTCTGGAGCAGCTCCACCTTCTCGCCGTGCGTGACCTCGCCGAGGTACTCGATCTCATCGACGAGATGAGGCTCGACGAACTCGTGGAAGTAGCGGTGCTCCTTGAGATCCTGCTTCTTGCCGGCGAGCTTGAGCGGCAGCCCGGTCTCCTTCGCGACCCAGATCGCGCGGTGCGCGCCCTTGTCAGGGCTCATCCGGCCGAGAAAGAGCAGGTACTCGCCGATTTGCGGCTTGCACGGGTAGAGCTGCAGGTCGAGCGCGTTCGGACAGTTGCCTGCCCAGTTGAGCTCCGGCATCGGGTTGCGCTGATTGAGCGAGATCGAGATCAGGCCGACGGCCGGGGCGAGCTGGCCAAGTCCTTCGTAGACGAGTCCGGGGTCGCCCTCGAGCGGCCCGTGCACCGTGTGCAGAACCGGAGTCTCGACAAGGCCGCCGAGCGCGACCGCGAGCGGCCCCGAATGGTCGTTGATGACGTCGAATTCGCCGGCCTGGTCGAAACAGGCGAGGGCGTGGCGCAGGTCCGGGAGCGACTTGCCGATCTGCTCGCTCGGCGCATGCTCGAAGACGGAGGAAAGGTGAGCCTTGGTATGCGAGTCGCCGGAGGCGAAGAGCGTCACGTCGTGGCCGGCGTCAGCGAGCCCGTCGGCGAGCAGCGAGACGATCCATTCGATCCCGCCGTAGCCGCTCGGCGGGACGGCGAACCAGACCGGACTGAGGATGGCGATCCGCATCGGGTTCATCATGAGCGATAGGGACTGTCCCCGCAGGGGACTGTCCCAATGACCGTATGCCTGTCGCCACCGGTTGCCGGGACAGTCCCCTACCGGGGACAGTCCCTACGCCTCTTCGACGGTGACGTGTGAGTCCTCGACGCGCACGTCCCACTGGCGGTCGAAGGCCCGGACGCCGGTCAGCCGGAGTGAGCGGCCGACCCATGAAGGCAGCTCGGCCGGCGCCAGCGTCTCGAGCGCGTGGCGGCCCCGGTCGGGCCGCAGGCCGAGCAGCACCTGCAGCAGCAGTACCGGCGTGCCGGCCGCCCAGGCCTGCGGGCGCGCGGCCGTCGGATAGGCAATCGGAAACGGCGTCTCCTGGCGCGCCAGCCCCGCGAACACCTCCGGCAACTGGTACTGGAAGTGCCCGGCGGCGGTGAGCATCCGCCGGACGATCCGCTGCGCCTCCGCCCAGCGCCCGTAGCGGGCGAGGCCGACGGCGATCAGGGAATTGTCGTGGGGCCAGACAGTGCCGTTGTGGTACGAGAGCGGGCTGTAGGCGGCGTCTCCCTCGGACATCGTCCGCACGCCCCAGCCGGACCAGAGCTCCTCGCCCATCAGCGCGTCCACGATCGGGTCCACGCGCTCGCGCGGAACGATGCCGCTCCAGAGCAGGTGGCCGATGTTCGAGCAGAGCGAGTCGACCTGCCGCTTCTCGCCGTCGAGCGCGAGCACGTAGTAGCCCCCGCGGCGTTCGGTCCAGAACTTCTCGTCGAAGGCGCGGCGCAGCTCCTCGGCGTCGCGCTCGAGCCGGTCGGCGAGCGCGCGGTCGCGCCAGACTTCGCGGGCCATCTCGGCCGTGCGTCGCTTCGCGTCGTAGACGTACCCCTGCACCTCGCACGGCACGATCGGCCCGCGCGCGATCGAGCCGTCGTGGAAGCGCTGCGAGTCGCCCGAGTCCTTCCAGGACTGGTTCTCGAGCCCGCGCTCGGTTCGCCGCTCGTACTCGACGAAGCCGTCACCGTCGCGGTCGCCGTACTCGTCGATCCACGCGAGCGCCTTCAGAGCGGGCTCCTTCAGCTCGCGCAGCATCGCCGCGTCGTCCGTCCACCGCCAGACCTCGGAGAGCAGGATCAGGTAGAGCGGGGTCGCATCGACGCTGCCGTAATAGGTGTGGAACCAGGTCTTCGCCGCCTTGCCCTCTCGAACCTCGTGGACGATCTTGCCCGGCTCGGCGTCGATCGTCGGGTCGTCCTCGGTCGCCTGCAGGTCGGCGAGCACATCGAGCCCGCTCCGGGCGAGCTCGGGCCCGAAGAGCAGCGTCTGGTAGCAGGTGATCAGCGTGTCGCGGCCGAAGACGGTCATGAACCACGGCATCCCGGCGGCGGGCAGGCGGCCGATCCGCCCGCCTCGCTGCATCCGCAGGGACGCAAGGTCGGAGACCGACTGGAAGAAGGAGCGGCCAAGGTCGTCCCAGTCCGCCCGGATCTGGGGCACGCGGAGCCGCCACGCGGCGAGCGAGTCCCGCACGCGCGTCATCTCGTCCCCGAAGCGCCGCTCGAGCTGGCGCGGGACGACGTGGTCGCCCTCGAGCGACGGGATCACGTCGACCCTGAGATGCCAGCGCTCGCGCGGCTCGAGCTCGACCTTCCAGCGCACCTTCGTGCCGTCGATCTCGCCGCGCTGCGAGAAGATGACCTGCGTTTGCGCGCCGTCGTCGGGGTCCTCGAGCAGGAACTCGTTGTGCTCCTCCGAGAAGTGGATCGGCACTCGTTCGGGCAGTGGTTTCGCGCGCCTCGGGTCGCCGAGCGCGAAGTCGTGCGCCTTGACGGAGAGGATGTCCGCGAAGTCAGCCTCGATCTCGAGCTCGAGCTCAAACGACTGTTGTTCCATGCTCTGGTTCTGGGCGACGATCACGTCCTGCATCGACTCGCCGACGAAGCGCTCGCGTAGGATCGAGACCACGTCCTGCTCGAGCCCGCCCGCGAGCGGGTTTCGCAGGAAGAACGCGGCCGAGAAGTACTCGACCTTGCCGGAGGAGAGCAGGAGCGGCCGCGCGTCGTTTATCCGGAGGCGCAGCACCGAGAGAAAGCGCGTGTCCTCGCTGTAGAACCCGTGCGTGCGGCGGTCGATGTCGCCGACCTCGTCGCAAATGCAGAAGGTCGAGCCCTCGAGGATCGTCAGCTGCGGCAAGTCAGGTCCGGACGATGCGGACGGGGCTCGATTGGGCCAGGGCTTTGACGACGAGCTCGTCGATGTTGACGTGGAGGGGCCGGGTGAGCGCAAAGAGGATGCATTCGGCGATGTCCTCGGGGCGGAGCGGGTCGACGCCCTCGTATGGCTCCTTCGCCTTGTCCTCGTCGCCGCGGAAGCGGACGCGGGAGAAGTTCGACTCCACTAGCCCGGGATCGACGGTCGTCAGCCGGATCGGGCGACCCAGCAGGTCCTCACGGAGCGCGTAGGTGAAGCCGCGCACGGCGTACTTGGACGCGACATAGACCGCAGCGTTCTCGTAGGGCTGGCGGCCCGCGATCGAGCCCATGTTGACGATGTGCCCACCGTCGCGGATATGCGGCAGGCAGAGGCGGGTCATCCGGAGCAGTCCGTGGACGTCGGTTTCCAGCACCGTGTCCTCATCTTCTTCGGTCGACTCCCAAAAGGGATCGCGCCCGAGGCCGAGCCCGGCGTTGTTGATGAGGATGTCCAGGCCGCCGAGCTTGCCGACCGCTGTCTCGACGAATCGCTCGCAGCTCTCTCGGTCGGTGACGTCGAGCTCGAGCTTGATCTCCGTGTCGAGCTGGTCGACGCGGCGGGCGCCGCCGGCGACACGAGCGCCCTCGCGAGCGAGGGCGGCCGCCGTCGCGGCGCCGATGCCGCTCGAGGCGCCGGTAACTATTGCCGTCTTTCCGTCGAGTCCGCCCACGATCCGGCGGAGACTAGCTCGCGGCCGCCAGCAGGGCCTCGCAGCGCCGAAGGTACAGCTTGGCCCCCTCCGCCGCGAAGAACGGCTGGGCCTTCGCGAGCTCGGCGTCGGCCTGCGCACGGCGACCCGCGGCGGCGAGCGCCTCGGCCCCATGCAGACGTGCGATCGCCTCGGATCCCTTCGCACCGATTCGCTCGTAGATGGCCGCAGCGGACGTGAAGTCGCGCTCCGCTATTGCAACGCCTGCCTCGAGCCACGGCGTCGCCGGCATGGACTTCGCCTGCTCCAGGTACTCCTGCTCGCGGCCAATGTCGAGCACGAGCCACGGCAGGTCCTTGACGAACCACTCGTTGAGCTGGGGCGTGAGCGCGAGGAGCTCGTCAACGAGCTCCTCGGCCTCGCGGCGCTGTCCGTCGAGCAGAAGCGCCCTGGCATGGATTTCCAGCCCGGAATGCAACAGCTGGGGGTCCCTGATCGCGCGCGCGAGCTCGAAGCCGCGTTGGGAGTCGGCGAGCGCGGCGCGCACGTCGCCCTGAGCCATGAGGGCGCTGCTCGACATCATCAGGATTGGGCCGACGAGGTAGTGGTTTACGTCTCCCATCTCCGTCAGGAACTCGCGCGCCGCGCGCAGGCACTCCTTCCAGGCGCCTGACATCTCGAGCAGCATGACCTCTTCGCCCTGGAGCCATCTCATCGTTCCGGACTCCGGCGTCAGCCCGAAGCGGTTCTGGCTCTCCCGATCGAGCTGCAGCTTGCCGGCGCCTTCGGCAATCCGGCCGAAGTGCCAGAGCATGTTGGCGAGATTGTTGAGCCCCAGATGCACCATCAGCGGATCGCTGAGCTTCTCGCCTAACTCGACGCTGCGCTCGAGATCGGCGAGCCCGCCCTCGTCGCCCCGAATCGCGCGGACGGTGCCGATCCCTCGAAGTGCATTCGCCGCCACGTCTTCGGCCCCGAGCGCCTCGGCCTCTGCAAGTCCTTCGCGGGCGAGCGCCAGACCCTCGTCTTCTAGTCCGGAAATCCAGAGGCGGTTCGCAAGCGCGACTCGGACGAAGGCCTTCGTTCGAGACGGAGGGAGGTCGGCGACGAGCGCAAAGGCATCTCTGGCGAGCTGGATCGCCGAATCGATCTCGCCCAGGACCCAGCGCTCCTGCGCAACAATGGTCAGTGCCTCCGCAGCAACCTCGAGCTGGCCTGAAGCAAGCGCGACGTCGTGCGCGAGTTGAGCGAGCTCGACCGGAGCATCCCCCAATACCGACTTCGTGTGGGCGTACGTAAGGAGCAGGCTCGCACGTCCTGGATCGTCCTCGGCGGTCAGTTCCAAAGCCTGCTCGAAGAAGTCGGCCGCTGCGGTAGGCGCGTGGAGCGCGCGGGACCGTTCGCCGGCCTCGGTCAGCGCCTTGCGGGCGGGCTCGCGAAGCGTGCTCTCGTCCCCGCCGGTGATACGGAGAAGCTTGAGCGCCTCGAGGTAATGATGCGCGAGCATTTCCGCCCGGTCCTCGGACCGGTCTGCGGAAAGCGACTCGATCCACGCGGCCGCGCCCGAGTGCTTGTCCGCTCGTTCGGAGCGCGGAATCTGCGAGTACGCAACGTCCCGGAGCAGCAAGTGCAGGAAGGCGTACTGAGTCTCCCCCGCCACGCCCGACCGCCGTTCGCGCCGGACGAACTCCTTGCGCTCGAGGCCGTGGAGCTGCTCTTCGACGAGGAACGGCTCTCGGTCGGTGAGGGTGGCAAGGGCGCCGGTCCAGAAGACCTTCCCGAGCACCGCCGCGTTCTGGACGAGTTCCTTGTCGACGGCCTCCAGAGAGTCGAGGCGCGCTGCAATCATGCCCTGCACGGTCTCCGGCAAGGGGAGTTGCTCCCGCTCCTCGAGTTGCCAGCCACCTCCGGTCTGAACGAGAAAACCGCGGTCTTGCAGCATTCGGACGTACTCCTCGGCGAAGAGCGGATTCCCCTCGGTTCGCTTGAGGACAGCCGCCTGGACCTCCGCCGGAAGCAGCACCTGGTCGAGCAGCGCTGCGAGCAGCGCCGCCGTCTCGTCAGGCGCCAGCGCGGACACCGTGACCGTCGACGCGTTGCGCTTGCCTCCTCCCCAGCCGGGCCGGCGGCTGAGCAACTCGGGACGCGCGGTACCGACGATCAGCAGCGCGACGCCGCTGGCCCAGTCTGCCAGGTAGTCGACGAAGTCGAGCAGGCCGTCATCGGCCCAGTGCAGGTCCTCGAACACAAGGACGATCGGGTTTGCTTCGGCGACCCCCTCGAGGAAACGGCGCCAAGCGGCAAACGCCTCGGCTCGGCGATCTCCGCCCTCAGCCAGCGCGACGTCGAGCCCGACGAGGGGCCGGAGATGGCGCTCGATCCAGCCGGCCTCCTGCTGATCGTCGATCGCCTCGGTCACCGAGGCCCGAAGCTTCGCCTCGGCCGCCTCCGTGGAGTCCGTTTCGAGAATGCCGACCTGGGACTTGACGATCTCTGCGACCGCCCAATAGCTCAACCCTTCGCCGTACGGCAGCGAACGTCCCTGGCGCCAGAGAATGAGCTCGAGATCGCGGTCGACGATTTGAAACAACTCGGCGATCAGCCGGCTCTTGCCGATCCCGGGAACGCCGACGAGCGTCACGAGCTGTGGGCTGAGGTCCTGGCGAACGCGGTCGAGCGCGGCGGTCAGGACGTCGAGCTCGCGTTCACGTCCCACAAGCTGAGTGCGGGGGCGCTGCTCGACGTCGAAGCCGAAGCCGGCGCGTCGCGCAACCGCCTCCCACGCAGGGACGGGATTCGCCTTTCCCTTCGCCTCGACAGGCGCCGCGTCGCGGTATTCGATCACGTTAGTCGTGGCGCGATAGGTCGCCTCTCCGACGAGGATCCCGTCGACGGGGGCAGCGGTCTGAAGCCGCGCCGCCGTGTTGACGACGTCCCCGGATGCCATGCCCTCCCCGAGGTCTGGCCTGGCACCGAGCGCCACGAGCGCCTCGCCCGTGTTGACGGCGATCCGGACCTCGAGCTCGAGCGTCGGGTCGGCTTCGTTGAGCTCGACGATTGCCTCGCGGATCGCGATCGCGGCGCGAACGGCCCGCTCTGGATCGTCCTCGTGGGCAATCGGGGCGCCGAAGAGCGCGACGACCGCGTCGCCGATGAACTTCTCGACCGTCCCGCCGTGGCGCTCGAGCTCGTGCCGGAGACGGGCGTAGTACGGCGAGAGCATCGCCCTGACGTCCTCGGGATCGAGCTTCTCGGCGCGCGAGGTGAAGCCGACGAGATCGGCGAAGAGAACGGTGATGACCTTGCGCTCCTCGCGCGCGGTCGCCGGCGCGGCGTCAAGCTCCGCGCCGCAGGCGCCGCAGAACTTGAAGCCGGCCGGATTTTCCTGGCCGCAAACCGGACAGTTCATGCGCTGAGTCTAGGGCTGTGGCTCAGCTGCGAGCTAGCGGTAGCTCGGTGCCGACCGGCCGCTGCTGCCGTGCGTGCTCGACCTGCAGCGTCGTGTGCTGGAGCCCGAAACGCTCGGCCAGCATCGCCGCCAGCTCGCGGCGCGCTTCGTGGCAGTCGCCCTCCGGCCGGACGAGCACGTGCGCGGAGAGCGCCGGGAAGCCGCTGCCGACCGTCCAGACGTGCAGGTCGTGCACCTCGACGACGTCCGGGATCGCGAGCATCGCCTCGGCGACCTCCTCGGGAGGCATCTCGCCCGGCGAGATCTCCAGCAGAATCCGCGACGACTCCCGCAGCAGGATCGCGCTCGACCAAAAGATCAGTCCTGCGACCGCGAGGCTCGCCAGTGGGTCGAACCGGTTCCAGCCGGTGACGAGGATCAGTGCGCCCGCGACCGCGGTGCCGACGAACGCCGCCAGGTCGGTCGTGACGTGCAGGAACGCACCCCGAATGTTCAGGCTGTTGCGGCTCGGCCCCGCGAGCAGCCCCGCCGCCGCGAGGTTGACGAGGATGCCGGCGCCCGCGAGCGCGAGCACGAGCCCGCCATGGACATCAGGCGGCGAGACGAGCCGCCGCACCGCCTCGAAGACGATCCAGATCCCGACGAGCGCGAGCGTGATCCCGTTCGCCAGCGCTGCGAGGATCTCGACGCGCCGGAAGCCGAACGTCCAGCTTCCGCCCGGCGGGCGTCGCGCGAAAGAGGCCGCGACGAGCGCGAGCGCAAGGGCGGCCGCGTCGGTGAGCATGTGCCCGGCGTCGGCGAGAAGCGCGAGCGAGCTCGCGGCAAGTCCGACGACGATCTCGGCGACGAGCAACCCGACGATGAGCGCGAGCGCCCCGGCGAGCATCCGCCGGTCGTTCGAGTGGTCATGGTCGTATCCCGCCACGAGTCCGATCGTAGCCCTCGATTCTCAATTGACGAGCACTCGGCGCTGGTATCGCGCCACTGCGCCCTGGTCGAGCGTGTAGACGATCGGGTTTGCAAGTAGGACGTCGTCGGGGAGCTGGGCCTTGAGAGCGTCGACCAGCAGGTTCTCCGCGAGCCACTCCATCGTCGGGGGCACATCGGCCCGCCCGCGAACGAGCCATGTTTCCTCTCCCAGCTCGCGCACTTCAACGACCGTCGGCGGCCGCAGGAAACGCGCTTCGCCCGCAGGCCCGCGTCGGCCGACACCCTCGATCGCGCGCTGAGCCGCGTCCGCATCGCTCGTGATCAGCTCGATGCTGTAGCGCCGGTAGCCCCGCGGGCTCCGGATCGCCGCGATGATCTGCGAGTTCGGTACGTAGACAAGATCGCCGTTCAGCGACTGGAGCACGGTCGTTCGCAGCCCGAACTGCTCGACGATCCCGCTCGCCTTCGTGGGCTCGAGCATGAGGAAGTCGCCAACCGCATACCAGCGCTCGAACCCGATCAGGATCCCAGCGACGATGTCCATCAAAAAGCGCTGAGCCGCGAAACCGAGCACGATGGCTATGAAGGCCGAGCCGCCCAGGACCGCCACAGGCAGGAAGATCGAGGCGAGCACGATCAGGACGACGATTGCGGTCGCGTACGGGATAGCGGTCGCGACGAGCACGATCGCCGTCTCGCGGGTGCGAAGTTGCTGCAGCTCGTGCTCTTCGCTCGGCCGCCGTTCGCCGAGTCGGCCGGCGATCAGCTTCAGCGCCCGCCCGAGCACGACGGCGAGCAAGATCGCGAGAGCACCCCAGATCAGGCGGTCGGCGCGGCTCGAGAGAAGCCCAAGCATGCTCAGCGCGCGCGAACCTTCCACGGTCCCTGAAGGTCCGGGTCCGCGGCGTTAGCGCTCACGTTCGACTCCTCCCCGGGAAGCCGGAAGCTCAACCACACACGCGTTAGGTCGTGCCCGGATTGGGTAGGTCCTTTTTTTACTCCTCGAAAGATTGGAGATCGTGATGGCAGCCGAGCAGCATCTCTGCCAACGGCACGGTCGCCCCGCTGTCGCCTCGCGCGTGCGGCTCCGCCCGGACGGGACGCAGGAGGTCGAGTATCTCTGTGAGATTGATCTAGCCGAGGAGCGCATGGGCAGGCTCGGCGGGCGAGGCAGCCTGTTCGACGAGTTCTTCTCAGACTTCTTCGACCGTGGTACAGGAGCGGGCTCGGCCACGCCCGCGCAGGAGCGCCAGGTCGAACGGGTCGACGTGACCCAGTTCTTCAGCGACGCCACGCGGCAGCTGCTGCAACGCGCTGCGCAGACCGCACTCGAATGGGGCAGCCTCGACCTCGACAGCGACCACCTCCTCTACGCCGCGCTGCAGGACGACGTCGTCCGGCACGTGCTCTCCCAGGTCGACGCCGATCCGGAGGCGATCATGGCGCAGATCGAAGAGGAGGCCGAGAAGGCCGAGCGGACCGATGTCGCTCCCTCGCTCTCGCCGGACGCCAAGGCGGCGCTGCTGGCGGCCTACCAGGAGTCTCGCGAGCTCGACTCGTCGTACGTCGGGCCCGAGCACGTGCTGCTCGCGCTGGCCCGCGACGAGGAGTCGGCCGCCGGGGAGCTCATGCAGCGCTTCGGGCTCTCGCACACGAAGCTTCGCGGAGCGGTCATCCGCGGCGTCGAGGGCGGCGCGGCGCGGGAGGCCTCGAACACGCCGACGCTCGACCAGTTCGGCCGCGATCTGAGCCAGGACGCCCGCGAAGGAAAGCTCGACCCCGTGATCGGCCGCGCCGACGAGATCGAGCAAACGATCGAGATCCTCTCGCGGCGGACGAAGAACAACCCGGCGCTGATCGGCGATCCTGGGGTCGGCAAGACCGCGATCGTCGAAGGGATCGCGCAGCGGATCGTCAACGACGAGGTGCCGGAGACGCTCGCCGATCGCCGCGTCGTCCAGCTCGACCTCGCCGGCATGGTCGCGGGCTCCAAGTACCGCGGCGAGTTCGAGGAGCGGCTGAAGAAGGTGATCGACGAGATCACCGAGAACGAGGGCAGCATCATCCTCTTCGTCGACGAGCTGCACACGCTCGTCGGCGCCGGCGCCGCCGAGGGCGCGATGGACGCCGGCAACATGCTCAAGCCGGCGCTCGCGCGCGGAGAGCTGCACGTGATCGGCGCGACGACCCTCGACGAGTACCGCAAGGACGTCGAGGGTGACCCCGCGCTGGAACGCCGCTTCCAACCGGTGCTCGTCCGCGAGCCGACCGTCGACGAGACGATCGAGATCCTGCACGGGCTCAAGGACCGATACGAGGCCTTCCACCGCGTCCGGATCTCCGACGAGGCGATCCTCGCTGCGGCGGAGCTTTCCGACCGCTACATCCGCGACCGCTTCCTGCCGGACAAGGCGATCGACCTGATCGACCAGGCCGGCGCCCGCGTCCGCCTTCGCACGAAGACGAAGGACGACGAGACGAGAAGCCTCGAGGAGGATCTCCGCCGGCTCGCCCGCGAGCGCGACCAGGCCACTACGGCCGAGGACTACGACCGGGCCGGCTCGCTGCGGGACGAGCTCGACAGCCGTCAGGGCGAGCTCGAAGAACGCCGCCGCGGCCGACAGCGGGCACCGGAGGTGACTGCCGAGGACATCGCCGAGATCGTCTCGCGCGCGACCGGGATTCCGGTCTCGCAGCTGACCGCCGAGGAGCGCGAGCGGCTGCTCCGCCTCGAACAGCAGCTGCATGAGCGGATCGTCGGCCAGGACGAGGCGGTCTCCGCGGTCGCCGAGGCGATCCGGCGCTCACGAGCCGGGCTCGGCGACCCCAACCGGCCCGTCGGAAGCTTCCTCTTCCTCGGCCCGACCGGTGTCGGCAAGACCGAGCTGGCACGCGCGCTCGCCGAGGTCCTGTTCGGCGACGAGAGCCTCATGGTCCGCTTCGACATGAGCGAGTTCCAGGAACGACACACGGTCTCGCGGCTCGTCGGCGCTCCGCCCGGCTACGTCGGCTACGAGGAGGCGGGCCAGCTCACCGAGCAGGTGCGGCGTCGCCCCTACTCCGTGCTCCTCTTCGACGAGATCGAGAAGGCGCACCCCGACGTCTTCAACATCCTGCTGCAGATCCTCGACGACGGCCGCCTGACCGACGCCCAGGGCCGGACGGTCGACTTCAAGCACGCGGTCGTGATCATGACCTCGAACCTCGGCGCCGACCGGATTCAGCAGTTCGCGCGGCAGGGCGGCGACTTCGAGGGCCTGAAGGAAGACCTGATGCAGGTCCTGCGCCAGAGCTTCAGGCCGGAGTTCATCAACCGGATCGACGAGATCATCGTCTTCCGCGCACTCGACGACCGTCAGCTCGCCGAGATCACGAGGCTGCTGCTCGACAAGCTCGCGAGGCGGCTGCGCGCGCAGCACATCGAGGTCGAGTTCACGGACGCGGCGATCGAGCTGCTCGCGCGCGAAGGCTTCGACCCCGAGTTCGGTGCTCGGCCGCTGCGACGGACGATCCAGCGCCTGGTCGAGAACGAGCTCTCACGGATGGTTCTCTCCGGAACCGTGAACGAGGGCGACCGGATCACCGTCGATGCCGCCGACGGCGAGTTGAGCTTCGATGTCGACTTCGGCGCAGTGGAGGACGCGGAGGCAAGAGAGCCGGCCGCGGCGACAGGCCGCTGATGGACCTCCGGAACCTGATCTGGATCTTCTTCCTGCTGGCGTCGCTGCAGCCGGTCGTGCAGCGCGGGCTGCCGATGAGCGCGGAGCGGCCCGGCAGGCACGACGACCAGACGCTCCGGACGAGGCGGACGCTGATGGACCTCTACCCACAGCCGAGAGGACGCGAGGCCGCAGTCGAATACGTTCCGGCCCGACCGGGAGAGCGCGCGCCGTCTCGCCACGGGCAGGGACGCCGTCGGCCGATTACGGCGCTACGCCGCTAGGAGCAGAGCCGATGGGAAAACAGATGGAGGGAGATAACCGCCAGCGCCGCAGGCTGGCTCGTCTGGCGCGAAAGCTCGGCAAACGGCCGAGCGAGCTGCAGGCGACGACCGGCGCGTCGAAGCAGCGCGAGCACGAAGAGCGCGACGAGGATCACGAGACGAAGCTCATGCGCCGGCGCCAGGGCAAGCAGGCATCCGCGCTGTGGCGGATCGGACGGCACTGAGCTAGTTCAAGGCCGCGAGACTCGCGAACTCGCGCTGCAAAGAGCGCATGGCGAGTTCGCGCTCGAGAAAAGCCTCGACTACGTCTGGGTCGAACTGCCCGCCCGCCTCCGCGACGATCAGCGTCGCGGCGTCTTCCCAGCTGCCGGCGGCCCGGTAGGGCCGGTCGTTGGTTAGCGCATCGAGCGTGTCAGCCACGGCAAACACGCGGGCGCCGATCGGAATCTCGTCTCCGACGAGCCGGTCGGGATAGCCGAGGCCGTCCCAGCGCTCATGATGGGAGCGGACGACTCTAAGCCCTTCTCCTCGCAGCAAGGCCACGTCGGAGAGCATCCGCTCGCCCATCAACGTGTGTGTCTGCATCAGCCGCCGCTCGTCCGGATCGAGCGGCCCCGGCTTGCGAAGTACGCTGTCCGGAATCCCGATCTTGCCGACGTCGTGGAGGAGGAACCCGTGCTCCGCGCTCGCGTCGCCGAGCAGTTCGGGCGCGACGGCATCGGCTAGCTCGAGCGCGTAGCGTTGGACGCGCTGCGAGTGAGCCCCTGTCCCGCTGTCCTTCGACTCGAGCGCGCGGGCAAGCGCGACGACGGTGTCTTCGTAGGCGTTCTGGAGCAGTAGCCGCTGACCGCGCTCGATCTCGAGGAGCCGGCGCAGGTTGTCGGCGGAGAGCTCCTCCTGTCCTTCAGGCGGAGGCTCGCCCGGCGAACTGCGGCGAAAGAGTGTGATCCCCATGCCTGTTGAGGGGCCGAAAGCTCGTCGAACCTGCGTCGGAATACTCGAAGGAGTGACGGGAGCTATTCCTGCTGGCCGGTAGTCGGGTTGGGCGCTGGCCTGGAAGACGCGGCCTGGCCGGAGGGTCATCGTGGCGGCATGCAACGCGAACCTCTCAGCCACGAAGCGGCGGTCGAGCACTTCGTCGACGCCGTGGTCGCCTTCTCGGACGACCCGGGACCGGCGAACCTCGAGCGCTACCTCAGGGCGAGTCGTTCGCTCGAAGAGTCACGGACCCCCACCGGGAGTCAGCGCAAGCGTGTCGCCCGCGCTCCCCGCAGGGTTGCCCAGCGCGGCGCAGCTCCCGCCTAGCCGGCCGGCGACCAGTCCACGTTCTTCCAGGGGAGCGCGGGCGGCGGGTCCGCTGCGGTCGGGGCTTGGGATCAACGGCGTCCTCTCGATAGGCTGGACGACCGAGTGCTGAGCGGCAACATCTCACTCGGCCGCATCGGCGGCGTCGAAGTTCGGGTCAACTGGAGCTGGCTGATCGTCCTCGCGCTGATCGTCTGGACGCTCGCAGACGGAGTCTTTCCTTCCCAGAACCCGAGGCTTTCCGGCAACACGCACCTCGCGATGGCGGTCGTCGCGGCTCTCTTGTTCTTCGCCTCGATCCTCCTGCACGAGCTCGGCCATGCCTGGGAGGCGCGGCGAGAGGGGCTGGAGGTCGACGGGATCACGCTCTGGCTGTTCGGGGGTGTGTCGCAGTTCAAGGGTGGATTCCCCAGCGCGGGCGCGGAATTCCGGATCGCGATCGCAGGACCGCTCGTGTCTCTCGTTCTCGGTGTCGTCTTCGTGCTGATCGCGATCGCCGGGCTGCCGAGCGCCGTCGACGGCGTCGCTGCCTGGCTCGGCTACATCAATCTCGCCTTGCTGGTCTTCAACTTGATCCCGGCGCTGCCGCTCGACGGCGGCCGCGTGCTGCGGGCGGCGCTCTGGCAGAGCAAAGGCGACCTCGGCTGGGCAACGCGGGTGGGCACCGACATCGGGCGGGTCTTCGGCTACCTGTTCATCGGGCTGGGAGTCGCGATGTTCATCTTTCAGGGCTCGTTCAGCGGAGCGTGGCTTGCGTTCATCGGCTGGTTCCTGCTGCAGGCCGCAACGGCGGAGGCTCGATACATCGCGACCGAGGCCGCGCTTCACGGGTTGCGCGTACGCGATCTGATGGTGCGCGATCCGGTGACGGTCGACGGGGACCTCACCGTCGGTCAGTTCATGGACGAGGTGGCCCGGTCCCGTCGCTTCACGACGTATCCGGTCGTCGACGGAGGGCGGCCGATCGGCCTTCTCGCGTTCGGATCGGTCGCTGCGCTGCCGCGCTCGGAGTGGGACTCGCGACGCGTTCGAGAGGCGATGCTGCCGCTCGAGCGGGTGCCGCTGCTCACCGAGGACGAGACGGCGATCGACGCGCTGACGGCGCTCTCGTCGCCGACGTCGAACCGCGGTCTGGTCGTCGAGGACGGGCACCTGGCCGGGCTTCTATCGATCACGGATCTGACGCGGGCGCTCGAGCTGAGACGTTCGCGGCCCTCCACGGGCGAGTCGCGGCCGAAGCTGGGCGTCTAGGCGCCTAGCCCGTCGCTTCGGTCATGCCAAGCACGGCCGCGTGAAGCTGGCTACGCGAGGTGACGCCGAGTTTCGGGAAAATCCGGCGCAGGTGGTACGCCACCGTCCTGTGCGAGATGTAGAGCTGCTGCCCCGATCTCACGGTTAGACAGACCCTCGGCCGCCAAGCCGGCGATCTGGAGCTCCTGGGGCGTCAGCTGATCTCGAGTCTCCGGGATCCGACGGCGGCTCGCGATGCCGGAGGCGCGGAGCTCCTGGCGTGCGCGCTCTCCCCAGGGACCGGCGCCGAGAGCATCGAATGCCTCGCGCCCGGCGCGTAACGGGACACGCGAATCGGCGACTCGCCGACGGCGCCGAAGCCAGCACCGTAGGAAAAGAGCAGCCGCGCGCGCGTCGTCCTCGGCGAGCAGAGGCCGCGAATAGGCGAGAGCCGCTTGCAGATACGGAAACCCGGTGTCGGCTGCTACCCGCTCGAGCTCCACGACCAGAGCCCGCGCTTCCCTTACTGCCAGCAGCGGATGGACGGGTGGTAGGCGATATCGGTCGGGTCGAAGACACGCCGAAGCTGCCCGTAGACGTCGGGCATGGCGTCCGCCGGCCAAGTCGACGATGCCACGCGCTTGCTGAACGAGCGCCAGCATCCCCCCGCCGACATGCACCAAGACCGCTTCGGCCTTCGCCGCAAACGCTTCCGTCGATTCCTCGTTCCCACGTACCGCGTCGAGCGTTGCCCGTGAGAGATCCGCCCGCTCCTCTAACCCGAGCTCCTCTAACGATCGCTTCGTTGGCGTCGGCCGTAGATGCCCGACTGCATGCCGGCTACGCGATCGCCGACTGCGAGCCACCGCACCTGGTGCTCGACCGTAGAACCGCGCGAGCCGGGGTCGACCTGCCGGCACGGATGGGCCAATGCGTGATCGGTAGACGCCCCGGAACTCTTCGATCGCTACGAGACGCCCCGGATTTACAGCGGACCCTCTCTACGGCAGACGGGCCTGGAAACTAAGAGCGTCGGCCGTGGTCGAGGTAGCCCGCGTTGCTGGACCGAGTCGACCGGATCGTCGGGGCAGAAGTTCCGGTTGACCTTTCGTAGACGGCCCAGAACTCTGCCGCCTGCTCCATCGCCTCCTGGTGGCAGTGAGGCGCGCTGGAGCAGACGGTTAACACGAACTCGGCCTCGTAACGCCCGGCGGAGATCAGGGCGACACCCGCACCCAGTCCACGAGCATCGACTGCGGCAGTGTCGTGTTGTCAACCGTGCCGCCATGGGAGCCGACCTGGAGATCGAGAATCAACTGCTCGGGGTTGGCGTCGAAGGGCCACATTTGACCCGAGGAGAGGTTCGCGGGCGTGACCGTGTGGACGACGTTGCCGTCGATCAGAAAGTCGATCTTTCCCAGTCGCCAGTCAGCGCCGTAGACGTGATAGTCGTTGCATAGAGGGCTAGAGGCGACATTCGAATAGTTGAGCTGCCAGGCGCCGCCTGCCGTCGTCGCGCCGTGGACCGTCTGCTGCGCGTTCAGCCCCGCGCCCCCATCCGTCCCTACTTCGAGATTGTCGATCTCGCCGCCGTTTGGCCAGGGCAGGCTCGCGGTCGAACCGCTCTGCCACCAGGCCGGCCACATCCCCGTTCCCGACTGACACGGCACCTTGATCCGCGCCTCGGCCTTGCCGAACAGGTAGTTGAAGAACGCCGTCCCCAGTGCCCCCGTGTGCATCCCGCCCGACTCGTACAAGCCGGACCCGTTCGTGCAGGGAACACCACCGGGATTGTAGGTCGCGGTCAGAACGAGGTTGCCGTTCCCGTCCTGGGCGATGTGGTTGGCATCGTTGACGAAGCACTCCAGGCCCCAGCGAGGAGGCTGCGAGCCGCCGTAGATCTGCCACTTGCTCGTATCCGGCGTTGTCCCTGCGGCACCGTTGAACTCGTCGTCGAACAGGGAGTTCGAAGGCGGAGGCGGAGACGGCGGAGGTGTGGAAGGAGGCGGGGGAGGAGGCGGAGGCGGCAGAAGCGGAGTGGGGATCGGAGATACCAGGGCTGGCGAGAAGAAGGCACTCCGCATCGAGGTCGCGCTCGCCGCACTGCCCAGGTAGTTGGTCGTCCCGAGCAGCTCCTCCGTCGTTCGCAGCAGCGAGTAGTGGGTGAAGCTGGTCGCCGACGTGGTACCAGCCGGTGTGTACGGGCTGGCGACAATCGCCGGCACCTTGTTGCCGGCCGAGCCGTCGTTCTCGTCCCAGGTGATGAAGAGGGCGAGCTGGCCGGCCTGGTAGGCGGGGCTGGCGATGATCTTCGGCACCCACGACTTCAGCCACGCGTCTCCTGTCGCGATGCCGCAGTCGTGCATGTCGTTGCACATGTTCGGCGTCACGAAGCTGAACGCGGGCAGAGTGTTGTTCGTCAGGTCGTTCAGGAACGCGCCTGAGCTTGTTGAACCCATCGGCACGTCGTTCGCATTGCAGTCCGTTCGGATCGCCGTGTAATAGGCCTCCGGATTGTGCTTGACCGCGTAGTTGCCCGAGGTCGTCAGCGCGCAGTTCGAGGGCATCGACTCCTCGTAGCTTTTGCTCTGAACCTGGCCGAAGATGCTGGCGACGCCGAGCGGGTGACTCGAGGGCGGGTTGTCGTCGGTGATCCCCTGGGTCGAGCCGGAGGTGGCGGCGACATAGTTCGGCAGCGAGGGATGGGCGACCCCCGCGTAGTTGGTGGCAAGCCCGCACTGGCCTGCGAGCTGGTTCAGGTAGGGCGCCGCGCTCGTGTTCCCGATGACGCTGCTGTACGTCTCGTTCTCCATCCAGATCCAGACCACGTGTTGAAGCGTCGCCGGGGTCGACGCGGCCGCGCTACCGCAGGGACCAGAGGCGACGCAGGTGTACGTCGCGGCGGTGACGGTCGTCGTCGACGAAAGGTTTCCGGCAGCGTCGTAGGCCGCGACTCCAAGCGTGTAGGTCGTTCCGCAGCTCAGCCCCTGGAACGTGTAGGTCGTCTGAGCGGTCGTGCCGACCTTCGTCCCGTTCAGATAGAGGGCGTAGCCGGTGACACCGATGTTGTCGGTCGAGGGGTTCCAAGCGACCGAGATGCCGCTCTGGGTCGTGGCTTTGACACTGAGACTTCCTGCCGCCGTCGGGGCCGTTTTGTCCGGGCAGGCGCTGGCCGCAGCAACCGTGCTCGCAGTCGACGAGAGGTTTCCGCCTCCGTCGTAGGCCGCGACCCCGAGCGTGTAGCTCGTTCCGCAGCTCAGCGCTGAGAAGGTGTAAGTCGTCTGAGTCGTCGTACCGACCTTCGTCCCGTTCACGTAGAGGGCGTAGCCGGTGACGCCGACGTTGTCGATCGCGGCGCTCCAAGCGAGCGAGATGCCGGTCTGGGTTGTGCCGGTGACGCTGAGACTGCCGGGAACAGTCGGACGCGTCGTGTCAGAGCACGCGCTCGTCGTGGGGCGGCTTGTCGCAGTCGCCGAGACGTTGCCGGCGGCGTCGTACGCAGCAACCCCGAGCGTGTAGCTCGTTCCGCAGCTCAGGCCCGAGAAGCTGTAGCTCGTCTGCGCGGCGGTACCAACCTTCGTCCCGTTCAGATAGAGCGTGTAGCCGGTGACTCCGACGTTGTCGGTGGCGGCGTTCCAAGTGAGCGAGGCGCCGGTCTGCGTTATCCCGGTCAAGGCCAAACCGGTCGGTGTGGTCGGGGGGGTCGTGTCGGGGCAGCTCGACTTGCGCGGCCGGCATTGGGGCCTATTCGGCTTGGCGCTCGCCTGCAAAAAGCTGCTACGCGAGGTCGATCCCAAATGGCGTTTCCCAGCGGCGGAATCAGAACTTGCGAGCGAGAGGCCGACGATGCAGACAACCAAAGCTGCCGGCAGGACAGGCCTGATCAGGTCGAGGCGTTTCACGTTTCCCCCCTTTGGCGGGCACTTCGGGGTACCAACCGAAGTCCAAGCCGGTAATCCGCGAATCCAATCGCGATCAGCGGGGGCTCGAAGGCCCCCAGAAGGGAGTGGCACGCTGGGTGCGCGTTAACCCCCTCGGTCCGGGCGATCAGGCGGCGGCGGTTGTTGTTTGAGGACATATCTGCGGGTTCTTGCTCTTTTATGGAGAGCAACCTGGGCGGGGCCGCAGAACCTTGGTTTTCTTACCTCAATCCAATCGCGCCCACCTGCGCCGGGTCGTATCCCCAAAAAGGGGGATCTCGGTTGCTAGGTGACCAATTAGTCCGGAAAACGCGTGTTCTTCGGCGCCCAGGTTTACCTGGAGGAAGTCGCTTTTGGTCTTGGCCGAGTCGGAGGAGGTGGCCGCCCGTCAGCGGTGCAACACGAGTTTTGCGCTGACAATGGCGGGCCCATATCGCGTCTTCGTATTCGCGTGAAAGACCGGCCTGACGAGCCAGCGATAGCTGCCCGGCGCTCGGCTGAAGTGGCGACCCCCGTAGGTCCACGTTGACGGCAGCGTGAGTCGCGGTTGGCGGGGGCGGGCGGTGAAAACTCTCTTTGCCCCTCTGAAGAGCTCGAAGTCGTAGTAAGTCACGCCTCGAACGGCGACCCACGAAAAGACTGGCGTGGTCGGTCCGCCCACCTGTGGGGGGCTGGAGGGCGGCGTGCCGGGGTTGCCTGAGCTTGCGCTTCGTTTCTGTTGGAGGCCTGGCCGATTGGCCTTGCTTGCCCCCGGCCGAGCTCGCCGCCTCCGGTCGGCGCCCGCGCCCGACGCGGCGTGGGCTCGCTTTGCCGGCTTTCGTTGCAGCGCCTTTCCGGTGCTCTCGCTCGTCTCTTGCGGCCGCACGACCACACTCCCTCCCGGAAGGCTGCCTCGAGCGAACACACGACTCTTTTCCCCGGTGAGCTTCGCGGCGGTGAAGCCTGCCCCGGCTAGGCCAGTCATCACAGCAAGCGCAGCCAACACGACTCGCCCGCGCCGGCTCGTCGCTTTGGTGTCGCTTCGTGGAGCGACCCTGGATTTCGGCTCCGCGTCGACATCGGGAGCGCGGGGCGCAGGCTGATCGAACGAATCCAGCCGCGCGCGCGCTCGGCGCGCCAGTTCCGGGTCGACCAGAGCGAGCTCGGGGCTGATCGGATCATCGGCGTCGTGGCGCCGCTGGGGCGGGATCGCTCCAGTTCCGGTGCCCGATTGATGCGACGCAACTTGAAAGTTCACGAACCGGAGCCGTTTACTCGCGCGCCGGCCGAGAGGGGCAGCAATCCATCCTGGTAGGCGACTGCGACTGCGTGTGTGATGTTTCGCGCCGCAAGTTTCGCGGTCACGCTGCGCCGGTGATCCTGCACCGTTGCAGGTGCGATCACGAGGCGCTTTGCGATTTCCTTCGCGGTGAGCCCCTCGGCGGTCGCCGCCAACACCTCGGATTCACGTTCGCTCAGCGACTTCCCGTCGACCGAATCGTCTGGCGAGCGTGCCTCCTTGAGCAGCTGTCCGACCCGCGAGGGACTGACCCCGAGCATGCTGGCGATCTCCACCTGACGGTAACCCGCGGCAGCGCGGACGAGGACGAATCGGTGACGGCGCGTGAGCCTCCGATTGCTCGAAAGCAACTCGTCCGTTTCGAGACTCGTCTCCGCACTCGCTCGTGGGTCGGCAATGACCTCTGCGAGTGGCCGTTCGTCAACCGAGGAAGTGGGAGCGTCGAACGAGGCGACGACCGCGCTAGGGAGGCGCTCCGATCGGCGCAGCTCGTCGTACATGGCGCCCACAACGCGCTTCCTCGCGAACGCCGCAAAGCTGACTCCATAGTCCGGGTCGAACCGCTCCTCCGCCTCGAGCAGGCCGACCGTACCGGCTTGAACGAGGTCATCGAAATCGACAGCCCCGCTCTTTCTCGAGCGCAGGCTGATCCTGCGCGCGATCCGGCGTACGAAGGCGAGGTGTTCTTTGGCAGGCTCGTTCATCCGGCGCAACAAGGACCGTCTGAGAACCAGGGGCGGCGTCCTCGATCCGTGACGGCCGCAAGAATCACGCCACGAGGATCTGAGAGAACTTGACTGAGCCGAGAACGCTGGGCGGGTTCTCGCTGTCTGGCGAAGTTGACGAGGATAGGGCCCCGCGACGTGCCGCGCAAGTGACAACCGCGGCCGCGTCCGAAGCGGCGACAGCGCGGGGACCGGGTGCGCGGGCGCGGGCGGAACGGATGCACCGGAAGCGACCGTAGCCGGTGTTCCGGATGGAGCCGATCGTGTCGGTGCGATTGGCGCCGAAACGCTACGTAATGGCCGCTTCTGCGTAGGACGCGTGAGGGCCCCGATCCCTGGCAAGGCCTCACCGACCCGAGTCGAGAGTCGAGCGTGTGTGTGCGCTTGGGGGCAACTGCCAAAGCGGGCATTCGTTCCGCGGCGCGTAGGCGAGATGTCCACGGAAGGGGCGCGGGGACGGCTGGATTCGGAGTCGGCGGGCGGATCTTGAACAAGTCGCCGGTTTGTCCTAGTGTTGAGCGTCGGGAGAGACTATCGGTCGGGGGATTTTCGACCCTCGGGGAGGGCTGACGAGCAGGCCGGATGAGGGGCGCCTTGAAAGCATTCACGTTGACATCGCGTGGGCGGGAGTAGGTGCATTTGCTTCGCCGAACGCGGATCCCAGACGCCTCGAGGCGGGTGCGTC
>Ga0137403_10001863_pt1 | contig 26232 bp, 20 predicted proteins | sample CZOMad2_1_16fung_FD_122057 | JGI IMG/M metagenome (GOLD analysis project Ga0137403, IMG submission 122057) | Vadose zone soil fungal communities from Angelo Coast Range Reserve, California, USA - CZOMad2_1_16fungal (Hybrid Assembly) | ecosystem: Environmental > Terrestrial > Soil > Vadose zone... | reverse complement strand
CCGTCGTGGACGAAGTGGATGCTGCAGGCGGCGGCGAGCACCGCGCGCGCACGCGATTTCACCCGGGGATCATCCCCCGAGCGGCCCACCGCGTTCAAGTAGAATACCGTTACCAGATCAGGGGAGGGACTCCATGCCGATCAGCATCACGCGCGTCTACACTCGCACCGGCGACAAGGGCGAGACCTCCCTGGTCGGCGGCAAGCGGATCCCGAAGGACTCGCCGCGCATCGTCGCCTACGGCACGGTCGACGAGCTGAACGCCGTCGTCGGTCTGGTGCGGGTCTTCAACGCCGAGCGGCTGGACGAGGGCGAACGTCATCGCTGGCTCGACGAAGTCTTGCGGAAGATCCAGAACCAGCTCTTCGACCTCGGCAGCGAGCTGGCGACGCCGCCCGACGCCGCCTATGAAGGCATGTTCCGCGTCGGCGAGGGCGAGGTGAAGGAGCTCGAGGCCCTCATGGACCGGTGTCAAAAAGATTTGCCGCCGCTCAAGTCCTTCATCCTGCCGGGGGGCGGACGCATCCACGGATTCCTCCACCAGGCGCGCACGGTGTGCCGGCGCGCCGAGCGCGAGCTGCTGGCGCTGTCACGCGAGGAGCCGATCGGCGAGTGGCCCCTCCGCTATCTGAACCGGCTGAGCGACGTGTTCTTCGTGCTGGGCCGCTGGGTCGGCAAGCACCTGGGCGAGCAGGAGTACCTCTGGGAGCGCGGGCTCTCGAGCCACGCGCGTGCGAGGAAGACGCGCTCATGAAATTCCGCCGCGCCCGTGGACCCGCGGGTCGGAGCGCGCGGTCTACGACAACGCCCTCGGTGGCTAGCCGCGCGGGCCCGGCGCGTCCAGCGCGCGCCGCAGGTGGTGCATGAGCGACTCGGGCGTGAACGGCTTCGGGAGCAGGACGATGTCCGGGTCGAGAACGCCGTGGTGGCCGAGGGCATCGTCCGTGTATCCCGACATGTAGACGACCTTCGTGCCGGGTCGGAGCTCCCCGAGGTGGCGCGCCAGCTCGGGGCCGCTCATCTGCGGCATCACCACGTCGGTGAGGAGCAGGTCGATCGGCCGGTCGGAATCCCGGCACAGGCGTAGCGCCTCGTCGCCGCGCGCCGCTTCCAGCACCGTGTAGCCCGCCATCTCGAGGATTTCGCGCGTCAGCTCCCGGACGTCGCCTTCGTCCTCGACGAGGAGGATCGTCTCCGAGCCACGCGACTCGCCGCCCCGTTCTGCCGGCGGCTCGACACGGCTCTCGGCATCGTCAGCGCAGGGGAGATAGATCTCGAGCGTGGTCCCCTGGCCGGGCACGCTCTTGACGCCGATGTAGCCCTCGTGCTGCTTCACGATGCCGTACACCATGGACAGCCCGAGCCCGGTGCCCCGGCCCTTGTCCTTCGTGGTGAAGAACGGCTCGAAGATACGCGCCTGGACCTCGGCGCTCATCCCCACGCCGTCGTCGCTCACGGTGAGCCGGACGTGCGGCCCCGCGGCGGCGCCGGGGTGCTCGCGGACGAACGCCTCGTCGAGCTCGACGTCGGCCGTCTCGATCGTCAGCCGGCCGCCCCGCGGCATCGCGTCCCGGGCGTTGATCGCGAGGTTCATGAGCACCTGCTCGAGCTGTGTCGGGTCGGCCTGCACGCGGTCGCGACGGGCTTCCGGGAAGGTCACGAGCGTGATGTGCTCGCCGATCAGCCGCTGGAGCATCGAGACCGACTCGCCGACCGCGGCGTTGAGGTGCAGCACGCGCGGCTGCAGGACCTGCTGGCGGCTGAACGCCAGAAGCTGCCTCGTGAGCGCGGCGGCGCGATGTGCCGTCCGCTGGATCAGCTCGAGGTCGTTGCGCGGCTTGGAGCCTTGCTCGAAGCGCTTGAGGAGGATCTCGCATCGGCCGTGGATGATCGTGAGGAGATTGTTGAAGTCGTGCGCGACCCCGCCGGCGAGGCGGCCGATCGCGTCCATCTTCTGGGCCTGGAGGAGCGTCTCCTGGACCCGAGACACCTCTTCGGCGGCCACCTGGACCTCGCGGAACAAGCGCGCGTTCTCGAGAGCGGTCGCCGCCTGTGACGCGAACGCCGTGGCGATCGTCTCGTCCTCCTTCGAGAAGCCGCTCGGCCGCCGCGTCCGGATCGACAGCACGCCGGTGACGCGCTCGCCGACCTTGATGGGCACGCCGAGAAACGCGCGATACCCGAGCCGCCTGACGGCGTCCCGGTGCGCCGGGATGAGCCGCGGGTCGTTGGTCACGTCGTCGAGCCGGAGCGGAACGCCCGTGGCGGCGACCACGCCGCTGAGGCTCTCGCCGAACCTGATCCGCTCGGTCGACATCGTCTCCTTGGCGTCGCCCCACAGGCCGGCCGCGACCAGATCGTCTCCCTCGACCAGTCGGAAGCCGACGGACTCAGACTCGAGCACCTCGCTGCACGCCGCGGCGATCGCCCCGAGCAGCCCCTCCACCGGCTGGATCCTCGACAGCTCGTGACTCACGTCGAGGAGCGCCTCGAGTCGCGCCTGGTAGGCGCGCCGCGCCTCCAGGAGCTGCGTGTTCCGGATCGCGACCGCCGTCTGCGCGGCCAGCCGTGCCAGCAGCGCCTCGTCCCGATCGGTGAACGGCCGCGGGGCACGGTTGTAGACGGCGAGCAGCCCCTCGATACGCGCCTCCGTGTGGATCGGCACGGCCAGCGCCGCCATGATGCCTTCCTCCTGGATCAGCGACTGGAAGTCCCGGCTGAGGCGCGGGTCGTGCAGATAGTCGTCGGTTCGGAACGGACGGCCGGTCAGCAGCACCTGGCCGCCGAGGCCCTGGCCGGGCGCGATTCGATCGACGGGCGGTACGAGAGCACCGGGCCAGTGGCGAACCAGCATCACCTGGGTCGCCGAGTCGCGCGTGGCGATGGCGCCCAGGTCCGCGCGGCAGAGCTCGCGCGACGCCTCACATACATGGCGCAGGATCGCGTCGAGCTCGAGCGACGCGGCGGTCTCGCTCGCGAGCTCGGCGAAAATTTCCGCCTCCCGCCGCCGCCGCTCCGCGTCCTCGAACAGCCGCGCCTTTTCGATGACCATCGCCGCCTGGTCGACGAAGGCCTGGGCCAGGCGCATCTCGTCCCCGTCATAGGCGCGGCCCTCGTGGTCGCCGACCGCGATGGCGCCCACGACCCGGTCGTCGACGATCATCGGGAGCGCGAGCGCCGACCGGTGCGGCTGTGCCTGGAGCGTCTGGCGCAGCTCCGGCGTCAGCATGATCCGAGGATCGGTGAGGACATTCGTCGCGGCGACGGGGCGCCTGGTGCGCACGGCACGGCCCAAGGCCCCGGTCCCGGCGGGGAACATGACGTCGTGACCCGAGCCGTCGGCCGCGATGTTCCGGCCGATGAGCGCGCCGCTGATCGGGTCGACGCGCGCGAGGACCGCGGAGAGGCCGCCGAGGAGCGCGCGCAGGCTGTCGGCGATCCGCCCGGCGACCTCTTCGGCGTCGAGCGATTCAGTGACGAGCCGCGCCACGCCGGCCAGGACCTCGGCTTCCCACTTTCGGCGCGTCGTCTCGGAGTGGAGCCGCGCGTTGTCGAGCGCGATCGCCGCCTGGTCCACGAACGCCTGGGCGAGCCGGATCTCGTCGGGGTTGAAGACCCGGCCGGTGTGGCCGAGCGCCGCCAGGGCGCCGAAGACCCGATCACCGACGACGAGCGGCAGCGCCAGGATGGCGCGGTAGTCGAAGTCTTCCAGGGCGGCCCGCGTCTCGGGGGCGAGCGTGATGCGGGAGTCCGAGAGGGCGTCGGGTGTGGACACCGGCCGCCCCTCGCGCACCGCGAGACCGACCGCCGCGGTGCCGCGCGGGAGCGTTTGGTTCCTGACTCCGACGCCCGCGCTCGCCAGCATCACGAAGTCTCCGGTGTCGAGGCTGACCCGGTAGAGGGTGGCCATGGCCGAGCCGAGGAGACGGCACACGCTTTCGACGATGCGCTGTCCGACTTCGTCGGGCTCGAGGGATTGCGAGACGAGCCGGCCCACTTCGGCCAGGACCTCAGCCTCGCGGCGGCGGGCCTCCGTCTCGGCGAGGAGACGCGCGTTCCCGATCGCGATGGCGGCGTGGTCGGCCAGCCGGCTGAGCGCCGCCTCGTCCCGGTCGGTGAACGCGCGGGGCGTGCGGTTGCAGACGTACAGAAGGCCCTTGTTCTGGATGGGAATGACGATCTCCGCGACGATCCCGGCGGCCCGCACGCGGTCGGCGTAGTCAAGGGTGATCCGCGGGTCCTCCGCGTAGTTCGCCGTCCGGAACGGGCGTCCGCTGGCGAGGACCAGGCCACCGGCGCCCTTCCCGGGCTGGACCAGGACTCCGATGAGCGCGTCGTCTCTGGCTCCGCGCCGGTGCAGCACGCGGACGGCGCCGGTGCCGGGCTCGGGGAGCGCGATCTGGGCGCCGTCGGCGCCGGTGAGCTCGCAGGCGCCGTCGACGATCCTCGAGAGGATCGTCGAGAGATCGAGCGAGCCGTTGATCTGCCCGACGACCTCGGCGAGCACCTCCACTTCGTGGCGTCGCCTGGCCACGTCGTCGAAGAGCTGGACGCTCTCCAGCACCAGCGCGGCCTGATCGGCGAAGGCCTGGGCCAGGCGAATCTCGTCCTCGCGGAAGACTCGGCCTTCGCTCGCGCAGACCGCGAGCGCGCCGATCACCCGGTCCTTGACGAGCAGCGGCAACGCCAGGATCGCGCGGTACGAGGCCCCCTCGAGGCGCTCGAGGATGGCGGGGTCGTGACGGATGCGCGGGTCCTCGAGGAAGTTGGACGTGGCGACCGGCCGGCGCTCGCGCACCGCGAGCCCGACGGCGCCGGTCCCCTGCGGGAAGATCGCCCCGGGCCCCAACGCCTGTTCGCGCTCGCCCATGAGCGCGAGGGCGGAAAGATCTCCGGTTTCCGGAACGAGCCGGTAGAGCGCCGACTCCTGGACGCCGAGCAGGGTTCGCACGCTCTCCACCACGCGCCGCGCGATGGTCCCGAGGTCGAGGGTCTCGCTGCTCAGGCGGCTGAGCTCGGCGAGCGCCTCGGCCGTGCGGCGGCGGCGTTCGCTCTCCGCGAAGAGCCGGCTATTGCGGATCGCCGCCGCGGCTTGCGCGATGAACGCCTCGAGGAGATCCTGCTCCTCACGCCCGAGGACGAAGGGCTGTTCGGCCATGAGCACCAGGACGCCGACGAGAGATTCTTGACAGACGATGGGCAGCGCGTAGAGGCCTCGGAGGCCCTGGGCGGCATACCAGTCGCGGGCCAGCAGGGGCGTCTGGCGTAGATCGTCGGCCGTCAGCGGTCGGCGATGGAGCGCCACCCAACCGGCGACACCCTGGCCGTAGGTGATCCGCGGGTTGGGATGTCCGGCACCGATCGTCGCGTCGGAGTAGGCGCGGAGCTCGATCGTACGCGTCGCCTCGTCCGCGACCCAGAGGGACGCGTATCGCGTGTTGGGCAGCAGCTGGACCGCCGTCGCCGCGATGCGGCGGAGGATCTCGTCGGCGTCGAGCGAGGACGAGACGAGCTCGATCAGCTGGGCGAGCGTGCGTAGCTTGCTCGTCGCCACTTCGGAGGTGTTGACGCGGCCCTCGCGGGCCTCCGCGAGCGGTCTCCGCTCGGGCCCGATCGGGACCATTTACCCGAAGCTCCGCCGGCGGCGCAGAGCCGTGAGGGCTCGTCGCAGCGAACCGTCGCCGCGCCGCCCCGACAGGAGCGCCATGCTCGCGGTCCAGATGACCGTCACGAGGAGCACCGCCACGCCCTCGGGAACGATGTAGGTCGGCGGCCGGGGCCGCGGGCCCGGGGATTTCGCGTCCAGGGCCGGCAGGCCGACATCGTCTCCCGCCGGGACGGCCGTTCGCGCCGGCTCGGGCGGCCCGACGAAGCCCGCCGTGAGCGCCAGGCACATCAGCTGGCCGGCGAGGACACAGACGTACTGTCCGCGCCGCGTCACGTCGCTTCTCTCCCGGTACAGGGGACGGTGACTCGTGGCGCCGGCTCGCCGTCGGCGGCGAAGATCCGCGTGACGACCAGATCGAGCCGCTGGAGGTCGACCGGCTTGTGGATGTACTGGACGATCCCGAGCTGACGCGCGTCCACCTCCGTCGCCGGTCGATAGTCTCCCGTGGTCATGATCACGGGCAGCGCCGGCTCGATCGTGCGGAGCTTCCGGACGAGCTCGCAACCGGTCATGTCGAGCAGATCGACATCGACGACCGCGAGGCCGAGGCGATATCGCCGGACGAGGCGCAGGGCGTCGAATCCGCGCGCCGTCGGGTACGCCCTGAATCGCGAGTTGAGGAGGAACCCGGCCACGAGGTTGGCCGCCGCCACGTCGCCGTCCGCGACCAGAATCCAGCGCGACGCCATGGATTCACGGAAGCTCATGCTGCTCGTAGAGAGCAGATTCAGTGCCAGGCGCCGTCGCGGCTTTGAAATCGAGAAGTTGCACGCGCGGGACGGCGGGCACTCCGCCGCCCGTTGTCAGAATTGACGGACCGGGGTGGGCGGGCTCCGTCACCCACTCGCCCGAACGCAGCTCTTCGAGCTGATGGCGGGACTCGGGGGTCCCACTTCCGCCCGGCGGGCCGGGGACACCCCTGGTGCCACCCGTCCGACGGCGCAGTGCGGTTCGTGAATAATGCGGGCTAGAGCAAGCCGAACTTCTTGATGCGGCGGTACAGCGTCCGGACGGTGAGTCCAAGCGCGCGGGCGGCCTGCTCCTTGTCGTTCCGGAAGCGCTCGAGCGCCCGGGCGATCAAATCGCGCTCGGCCTGGTCGAGCGTCGGAAGCGCGTCGACGACCGCCGCGACGGGCGCGTCAGACTTCATGGTGAGATCCGGAAGGCTCGCCCGCTCGATCTCGTCACGGACGCCGAGGGCGAAGGCGCGCTCGAGCAGATTTTCCAGCTCGCGCACGTTGCCGGGGAAGTCGTACGCGGTCAGCGCCGCCATCGCGTCGGGGGCGATGCCCTTGACGTCGCGCCGGAACCGCTCGTTGAACCGCCGGAGAAAATAGGTGAGCAGGGCCGGGATGTCGGCCTTGCGCTCCCTGAGCGGCGGCACCACGATGCGCACGACGTTGAGCCGGTAGAAAAGGTCCTGACGGAAGCCGCCGCTCTGCACCACCGCCTCGAGGTTCTTGTTGGTCGCCGCGATCATCCTCACGCTGACCGTGTGGGTCTTGGTCGAGCCGACGGGACGGATCTCCTTTTCCTGGAGGACCCGGAGCAGCTTGGCCTGGAGCGCCGGCGACAGCTCGGCGATCTCGTCGAGGAAGAGGGTGCCGCCGTGGGCCGAGCGGAAGAGCCCGAGGGCGTCGGCGACGGCGCCCGAAAAGGCGCCCCGCACGTGGCCGAAGAACTCCGACTCCATCAGATCGGCCGGGATCGCGCTGCAGTTGACCGGGACGAACGGGCCCTTGGACCGCCCCGACTGCCGGTGGATCGCCGCGGCCACCAGCTCCTTCCCGGTGCCGCTCTCGCCCTCGATCAACACCGGTGAGTCGGAGTCCGCCACCTTCGCGATCACATCCTTCACTCGCGTCATCGCCGGCGAGCCGCCCACCAGGTCCTTCACGGCCAGGTGCTCGGCGAGCCGGCCCCGGAGCGAGTGCACCTCGCGGCTCAAGAAGCGTTTTTCGAGGACCTGCTGCATCAGGTGCTGCAGCTCGTCCAGGTTGAGCGGCTTGATGAGGTAGTCGTAGGCGCCCGACTTCAATGCCTGGACGGCGGTCTCGACCATCGGGTTGCCGGTCATCATGACGACCTCGAGGGCCGGGTCGTGCCGCTTCATCTCGTCGAGGACCTGGAGGCCGTCCATCTCGGGCATCCAGATGTCGACCAGCGCGGCGTCGAAGATCTGGTGGCTGATCAACCCGACGGCCTCCCGACCGTTGGGCGCGTGGGTCACGTCGTAGCCCCAGCCGCCGAGGGCATCCTTCAGGAACTCTCCGACGTCGGCGTCATCGTCGACGATCAACACTCGCGGGCGGTCCATCGGCAACTAGCCCCGCGACCGCCGATCGCACCGGGCCAGGAACTCGAGCACGGTCCGGTTCCAGGCCTCGGGCTGATCGCGATTGCCGAAGTGGCTCGCCGGGGAGAGGATCACCAGCTTCGAGCCGCGGATCTTCCGGTGCATCACCTTCATCGGCGCGAGCGAGGGGTCACGGTCGCCGCCGATCAGCAACACCGGCATCTTGAGGCGCGGCAGCTGGTCGGTGATGTGGTCCATCGCGAGCAGGGCCCGGAGGGCGTTCGCGTACCCGATCGGCGAGAGGCGGCGATACTCGTCGTAGAACTCCGCCCTGGCGTCGGGCTCGAGCGCCAGCCGCTCGGAGACGTTCGGGTTGGCGGCCATCGCAAACTCCGCCATGGCGTCCATGCCCTTGGTGAGCGTGATCTCGATCGAGCGCGCCCGCATGACGAGGTTCTCGACCGAGAGCGGGAGCCCGGAAGCGGACGACGAGTTCGTCACCACCAGCGACCGCACGCGCGCCGGAAACCGGAGCGCGAATCGGGTCGCGATGCCCCCGCCGAGCGAGAGCCCGCCGACGTGCGCTTTCCGGATGCCGAGGTGGTCCAGCACGGTCTTGAGGTCGAGCGCCCAGCGCTGGAAGGAGTACTTGGCCGGGTCCTCGGGACTGTCGGACCGCGCGTGACCGCGCGGCTCCCAGAGGACGAGCCGGTGGCGGGCGGCGAGTGCCGCGCGGTTCACGTCCCACATGTCGGCGTTGCCGCCGATGCCGTAGGCGAGCACGAGGGGGGTGCCACCGCGCCCGTGGGCCTCGTAGTAGATCCGTACCCGGTCCTCGGCTCTCGCGAATGGCACGGGGGTATCTTAGCCGCCCGCGGTTTCGCCGCCCAAGGTTTCGCACTTGACAGGGGCTCGCGCGATTAAGTATTTTTAAACTGGCCTTAAGTCCTGATAAATCTCCGCGCGCCGATGGAGCCCGGATGAAGGTTCGCGTGGCCCTGAACGTCAACGGCGAGTCGCGCGAGGCGCTGGTGCCCGTCCACAAGACTCTCCTCGAGGTGCTGCGGGAAGATCTCGGGCTCACCGGGACCAAGCACGGCTGCGAGCTCGGGGAGTGCGGCACCTGTACCGTGCTCGTGGACGGCCAGCCCGTGCTGTCGTGCCTGGCCCTCCCGGTCGACACCGAGGGGTGCCGGATCACGACGATCGAGGGGATGGCGGAGGGCGGGCGTCTGCACCCGCTCCAGCAAGCCTTCGCCGAGCTCGGCGCCGCCCAGTGCGGGTACTGCACGCCCGGCATTCTCCTCACCGCCACGGCGCTCCTCGCCGAGCGGCCGAGCCCGACGCGGCAGGAGGTCAAGGAGGCCCTGGCCGGTAACCTCTGCCGCTGTACCGGCTACACGAAGATCCTCGACGCCGTCGAGCTCGCGGCCCTGCGGATGGGACGTCAGGAGGCCCGCGCTTGACCAAGAACGACTTTGCGGTCATCGGCCAGCCGCTCCCGAAAGTCGATGCCTGGGCGAAGGTCGTGGGTGAGACCAAGTACGCCGACGACCTCTTCCTGCCGCGCATGGCCTACGGCAAGCTGCTCCGCAGCGCCCATGCCCACGCCCGCATCCGGTCCATCGACACCTCGCGCGCCCGCGCCGTGCCCGGCGTCTTCGCGGTCCTCACCGGCGACGACCTGCCCCGCGTGAAGTTCGGCATCCTGCCGGTGTCGCAGGACGAGGAAGCGCTCTGCATCGAGAAAGTCCGCATGGTCGGCGACGCGATCGCCGCGGTCGCCGCCGTCGACGAGGAGACGGCGGAGCAGGCGTGCCGGCTGATCGAGGTCGACTACGAGCCGCTCCCGGCCCTCATGTCGATCTTCGACTCGCTGGCCCATCCCGAGGTCCGGATCCACGAGTACGGGGACGGACCCAACGTCCACAAGAACGTCGCGCTCCAGTTCGGAGACGTCGACGCGGCCTTCGCCGGAGCCGACCTGGTTCGAGAGGACGTCTTCTACTTCGAGGGCAACACGCACCTGCCGATGGAGCAGCACGCGGCCGTCGCCCACTGGGCCTCCGACGGCAAGCTGACCCTCTGGTCCTCGACGCAGACGCCGCACTACGTCCACCGGGTGCTCGCCAAGGTTCTCGACACGCCGGCCGCGCACATCCGCGTGATCGCCACACCGGTCGGCGGCGGCTTCGGCGGCAAGACCGATCCCTTCTCGCACGAGATCGTGGCCTGCCAGCTCTCGAAGGTGACGGGGCGGCCGGTGAAGATCGCGCTGACGCGCGAGGAGGTCTTCTACACCCACCGCGGGCGCCATCCGGTCCTCATGTGGATCAAGACCGGCTTCACGAAGCGAGGTGACATCACCGGCTGCCACCTCCGGACGTGGCTGGACGGCGGTGCCTACGGCTCCTACGGGGCCGCCTCCACGTTCTACACGGGCGTGATCAATCCGGTGACTTACAAGATGCCCGTCTACAAGTTCGAGGCCGCGCGGATCTTCACCAACAAGCCGCCGTGCGGACCCAAGCGCGGCCACGGCACGCCGCAGCCCCGCTTCGCCCTCGAGTGCCAGCTCGACAAGGCGGCCGAGCAGCTCGGGCTGGACCCCGCCGAGCTGCGGCGACGGATCGTCGCCGAGCCGTTCACCAAGACGGCCAACCATCTGACGGTCACGACCATCGGCCTCGGCGAGTGCATCGACAAGGTCGTCGAAGCCTCAGGCTGGCGCGAGAAGCGCGCCCGCTACGGCGTCTCAGCCGTTCAGGCGAAGCCCCCTTCTCATAAAAAAGGCCTGGGCATCGCGTGCTCCGCGTACCTGACGGGCGCCGGCACGGCGATCTACTGGAACGAGATGCCCCACTCGGGCGTGATCACGCGGGCCGATCGCAGCGGCGGCGTCGCCGTCCTCTGCGGCGCCACCGACATCGGCCAGGGCTCGGATTCCATCCTGGCGTACCTGACCGCGGAGGTCCTCGGAATCGACCCGAAGGACGTCCACGTGCATCCGGCCGACACCAGCCTGACGCCGGTCGATCTCGGCTCGTACTCGTCGCGCGTGACGCTCATGTGCGGGATGGCCGCGATCCAGGCGGCCGAGCGGCTCCGCGCCGCCATCTTCAAGGCGGTCGCCCAGAAGCTCGAGGTGAGCCCGGCGTCGCTCGTCGCCCGCGAGCGCAAGATCGGCGTGCCCGACGACTGGGACAAGGCCCTGCCGTTCGCGAGAGCGGTGGAGCTCGGCGAGGCGTTGCACGGCGTGCTCGCGTTCTCCGGCTCGTACGCGCCGCCGAAGCGCGCGGGCAAGTACAAGGGCGGCGGCGTCGGCCCCTCGCCCTGCTACTCGTACTCGGCGTGCGTGGTCGAGCTCACCGTCGACGAGGAGACCGGAACCGTCGACCTGGAGGACGTGTGGATCGGCCACGACGTCGGGCGCGCGCTGAACCCCCTCCTGGTCGAGGGTCAGGTCGAGGGCTCGGTGTATATGGGGATCGGCGAGGCCTTGATGGAAGAGCAAGTGTTCCGCAAGAATCTCCACAAGCAGCCGTCGATGCTCGAGTACAAGAGTCCGACCACTCTCGAGACGCCCGAGATTCACACGATCCTCGTGGAAACCGACGATCCGGAAGGACCATTTGGCGCCAAGGAGGCTGGGCAGGGGCCGCTCCTGCCGGTGATCCCGGCGATCGCGAACGCCATCCACCACGCGCTCGGGATCCGCATCGATGAGGTGCCGATCACTCCGGACAAGATCCTCAAGGCCCTCGAGCTGAAGCGATCGGGCAAGCCGGCGCGCGTCGGGCCCGGCAAGCTGCCGCTGTTCACCTTCAAGGAGCCGATCGTGGTCGAATCCGCGTTCGGCCAACCCGCCGACGCGGTCGCCTCGCGACCCTTCGCATGATTCGCCTTCCCCCCTTCACGTATCTCGCGCCGCGCACGGTCGACGCCGCCGCGCGCCTGATCGCCGAGCACGGGCGGGAGGCGATGCTCGTCGCCGGCGGGACCGACCTCTACCCCAACATGAAGCGCCGACAGTTCGAGCCCAAGGTGCTCGTCGGACTGCGCGGGATCCGAGAGCTGCGAGGTGTCCGGGGCTCCGCCGCCGGCGGCTGGACGATCGGGGCCGCCACGACGCTCTCGGCGGTCGCCGGGCACCCGGAGATCGCGCGCGACTTTCCGGGGCTCGCGACGGCCGCCGGGCTGGTTTCCTCGCCTCAGCTCCGGAACATGGGTACGATCGGGGGCAACGTGTGTGTCGACACCCGGTGCAACTATTACAATCAGTCCTACGAGTGGCGTAAGGCGATCGGCTTCTGCATGAAGAAAGACGGCGACATCTGTCTGGTGGCGCCCGGAAGCTCCCGGTGTTGGGCCGTGTCCTCGTCGGACACCGCGCCCGTGCTGTGGGCGCTCGGCGCGAAGCTGCGGCTCGTCGGCGCCGACGGGGAGCGCACGGTGCCGATGGCCGCGCTCTATCGGGACGACGGCATCGAGTACCTCGCCAAGCGCCCCGACGAGATCGTCGCGGACATCCTGCTGCCCCCGGCCGAGGGCTGGCGCTCGGTGTATCTCAAGCTCCGGCGCCGCGGCTCGTTCGACTTTCCCGTGCTCGGGGTGGCGGTGGCGGCCCGGATCGAGGGTGACGTCGTCCGCGACGCCCGCATCGTGCTGGGCGCCGTCGCCTCGCTGCCGCGGCCGTGCGAAAAGGCCGCCGCCGCGCTCGTCGGCCAGCGCGTGACGCGCGAGCTGATCGCGCGGGTGGCCGACCTGGCGGCCGGGCCCGCGAAGCCGCTCGACAACACCGACTTCAGCCATCCGTACCGCAAGAAGGTCACGCGGGTGTTCGTCGCGCGGGCGATCGCCGCGATCGCCGGACTCGGGAGCGGCGGGGCCGCCGCGGAGGAAGTCGCGTGACGGCGCTCGGCGAGCGCATCAAACGCCTGCGGGCCGAGCGCGAGCTGCAGCAGCGCCAGCTCGCGGAGAAGGCCGGCCTCACCCCGAGCATGGTCTCGCAGATCGAGTCGGGCCGGCTCTCGCCCTCGCTCCACACCCTGGGTAAGATCGCCGCCGCCTTCGGCGTCCCGATCGCGGCGTTCTTCGACGGCAAGCCGGCCGGCAGCATCGTCGTCTCGCACAAGCGCGACTATCCCGTCGTCGCGTTCGACGGCTCCTCGGAGCGGTGGGCGGTCCTCGGCGCGGGGCTCTTCCAGGGGAAGATCCGAGCGGTGGTCTCGACGCTCGGTCCGAAGTCGCGCGGCTTCACGACCGAGAAGGTCATCATCAAGCCGGGACAGATGAAGCTCTTCTACGTGCTGGAGGGCAAGGTCGCGCTCCACTACAACGGCGATCGCCACCTGCTCGAGGCGGGCGACAGCGCCCTCCTCGACGGCGGCGTGCCGCACGGCTGGGAGAATCCCGGCGGCAAGCAGGCCCAGGCGCTCTGGGTCATTCTGGGATAGGAACCATGGCTGACACCGGAGAACGCGTGCGCGTGGACTTCAGGACGGAGCCCTCACGGTATCGGCACTGGAAGCTCGCCTTCACCGGTCCGGTGGCCACGCTCGCCATGGACGTCCAGGAGGACGGCGGGCTCCGGCCGGGCTACGAGCTGAAGCTCAATTCCTACGATCTCGGTGTGGACGTGGAGCTCTACGACGCGGTCCAGCGCCTGCGCTTCGAGCACCCGGAAGTGGGCGCGGTGATCGTGACCTCCGGCAAGGAGCGGGTCTTCTGCGCCGGCGCCAACATCCGCATGCTCTCGAAGTCGGCGCACGGCTGGAAGGTGAACTTCTGCAAGTTCACCAACGAGACCCGCAACGCGATCGAGGAGGCCACGGCCGAGTCGCGCCAGCACTACCTCTGCGCGGTGAACGGCCCGTGCGCGGGCGGCGGCTACGAGCTGGCCCTGGCGACGGACTGGATCGTCATGGCCGACGACGGGAACACGTCGGTGTCGCTCCCGGAGGTGCCGCTGCTCGCCGTGCTCCCGGGCACCGGCGGGCTCACGCGGCTGGTGGACAAGCGCCGCGTGCGCCGCGACCGCGCGGATTTCTTCTGCACGGTCGAGGAGGGGATCAAAGGCGCACGCGCCGTGGAGTGGGGGCTCGTGGACGAGGTCGCACCTCGCTCGAAGCTCGACGAGGTCGTGAGGCGTCGCGCCGCCGGGTTCGCCGGCCGCACCGATCGGCCGGCCGGGGTGCCTGGCATCGCGCTGGTCCCCCTCGCGCGCGCGATCGACGGTGATCGGGTTCGCTACAGCCACGTCGCGTGCGACGTCGATCGGGCCCGGGGCGTCGCCGAGATCACCGTGAGCGGGCCGAGCGGCCCGCCACCCGCCGACGCCGGCGGCATCCGCGAGGCCGGCTGCGCGTTCTGGCCGCTGGCGCTCGCGCGCGAGCTCGACGATCTGATCCTGCACCTACGCACGAACGAAGAGGAGATCGGCCTCTGGGTGTTCAAGACGTCCGGTCACGCCGATCTGGTCGAGGCCTACGACCGATTGCTGGCGGCGCATCGCGACGACTGGCTCGCGCGCGAAGTCCGCCTGTATCTGAAGCGGACGTTCAAGCGGATCGAGGTCTCTTCGCGCTCGGTCTTCGCCCTCGTCGAGCCCGGCTCGTGCTTCACCGGAACCCTGCTCGAGCTGGCGCTGGCCGCCGACCGCTCCTACATGCTCGACGGGGCGCGTCCGGGCGACACCCGGCCGCCGGCGACGCTCCGGCTCACCGAGCTGAACTTCGGCGCCTATCCCATGGTCAACGGTCTCACGCGGCTGGCCAGCCGCTTCCTCGCCGAGCCCGGGCGGACGGACAAGCTTCGCGCGCGGACCGGCGAAGATCTGGACGCCGCCGCCGCGGCGGAGGCCGGCCTCGTCACGTTCACGCCCGACGACCTCGATTGGGACGACGAGGTCCGAATCGCGCTCGAAGCGCGCGCCGCGTTCTCACCCGACGCGCTCACCGGCATGGAGGCGTCGATCCGGTTCGGTGGGCCCGAGACGCTCGAGAGCAAGATCTTCGGCCGCCTCTCGGCGTGGCAGAACTGGATCTTCCAGCGCGCGAACGCGGTCGGTCCGAAGGGCGCGCTGGAAGTGTACGGCACGGGCCAGCGCAGCGAGTTCGACCGCAGGAGAGTGTGATGGCCGGCATCGACTACGGCGAGCGCATCCCGAACAACGTCAGCCTGGGCGAGAACCGGCGGCTCCAGCGCGCGCTCGAGGAGTGGCAGCCGAAATTCCTCGACTGGTGGATGGACATGGGCCCGACCGGCTACCAGGAAAGGGACGTCTACCTGCGGACCGCCGTGAGCGTGGACGCCCAGGGCTGGGCGCAGTTCGACTACGTCAAGATGCCGGACTACCGCTGGGGTCTGTTCCTCGCCGAGTCCGAGCCCGGCCGCACGATCGGCTTCGGCGACCACATGGGCGCGCCCGCCTGGCAGGACGTGCCGGGCGAGTATCGCGGCGTGCTGCGCCGACTCATCGTCACCCAGGGGGACACGGAGCCGGCCTCGGTCGAGCAGCAGCGCCACCTCGGCCGAACCTGCCCCTCACTCTACGACCTGCGCAACCTGTTCCAGATCAACGTCGAGGAAGGGCGCCACCTCTGGGCGATGGTCTACCTGCTCGACGCCTACTTCGGTCGGGACGGCCGCGAGGAGTCGGAGGCCCTTCTGCAGCGACGCTCGGGGGACCGCGACAAGCCGCGCATCCTCGGGGCCTTCAACGAGAAGACGCCCGACTGGCTCTCGTACCTGATGTTCACGTACTTCACCGATCGCGACGGCAAGTACCAGCTCGCGAGCCTCGCCGAGAGCGGCTTCGATCCGCTCTCGCGGACGTGCCGCTTCATGCTGACCGAGGAAGCGCACCACCTGTTCGTCGGCGAGACCGGCATCGGACGGGTCGTGCAGCGCACGTGCGAGCTGATGCGGGAGGGAAAGACCGACGACGTCCGCCGGCTCGGCGGGCTCGACCTCGCGACGCTGCAGAAGTACATCAACTTCCACTACTCGGTGTCGCTCGATTTGTTCGGCTCCGAGGTCTCGACCAACGCCGCGAACTTCTACACGATGGGCCTCAAGGGGCGTTTCGAGGAGTCCAAGAAGCGCGACGACCACAGGCTGAAGGACGCCACCTACGCGGTGAGCGAGCTCGCCGGCGATCGGATCACGAGCCGCGAGACGCCGGCGTTGCCCTCGCTCAACGAGCGCCTGCGGGACGACTACATCGCCGACTGCCGGCGCGGCGTGGACCGCTGGAACCAGGTCATCAAGAAGCACGAGATCGACCGCGAGCTCCGGCTGCCCCACCGCGGTTTCCACCGGGCCATCGGCCTCTTCGGCGAGGTCAAGGTGTCGCCCGACGGCCGCGTCCTCAGCGAAGCCGAGTGGGACGCGAAGAAGCACGAGTGGCTGCCGACCGAGACCGACCAGGCCTACCTCGAGAGCCTGATGCGACCGGTGACCGAGCGCGGCCGTTTCGCCAACTGGATCGCGCCGCCGGCCCGCGGCGTCAACGGCCGGCCGGTCGACTTCGAGTACGTGCGCCTGGCCTGACATGAACGCGTCGGAGCTGCTCCCCGCGCAATTCAACGTCGCGACGTGGTTCGTCGACCGCAACGTCGCCGAGGGACGCGGCGCCGCGCCGGCATTCCGCTACGAGGACCGGACCCTCACCTACGCCGACGTCCAGGACCTGGTCAACCGAACCGGGAACGCGCTCCTCGAGATCGGCGTCGAGCCGGAGAACCGCGTCCTCATGCTCTGCCTCGACGCGCCGGAGTTCATCGGGACCTTCTGGGGAGCCATCAAGATCGGCGCGGTCCCGATCCCCACGAACACGCTGATGCGCACGGCCGACTACCTGTACTTCTTGAACGACAGCCGCGCCAAGGCGGCCGTCGTCTCGGCCGCGCTCCTCGCCGAGGTCGGGCCGGCGCTCGCCGAGGCGAAACACCTCGAGCACGTGCTCGTCGCGGGCGGCCCTCCCGGACAGTTCATGGCGTACGAAGAGCGGGTCGCCAAGGCGTCCGCCGCGCTCACCGCCGCCCCGACCTCGCGCGACGACCCGGCGTACTGGCAGTATTCGTCCGGCTCGACGGGCTTCCCCAAGGGCGCGGTGCACCTGCACCACGACATGGTGATCTGCTGCGAGACCTACGCCAAGCACGTGCTCGGGATCAGGCCGACCGACCGCGTCTTCTCCGCGGCCAAGCTCTTTTTCGCGTACGGGCTCGGCGCGACCGGCTTCATCCCGATGAGCGTGGGGGCTCAGGCGATGCTCTATCCGCACCGCCCGACGCCCGAGGGGGTCTTCGAGGCCATCACGCGCTTTCGGCCGACGCTCTTCTACGGGGTGCCGACCCTCTATGCCGGAATGCTCGCGGTGCGGGACGCCGAGAAGCGGTACGACACCTCCTCCCTCCGACTCTGCGTGTCGGCGGGCGAGGCCCTGCCGGAGGAGCTCTACAATCGCTGGCGCGAGCGCTTCGGCGTGGAGATCATCGACGGGATCGGCACGACAGAGATCGGTTACATCTTCATCTCGAACCGTCCCGGCCAGACGCGTCCCGGCTCGACCGGCCTGCCCGTGCCGGGCTATGAGCTGGCCATCGTCGACGACGACGGGCGGCCCGTGGCCCGGGGGGAGATCGGCAACATCCGCGTCAAGGGCGACTCCACGATGGCGTACTACTGGAACAAGCACGAGAAGACCAAGGAGACGCTCTTCGGCCCGTGGATCCAGACCGGTGACAAGTACTACCAGGACGAGGACGGCTACTACTGGTACTGCGGTCGCGCGGACGACATGCTGAAGGTCGGCGGGATCTGGGTCTCGCCGGTCGAAGTCGAGGCGACCCTGGTGCGGCACGCCGCGGTGCTCGAGGCGGCGGTGGTCGGCCGGGAGGACACCGATCGGCTCGTCAAGCCCCAGGCGTTCGTCGTCCTGAAAGATCCGGCCACCGGCGGCGAGAAGCTCGCCGACGAGCTCAAGGCCTTCGTGAGGGACAAGATCGCGCCGTACAAGTACCCGCGCTGGATCGAGTTCGTCACCGAGCTGCCGAAGACGGCGACCGGCAAGATCCAGCGATTCAAGCTGCGGGCCTGAGACCGCGGCCCCCGACGGTGTTCGACCGCACGCTGGAAACGCAGACACCCGACCGGGTGCGCGAGCATCAATGGCGTCGGTTCCGCGCCATGGCCGGAGAGCTGTTCGCGACGAATCAGTTCGTCGCGCGCAAGTGGCGCGCGGCCGGCGTGGCGGCGGCCGCGGACCTGCGCGGCTGGGACGACTTCCGCCGGCTTCCTTTCACGAAGAAGTCGGAGCTCGTCGACGATCAAGCCTCGCACCCACCCTTCGGCACGAATCTGACCTACGCGCTCGAGCGCTACGTCCGCGTGCATCAGACGTCGGGAACGAGCGGCGCGCCGCTCCGGTGGCTCGACACGCAGGAGTCGTGGGAGTGGTGGGCGCGCTGCTGGGGATTCGTGCTGAGGGGCGCGGGCGTCGGGCCGGCCGACCGCGTCTTCTTCCCGTTCTCGTTCGGCCTCTTCATCGGCTTCTGGGCGGGCTTCGAGGGCGCCCGCGCGCTCGGCGCTCTGACGATTCCCGGGGGTGGCCAGGACTCGGCCACGCGGCTGGCCTGGATGGAAGCCCTCGGCGCGACGGTGCTCGTCTGCACACCCTCGTACGCTCTCCACCTCGTGGAGGTCGCGCGCGAGCGCGGCATCGACCTGGCGAAGCTGCCGGTGAGGATCACCGTTCACGCCGGCGAGCCGGGGGCGGGGATCCCGGCGGTGCGCGCCCGCATCGAGGAGGGCTGGGGAGCCCGCACGTTCGACCACGGTGGCATGACCGAGATGGGCGGCTACGGCTACGAATGCGCCGAGCAAGCCGGCCTCCACGTCAACGAGTCGGAGTTCATCCTGGAGGTGATCGACCCGGTGACCGCCGCACCGGCGCTGGACGGCGAGCTGGTCCTGACGAACCTCGGGCGGGTGGGCTCGCCGGTCGTCCGGTACCGGACGGGCGACCACGTGCATCTGGCCGAGGGGATCTGCCCGTGTGGACGCACCTTCAGGCGGCTCGCGGGCGGCATCCTCGGCCGGCTCGACGACATGCTCATCGTCCGCGGCGTCAACGTATTCCCGGCCGCCATCGAGGGGGTCGTGAGGCGCTTCCCCACGATCGACGAGTTCCAGATCGAGGTCTTCAGGGCAGGGGAGCTCGACGAGGTCCGCGTCCTGGTCGAGCTGGAGGACGCGGCCGGCGTGTCGCAGGTGCGGGAGGCATTGCGCGCGAGCCTCGGCATCCGGCTCGAGGTCGCACCGGTGCCGCTTCGCAGCCTGCCGCGCTTCGAGCTCAAGGCGCGCCGCGTCGTTCGGAGATAGCGCCGCCGGAAGCCATTTGGAAAGGCACCCGTTTTCCCCGCGCATCGGCTACTATTTTCAGTGCCACCTGAAGCGCCGCCAGAGATGAACGAGAACGCGCCGGGCGAAGGAAGCAGTCCTCGGGCAGCACCCGAAGTGTCGGTGCCGCTCAGCGACACCATCACCATCTTCTTCAGCGATATCCGGGGATTCACGGACACCACGGAGGAGCTCGGCGATGAGGCGGCCTCCCGGCTCGTGCGCGAGCAAGATGCCATCGTTCGCAGTCATATCGAGGCATTCGGCGGCGACGTCGTGAAGACCCAGGGCGACAGTTTCATGGTCACGTTCAAGGCCACTCGCGGCGCCATCCTCTGCTCGATCGCGATCCAGCGGGCCGTCGCCCAGAAGAATCGCAACCAGGCTGGCCCGAGAATCGCGATCGGCATCGGCATCAACACCGGTGAGCCGATTCGGCAGGAAGACGGCGACTACATCGGCGGCACCGTGAACCTGGCGGCGCGCATCTGCGCGGCCGCGGGGCCCGGCCAGATCCTCGTCGCGGAGTCGACCCGTCACGTCGCCGGCCGCATCGAGCTGCGGCGATCCGACGGCGGAGCCGTGGAGTACGTGGATCGCGGGCTCCAGCCGCTGAAGGGCTTCCCGGAGCCCAAGCGCCTCTTCGAGGTCACGTGGCACCCGACGGCCTTCGGGGAGCAAACCGCCAGCGAGGAGGAGCCCTCGGCCGGCGAAGAAGAGATCGCGGCGTTCAAGGTGGCCGTGCACCGGGCCATCGGCGTCCTCACCCGCGTGCTCGGCATCATCCACCTGGACGATCCGGCGTTTCCCTCGCTCCTCGAGTGCCAGGCGAAGGCCAGCGAGCTGCGCGTGGCGTTCTCGCGCGCGGGCGGCGAGCGGCGCGGCCTCGCCGCGGACGATGTGCTGGAAAACGTCCTCCCGTTCGAGAACCTGCTCACTCTCATGCTCGAGCGGGACACGCTGACCGAGGAGCGCTGGGCGCAGCTCGATGCCGCGGCCGCCCGGGTGTTCGGGCGGACGCTCGTGAACGCCGCCGCGCGCGGCCGGCTCTCCACCGGGACGGCCGAGAAGCCGCCGGCGGCGGCAGAGCGCCCCAGGGAGCGGGAGCGGGTGACGGAGCCCGAGCCCGCGGTCAGCGGGCGCGGCTCGGTCGCCGGCTCGCTCGCGCCCCCGCCGCTCGACGAGCGCGCCACCGGTGTTCGCTGGTGGGCCGCCGCGTACGCGGCCTGGAGTCAGTGGAAGCCGTCGGGCCTCGCCTGGGCCCACGCGCTTCGGGCGGAGATCGGGCGGTTTCCGTACCTCTTGAGCGTCCACATCCGGGCGACCGCGGACCACGACGACGGACAGCTGGCGGGGGGCTACTTTCTCCTCCTCGAGCACGTCGAGAACCAGGCGCCCGGGTTCGCCCGCACGGTCTTCGAGCGCGCGGTCGCCGAGGCCGGAGTCGAGCCCCGGGCCCTCGGCCCGAAGCTCTACCAGCTCCTGGTGGAGGACGGCCGGCTGCGCGAGACCTACGCGGCGTTCGTGCGCGACGTCATCCAGGTCGCCGTTCCGACGCCCGGGATGTGGGCCGACGCGGGGATCGTCGAGCACGACGAGGCGACCAACCTGATCTCGCGGCCGACCGCGACCGTCGGCGACGCGCAGGAGGAGCCGGTCCAGCTGACCGATCCGCAAGATCGCGGGGCGGAGCGGCGCTTCCTGGTGACGATGCAGCCGTTGACCACCCGCTTCTTCTACGCCAAGAGCGGCAAGCTGAAGACCCCGCGCGACGTCGACGTCAGGCTCACGGCGGACGACCAACCCTCGGACCGGGCCTGGTATCTGACGGTGAGAGACAGCCTCAGCGTGCGCTCGGATCCCAAGCTCCTCCCGACCGCGGGGGTGAGGATCCCGAATCTCGGCCGGGACAACTTCGGCGTCTGGGTCGCGGTCTTCAACCCCGATCCCGACGAGGTCGTGACCTACGAGCTGACGGTGAGCGTGAAGCCGCCGCGTCGGCAGTCACCGGCTCGGTCAATCTTCGCGCGGCCGGGCGGGCCGGCGCGGTGAAGCAGCGTACCGGCGATCCCTGGATGCCCGCCGACCGGTATGGGCGGGCGCTGCCCGCCTTCACGGTGAACCTGCTCGTCCGCGACATCGCGCGCGCCGTCGGATTCCACACGCAGGTGCTGGCCGCGCAGGTCCACTACGCGGACCCCGACTTCGCGGCCGTCAACGTGGGCGGCGTCGAGCTCATGCTCCACGCCGATCACACGTACGACAAGCATCCCTGGCACGCGCCGCTGGTCCGCGGGGAGCGGCGCGGGCTCGGCGCCGAGCTGCGCGTGCTCGGGGTGGACCCCGACGCCGTCGAGCGGCGCGCGCGCGAGCGCGGCGCCAACGTGGTTCAGCCCGCCACGACCAAGGGCCACGGCTGGCGCGAGGTCATGGTCGAGGATCCCGACGGCTATCTCTGGGCCGTCGGCCTGCCGACGCCCTCGAACCGAGGGTCGTGAGCTACATCGACGAAACGCTTCTTCCAGACGAGCACGTCGTCTACCGGACAACGCTCCACTGGTTCATCTTCGCGCGAGCCGTCCTGCTGCTGGTCGTCGGCGTCGTGCTCTTCGTCGTCCTCCCGGGCGTGCCGCTGGCGGCAGGTGTGGTCCTGCTCGTCGGCATCCTGATGCTCGTCCCGCCCTTCGTCGCATACCAGACCACGGAGTTCGGCGTCACGAACAAGCGCCTGATCGTCAAGACCGGACTCGTCCGGCGGCGCACGCTCGAGCTCCTGCTGCGGCAGGTCGAGGCGATCGCCGTCGACCAGGGCCTGAGCGGCCGGCTGCTGGGCTATGGCTCCGTCACGCTCACGGGGACCGGCGGCGTGCGCGAGGTCTTCCACCGGGTGCGCGACCCTCTCGAGCTGAGGCGGCGGATCCAGGGCCAGGTGGCGTAGGTCGGGCCCGCCGAAGCGGGCCGGCTACTGCTGCTGTTGCTGCTGCTGCTGCTGAGCCCCGACGTCGGCGACGCCGGTGACGATCCGATCGGGCGGGCGCCCGGGGATCTCACGGAATACGGGCAGATCGATGTGACTGATCTCCTCGCGGAGCGTGGAGACGACCTTGCCGGGCACGACCTCCGTGAAGATCTCGGCCTTCAGCGTCTCCTTGGCGATGCCGCGGAAGATTCCCTTGTTGGGGGGCACGTCGTCGTAGTGGCGGCCGTGGCCCACGACGACGTAGCGCTCGTCCACCGTGCGGTTGTGCGTCGGGTCGAAGGGGACCCAGCCGGAAGTCGCCGAGTAGAGCTCGATCCACGCGTGGCTCTGCGAGGGCTCCCGCTTCGTGCGCTCGACGTGCAGGTAGCCGCTCACGTAGCGGCAGGGAATCTGACGGAGGCGGAGCAGGCCGAGCATCAGGTGGGCGAAGTCCTGACACACCCCGGCGCCGATCTTGAGGAAATCCTCGGTCGTCGAGTCGTAGGAGGTGACGTTCTTGCGGTACTCGAACCGTTCGTGGATGTAGGCGCCGAGCGCCTGCACCTGCTCTCCGAGCGGCGCGGTCGGGGCGAGGCCGATCGACCGGTGCGCGGCGCGGAGCCCGGGCGAGAGCTTCACCGGCCCGCCGAACTCGAGGAAATCGCGCAGCGCGTACGGCAGCGCCGCGGACGCCGGACGGTCCGTGAGCGCGCCGATCGGCGCGCCGAGCGGCTGGGTGTGCACGAGCGAGCGCGACGACACCGCGATCCGGTCGTGAAACTTCGTGATCGTGAAGTGGTGGGTGAGGTTGTCGTTCCAGTCCCGGTAGCGATGCACGCTGGTCGGGGGACCGACGGCCAGCTCGAAGGACGAGACGGCCTGCTGGGGCGTCGTCTTGGGCTGGACGCGCAGCTCGAGGAACGACTCGCTGATGAACGTGTCGTACTCGAACGCGAAGCGGTGCTCGACCTGGAGGTGCATCAGGTCACGAAGTACTGGGTCGCGACGGCGTCGTGGGCCTTGGCGAGCTCGCCGACCACGCGGTCGAGCAGCCCCACGAAGTCGCCCCGGCGCATCTGGTCTTCGTCGTCATAGCGAAGGTCGGCGTGGAGCTTGCCGATGATCCGTGCCGGAGCGGTCAGCTCGGCGGGCCCGGAGATCGCCGCGAGGTACTCCCGGACGATCGAGGCGCCGTAGCGGAGTGAGCGCGGCGAATCGGGGTCGAACAGCAGAAAGCCGATGACGAGGTTGGGCTCGAGGCGCGCCCCGTATACCCGCCGATAGTTCTCGAGCGACGACAGGCCTCGGAGGAGGGTCCGCCACTGCGTGTAGTAGAGCGGCGCGTCGCCCCGCGCCTCGGCGGCGAGCAGCGCCGGCAGCTTGGTGCGCAGCACGAGGGCCGCGCGATAGCTGCGCTCGAGCGATTCACCGAGCTTGAGGAAGCGCCAGCCCTCGTCGTGGGTGGACGTGTGCTCGATGGCCCCGACGACCGTGAAGATCCCCTTGTGGGTGGCGCCGAGCGCGTCGCGGAAGGCCGGAAGATCCGGCATGCCCCTTCGCTCGTACCCCTCGACCGCCCGGAAGACCTCGTTCAACGCCAGGAAGACCTCGAGCGTCAGCGCCTCACGGACGGAGCGCGCGTTCTCCCGCGCCTTGCGGATCGAGAAGTTGATCGAGTACGCGTTCGCCGGGTCCGTGAAGAAGGCGTGGAGGTAGGGCACCGAGAGGGGCGCGAACGGGGTGATCTCGCGGGTCAGCTGCGCCGAGGGGAAGATGGTGAGCATGTCCTTCCAGGCGGTCTGCGCGAGGTCCTCGGCGAGCCCTTGCGTCTCGGACGAGAAGTCCTCGGTGACCAGCAGCAGCCGCGTGATGTTCTCGGCGCGCTCGAGGTACCGGCCCATCCAGTAGAGCGAGTCCGCCACGCGGGAGAGCATCAGGCGCCCTTCTCGGCGAGGACCCAGGTGTCCTTGCTACCGCCGCCCTGGGACGAGTTGACGACGTACGACCCGGGCCGCAGCGCGACGCGCGTGAGGCCGCCCGGGAGCACGCGGACGGACTCGCCGTAGAGGATGAAGGGCCGCAGATCGATGCGGCGCGCCTCGAACCTCCCGTCGACGTAGGTCGGGTGCGCGGACAGCTCGACGAGGGGCTGGGCGATGTAGTTGGCGGGATTCTTCTTCACCTGCCCGACGTAGGCCTCGATCTCCTTCCGGGTCGCGAACGGGCCCATGAGCATGCCGTATCCGCCGGAGTCGCCCGTGGTCTTGATCACGAGCTCGCGGGCGTGGTCCTGGATGTAGCCGAGGTCCTGCGGGCGGGCTCCGAGATAGGTCGGCACCTGCGGCAGGAGAGCGTCCTCGCCGAGGTAGTACCGGATGAGCGCCGGCATGAACGCGTAGACAGACTTATCGTCGGCGACCCCGGCCCCGGGGGCGTTCGCGAGACCGACGTTGCCCTCGCGATAGACGTTCATCAGACCGGGGACGCCGAGGAGGCTGTCGCGCCGGAACGTCAGGGGATCGAGGAAGTCGTCGTCGACCCGCCGGTAGATCACGTCGACCTTCTGCTTGCCCTGGGTCGTCCGCATGAACACGTAGTTGTCCTCGACGATCAGATCGCGGCCCTCGACGAGGACGACGCCCATCTCGCGCGCCAGGAAGGAGTGCTCGAAGTAGGCGGAGTTCGCCATGCCGGGCGTGAGGATCACCACGACCGGCTTCTCGCTGAAGCGCGGCGCGGCATGCAGCAGGGTGTCGAGCAGCAGGGTGGGGTAGTCCTTGATCGGCCTGACCGGGTAGTACTTGAAGAACTCCGGAAACACGCGATTGAGCGTGTTGCGGTTCTCGAGCACGTAGGACACGCCCGAGGGGCAGCGGCAGTTGTCCTCGAGCACGAGGTACTCGCCGGCGCCGTTCCGGATGATGTCGGTGCCGACCACGTGCGTGAAGATCTGGCGCGGGGGGATGACGTTCAGGAGCTCGCGCTTGTACTCCTTGCGCGAAAGAACGATCTCCGGAGGAATGACGCCGTCCTTGAGGCACTTCTGGCCCTGATACACGTCGAGGATGAAGAGGTTCAAGGCCGTGACCCGCTGGACCAGCCCCGCCTGCAGGCGCTCCCACTCGCGCGATGGGATCACACGCGGCACGAAGTCGAACGGGAAGATCCGCTCCGTGCCCTCCTTCTCGCCGTACACGGTGAACGTGATGCCCTGGTCCATCAGCGAGAGCTTCTGCAGGCGCTCGCGCCGCTCGATCTCGCCCTGGGTGAACGATTCCAGAATCGAGACGAGGGGCCGGTAGTGCTGGCGCGCGGTCCCGTTCTTGTCGAAGGCTTCGTCGAATGCCTTCTTTTCAGGCACCCATTTCACGCCGCCCAGAATAGGCGATCCAGAGTTGGCTGTCGACCGTAGTCATGGTAGTGAGAGGCGAGGATGGCGACGATCGGCGCGGATCTCGTCAGGCAGATGGCTGCCGGTGACCGGGATGCCTTCGCCGTCTTCTACGACCACTATGCGCCCGTGGTATTCCCGCTCATCCTCCGGATCGTCCGCGAGCGCGCCGACGCGAGCGACGTCCTCCAGGAGGTGTTCTGGGAGGCCTGGCGGGACGCCGGCAGCTACGACTCGACGCGCGGCAGCCCCGAGGCCTGGATGGTCACGCGGGCGCGCACGCGCGCGATCGATCGGGTTCGCGCGACGCGCCGGCGAAGCAAGACGTTCGTGGCGCCGCTGGACGACATCGTGGCCGCCGCGCCCGGCGACCCGCTGGATGACGCCGCGGAGCGCGCTGAGGACCGTGGGACGATCCGGAGCGCTCTCGCTCGGCTGCCCGAGGCGCAGCGCGAGGTCATCGAGCTCGCGTACTACGTGGGGCTCACCCAGACGGAGATCGCCGACCGGCT